>FWWL01007993.1_pt1 | contig 13201 bp, 10 predicted proteins | sample 2228331 | NCBI WGS metagenome assembly FWWL01 (sample SAMEA103939775, study PRJEB20133) | metagenome | reverse complement strand
GCTTCGGTTGTCTGTGGACAGCGATAAAGTTCCGGTTAGCGAAGTGGAAACTTATTAAATCGAGGACGTTTCCGAGGTATAGCTAAATGGTTTACTGGTCCGACAAGCATACCAAACTCTTGATCATTACACTACTCGCAATCGTCACTCTTGCTATATACTGGCAGGTATGGGACTTCGAATTCACCAACTACGACGATGACGTCTACGTAGAGAATAACCCTATCGTATCAGCGGGCTTAACACCAATCGGTGTGCGTTGGGCATTTACTGCAAACTACCAGGCAACTTGGCAGCCAATGGTTTGGCTTTCTCTGATGCTAGACGCCGAAATCGCCAAGTGGACTGAATGGCTTGGCGGAATCGAGCTTGGTAGGAAAAACGCAGGGATCTTCCACTTGACTAACGTTGCCTTCCACTTGGTCAACACACTGCTACTCTTCCTTTTGTTGGCACGAGCAACTGGAGCAAGATGGCGAAGCGCGTTTGTGGCAGCGTTATTTGCAGTTCATCCATTACACGTTGAGTCGGTAGCTTGGGTGGCGGAGCGGAAAGACGTACTTTCGACGCTTTTCTGGATGCTCGCAACCTTGGCATATATAGAACATGTCCGCCTACCATCGCCTAAGAATTACGCCCTAATCATAGGAGCGTTTGTAATTGGTTTGATGTCCAAGCCGATGCTCGTAACACTACCTATCACATTCTTGCTGCTTGACTATTGGCCTCTTCGTCGTTGGTTATCTGCCAAGCAAAGAAGCTTCTTTTTTTACGAAAAGCTCCCGCTTTTCTTTCTTGCTGCTGCAGGATGTATGGTTGCATTTTGGGCACAGCGAGGTGGAGGCGCTATAGCATCGCTGGAATCATATCCGATAGGAGTAAGGCTTGCAAATGCGGTCGTCTCTTATATGGCTTATCTGGTTAAGACTATAATTCCGAAATCTCTCGCTATACCGTATCCTCATCCGGGGAACAGTATCCCAGTGTGGCAGGTAATGTTGAGTGGATTCCTTTTGTTTGTTATAACTGCCGTGGCTTTATTAGTTGCGCGTTCCCGCCCTTACATAACTGTAGGTTGGTTTTGGTATTTTGTTACCCTCGTCCCAGTGATCGGTATTGTACAATTCGGCAAGCATGCTATGGCAGATCGCTTTACCTACATTCCTCTAATTGGCGTCTTCGTCATAATAGCCTGGGGAGTGCCAGATGAATTGCGACGAATTCTCAGGGCTAGCGAGAGTGAACGCAGGCTGAATATAGCCCTAGCTGTGATCGGAGTATTGGCGATAGCGGCTCTAATGGTTCCCGCTTATATTCAAGTCGGTTACTGGCGCAACTCGATCACGCTGTTCAGTCACTCAACCAAAGTTACCAAAGGCAATTCTCTTGCCCACAACAACCTCGGCAACGCGCTTCTTGCAAGAGGCGATGCGGAACTTGCTATCATCCACTTCCGCGAAGCTCTTAAGTATCATCCTGAATATACAGACGCTGCTTATAACCTCGGCAATGCTCTATATGAAATTGGTGACGTAAAAGGCGCTATCAAACAATATCAAGAGGTTATCAAGACTGCTCCACAATATACAAGAGCTCGCAACAATCTTGGCAGCATCCTAGCTCAGCAAGGTAGGCTCGACGAGGCTATTGAGCAGTTTGAAACAGTCTTGCGCATAAATCCCAACGACCAAACCGCACGCCAAAACCTTGAGAACGCTAAATTGGCTAAGTCAGGAGAACTTTGAAAAGCGCTAATCCCGAAGCGCCCAAACGAGCAAACTAAGACCGACCAAATGCTGCGAACTCAGATCAATTCTCCATTCTACAGCCGCTAAACCCCCCAACAGCATCCAAAGCAATTGCTAATTTCATCGTGGTTAAAAGCAATCTCATTCCAAACATCCTCCTACAATCGCTTGTTCCACTCGGACGTTTGTCAGTTGCGATGGAGGCAAAGCAAAAACGTCATCCAATAAAACCGTAAAGTCTGCGCACTTGCCAGGTTCAATTGAACCGACTCGATCTTCAAAAAATCCGGCAAACGCACTTCCCCACGTATACGCATGTAACGTTTCTTCCACGGTTAGGCGCTCTTGCAAACTACGAGGTTCTCGGTTTACCGCTCGGTCCAAAAGCTCGACCGGAGACAACCGCTCGACGGGACAATCGGAGCCCATTGCAATTACGATACCTGCATCAAGCATAGTCTTGAAAGGATAACTCCATTGATAGCGTTCAGGGCCGACCCGTTCGTGAGTCCAAAAGTCGGTTACAACAAACTGAGGCTGCACACAAGCAACAACTTTCAGTCGTCTCATTTTTTCTATTAAATCCGCAGCCATCTGCGACGCATGCTCGATTCTGTGGCGGAATATGTTGCCTTGATTACCTGCATCTTGCGCTTCGCGTATTCCCTCCAACGCGCACTCTATAGCCAAATCGCCGATTGCATGAATACAAGCCTGGAAACCACAAGTTTGCATCTCTTTCAATGCACTTGCGATATCGTGCTCGTTTCTGAATAGCACACCCTTGTTGTTCGGATCGTCGGCGAATGGCTGTCTCATCGCAGCAGTGCGTGCTCCCATAGCCCCGTCTGCAAAAAGCTTCAGCCCTCCTATGCGCAACCATTCGTCTCCGGAACCGGTTCTAAATCCTCTTTTACGCAAGTAATCAAGCATGTCCATCGGACACACTGCATATACCCGAACCGGAAGCTGTCCTTGATCTCTCAGAAACTGCAGCGCATCGTATTCTTCTCGGCTGTTTATCATCACATGGACGCCAGTTAGCCCTGCGTGTCGAGCCTCGCGCATAGCCCAAAGTGCTGCTGATACCAGCTCATCATGGCTCGGATCAGGGATCTGCGACCAAATGAGTTCTGTAGCATCCTCCTTTAACAGGCCGGTTTCCAGTTGCTCAGAAGATAGTCTTCCTTTTACCGGTTCCAAAGCGGCCGAATTGGCCACGAGCGCATGCAAACAAAGGCGCAATATCACTATTGGAACGTCCGGGCTCACATTGTCTAGGTCGTGCCTTGTAGGCCATCGGCCTTCAGCAAGCAATTCTTGGTCGAACCGTTCGCCGATGATCCAAGTCGAAGTCGGATTGGCTTCTCTGAAACGGCGTAGTCGGTCGAGTAATTCGCTGATTGACCTGCAGCCTGAAAGATCAGCATATCTAGTTGCGGAAATGCCGAAGTGAATGAGATGATTATGGGAATCGATGAGACCCGGCACTACTGTTCGACCACCCAAGTCTGTCCATTCCGCACTCGGTCCGACTGCATCGCGAACTTCATCTGCAGATCCCATAGCCATTATTTTGCCATCACGCACTGCAACGGCTTCTACAACAGGATACTTTGAATTGAAAGTGTAAATTCTATGGCAGGCAAATACGCGCATGCTGGAGTTATCCACTCTGCATTCTCCCTTATTAAGACGCCAAATAAATTGGTCTTCTTGATTTTGCGACCCTAAGCCTAACAACGAAAACTGCAAAACACGTTGTCTTATAAAATAAATAATAATACTTTTCAACCTTCATCTGCGATATCCACACCTACAAGCGGTAAAATAACCTTGTTTCTCAACTAACACACTAGTCAATATTAAGCTAAAGTGGCTTTCCGGTGATCGGACTCGCAAAAATACTCGAAAAAAAACCGTATTCCTATTGACACAAAAGCAGACTGCATGGCATAATATGGCCGGAACCGGTTCCAGTTGTGCTTGAACCGAAACGAATCTGGGCAGCAATTCGAACGCGAAGTAGGCATGAGCCCGAGCATTAAAGATGTTGCAAAACTGGCCGGAGTCGGCAAGGGAACGGTTTCCAGGGTCCTAAACGACAGGCCGGGAGTGTCTGAAAAAACAGCCGCTAAGGTTCGGCAAGCAATTAAACAGTTAGGCTATACGCCAAACGTGCAAGCTAGGCGACTTGCACGAAATGTGTCGGACCTAGTGTGTTTCGTGCTGTCGAACCGAGATGTCTTACACGAGTTTCACTCGATGGTCCTGAAGGGCGTCGAGGCATATTGCTCGGAAGCCGGTCGCGACTTGGTTTTTGCGCTAGGGAGGTATCCGCTGAACCCGCCACCTCCTGCGGTTACATTGCCGAGGATTATTGCGGAACGTGGAAGTGTAGATGGCGTGGTTCTAGCTGGTGTTAACCATATTGACTGCGTTAAAGCCGTAGTCAAGATAGGACTGCCGTGCGTTACAGTAGGAAACAATCTTATTGGATGCAAAGCAATGTCGGAAGTGGACTCCGTTTGGTATGATGAGTCCACGGGAACTAGAGAAGCTATAAGATATTTGGCGGATCTAGGGCACAGACACATAAGGTTTGTAGGAAACACGGCGGTCCCATGGTTTGCTCGGAACTATCGGGCCTACAGTGATGCCATGATTGATCTTGGCTTGGCACCGATGGGTATGGCGGCAAGCGAAACGACTGATTATGTTCAGTTCGCGGAAGAAGCGGTAAAAGAGATCGTCGAATCCGACGAACCAACAACCGCAATTATGGCGGCAAACGACGTAACTGCGGTAGCTTTGATTAGAGCACTGGCAAAACGCGGCATAAGAGTGCCAGAGGATATGAGCGTGATTGGGTTTGACGATGTGCCGAGGTGTCTGGAATGCGACCCGCCGCTCACGACAATACGCGTGCCGAATTACTCGGAAGAGAGTGTGCAAAGTTTCTTTTGGAGAAGATTTCTAACCCCGGAGCCGTATCAGGAGCACGGGTAATACAAACGAGCTTGGTAATTCGGGGTTCATGTTTGGCGCCAAAACAAAGTTAGGTAGCGGCGTCAGGATACAACCTCATACAGGGCAAATCCTCCCCCCTCTGGGATTTGCACTCGGCGGGATGTGTAATACACATCCCGCCGCCCCCTTTCCTCCGGAAATAACCTGAAATAGTATATAGATAGTCCTTTTATATGCCCAAAGAGAGTATTCGTTGACGTCGATCGCGAATCTCAGCCTTGATGAAAGATCGCCGAAGCACAGACGCAAGTACCACAGCTTTACAAGAATCCTCCGCCGAATTACAAACGATAGCTCTAATTTTGTCGCCGAAAAACGGCCTGGGACGGTAGGGATTGATGAAGGCAAAGATATGCTCACCGATTGCATTCAAGTACGCAAGGGTTTCATCCGTAACCTTAGCGAACGGAACCGCGACGGCCGGATTGCTCAGTTCTTCGTAAAGTTTCTGATAATAATCTGGCCAGCTACCCAGAGCTCTGACAATTGGATGTGGAGGTTGATCGGGTTCACGCCTGCGAGGAAGCATTTGGAGAAGTTGGTCGACGTTTTCCGGGATGATAATAGTTCCGGTAAATATAGGACTAGGCGAAAGTCGACATTCCGAAACAGGCTGCGCTGTTGCGCTTGGAGAATTTGTGCAAATGAATTGTGCAATCGTGGCAATTACGGCAAAAACCGGTTCCAAATTGTAAAACGACTCTACGACGTAGCGAATCTGCCTTATATCTTCGCGCGTGTAGCCATCGGACACAAGCAAGCTAAGCTGATTGGAAATATGGATCGATTCAACGACGAGTTGAGAAGCCCTTTTTCTGAGATCCTCAGCAGCACGACGGATAAGGCACGAGTCCCAAATAGGTTCTATCGCTACCCAGAACGATTCGAGGCAATCAGGCACAGATGCAAGAGCATTAATAAGATCAGAATCGACATTGCTGCCGATCCTCTGATATATCTCGTGAGGCGAGGTCCGACGCATAGCCTGAAGTTCCTCCGGTCAAACAGTCGCCGGACGCCCACCCTCGCCGCGGCCAAGTTACTCTAAAATCGGCCCGTGTATCTTGTTTGAAAGCAGTCTAACTGATTATTCGCCAGTTATTACTGAACTCAAACCTCACGGAGTAAGAAATCGTGCTTTAATGCAATTCTCTTACCTGTTAACTTAACTTAAATAGAACTTGCCACAAAAGTTTGCGCGCAGTATCATCCTAGAAAAGCTTGTATTAACAGGAGCATTAGGATTATACTACCACTTGTTAGGCCAACAAAATGACACTCTACAAAAGTAATTGCGTCGGCCAGCAAACTGTATTTCATTGCGCCACTTCTTATCGCGTGTAACACTCTGAAAGAAAGGAACGGTATGCAAAATGGTCAGAGTGTCACTAATAGCTGCGGCACTTGCTGTATTGATCACATCAAGTGGCTTACAACAAGCATGCGCAGGAGGGACTTGTTGTTCATTAAAGAAGGAAGGCGTTTCTTCGATTCCTGATAACACACTTACACCTGAAGAGAAACAGCAAGGCTGGAAGCTCCTATTCGACGGAAAAACGTTAGAAGGTTGGGCATGTACTGTACCCGACAGCAAAGGATGGGTTGTCGATAACGGAACAATCCACTTCAACGTACAGGAACATGGATACCTATATACTAAGGAACGTTACGGCGACTTCGAACTCAAAATCGATTTCATGGTCGATAAGGGCACTAACAGTGGCATATTCTTCCGTTGGGACAACCTCAGCGACCCAGTTCAAACAGGCATCGAAATGCAGGTGCTCGACAGTGCTTCTCATAATCCGCCTGGTAAACATAGCTGTGGCGCTATCTATGACGTTCTCGAACCTACTGAGAACGCGATGAAGCCAGCTTTACAGTGGAACACCGTCATTCTGAGGTGCAAAGGACCGTTTATCTCCATTACTATGAACGGCAAGCGGATTATCTCCATGAACCTTGACAAGTATACTGAACCTCATAAGAATCTAGATGGCACTCCCAATAAGTTTAATACTGCCTATAAGGATATGCCTCGCGAGGGGCACATCGGACTTCAGGACCACGGTGGCAAGGTTTGGTTTAAAAACATCAAAATCAGAAAGCTCTAACTAGTAATTTTGTAGTGCAAATAAGACTCCGAGTAAACAACAAACTTCGTTGGGTCAAAATTGTCGGAGTCTGAGTTAATGCGCGTTCACCCTTTAATCGAATACGCACGATAGCCGACTACAGAAACCTAGGCGCCACAGAACTTATTTCAGCAACAAGGCGGCGGTCTATGATCGCCGCCTTTCGAATTAAATTAAAAACCGCAAGATTAAGAAAATTAAGGAAAAACCACGATTGCTCGGTAAGCAAAAATGAAAATCCGTGCTCAGCAAGTTGCGTCCACCTTATGCTTTGAGCTGTTTCTTGAAACGACTTCTACTTCGTGTTAACCTATAAGTAGTGTGATCGATATGGCACATAGAACCCAAGCATGACAAAAAGAACCAGCAAAGATCCTGAACACCACGCGACACAAACACTGTTATCTGCGAACCTACGCTATGTATGGATTGCGTTGGCTTGCGGAGCAGTGATGATCGCAGTGCTGCTTTCGGACCTCTATGGTGGCGCAATATCCGTTGTTTACTTCGTACCGCTACACATTATCCTTGAACTTTCCAGCATCGTTGTTAGCCTTGCGGTCTTCGCCACCGGATGGTACGGCTATCGCCAATCTGGGAACTTACGCGATCTTGTAATAGGAACCACATTCTTCACTGCCGGAATGGTAGACCTGATCCACACCATGAGCTACAAAGGCATGCCTGACTTTCTCGGCGTAAACACTCCCGGCAAGGCTGCTGCATACTGGTTGCTGGCTAGAGTTTTAGTAGGAATCGGCTTGCTATCGGCGTCATTTGTCAACCCGCACGCCAGATCCAAACGATTGCACGCTTTGATGCTTTTTAGCGCATCGCTTCTACTCATCGGAACCGCAACCATGATATTTACGATCTACGGCGACGTTGTGGGAACCGCGTTGTATAGGCAGATCGGAAGCCCACCTACTGCATTAAAATCTTCAATCGAGCTGCTGGCTATAGCGCTCTACATAGGCACTTTCATAGTAGTTTCACAAAGACGAGGGTGGGAACAAAGCGTCATTGCAGATCTGCGTTCTGCAATGGTGGTCGCGGTGTTTGCAGAGGCTGCTTTTATGCTTTATCTAACACCTTTCGGATGGATGAATGCTCTAGGACACCTATACAAGACCATAGCTTACTACTTGATTCTAAATGCTCTGTTCGCATCAGTAATTAGGAAACCCTACGAAGAGCTTTCTAAGGCCAGGGATGAGCTGCAACTACTATACGAAGATGCACGCTTGCACCGCGAAGAGATTGAACGCTCATTTGCAAATATCGGTAGTGCGCTTTCATCGAGTCTTAACCCAGAAGAGGCTTTGAACTTAATAGCCGACCTTATTACAGAAATGCAACATGTTAACTGCTCCGTCGTTGTGTCGCTTGACAAAACGGGCAACCATGTAGAGATTGCCGCGCAGAGGGGAACATGTCATAGGAAAGAACAACCACTCGAAGCTACTCTCACTGTGGGCAAACAGGCTATTAAAAAGGGAAAATCCATAATAATCGACAGACTTGCTGATACCGGTCTTGTTAAATGCGACTTCAACACTGAAACCTGTCTGCGGTCTATGGTGTGCGCTCCGATGATTCTAGAAGGCAAACCTCTAGGATTGGTTGCGGTGTTTTCGTATAAAGAATCTGCTTTTGACGAAGGCGACGCAAAGTTGTTGGAAGGTTTCGCCTCGCATGCTACAGTGGCTGTCGCTAATGCGCTTTCCTACGAACGTGAAAGTAGAATTGCAAACGTTTTGCAGAATTCGATTCTTACAACTTTGCCTTTGGAAAACGAGCGATTTGAAATCGCGCAAGTTTACCAACCTGCAAGTAATGAAGCGCTGGTTGGTGGAGACTTCTACGATGTATTCGAGCTAGATGGAAATAAAATAGGACTAGTAATCGGTGACGTATCGGGCAAGGGACTAATGGCGGCCGTACATACGGCAATGGTTAGATATACACTGCGGGCTTACGCCGAAGAAGGCCATTCCCCAGGAACCGTGATGCAACTGCTCAACCGTATGGTCGGTAAACATATGGGTGGTGAGGCTTTTGTCACGGTGTTCTTTGGTTTATTGGACACCCAAACTAGTTCGCTGCTATATGCAAATGCAGGACACGAGCCGCCAATTTATGTGTGCAATTCAATAGGGCTCACATTGCCTACAACTGGTCCAGCTTTAGGTGCTGGAATCGACTTAGACTACGAAGAAGGCACTCTCACGTTGGAAAAAGGATGTACTTTGGTTTTGTATACTGATGGGATCAGCGAAGCTAGAAGGGACGGCGAATTTCTGGGCGTTGAAGGCATAGCTGAAAGGTTGCTGGCCTGCAATGAAGCCAATATTAGAGACGTGGCTAGATGTCTCCACAACGCCGCAATAGAGTTTGCAGGTGGAGAGTTGAGAGATGATGCAGCCATCCTAAGCGTACGTGCCATAAGATGATCGCTGAAAACCACTCTGTGCTTGAACATGGCGCAAGGCTTTTTAACAGCACCCGATTCCGCAATGAAATTTGTCGCTGATTGTATGCTTGGCAAGCTTGCTAAGTGGCTCCGAATGTTGGGCTATGACACCGCGTTTATTCCCAACGCAGACGACGACGAGCTTGTCCGCATAGCTATACGTGAGGACCGGATCTTGCTTACTCGTGACAGGCGACTGTGTGATAGACGAATGGTACGAAAACGTTGCGTATTTGTCGACTGGGGAACCACGCGTGAACAGGTCAAACAGGTCTTCCGAGAACTCGGGTTAACGCTCCGCGAAGAAGCGTTGTTTACCCGATGCACCATATGCAACCACGAAATCGTGCCTATCGAAAAAACAAACATCAAGGGACGCGTCCCACCATACGTTTACAAAACCCAGTCAGCATATGGCTACTGCCCGCACTGCGACAAGATCTACTGGCGAGGTACTCACGTTCAACATGTCCTCGAAGCGCTACTAGGTGAGATTTAAGAACCAGAAAAACACTTATACATCAAACAGTGATTGGCTCTCGATCATCGCTTTATATGCAAAGTACAGAACCTTATGCTAAATGTAGCATTAACAAATAACTCCCAGTTCACCTAGTGCGAAGTCTGCTGATTTTTCACATTATGGAGTGTACAATAAAGCGGCCGGAGAAGATCTCCTCCGGCCATCTCCCCTTTCCTTCCTTTCCTCCCCGGTCGTTTAGGCTTTGCGTCTCTTCACATATAATATCATTCCCGCTAGCCCGCTTAGAACTGCTGCTGCGCTGCCGGCTTCAGGGATAGGTGTAGGCCATTTGTCCACAGCTATGCTAGCGATATCGTCGAAGTCGTCGAATATAAACACACTGTCGTAGAATGTCTCCCCAGGGCGAACTGGGACACCGCCTACAGGCATTGTGAAATCAACAGTCTCCGGCTGCAGATCCACATTCCACGCAGTAGTAAGTCCGATGGCCCAACCGAACTCCTTAAAATCATTGGGGTCAATCGGATTCATTTGGAGGTGGAAATCGGTCCAATCGTACTGCGTGTTATTATGAATACTCTCACGTAGCAAAATATACGGATACGACTGACCGTCATCACCGGTATAGCTCCCAGTAAATGTAAACGTGATGACGTGGCGGTGCGTATAGTAAACAGTCAGATTGGCGTACCAAGCGTGATCCGTGAAGGCATAGTAAGGATCCCCCGGGTTTATGGGCACCCATATTAACTGCACGGATTGAGGTCCCAGAACATCATCTACCCACGAGACTGTGACGCCGCTCCAAGCAACACTCTGCGAGATGACGAAAACACACGCTAATGCAAGCGTTGTGTAAATGCTTTTTTTCACGTCAAAACACCTCCTCACGGACATCCGTGCACATAAACCGGAGGTCGCTCGGATTTTTCCTTACTTCTTTCTCCGAACTCCCGCCAGAGCCAGAAGCCCACTCAACAGACACGCAATAGACGTCGGTTCGGGAATTGGCGCAGTCGTGGTCGGATACTGACTGAAAGTAACAGTGCCGCTTCCAACATATTCGAAGTAAACGCTCAACAGACTTCCCGGCGCGACGTATGTTTCAGATCCAGAAATCGTTTCTGCGTAGAATCCGGACCCATCGTTGAAGTATGTAATGTTCCAGACGGGCGACGGATTTGCATAGTTCTTTACTACCACACTGCCTGGTACTATCGTTCCGCCTGTGATTGTACAGTGCCAATCTGTCCAGTTGCTTGTAGTGCGATTGCGGAAAAGCTGATTCACAATTGGATCTTCCGGCGGAACGACACCACCTTGAACGTAAGCATACTCAGGGTCATCCGTCGGATAATTCCACTCAAACGGATCTTGGTTGAACCAAGGGTTGTGGACTTTGTAGACGCAAACTCCCCAAGTGTTGTCAGGATCTCCCGGCATGCAAAAGTCACCGCCCGGGCTATAATTCCACTGGTAGTAGACTACCGCGTTGGCTGCGGGAGCAATTGCTGCAATGGCAATAACCAATGCAATTCCGAGACACAACTTAATCATCATCTTTTCTCCTTCCCATGCGTTGGGTAATTGAAATATTTGCCGCGCTTTTGCGCGGTCTATGGTCTATGGCGGCCTATGGTCTATGTTGAAGCTGACTATATCTAGCTGATGGCATTTTAGCCTACGCATGTCCAGCAGTCAAGGGGCAATTGCTATTTTTTTCAAAATCAGGTAATTATACTGGTATATAGGAGTGGATTAAAACCTTGCCCGGCAACTATTTGAACTAATGAAGTCACCGTTATATAACTACTATCAAATTTGCGATATCTATTGTGCAAAATCTGGTTAACAAAACCAAACATAAAATATTATGTTGGAAGACTGCAAAATTCGCATCCTCTAGCAATGAGATGAATTGAGCATGCTAAAATTAAATTAATGTTAAGATAACAAGATTAATGTCCAAGATAAAATAAAAAAAGACACAATAACAAAGGAGCAATTCATGATAGCCAGAGACATAATGACCAAGGATGTGATAACAGTCGGCCCCGATACGCCTGTAACAGAGATAGCAAGAATTCTAGCTAAAAATAACATCAGCGGCGTGCCGGTGGTGGACAGCAATGGCAAGGTAATTGGAATTGTCTCGGAAGCCGATCTTCTTATCAAGCATAATAAGAACGAAGTTCCATATCGTCTAGCCTTGTTTGGACTTTGGGTAGTACCCGATGAAAGCATAGTTGAGGCCTATAAAGCTGCACGCGGAGATACAACTGCCGCGGATGTGATGACCCGAAACGTTATAACTTTCAACGAAGAAGATGAAGTTGACAAGATCGCAGAGGTCATGGTCAAGAAAAAAATTAACCGGGTACCTATCCTCAGCAACGGCAAGCTAGTGGGGATAGTTTCCCGGGGAGATATAATCAGATCTATTGCCGGTGTTTGAAACCAATTATTTGCCATAGCAATCTTCAACTCTACCAATAATTAAGTTTACAGGCAAAAAATTTTGCAAGTTTTAAGTAAAATACCCCTAGACAAACGGCGAAAAGGTAGTATAATACTATTAATGGAAGGCAGGCAGAGGGAGGAAAGGTAGGAGATTTGCCATGCGGAAAGGCTTTACACTTATTGAGCTTTTAGTTGTGATAGCCATCATTGCCATATTGGCGGCTATCTTGTTTCCGGTATTTGTAAACGCAAGAGAAAACGCATTCACCACAAAGTGTGCTTCACACGGCAAAGAGTTGGGAAATGCCGCACTTATGTACATGGACGATAACGACGGTAAGTTCCCGACCATTTACTCTACTAATGCGCTATATGCAATGGGGTTTAAAGCATTTCCACCATACGATTGGCCTTACGATCAGGAAGGTCCAATCTCTTTTCCACCAGGACACTCTCAACTCAGGCTATTTCAGCTCAAGAAATACGTTAAAAGCGATGAAATTTGGTTGTGTCCTGATCCAGCACCTTACACTTTGCGTTACGTGAAAGGCTACCAGTGTAGCTGGTTGCCAAGAAGCACAGATGACTTCGTAGATGGCGATCGCGGGTTCTGCGAAGCCAACAGTGTCGATAACAAGGGAGAAAAGTGGGCAGGTCGCACTCTGTTTGAAGTCTTGTCATTGGATGCAAAGGGCGAAACCAAGTGCGGACCGCGTTATCTTACTCCGAGCAAAAAGATAATGTTTATGTGCTACGCGTTCGGAATTGAAGGACATTCTATAATTAACCCTGGCACTTGGCGCCAGGACACATTCCCTTCTTACCCGCATCGTGATGGTAGCATTTTCGTTTACGCTGACGGACATGCCCA
>FWWL01008448.1_pt1 | contig 13206 bp, 11 predicted proteins | sample 2228331 | NCBI WGS metagenome assembly FWWL01 (sample SAMEA103939775, study PRJEB20133) | metagenome | reverse complement strand
TCGGCCGAGACGGCGGGTGCGCACGACGACGTTTCTGGGCGGCGGGTGGCCGCACGCCGGAGCCCCGGTGAGGGTGGGCGGGAGGCGTCTACCCTGAGGTGGTGGGAGCTGAGTCCCGGCGGTGGCGGCGGGGGAGGGCCCGCGGGCGAAGGGGGACCGTCCGGCCCGGCGAAGCCTGCAGAAGCCACCGTTTACAGACCCACCCCGCTTCCAGTATGATGGCATCCCCCGGCTTGGATTCCCTCTGGAGGGGTACGCGATGCGTCTGTGGCTCTTTCCCCCGTCCGTCGGGACCCTCCGTTGGACGCTGACCCTGGCGACCCTGGGCCTGGTGACGTTCCTCACCCTGGTGGCGGCCCAGGCCCGTCCCGGGTCCAAGGCCTTCCCCTACCCCGTCTACAAGCGGACTCTCCCCAACGGCCTCGACGTCATCGTCATCGAGACGCCCGAGTTCAAGAACGTCCTGAGCTACAACACCCTCGTCCTGGCTGGCTCCCGCAACGAGACGGAACCCGGCAAGACGGGCCTGGCCCATCTGTTTGAGCACATCCTGTTCCGTCACCGCTTTCAGGGTCGGGACGGCGGGTACCAAGACCTCGTCGAGAAGCTCGGGGCCCACAACAACGCCTGGACGTGGTTCGACGTGACGTACTACCACCCCCTGACCTTCACGGCGAACCTGACGGGCCGGAAGACGGCCGCCGAGTCGCTCCCGGGCCTGATCGAACTCGAATCCTCCCGCTTCAAGGCCCTGGACTTCACCGAGGAAATCTTTAAGACCGAGACGGGCGCCGTCCTCGGGGAGTACCGCCGCCTGGCGTCCTTTCCGTCCCTGAAACTGGAGGAACGCCTCCTGGCCCGGATGTTTCCCCACCATTCGTACGGCCACACGACCATCGGCTACTACGAGGACGTCTTGGCCATGCCCAATCACTACGAGGCCGCCCGGAAGTTCTACGACACCTACTACCGACCCAACAACTGCGTGCTCGTCATCGCCGGCGACGTCCGGGCCCGGGACGTCTTCCCCCTGGTCGAACGCTACTACCGGGACTGGACGCCGAAGCCCGTCCCCCCACTGAAGCCGACGGGCGAGCCGCCCCGGAAGGAACAGCGGGAACACGTCCCGTGGGACGCCGACGTGGCCCCCCTCGTGTGGGTCGCCTACCGGATGCCGGCCTTCCGGCCCGGGACGACCGAGAGCGCCGTCGCCGAACTCCTTTCGGAACTCCTCGTGTCGGAAGCGGCACCCCTCTATAAGAAGCTCCGCTACGAGAAGCAGACCGTCAGTAGCCTCCAGTTCGAGGAGGGGACCCAGGGCTTCGAGAGCTTCGACCCCCGGGCCCTCATCGTGAGCGCCCAACTGTACAAGGACAAATTCGCCCAGCGGGGCCCGGCCTACTTCGACGAGGTCATCCAGGACATCATCGCCGGCATCGACGAACTCAAGAACTTTTCCCGGCAGAAGGATGCCCGGTCCCAGCTCAAGACAATTCAAAGCAAGTACCGGTACGATTTCCTGGCTTCCCTGACGAGTCCGGCCGTCATCGCCCAGACGTTCGCCTGGTACTACCGCTTCGACCGGGACCCGGCGGTCCTCGATAAGCTCCTCGACTCGGTCCAGCGGCTCACGCCGGAGGACATCGACCGGTTTGCCCAGACGCACTTCGTGCCCGAACACCGGGTCGTCCTGACGCTGGCGTACGAGAAGAAGTAGCGTCCCGGTCCGAGGAGCCCCGAACCCAGAGGGACTGGGGAACGGGGGAAGGCCGCGGGTCGACCCCGGCCGGCCTGGAAGGCTCGGACCCGGGCCTATGGCTCCCGGGACCTCATATTCGGAATCCTATGAGGAGTCCTCAGATGCATCGGACGTGGCTGATCACGACCCTCCTGAGCTTTGTCTGCGCCCTGGCCGTATCGGCCGACCCGATTCCCCATGTCGTTTCCCTGGCCTCCCCCTCGGCCCTCCTGAAGGTCCGGGTCATGGTCAAGGCCGGATCGGCGATGGACCCCGAGGGCCTCGAGGGCCTGGCGTACCTGACGGGACGGCTCCTCATCGACGGCGGGTTCGGCGACCCCCGCCGGCCGGTCACGAAGGACCGCCTGGCCGAAATCACGCGCCCCTGGGGAAGCGGCGCCTTCCCCCAGGTCGTCGTCTCCAAGGAGACGACGACCTTCTCGATGACGGTCCCCCGGGAGGTCCTGGACCGGTACGTCCGGGAGGTCCTGACGCCCATGTTTCGCCAGCCCCTCTTTGCCGAACGGGAGCTCGAGCGGGTCCGGGCGGAAGCCCTTCAGGAACTCCAGTCCCTCCGCTTCGAGCAGATCGAGCTGGTCGGCCTCGTAGCGATGGACGCCGTCATCCACGCCGGCACGTCTTATGCCCATCCCGTCATCGGCACAGCCCAGGGCCTCCGGCGGGTGACGCCTGAGGCCGTCCGGCGGTTCTATGCTACCTACTACCGCCCCGACAACGTCATCGTCGGCGTCAGTAGCGCCGAGCCGGCCGTCGTCCGCCGGCTCGAGTCGGTCTGGCAATCGGCCAGCTCCGTCCAGGCCGACCCCCTGCCGTCCCGTCGGGTCGAGCCGCCGCCCCCGCCCCGGGGCCGGGAGGTCCTCATCGTCGCCCTCCCCAGTGCCCTCTCGACGGGCCTCCACGCCGGCTTTCCCATCCCCGTCACCCGGGCCCATCCCGACTACTGGCCCCTCTACGTGGCCAACGTCTGGTTCGGGACCCACCGGGACAGCTTCTCCCACCTCTATCAGGTCATCCGGGAGGAGCGGGGCTACAACTACGGGGACTACTCGTACATCGAGCACTTCGAGGGCCGGCCCTTCTTCCTGTTCCCGCCGACGAACACGCCCCGGCGCTACCAGTACTTCAGCATATGGGTCCGACCCGTCGCCCACGACTACGCCGTCCACATCCTGAAGGCCCTGACCTGGGAGCTGGAACACTTCATCCGCACGGGCCTCACGGAGGAGCAGTGTGAGCTCACCAAGAACAAGGCCCGGGTCCTCCACCTGAACCTGGCCGAGACGGTCGACCGCATGCTGGGCTACCGCCTGGACGACCTCTTCTACGGCCTGGAACCGGGATACCTGGAGGCCTACCTCCCGCGGGTCGAGGCCGTGACCTGCGACCAGGTCAACGCGGCCATCCGCAAGTACTTGCAGGCCCGGGACCTCAAGTACGTCGTCGTGACCGACGAGCGGGTCGCCCCGAAGCTCGCCGAGGCCATCGCCCGGAACGGTCCCGCCTGGGGCAAAGGCCCCGAGGACTACCAGATTCCCGTCCGGGACGAGGGCGGCCGGAAGGTCTACATGGTCCCGGCCGACAAGCTCCCGACCCTCCAGCGGGACGCCGCCTGGGCTTACTACTGGCTGGACATCCCGAGGGAGCGCATCCGCATCGTCCCGGCGGCCCAGCTCTTCGAGACGGCCGGCCTCCCGGAGCCGTGAGGCCCTTCCGGTGACGACTCCACCCTTCCTGCTTCAACGACCTGCCTGCGCCGCGGGCACGGCGGGCAGGTCGGACCTTCCGGCCCGTTCCGCCGTAGGGACCGGGAAGTCGTCGGGCGACCCCAAGGGTCGCCCCTACGGGTTCTGCGGTGGGTTCCGCATCCGTAGGGGCAGGGCTTGTCCCTGCCCCTTCCTGATGAAAGAGACGATAAGAAAACCGGCAGGGGGTAGCCCGTGAGGGACCGACTTCAGGAGCGGCCCTTCCGGGGCGGTGCCCGCTTCGAGCGGATGTAGTCCTCGACGACCCCCTCGAGGACGTCTAAGGGGATCGCCCCGTTGCGTAGGACGACGTCGTGGAACTCCCGGACGTCGAAGGCCGGCCCCAGGGCTTCCTCGGCCCGCCGGCGGAGTTCCCGAATCTTGAGCTCGCCCATCTTGTACGCCAGGGCCTGGCCGGGCCAGGCGATGTAACGGTCGACCTCGGCCTCGATGTTGTGGAGCGTCAGGGCCGTGTGCTCGGCCATGAAGTCGATGGCCTGCTGGCGGGACCAGCCGAGGGCGTGGAGGCCCGTATCGACGACGAGCCGGCAGGCCCGCCACATCTCGAAGCTCAGGCGGCCGAAGTCGCTGTAGGGGTCCTGGTAGAAGCCGACCTCGAGGCCGAGCCGCTCGGCGTACAGGGCCCATCCCTCGACGAAGGCCGTGAAGCCCAGGAAGCGCCGGAAGGCCGGGAGGTCCTGGAGCTCCTGCTGGAGGGCGATCTGCAGGTGATGGCCCGGGACGGCCTCGTGGAGGGAGAGGGCCTCGATTTCATAGAGGGGCCGGCTCTTGAGGTCATACGTGTTGACGTAGTAGAAGCCGCCCCGGGAGCCGTCGCCGGCCGGCGGCATGTAGTAGGCCGTCGTCGTCCGGGGGGCCAGGTAGTCGGGGACGGGCCGGATGCCATACGGCGTCCGGGGGAGCGTCCGAAAGAGCCGGGGCAGTTCCCCGTCCATGCGTTTCAAGACGTAGCTGACCTCCTTGAGGAGCTGTTCGGGCGTGTCGACGTAAAACCGGGGGTCGGTCCGGAGGAATTCCAGAAATTCCTTGAAGCTTCCCCGAAAGCCGACCTTTTGGAGGATGGCCTCCATCTCGCCCCGGATGCGGCGGACCTCCTCGAGGCCGATGCGATGGACCTCCTCCGGCGGTCGGTCGAGGGTCGTCTCCTGGCGGATGCGGTGCCGGTAGAAGGCGGCCCCGTCCGGGAGGTCCGAGGCGGCGAGGGTCGTCCGGGCCTGGGGAAGATACTCCTTTTGGATGAACTCTAAAAAATCCCGGTAGGCCGGGACGACCGAGTCCCGGATGGCCGCCCGGCCGGCCTCGGCCAGACGGGCTCGCTCGCCCTCGGGGACCGTCGCCGGAAAGGACCGGAAGGCCTCAAACAGGAGACTCTGCTCGGGGTCCTCGACGATGTGGGGCCGGAGCGTCGGTTCGATGTACTCGACGAGGTGCCGGGGAAGCGTATAGCCGGCCCGGAGGCCCGCCCGCAGGAGCTCGATGTGCTGTCCCGCGTACGTCCGGAAGGCCCGCAGGCGGGCGATGTAGTTCTCGTAGTCCCGGACCGTCCGCAGGGGGACGTTCCGGGGGAGCTCGGGGAATTCGATGTGGAAGCCCGAAATGTGGCTGATGAGGAGAAAGTAGGCCCGGTATTCGTATTCCTCGATGAGGTTCCGCTTGAGGCGTTCAAAGATGTCGTAGTTCAGCCGGTCGGCCGGGCTCAGGGCCGACCGCGGGATGGCCCGGAGCCGGCGGAGGGCCTCTCGATGCCAGGCCAGTCGACGCTCGAAGTCGGCGACCGTCACCGACGGCAGGCGGTCGTTGTATCGGTCGTCGCCGACCCGGGTGGCGAAGAGGGGGTCCTCCCGGAGGGTGAACTCCCAGTCCTCCTGGAAGAGCCGGTGGAGGGCCCGGGCCGCCGGATTCGCCGAGGGCCGGACGGCCGCCCCCAGGACGAAGACCCCGATCAGGCCTATGAGGAACATGAGGCCCCGCGTCATGGTCGACCTCCGAGTACCGCACCGTCCTTCTGGGCCCCGGGACGTCGGGCCTCGGCGACGGGTCCGTCTCGGTCCTGGCCCGACGTCGCGGCATCCCGCCGTCCCGGACCGGTCATCATTTTTCTCCCGAACCGCCGGTCTCGACAAGTCAGGCCGGAGAATCCCCTGTAAGGACGTAAACGGCCCGGCCCCGGTCTGGGTTCATCCGAGACGCGACGCGGCGGCCGCCTCGCCTTTCTGCCGCCGGTCCTGCTAAAATCGTCATTCCCGGACCCCGGGACCCGACACGGACCGGGCCTCCCCGGTCGGTCGGGCACCGGCGGGAGTTTGGGCGTTCCCCGGATTCATGCCGCCCCCGTCGGCCCGAGACGATGGGATGATCCCCCGCCGTTTGACGGATGGGAGGACGCCGATGAAGCTCTACGGCTTTCACCTCTCCTTTCGGATGGACGCCGAGACGTCTGCCGACATCACGGCCCACGTCCAAGACCAGGTCCGGGCCTCGGGCATCCGAGAAGGCTTCGTCGTCCTGTTCGCCCAGGGCTCGACCTGCGCCCTGAGCACGATGGAGTTCGAACCCGGCCTCCGGAAGGACATCTTCGGCGCCATGGAGCGCATCGCCCCGTCGGATATCGACTACGCCCACCACCGGACCTGGAACGACGGCAACGGCCGGAGCCACGTCCGGGCGACCGTCGTCGGGCCTTCCCTGACCGTCCCCGTCACGAAGGGCCGGCTGGACCTCGGGACGTGGCAACAGCTCGTCCTCTTCAATTTTGACATCCACCCCCGAGAGCGGGTCGTCGTCGGCAAGGTCTTCGGTGAACCCTGACCGTGGGTCCGGGGGTCCGGGAATCCGGCTCTCATCGCCGAACTCCCGAGTTCCCGAACGGCCGAAGGGCCCGACATGGAAGCGACGCCCCGGACGGTCTGGACCGTCGGCCACTCGAACCGGTCGTTGGAGGACTTGGTCCGGCTCCTGACGGCCCACGGTATCGAATACCTGGCCGACGTCCGGACGGTCCCCCGGTCCCGCCGGAACCCCCAATTCAACCGAGACACCCTGCCGGACGCCCTGGCGCCTCACGGGATCGTCTATCGGCACTTCCCCGAGCTCGGCGGATGGCGGACGCCCCGACCCGACTCGCCCCATCGGGGCCTGACGAGCCCCGGCTTCCGGGGATATGCCGACTACATGGAGACCCCCGAGTTCGACCGGGCCGTCCGGGCGCTCATCGACCTGGCCGACCGGTACCGGCTGGCCTACATGTGCGCCGAGGCCCTGCCCTGGCGATGCCATCGGTGGCTCCTGTCGGACGCCCTGACCGTCCGGGGCCTCCGGGTCGAACATATCCTGACGCCGACCCGCCGCCAGGTCCACCGGCTGACGCCCGGCGTGCAGGTCCACGGGACTATGCTGGTCTATGCATGATACGGAATGCCGACCGGACTCGACAGGGTCGGGGAGGCCCGCTCCAGCCGTCCCACAGGCCGAGTTTAGAATTCCCCCGGGCGTCCGGTATATGATCGGGACAGACCCGGAGGGCGTGCATGGGGAGGGTCGTACGCCGATGGAGTGTCCTCGTAGGGCTTGGGCTTTTGGTCAGTCCGGCATGTCGTCTGGGTCATACGCCGATCCGGGACATCTTGGACCACCCCCGGACCTACCACGGCAAGAAGGTCACCATCGCCGGCGAGGTCACCCGGGGCGTGAACCTCCTGGTCGTCCGGTACTTCATCGTGCGGGACGCCACGGGGGAGATCCCGGTCGTCACCCGGGGAGCGGTCCCCCGGGTCGGCGATCAGGTCCGCGTGACGGGCGTCGTCAACCAGGCCTTCGCCCTGGGCGACCAGAGTCTGGTCGTCCTCATCGAGACCGACGGGTGAGTCGGGGTCCGGGTTGGGAGTCGGGGGAGTATGGACGGGGAATGGCGGGTCTCCCCGTTCCCCGGAGGAGAGGGACAGGAGACCGTTCCCCCGATGAGAGTCCGGCTCGAGCCGTCCGATGAAGATGCACGGGACGACAGCTCCGACGTCCGAACCCTGGCAGGTTCGGCTGGCGCGGTACTCCTTCAAGAAGCGGGAGAAGTTGGCCATCCTGCGGTATCTCCTCCGGGGCCTGCCGCCGACGGCCCGTTGCCTGGAGCTCGGTTGTGCGAAGGGGGCCCTCAGTTACTTCCTGCGACAGATGGGCGGGTGGTGGGTCTCGGCCGACCTGGACGCCCCCCACGTCCGGGAGACCCGTCAGGTCGTCGGGTCGAACGTCGTCCAGGTCGATACCCGGGGTCTTCCCTTCCGACCCGGCAGTTTCGACGTCGTCGTCTCTCTGGACTACATGGAACATATCGAGGACGACCGGGCCTGCCTGGACGAGCTGTGCGGCCTGGTCCGACCCGGCGGGTGCTTGATCATCGGGACGCCCTGCACGGGGCGGCTGTACCTCCTCAACCGAATCAAGCCCCGCCTGGGCCTCCGGCTGGAACACTACGGCCACGTCCGGGAGGGCTACCGGCCGGAGGACCTGTACCAGGGCCTCGTGTACCGGGGCTTCGAGGTCGAGCGGGTCGTGACCTACGCCCGGTTCCTGACGGAAGGCGTCGAGATGCTGATGAACTGGTACTATGTCCGGAAGCAGAGGCGGCAGGCCCGGACGGGGGGTCCGGCCCGCCGGGACGGGGTCGTGGCCCCGGCCTCTGAGGCCGACTTTCAGGCCCTCGCGGGGGCCTTCCGGTGGTACCGGCGGGTGTACCCCCTCCTGTGGGCCTTCACGCGATTGGACTATCTGGCGTTCCCCCTGCGGGGCTATGCCCTGATCGTCTCGGCGCGCAAACTCGGGACGCCGATGTGGGTGCGGTTCCATGAGGCACGAAAGGGTCCTGACGTGGGACGTCAGCCTGCAAACCCTTAAACCGCCCCGGGGCGTCGTCGTCCTGATGGGGCCCGTCGACAGCGGCAAGTCGACCTGGGTCCGGCAGTACTGTGCGCTCTATCCGGGTGCCGACATCGGCCTCGTCAGTGCCGACCTGGGGCAGTGTCTCTTCGGGGCCCCCGGCCTGATCAGCTACGCCCCCTGGGACCCCCGTCGGCCAGACATCGAGCAGTATCTCCCGGAGACCTGCGTCTTCGTCGGGGCGACGCACCCGACGGGCCGCCTCCTGCAGACGGTCGACGCCGTCGGACGGGTCGTCCGCTATGCCCGCTCCCGCCATGCGACGGTCCTCGTCGACACGGACGGCCTGATCGAGGACGCCGTCGGGCGGGAGTACAAATGGGCGCTCTTGATGAGCCTCCGGCCCTGTACGGCGGTCCTCCTGACGTGGCCCGGGTCCGAACATCCCTGGGTCGCCCTGCTGGCCCCCTGGGCGGACGTCGAGCTGTTCGTCGTGGAGCCCCACGGGCGGGTCCGCCCGAAGCCGCCCTCCGAGCGGGCCCAGCGCCGACATCAGATGTTCCAACGGTGGTTCAGCGACGTCCAGCGGGTCCACGTGCCCATCGACCCGTACCTCCTCAGCGACTGTACGGGCCTGGGCGCCCTGGTGACGCCCCCCGAGTGGGACCAGATGCTCCACGCCTTGGGGGACTTTCTGGTCTACGCCGAACGGACGCCACGGAAGGCCTGGGTCCTGACCCGGGAGGCCCTCTCGTCGGTCGCCTACCACCGGCTCCGAGAGGCCCTGCCCCAGTACCCGGTCCAGGTCCACCCCCTCCCGCAATGGCACCACCGGCTGGTCGGAGACGTCCGGCCCGACGGCTACGCCTCCGGGATGGGCCGCATCGTCGGATGGTCCGCCTGGCCGCCGATGCTGGAGATCGAGGGCCGCTTCCGGGCGTCTCCTGGCCCCCTCTGGGTCGTCGGTCCGGCGACCTTCCCCGAGGTCACGAGTCCCGGGACGGCGTGACGGGGTATGGCTCATGGCCCATCGCCGCCTTCGTCCCGCCGTCCCGTCGTCTCGGAGCTCGTCCGATGTACCGCCTGGCCTGGAAAAACCTCTGGTACGACAAGGTCCGGACCCTCATCACCCTCGTCGGCGTGACGTTCGCCGTCGTCCTGATGTTTGCCCAGCTGGGGGCCTACCTGGGCTTCGTCAGCAGTGCCTCCATCCTCATCGACCATACCCCCGGTGACGTGTGGATCACGAGTGAACACGCCGTCAACTTCGACTCGGCCCGGCCCTTCCCGCTCCGTAAGCTCTCCAAGGTCCGGTCCCTCCCGGAGGTCGAGTGGGCCGAGGAGATCGTGATGAGCTGGGGCCTGATGAAGCTCCCCTCGGGAGCGACCGAGTCCGTCCAGCTCATCGGCTTCGACTTGGACACGGGCGTCGGCGGGCCGTGGCAGATGGCCGAGGGCTCCGTCCAGGACCTGCGGGGTCAGGCGGGGATCATCCTGGACGTCTCGTCCCTCCGTCGGCTCGGGCCGCTTCGGGTCGGCGACGAGGTCGAGGTCTTCTGGCAGAAGACCCGGATCGTCGGCTTCTCTCGGGGCGTCAAGTCCTTCACGACGTACCCCATCGCCTTTACGTCCCTGCGGATGGCCCGCCACTACTCCCGGGTCGTCACGCCCGACACGACGACCTTCGTCGTCGTCAAGCTCAAGCCCGGCCAGGACCCGAAGGCCTTCGTCCGGCGCCTGCGGGCGTGGCCCGAGCTCCGGGGCGTGGACGTCTACACCAAGGCCGAGTGGTCCTGGAAGACGCGCCGGTACTGGAGCATCCAGACGGGCCTCGGCCTCGGCATCGGGGTGACCGTCCTCCTGGGATTTCTCGTCGGGACGGCCATCGTCGGCCAAACGATCTACGCCTCGACGATGGAACACTTGCGGGAGTACGGGACCCTGAAGGCGATGGGCGCGACCAACCGCCAGCTGGCTCAGGTCATCCTGCTTCAGGGCTGGACGAGCGGCCTCCTGGGCTACCTGGCGGGCCTCGGGATCACCCTCCTGACCGTCCCCCTCTACGAGCGCCTCCAGCTCTGGCTGTTGATCCCCCCCGGACTGTATGTCGTCATGATCGGCCTCACGATAGCGATGTGCACCGTCTCGTCCCTGGTCGCCATCCGGAAGGCCCTGCGGGTCGACCCCGTCGTCGTCTTCCGGTTTTGACGTCCGGGGGTCGTCATCGGCAGTTCGGGAATTCGGGAGTCCGGGCAGTCTCCCTATTTTGGGTTGAGGGCCTTAAGAGCCCCAAGGACCATCCGGAGCCCTTAAACCCTCCCCATAGGGTCGGTCCAGCCGGCGGCCATCGGCGGCGAGCGGGATGCCTCCGGCCTGACCCCGACCCGCAACGTGGGGTTAGTTCGGTGGTCCACCCCCAGGCTTGGGGAAAACTACTACTCCACCCCAGTGACGATTGGGAGTAGAGGCGTCTGAACTCGTCGTGGGCACCCGTGGTCTAAAACGCCATTTCAGCGTAAACCTCTGGGCACTACCCGCATCCCCAACTCCCGAACTCCCGAGCTCCCAGACTCCCGAATTTTCAGACTATAATAGAGGCGGCCCGGGGCTGGAGTCGGGATGCCGGGTTTCCGAAAGAACGGACTCGCCGGACCTGACGTCCAGGAGTCCCGTCGGACAAGGGGATTGGGACCGGAAGTTTAGACGTCGGGAGGCCTTCATGTCCATCGACGTTCTCGTCGTCGACGACGACCCCCACGTGCGGGGCCTTTTGACGGAGCATCTGGCCCAGGCCGGATATGCGCCCCACGGCGTAGCTTCCCTGGGCGAAGCCCGCCGGGTCGCGGCCGACCGGCACCTCAGCGCCGTCCTGCTGGACCTCCACCTCCCGGACGGCAACGGCCTCGACTGGATCCCCGAACTCCGGGAGGAATTTCCAGACATCGCCATCATCGTCGTCACGGGTCACGGGGACATCCCCCAGGCCGTCGAGGCCATGCGACGGGGGGCCGACCACTTTCTGACCAAACCCGTGCGGCTCCAAGACCTGGAGACGCTCCTCCGCAAGAGCATCGACGTCCGACAGGTCCACAAGCGATACTCGGCCCGACGCCGCCTGGACCGCCGGACCGAGCCCTTCTTCGGGGATAGCCCGGCCATGCGCCGCGTCCGGGAGATGGCCGCCGTCGCCGCCGAAAGCGACGTGCCCGTCCTCCTCCGGGGCGAGACCGGGACGGGCAAGGGCGTCCTCGCCCGATGGATTCATGAGCATAGCCACCGCCAGACCGGCCCCTTCGTCGAGATCAACTGCTCGACCCTCCGGGGCGAACTCCTGGCGAGTGAACTCTTCGGCCACGCCCGGGGCGCCTTCACGTCGGCCGTCGAGGCCAAGGAGGGCCTGATCGAGGTCGCCGACGGCGGGACCCTCTTCCTCGACGAGATCGGCGACATGGACCTGAGCCTGCAGGCGGCCTTCCTGAAGGTCCTGGAGGAAAAGGTCTTCCGCCGTCTCGGGGAGGTCCGGGTCCGGCGGAGTGACTTCCGCCTCATCTGTGCCACGCACCAGGACTTGGAGACGATGGTCGAGACGGGCCGATTCCGCCGGGACCTGTTCTACCGCATCAACGTGTTTCCCGTCGTCCTGCCGCCCCTGCGGGAGCGGGTCGAGGACATCCCGGCCCTGGTCGAGTACCTGCTCCGGACCCTGGGAGCGCCCCACCCCCGCGTCGCACCCGAGGTCCTGCGCCTGCTGACGGCGTACCCCTGGCCCGGCAACGTCCGGGAGCTCCGGAACGTCCTGGAACGGGCCCTCCTGCTCGCCCGGGGCGAGCCCCTCCGGCCAGAACACTTCCCCGGCTTGACGGCCCCCCGGGGACCCGCCCGACCGACGCCCCCGGCCGAGCGCCTGGAGGCCGACCTCGTGAGGGAAGTCCTGGCCCAGGTCGGCGGCAATAAGAAGGAAGCCGCCCGCCGTCTGGGCATCTCCCGGGCGACCCTGTACCGGCACCTCCGGCGGATGAGGCTCTCATGAAATTTTCGCCATTCGCCATCCGCAATCCGCAATTCCTTTGCGTCCTGCTGAGTGCCCTGGGCCTCAACCTGACCGCTTGTGCCCCCCACGTCATCGTCCTCCACGACCCCCTCCCCGCCGAGGCCCACAACGACCTGGGGATTCGGTATATGGAAGAGGGCGCCGGGAAGGCCGCCGAGCGGGCCCTCCGCCGGGCCATCCGGAAGGCGCCCGGATGGGCCGTCCCCTACATGAACCTCGGGTTCCTCTACGCCCGGCAGGGTCGGTGGGCCGACGCCTTTCGGGCTTATGCCCGAGCCGTCCGCCTGGACGGGACGTGCGCCGACTGTCTGAACAACCTGGCCTGGTCAGCCCTGCGAAGCGGCCGACGCCGGTCCCTGGCGGCCGCCTGGGTCCGCCGGGCCATCGCCCTGGGCGGACCGGAACGTTTTCGGTATCACCACACGGCCGCCTGGGTCGAGTACCTGCGGGGCGACTGTCCGGCGGCCCTCCGCCAGATGGCGACGGCCCTGGCCGAGGCCCCGATGACCGAGGGCTTCCTCTACGGCATGGACGCCGACCGGATGCGACGCGTGTGCGCCCCCTGACCTCGGCCGACCTGACTTCACCCTCCTGGGGCCGTCGCCTATCCCGACGAGCCGGTCGGTCCGGTGAGCGGCGACTACCTCGCCATTCGCCCCTCGCTACTCGCCCGACCCGCAAAGACGGACGGCCGGGGGGCGATAACAGTAGAGGGGTCTCGGGAGTGGAGGCGGCGGCGGGGGCTGGTAAGGATGGCCCCTACGCCC
>FWWL01008441.1_pt1 | contig 13211 bp, 10 predicted proteins | sample 2228331 | NCBI WGS metagenome assembly FWWL01 (sample SAMEA103939775, study PRJEB20133) | metagenome | reverse complement strand
CTCCCCCAGGAAGACCCCCCCGGCGTTCCGCACCCGCCCATGCGCTTCATCGCCAGGGTATTGCCCGGATCGTCATCACCCTCGGTGCGGCAGGTGCTATCGGGATTGACGCGAATGGGGCGGTACGTGCCACACCGCCAGCCATCCCGGTACACAATCCGATTGGATGCGGCGATTCCTTCTTTGCCGGGTTAACCGTTGCCCTGAGCCGGGGACACTCTCTCGCCGATGCCATGCGCCTGGCTACCGCTTGCGGCGCTACCGACGCCCAGACACTGGAACCGGGAAGAATTGATCCAGCCACCGTCGCCACACTCGCTGCCCAGGTACGCCTCGGCGCGTACTAGACCGCAGCCAAATGAGGAGGGGTGGCTCCGATCAGACGGGCCAACTGCCGCATTTGATCGGCATTTAGATAAGCACTGCGCTGCCCGCTGGCGGTGTAGAAGGTCAGATCACCGCCGGCACCGAGAATCAAGCGATACGATCCCAATTCCCGAATCCGCTTCTGCACCGAGCCAAGCAGATCACGCAAGACAGCCACTTCATCGGCGTTCAGCACGACAGCATCATAACCACGAATTAGATGGTGCAATCCCAAAGCCGGGGTTGCGTCGGGATGGTACGCTGCTTCAAACTCACCGATCAGCGCGATCTGCATCCTCCGCCTCCTTCCTGACCGGTCGGTCGCGGATTGCGATCACCACCTGCCAGATACTTGCCTCCTCGAACGGAACCGGGGGCAAGGTCGTATCCCCAAATACACTCAGCGGACGTAAACCGGCTGCCCGCAGCATGGCCGTCAATTCAGGAAAGCCATACAGGCGAATCTGGTCGCCGGGATGGGTAACGTCAATCCCACGCCCGGCATCAACATAGCGATAGTTAATAACGAGGGTTGCCCGTCGCGGATCGAAACGGGCTTCACGCAACACAAACCCACTGCCAACCGGATACCAGCCACTGCGAAAATCGCGCAAGTAGCGTTCGATCTGATATGGATTAAGACACTGAATCAACACCTTCCCACCGGGAACGAGCGCACGAGCTATCCCATTGAGCACGGCCTGATTCGTCTCATCATCGAAAAAACCGAGACTGCTATTCATCAGCAGGACGACATCAAACCGCTCGTGATAGGGCAACTGCCGCATATCGCCGGTCACAAACTCAACATTTAAACCCTGATCGGTAGCCGCTGCCTGGGCATGAGCAATAACCGATGCCGCAGCATCAAGCCCAACCACCGTCCAGCCACGCGCCGCCAGAGCCAGGCTATGCCGTCCACCACCACAGGCTACATCGAGAACGGTTTCAACACCGCGCAATCCCAATGCATCAATCAAAAAATCAACCTCGCGGCGGGTCAACTCATCGGCATATTGGCGATAGTGGGCAAACTCATAGACCTGAAATAATTCTTCCCACCATTCACGAGAGGCCTGGTCAGGCATAGCAGCTCCTGGCGCAATCACAGATCAATTGTCCGTGGCATAATCGGTAGTTCATCAACCCGCAGGCTTGGCGGTAAGGTACAGACCCACAGTAGTGCCTGCGCGACATCATCAACAGTCATCAATCGCTTGCGCAGTTCTTCGGCAGGATTGAGCGGCGCAATATCGGCATTGATCATACCAGAATACACGGTCGTTACGAAGACGTTGTACGGACGCAACTCCTGAGCGAGCGCCTGTGACAGACCCGATAGAGCAAACTTCGCTGCACAGAACGGTGCAATATTTGCCATCCCAACCTTCCCAACTCGTGAACCGAGATTGACAATCGTACCGCTGCGCTGGCGCTTCATATAGGGAACAACTGCCCGCATGAGGTAAAAGACGCCGTTGAGATTCGTATTCATCACATCTTGCCATTCGGCGTCACTAAACTGTTCGAGCGGCGCGATCTTCTCGATATTGCCGGCGCAGTTCAAGACAATATCGATGCGACCAAACATTTGGGCCGTGGTGTCAACCAGTTGCTGAACCTGAGCTGAAACGGTAATATCTGTTGGAATTGCAAAGGCGTGATGACCCTCAGATGTAATCATACTGACCAAATGTTCCAATCGATCACGTCGCCGGGCAGCAGCGACAACGGTCGCCCCCTCACGGGCGAAGAGACGGGCAGCAGCATAGCCGACTCCACTCGAAGCGCCAGTAATAATCGCAACGCGCCCCTTTAGCTTCATAGCACCTTCTCCAGGCATTACGGCAAACAACAAGCTCTGTAGATATTATACCTGAGGAATAAAACAAAATCGGTTATCATGACAGATAAGGATTGGTAACACCCTGGTAGCATCATGACGCTATCATTGCACTGCAAGAGAAGAGATGGTATAACATAACAGGTACATACCAAACCAGGAAAAGGACCGCAATGTATTGGGAAACTATCGCAGACCTGCTGCACCATCCGCGAGTCGTTGAGACCCGTTATCACATGCACCATAGTGTCCCCAAGCACGATCATTTGATGCGCTCAGTGCATTTCTCATATTATCTGGCACCGTTCTTCGGTGCTGACCAGGTAACGTGCGTGCGGGCGGCACTGCTCCACGATCTCGACTCGCGCTACGGCACATTAACGACACACGGTGCTATTGCTGCCAGGATCGCTGCCGAGTTAGGCGAACCTGAAGCAGTCTCAGCAGCTATTGTGAGCCATATGTACCCCTTCGGCCCTCGTCCGACGACACGGGAAGGATGGGTGTTGGCGGTAGCCGATAAGCTTGCCTCACTGGCCGACTTGAGTGCATTTATCGGCGGCCTGTTCTCCGGGCGTAGCCTGCATATCCGGCGCCAGCTTTGTCGTAGTGATCCATTCTATGCTTCCCGCCGTGCCCGTCGCCGCCATCGACAGTTAATCAGCTCACTCTGGCGTCGGCTGGGACGCAGTGGTCTGTCGTGGTGGAAACTGGATGGGCAGACACCATAGCACCGCACAGCGCCTCGTGCGGTAACGGCAAATACCCTGACAAAACTGTACCGTTAGGCGGGCTGAAGCCCTGCCTCACGTTGTGCAAACCCCGGCGGGGTTGGAGTAGAGCACGCGCGGCTTGCCTCTCGCCACCGTCAGGCGGGCTGGAACCGTGCGGCGGGCTGAAGCCCTGCCTCACGACGTGCAAGCCCCGGCGGGGCAAGAGTGGAGCACGCACGGGTTGCCTCTCGCCACCGTCAAGCGGGCTGGAACCGTGCGGCGGGCTGAAGCCCTGCCTCGCGTTGTGGAAGGCCGACAGGGCTATCCATTAGCACGCCCGGCACCCACCGGCTGTAACCGAAATCGTTGCGGAAGTCAAGTCTACGGGGCTATCCAGCACGCCCGATCCACCCCCGCCGCCAGGCCAGCCTTGCCAGCTTCCACGTATTGAGGCAGGGTTTTAACCCGCCGGGCCACTCACGATAGCTGATCACCAGCCGCCGAGGGCGGCGACGGAGCGTCGGTAGGTGATGGATCAGATAATGGCGCTGTCCGCGCCGATGACGACTCAGAGGTTGGCGATTGGGCCGGGGATGGTGAAGGCGTTTGCGGCACCTCAATTGGGGTGACAAACGGACGTAGTCGTTCAGGCAACACACCGGCAGGGCGCGGCGGATCGCTCAGGCGACCGTACAGATACAGGAAGAGGTCACGCGCCATTGCGCTGAGCGGTGCCGAAAGAATGGCTCCCAGTAACCCGAACACCTGCGAGCACACTACCAGGACAACCATCAAAATCGCCGGATGCACGCCCACACTCTCACCAATGATACGAGGAACCAGGATATGGTTTTCAAGCTGCTGAATCGCAATATAGAGTATCGTCACGGCCAGCGCTGTCGTCGGTGAATCGGCCAGACCGAGCAAGATTGCCGGAATAGCACCGATGATCGGCCCGATCACCGGCACCAGTTCGGTAACGCCGGCAACCACTGCCAGTAACACGGTATACGGAATATTCATCCCGGCCATATTCAAGGCCGTAAGGCCGATCCAGGCCGCCAGTCCAACCGATGTACCGAGGATCAACTGCCCACGGAGATAGCCACTCAGATCGTGATCGATAATTGTCACCATGGCCCAAAAATCGGCACGCAGACGGGGGTGAATCATCCGATCCAGGTAGGCTCGCCCGGCTCGTTGATCCATCAGCACATAGAAAAGCCAGAACGGAACCAGGAAGAAACCGAGCAAAAAGGTAACTGTGTTGACCACTGAAAGGACACTGTTCACCAAAAACTGGCCAACACCCTGCAGATAACTGACAAAATTGGCCCGTAGCGTGCTTAGCCCTTCAGCGGTTGCGGAAGCAATTGCACTCTGCACTTCCGCTTGCAATGCTGGGGGCAGGCTGGCAAGTAACTGCTCATACTCATCGATCAACCGGTTGGCTTCACGCTGGATCGTGGCAATATCTGGGAGAGCACGGATCAACTCCGTGATCTGAGCAATCAGTGGCGGCACGACGAAGGCAATGGCAGCCACAATTGCCCCAAACGTGAGCAGGTACACCGTCAAAATAGCCAGCCAGCGGGGCAGCCACCGGTTGAAGAAATTCACCAGCGGCAAAAAGAGGTAGGCCAGTACACCACCGAAAATAAATGGCGTTACTGCCGACCCTGCCGCCGACAGCAGCCAGCCGATGAGGTAAATTGAAAAACCAATCAGCAGCCAGCGGGCAGCCTGACGGAGGAACGCAGGGGTCAGAATACTCATGAAACCTCACCAAAACGTGTCAGCGCTCATCACGTGGATTGAGAGTACTGACCGTTAGCATAGTCGCAATCGAATGGCCGGTATTCGTCCAGCTATACGCCGTATCATCGCGAAAGAAGAGCGTATCGCCGGGGGCGAGATCGTACTGCTCCTCACCCAAAGTATACCGCACATGACCAGCCAGGACATGCACCATCTGACTGCCACGTGATGAGAACCCCTGCTGACTGCTGCCAGGATAGGCTTCGATCAGGCGCGCATCGAGATCGCTGTTGGGTGGCAGCAACGAAAAGACCTGCACCGGCGCATCATCGAGCGAGAGGCGAACACGGTCAGCGACTCGCACTACCTGGCCAAGCTGTTGATCGTCCTCTCCCTCGAAAAAATGCGTCATCTGGACACTAAAAAACTGTGCCAGTTTGCGCAGGTTGGCCACCGAAATATTAACCTTATCACGTTCAAGACGGCTCAGGAACGAGGGAGTTAGCCCCGATCCCTCTGACACCTCCTGGAGGGTCAGACCACGTTCTTGACGCAGACGACCGATCTTTTGTCCGAGTGACATAGGTTAGCTCTATATAAAGAAAAACGATAGCCGGCACTTTTGTCTGTGCCGCCGAACATACCACTATCTCAACTGTTGCATATTGTCAGATGTGATTATACGCTAGCGTCAGCGTTACGTCAAGGTGTTGCACAGGGCAAATGAATGTACTTTAGCTCATAAAGATGCAAGATGACGCAAAGAATGCACACGTTTCATAAAAGCAAATGACATAAAAGTTCGTCATCGATTACGCACTTATTATATCACACGATCACGGCGTCGTAGCAACCAGGCGGTTATCAGGAGACAAATGCCGGCATAGCCGAGCAGTGCCGCCCACCGCCCAATCAAATGTAGCGGGTCGTGAGTAAAAGCAGCCTCGATTTCAAGGAAGCCAGGAGTGCATCCTGCCGGAATACTTCCCTGATCATCAGTGTTGGGCAGATCGCAGAGACGGTTCAGATCAAGGCTGGCGCCGAGGGCATCCATTGACCAGCGACTGATCGTTAACCATGAGAGTGGTGTCGCCAATCCCTCGATAGCAAAGATCAGACCGGCAAAGAGGATTTGGGGGATGAGGGCAAACGGCACCAGACTGATAGCCCGATCAGGGGTAGCCGATGCCGCACTGATGGCCAGGCCGAGTGCCATGCCCGCCCCTGACGAGAGAAACAGGGTGAGGAAGGTTTCAATCAGTGGTGGCAACAAAATTCCGGTTTCGCCGGGCAGTGCGACTTTGAACAGTAGCATGCCCAACAAGACGATGGTCTGCACCAGGATCAACAGGCTCAGAACAGTAACTTTTGAAAACAGGTATGGCCCTATCTGCAGATTGACCAATCGCTCGCGCCGGTAAACCGCCTGTTCCTTCGTGATTTCGCGCGCCGCGTTGATGATACCAAACCAGACACTCACGGTCGCCAGCATGAAGAGCACTTTCTTCGCTTCACCGCGTTGGATCAGGTCCTGGGCCTGCACGCCGGTTAGTGCATCGCTACGCGCAACCAGCAACAGGAGTAAGGCGATGATAGGCGCCTGAAGCAACAGGATGAGCAGGTTACGCCGATCCTGGAGCATTAAATCAAGGTAGCGCCTGGTCAGCAACCCGAACTGCCGCCAGGCCGAGATGCGTTGAGTCGTTTGCGACGTTTGACCACTCTCAACATGCGGGCCGGCGGGGGTAGCAGCCAGCCGCTCTGCAACATATTGCCGATACAACGCCGATTGCCGATACCGCATCTCCCACAATTCAGCCAGACTCGGTGGTGACGCAGCCTGCGGGTGCGCCGCCTGCCATGCCTCGTATTCTGCCCGTAAATCCTGGCGAACAACCGGATGATCGGCAGTGGCAACGCCTTCAATCTTGGTGTAAATATCGGCAAAATCGCCACTTGTGATCTGGAAGAAGTTCAGCGCAGCAGCCGGCGGCCCAAAGAAGACCATCCGGCCATTGCCGGCCATGAAGATGACGTGATCACACTGGGTAATATTCGCGTTCGCATGCGTCACCAGCACTACTGTACGTCCGCTGTCGGCGAGGCGGCGCAGCGTATACATCATCTTCTTCTCCAGACCGGGATCAAGACCGCTGGTCGGTTCGTCGAGAAAGAAGAGGCTGGGATCGGCAAGGAGTTCGGCACCGATGCTCACCCGCTTCCGTTGCCCGCCGGATAACGCCTCGATAGATTTATCGCGATGAGCAGACATCTCGACATCATCGAGCACCCGCTCAATCCGGGCTACGATCTCCTGATCGGTTGTATCAGCCGGCAACCGCAGGCGAGCGGCGTATTCCAGAGCACGCTGCACAACCAGCGTGCGATGCAGGATGTCGTCTTGCGGAACGTATCCCAGTACTGAACGATAGGCGGCAAAATTGCGGTAGAAATCATCACCATTGACCAGCACCTCCCCCTGGTCGGCGGGAGCATAGCCACACAACGCTTTCATTAATGTGCTCTTGCCGGTGCCAGAGCCACCGACAATCGCCACGAATTCGCGCGGTGCAATCGAAAGTGATACGTCATGCAAGATGACACGTTGTACTCCGTTACGACTGACCACGCGCGACAGGTTACGCGCATCGATCCTGAGCGCACCACGCTGATCGTAGCGATCAAGGCTGGTGACGTTGTACACCAGCTTGAATGCCCCGATCTGGATTACGTCTCCCGGCTTGAGCACGACTGGCGCGGTTACCCGCTGACCATTCACAAATGTACCGTTGGTACTGCCCATATCGCGCAATAGCACGCCACCACCAGGGGCGCGATCAAGCCGGGCGTGAAAGCGTGAAACTTGCGGATTATCGAGAATGATGTCGCAACCAATGCGACCAATCGTGATCTCCGGATCGTTGGGATCGAGCGGAAAACGGCTGGGGACTTCGCGCAAAGCTGCGGTTGTGGTCAGAGCCGTATTGTGATACGTCAGTGAGACAAAATTACCTGTAGCCGGATCACCGATGCGCAATACATCGCCATCGGCCAGTTCACGCATCGTAATGCGTTGACCGGCGAACAGCAGGCCATTACGACTGCCAACATCAACAATGCGATGCCCCTGTCCATTCGGCTCGATACGAGCGTGCCGACCACTGACAAAACGCGATTGCAGGACAATGTCGTTGTCGGGCGCCCGACCAATGGTTAGCGGTTGTACGCCTAAGACAACATCACGTTCTACACCTGGCTCGCTGATATGGAGTGTCGCACTACCGGTGGTGATGATGGTAGAGGGACCGGTCGCTGCCGGAACTGGCAGTGATCGACCACATGCGGGGCAAAATCGCGCATCCGAACGGGCTAGTGGGGCCTGACAAAAGGGACACACTGACGGTTGAGCGGGTGCCACAATCGCAGCTCCTGTGCTATAATGCAGGGCGTTTTAAGCAAACAATTCCTGTTTTGTGATAGCATATCTCGCCCTGATTTGCAATACCCTGAAACCAAAACATCAAGCGTCAGGCAAACAATCGGGTGCTGCATCCAATAGCGCATCTGTAACGTCATACGGGTAAGGAACGCAACCTCGTTCGGGAATGATAAGGACAACCGGTGGCAACGCACAAGCGCGGGCAATGCAGAATCTGTGGCAAAGCAACCGGGGCTGCACAACAGGTATGCCCTCATTGTGGTGCCCCGCTGTCAGTATTACCCGAACAGGTGATTGTAACCGGCGAGCGACAACTCACCCTTACTGCCGATACGATCAGTCTGCGTGATCTGCTGGTGATCGTGGAAGCAGGAGTTGCTTTCTGGCGTCAGCAATACGAGAACTCTGCCGGTGTCGCCCGCGATCAGGCAGCCCAGGCGCTGAACGAACTCTCGCAGATTCTGGCCAGTCTGGCACAACAAATCCGACAAGGACGCGAAACAGTACGGATCACAACCCGCCTACCGGCGCAACGACGCTATCCGCTGGCCTGTCCCCATTGTGGTCGTGGCAACCGTGCCGGTGCCCGCTTCTGTGTTTCGTGTGGGGCAGCCCTGCAACCACCGTGGCAGGCCACTCCGCTACCACCACCCCTGCAAGCCGAGATTGCCGTGCGAAGCCACACCGGACAGGTGCGTTCGCTGAACGAAGACACGGTGTACGCCGGCAGGTTTAGCCTGGGTGACGAACCGCTTGGCTATTTACTGCTGGTTGCTGATGGCATGGGGGGAGCGGCAGCCGGTGAAGTTGCCTCACAACTGGCAAGTGAAACAATCAAGAGCTTTCTGCAACGGGAACTTAACACGACATTACCCACAACCGACGATGACTGGTTATCGTTGCTGCGAGCAGCCGTGCAGACAGCACACCGACAGATTGTTGCCGCAGCACACAGCGATCCTCAGCGTGCCGGTATGGGAACAACCTTGACCCTGGCGCTGATCATTCATCGCCGGGCATACATTGCCCATGTCGGTGATAGCCGTGCGTACCTGATTACCCCTGGAACAGGTGATGAGACCCCGGTCTGGCATCAGCTTACAACAGACCACACCATCGTGGCACGTCTGGTCGATATTGGTCAGCTTAGCCCGGAAGAAGCCCGCACTCACCCGCAACGCCACATCCTTTACCGCTCACTGGGAGCCGATCAACCTCTGGAAATTGATACGCTGGTTCAACCATTGGCGACCGGGGATGTGCTGATGCTCTGCTCAGATGGGTTGTTCAACCATGTGACCGATGAGGAGCTGGCGCAGATGGCTATCGTGCACGAGCCGGGTCTGGCGGTGAGTGGATTGATAGACCTGGCTAATCAACGGGGTGGGAGCGACAACATTTCAATTGTCCTGGCTCGTTTCACTGGCATACCTGCAACAACATAGGTTGGACGATATGCGCTGTTCGACATGTGGTACCGAGAATCGTTCCAATGCCCGTTGCTGCGCCGGCTGCGGTCAACCCTTACCAGGGCGAGAACCCTTGCCGGTTACCGACGCTTGCCTGAGCACAATGCTGACCCAGGCAATTGATCCACTCACATCACCGCTCAGCGGTGAGGAGGAGATGATGGAAGCGAACCTGCCTCTCTTTGCCAATCGGTTTGCCCCAACCTATCCGTTGCCCGACCCGTGGCCCGTTGGCCCACTGGAAGTGCGTGATCTGGCACCGTGGCAGCGGTGCTGGGCCTGCGGCTCGGTCGCGAATGAAGCCAATGAGTCGTATTGCATCGATTGTGGTGCTGCCCTCGAAGTGCGTACATATCCGGCTTTTTTATCGGTACGCACAATGCCACAAGGGCCAGCACTCATCTCGCGCCTGGCTGACCCCCTGGCACGAGCGATGTTACCTGATATTGTCGATCAATATGAATTTGATGAGTGGCAATTGACGGTCCTGCTCGATCAGGAACTGCAACCACTGAACAGTCCTCTTGATGAGACAACAGCGCTTACGATAGGCGCTGCGCTGGCCCGCTTGCTGGTTAGTCTCCATAGTGCTGGTATAAGCCTGGGAACATTCACCATCGACGATCTCGGTCTTATTGGACCGACGCAGGTTTGCCTCCGCCACGCCAATCATTTGCGCCTGGTCAGTGATGATGAACGGGCAACAGCATTTCAGACCGATTTGCGCGTACTGACCGATGTGTTGGAACGATTGACTGCCATCCCAAGAACCACCCAGCGGCTGGACGAAGCTACTATCATTGATGCCGAACAGGCAACTGACAGCCTGGGGACTATCCTGCGCCAGATTCGTACCGGTGAACTGACTGATGCAACTGCGGTTGCCAGGCGACTGGAAGCGCTGCGTGATGAACGAACACATCCGGTACCGCTCTTGCAGGTAGCCGGCGCATACAGTGATGTTGGGCGGGTGCGCGATCACAATGAAGATAGCCTGTTCAAACTTACCCTCTGCCTGGAAAACAACGGTCAACGACAGAGCTGGGGATTGTACATCGTTGCTGATGGTATGGGTGGGCACGCCGCAGGTGAAGTAGCCAGCGGGCTGGCAGTACGGCATGCGGCCCAGACAATTATTGACTCGTATCTGCAACAAATGCTGGCCGGCCCTCGTCTGTATCACGAAGCCGACATGCAATCACTGGTACGTCAGGCAGTGCTGGCAGCGAATGAGGCGATTTACAACGAAGGCCGTGCGCAGGCAAACGATATGGGTTCAACCTTAACCATGGCGCTGGTGGTCGGTGATCGGGCAGTGGTAGCTAACGTCGGCGATAGTCGCACCTATCTCTTTCGCGACGGTAAGCTGCAACGGATCAGTCAAGATCACTCGCTGGTCATGCGGCTGGTCGAACTTGGACATCTCAGCGAAGACGAGATCTATTCGCATCCACAGCGAAATGCCGTCTTGCGATCACTCGGTGATCGCGCTGAGCCGGAGATCGATCTGTTTCAGGTTCACCTGCGTCCCGGCGATGCGCTCTTGCTTTGTTCAGATGGTCAGTGGGAAATGACACGTGATCCGGTCATGGAACGTATCATTACTGAGGAAGCCGATCCACAAGAAGCCTGCAAAGCGCTGGTAGCAGCGGCAAACCAGGCAGGTGGTGAAGACAACATCGCGGTTATCCTGGTGAGACTAAGCCTATGAGATGTCCACAATGTGGCGCTAGTGTACACGATCAGATTATCTTCTGCCCGGAATGTGGAGCACGGATCCGCAGAGAGGAAGTACCGGCCACAACCCCGCCACTTCAGGTGTTGCAGGGACGCTATGAGCTGCGACGGCGACTCGGCGCAGGTGGAATGGGATCGGTCTATCTGGCCACAGATCGACGACTCAGTACCGCCCAATGGGCGGTTAAGGAGATGAGCGACACCGCTATTACCTCACCGCTTGAGCGCCAGCAGGCCCAGGCTGCATTCCAGCAAGAGGCAGAATTACTGGCGAGATTGAGCCATCCTTCCTTACCGCGGGTCACCGATCACTTTGAAGAGAATGGTCGGCACTACCTGGTTATGGAGTTTGTGCCCGGCGAGAACTTGCGCGATTATGTTAATCGCGTAGGGTTGCCGCGCCCCCTGCACGAAGTCTTGCGCTGGACTGCCCAGATTTGTGAGGTGCTGGCCTACCTGCATACCCAGCAGCCACCGATCATCTTTCGCGATCTGAAACCGACGAACATCATGATCACGCCGGAAGGCACAATCAAGCTGGTTGATTTCGGCATTGCCCGACTTTTCAAGCCAGACAAGGAGCGCGATACGCAGGCATTCGGTACCCCTGGCTACAGCGCCCCCGAACAGTACGGTCGTGGGCAGACCGATGCCCGCTCCGACATTTACAGCCTCGGCGTCTTGATGCACCATCTGCTCACCGGTCACGATCCCAGCACCACGCCGTTTCGCTTACCGCCGATCACGCAACTCAATCCCTCGGTACCGGCGTATATAGCAGCGGCGATTGCCCGCGCCACAGATAACGATCCGAGCCGCCGCTTTGCCAGTGTGATCGAGTTCCAGCAGGCACTGTTTGGCAGCCAACAACTGGTCAATGTGCAACCAGGCGTTGCATCAGTAGCTGCTCGCTCCGGCCCTATTGGCAGTGAGGTTACTGCCGTTACACCCAGTACCGGAATGGCCATCGCCGGGCGCTGGATCGGAATCATTAGTGATGTGTTGATGGTGGTTGCGATCATCCTGGCAGCCTTTACCCTTTTCGGCGCCGATGAGTTGTTCGGTGGCTTCGGGTTAATTCTCGCTATGGGAGCAATCCTGTTCGCGCTCATTGGTGGTACTCTCAGCCTGATTGCTCTGGTCAGTCCGAATACGGCTCAAACACTACACGGGCGGCGCGATGCGGCTATTGGCTTTGCGAGTAGTAGCGGCGCCTTTCTACTCTGTTGTGTGTTAGGTTTCATGATTGCACAGATGGGATCATAAGCGTATGGCTGATACAATAACTCTAACCTGCCAGTGGGGACGTGCACCGATTCCATCCTCGACCACCCCGCAAGTTGGATATTTGCTCGTTGAAGCGGTAGCGCCGGCCACCCTGGCCCCCTCCCTTCCCCTCAACCTTTGCTTCGTGCTCGACCGTTCGGGGTCGATGCAGGGGGCAAAGCTCGATAATTTGAAAGCCGCAACCCGGCGGGTGATTGAGCAATTACAACCAACTGACATCGCAGCAATCGTCATCTTTGATGATACGGTACAGACATTGATCCCGGCTACCCCTGTCGGTGACCGCTCGGCACTGCTGGCTGCTGTCGACTCGATCAGCGAGGCCGGAGGTACGGCTATGTCGCTGGGAATGCAGGCCGGTCAGGTTGAACTCCAGAAGCACCTCGGTTCTGACCGACTCAGTCGCATGCTGTTGCTCACCGACGGTCAGACCTGGGGAGATGAACCGCTCTGTCGCGATCTGGCTCGATCATTAGGTCAGGCCGGGGTACAGATTGTCGCTTTTGGGCTGGGCACCGAATGGAATGAGCAGCTTCTAGACGATATTGCAGCAGCCAGTAAAGGATATAGCGACTATATTGCTGCACAAGAACAGATCG
>FWWL01008436.1_pt1 | contig 13218 bp, 2 predicted proteins | sample 2228331 | NCBI WGS metagenome assembly FWWL01 (sample SAMEA103939775, study PRJEB20133) | metagenome | reverse complement strand
CGTGCGCGTCTTCGACCTCGTCAGGTCCATCACAGCCGAGGTCGCGCTCCCGGCGTCCAGCGACACCGAGCCGCCGAACACCTCCAGCGCGATGTCGGTCTGCTGGAACCCGTCGGCCCCGATGAGCGGCACCCCACCAGCGGGCTTGCTCACCGACAGCGAACCCGAGAGCACCCGGACGGTGCCGTTCGCGTCGTTGGCGAACTGGTCGACCAGCAGGAACGGGCCCACCGCCGGACCGCTCGCGTCGGCGGACTTGACCACGGCGGTCCCGCCCTCGACACGGAAGGCACCCGCGGTCGTCCCGAACTGCACACCCGGGTAGAGGTAGGTCATCGTGGGCCCGAACTCGGGGGTGTCCAGCGACAGGCGACCGTTGGCGGTCAGCGTCGCACCCTGACGGAGCGTGAACGTCCCGCCGGCGCTGAGGTCGACCGACCCCACGGTGAGAGCGCCCCCGGCCGTCGTGGAGCGCACGTTGACGGTGTTGCCCGCGGTGGTCTTGAAGTCCCGCACCGTCAGGCTCTTGCCCGCCAGGTCGACATCGACGAAACCCTGGCACTTGCTCGTGACGACCTCGTCCGGGGCGCTGAACTGGTCGTCGCCGCTCAGGCGCACGCCGTCGGTGCACCCGTTGGGGGTGTTCGCGGGGTCCAGCAGCGACGACAGCTCGCTGACCGACGTGGCCTGGAGCGGAGCGTTGCGCGCCGTCAGCAGGACGAACCCGGTCTGCTCATCGACCTGGCCACCCAGCGTCGACAGGTCGGTGTCCTTGTCGAGCACCTTCCCGTTGACGACGAACTCACCCGGGTCCGGGAGCGCAACCTCGCCCAGCGCGAAGCTCTTCGCAGCCACCAGGAGCGGCTGCTGGTTCTGGACCTGAGGGAACGAGACCGAGTACAGCAGACCCGTCACCTTCACGAACGACGGCAACAGCAGGCGCTCGCCCGGCGCCGGCGTGATCGCACCACCCTCGTTGTGCAGCGTGTTGAACTGGCTGCTGGTGTCGCCGGCGAGCTTGTCGATCGCTGCGCGGGGCAGAACGCCCCGAACCAGCTCGACCCGCGCCGGCGAGCCAGCAGTCCCGGCGAAGGTGAGGTTCGCGCGGGTGGCGCCGGCCCCCAGGACCGGGGTCTTCTCGTCACCCGAGTCGAGAACGAGCTTCCCGCCCTGGACGAGGACCGGGATCGCGGCGTCCCACGACTGACCGTCACCGTCCGGGTCAGCCCCCACGATCGCCGACGCCGCGACCGGCACCTGCGGGGTCGGCGCAGCACCGGTGGCCTTCAGGACTCCGCCGGTCACGACGACCGTGCCGGTGTCACCCCTGAAGCGCCCCCGCGAGTTGGCGAAGGAGTACCCGCCGATGGCGGGCACCAACGGCGACACCGAGCCCGCCTCGACCGTGCCCCCGGCCACGCGCAGCGTTCCGTCCTCCAGGTGGACGCCTGGGTAGGCGTCGTCACCGTCGTCGAGACCGGTCGCGCGCACCGTGACCCCCGCAAGCACCTCCAACACACTCTCGTCGATGTTGAGCACGGTCATGTCGAGGGTCGCCGGACCGCTCGTGCTGGCCAGGGAGAGCGTGCCGGCGCCCGCGGACGCCAGGCTGTCCAGCGTCAGGTTGTTGCCGTTGAGGTCGATCGTCGTCGGCACGTCGCAGGTGCTCACGATGAAGCCGTCGGACGGCGCAGTGAAGCCGTCGGCGAGCCGAATCGTCTTGCCACACGCGTTCCCAGGATCGACGTTGACGTTCAGCAGCACGTTGAGCTCGCTCAGGCTGGCCGCCTCGACCGGCGGCACCGTCGCGGTCAGCGCAACCGCACCGGTCTCCTCGTCACGGGCACCGCCGAGGGTCGACAGGTCCGTCGTCGAGGTCAACGCCGTGTTGCCCACCACGAAAGACCCCTGCGGCAGCGTGATCCCGCCGGCGGCGAAGGTCTTCGCGCCGACCACGAGCAGCGTGTCCCCCGGGAAAGCCACGCGGTAGTGGTGCCCGGTCACCTTGATCGCCTCGGGGATCTGCACCACGCCATTGGAGTCCGGCAGCAGCGCACCGGAGTTGTCGAGCTCGTTGTGCGCCGACACAGCCGCATCCGCTGCGTCGAGGAGAGCCGAGCGGATCGCGCCCTGGGACAGGACGACCTTGGCCGGCGAACCGGCGGTCCCGCCGAGGACGATCTCCTGGTCCGGCCCCGGGGCCTCGTCGTTGCCCGGTCCGCGGCCGTAGGCGGGCGTCGACGCGTCGCCGGCCGTGAGAGAGAGGGAGCCGCCCCGGACCTCGACCGGGACCGCGAGGCTGCCCTGGGGGGAAGCGGTCGCCGTCGTGGCGCCACCGATCGCGGGGGCGGGCCTGGTGAAGGTGTCCGTGGGCGCGGCCCCCGAGGCGCTCAGAGAACCACCGGAGACCAGCACGGACCCCCCACCGGAGAAGCCGGCGAAGTTCGGGCCAGCGAAGAGCGCGACACCGATGGCCGGTACACGCGGGTCGGACGAGGTGGCCTGAACAGTCCCACCTGCGACCTCGAACACGGCACCGTCGCCGTCGAGGTAGACGCCCGGGAAGGCGTCGACGAACCCGTTCACGACCTCCGTCCGGCTCGGGGCGTTCACGGTGAGACCCGACAGCACCTTCATCCCACCCTGGGTCACCCGGAGCTGGGCGGTGATGGAGCCGTTTGCCTCCGAGGAGGTCAGGGTCGTCAACCCCAGGCCATGGCTGCTGATGAACAGAGGTGCGGTGAGGGCATGGCCTGCCAGATCGATGATGACGGGGTCGCTGTCGCAGAGGTTCCTCACCTGCGACACGGCCGTGATGTCCGCGGTCAGTCGCACAACGCCACCGCAGGCATGTCCCTGCATCCCGCTGATCAGGGCGTCTTGCAACGCGGCCTCGGTGTCCACCGTCCGAACACGCTCAGGGGTCACAGCGAACGAGGGAAGACTGGCGGGGCTGGTGCCGCCACCGGTGTTCGTCGCCGTGACGGTGAAGGTGTACTCCGTGCCGTTGGTCAGCCCGGTGACGTCACAGGTCAGCTCGCCGGCGGTGGTGCAGGTCCGCGAGCCGGGCGAGGAGGTCACGGTGTAGCCGTTGATGGTGCCGTCACCGGTCGACGTCGGTGCTGTCCACGACACGGTCGCCCTCTGGTCGCCGGCCACGGCGGAGACCGCTGTCGGCTCCCCCGGCGGCGCGACGATCGGGGCGTAGCTGAAGACGATCGCTCCCGACTGGCGCAGGAAGGTCCCGGTCTCGGTCGTGACGTTGCTCAGGCCCGCGGAGTAGCCGTTGCCGCCCCCACCGGCCGAGCCGCCTCCACCGCCGCCGTAGTAGCCGCCGCCGCCGCCCCCGCCGAGCTCGTAGCTGTTGGGCTTCTGCATGACCGCGCCACTACCTCCCGCGCCGGGAGTGATCGTCTCGCTGTTCGAGGCGGACCTGACGGCGTGCTGGTTGCTGCCACTCGTCGGTTCCCCGTCGGGGAAGCTCGTCCCGGCCTCGTCGAAGAAGCGGCCGCCACCGCCGCTGGGCTTCGCCCCGAGACCGCCACTGAAGGCGGAGGCGTCACCGCCCGTGGCAGACCCGGCTCCGTCACCGCCGACCTGGCCGCCCGTCCGACCCCCGGAGAGATTGGTCCTCGAGCTGGCTCCACCGCCGCCTCCGGCCGCCGCCAGCAGCGTGGTCCCCTCGAAGAGGAAGGTACCTCCACCTCCACCGCCCGAGACCGCCTCGAACGCCCGGCCGACCGACACCTCGCCCTGACGGACGGTCCCTCCACCGCCGATCGCGGGTTCCTCGGCCAGCGCTATCCCGTTGGCGCCGACGACCGCGAGCAGCTGCTTGCCCCCTGCCGAGGCGAGGGTCCCGGCGGTCCGACCGCCTCGACCGCCGGCGATCTCGGTGAAGTTCGGACCCCCCGCGTTGCCCCCGCGAGCACCGTAGAGGTCGACCCTGAGGTCTCCGACACCTGCAGGCACCACCACCGTCGCCGAACCCGGCTGGCTGAGCGTGAACTCACAGGCGGTGCCAGCCTGATTCATCCGGAACTGCATGGTCGTGGTCGACAAGCAGGTACCTGCGGCCTGTGCCGGGGCGGAGGAGAGTGCGACGCCACCGAGCCCGGTCAGGGACAGCGCGGCGGCCAGAGCACCACGAAGCAGCAGGGCACCGCGAGAGCGGCGGGCCGGGACAGCAGGGGCGGAAGTGGGGAGCAGGGCAGACATCACGGACCTCTGGACAGGTGGGGGTTCGGCGCGTCCGAGAAATGCGCAACGGCGCGCATGACTGCGCGCCGTACGAGGCGAATCGTGCGTCCAGGAGCCCCAGTTCACCGAACGGATCCGGCTCGATGGGAGAAACTTCCGTCTCGGGCCGTCTCGCCTCTCGCGTGCGGGGCGCCAGGTTCTGGAACGAACGTGTCACCGCGCGACCCGCTGGTCCAGACCGTCTGCAGGACGCTGCTGACACCGACGGTGCCGCGCCTGCGCGGCACCGTCGGGCCCATCGATCGCCCCCCAGGGTGTCGACCGGGCGCGGGGCACGCGTCGGGTCGCTCCGCCGTGACCAGTCGCGCGGCCGCCTCGTCGGCCGCCCTCTACGATCGTGGTGTGTCGGGTGGCGGTGATCCGAGTGGCGGCGCGGTCGGTGCTCGACCGAATGGTCGACGCGGCGATCGAGGCGCTCACCGACGTGCCGGCGGTGACCCTGGTGGAGGCGGTCGGCGTCCGCGAGATCGCCCGCCGTGCCGGCACGAGCACCCGCAGCATCTACCACCACTTCGGCGACCTGGCCGGTCTCACCGACGCAGTCCTGGACCACGTCTTCGACCCCCGCTCCCACCAGGGCGCGCTGCCCTCCTCGGTCCCCCGGCAGCAGGGACGGACCGAGCTGGACTCGGCCCTCGATCGCTACCGTGCGAGCCTGGTCCACCTCATCGAGGACCCCGACTTCGCGCTGCGCTTCGGGCTTTGGGCGATCGGCGACGCGGACGTGCAGCAGCGGTACGCCGCCTGGCTCCTGTCGCTGGAGGAGGCGCTGCTCGACGACCCCGAGGCGGTCCCCGGCCGCGAGACACTCCAGCCCCGTCCACCGATCACCAACCGTGGCCTGGTCGCCACCGTCGTGGGGCTGCGGCACAGCGTGGCGCTCCGCCAGGTCGTGGACCCGCACCCCGACCGGGTCGATCACTTCGCGGCGTCGGTCGTCGCCCTGGCCGCCGCGCTCCGGCGCCAGCCCGGTGACACCCACGACGCCGACAGCCGCCTCGCGGAGATGAACCACTTCCCGCTGGACCGCAACCGACAGCCGATGGCCGCCGACACCGACGAGCGGATCGCCCGCCGCACCCGCGTGCTCGATGCTGCGGAACCGCTCCTGCTCGACCAGGGCTACGACGCGGTCACGATCGAGGCCGTCGCCCGTGCCGCGGGACTGACCCCAGCGGTCGTCCACGACCTGGTCGGGGGCAAGCACGCGCTCGCCGTCGCCGTCGTACGCCGTCGGATCGACGCGCTCCCCATCCGACCCGTCTCCGAGGCCGACGCCCTGCGGACCACGCTGCTCGACCTGGCGACCGTGGCCGTCCATGCCCGGGGCCACCTGCTGCCCTACGCGCTCGACCTCACGCTCGATTCCCCCGGCGTCGCCGGTGGGCCGCTGCTGCGTCGCCTCGAGGGCCTCGTGGCGGTTGACTGCGCACGCTCGCTGGCCGTCCAGCTCCTGCAGGCGGTGCTGAGTGGCACTGCGACGTCGCCGGACCGCGTGGTCGACCACCTGCTCGAGGACGAGGAAGGCGCATGAGCACGGACCGCAGCGTGCGGGAGCGGATCCTCGACGCGGCCCTGACCGCCCTGCGCGAGCTGGACCTCGAGCAGCTCCTCTCCGCCGTGGGCGTGCGCGAGCTGGCGACCCGGGCGGGGGTGGGGACCAGTAGCGTCTACCACCACGTCGGCTCCCTGGCAGCCCTCGCGGACGCGCTCGAGCAACGGGTCTACACCGTCGGCGCGACCCCCACGACAGTGACCCGACCCGGCATCGCGCAGCTCTCCACGACCGATTTCCCCCTCCAGGTCGCGCTCGACATGCACACCGCCGACCTCCAGCGGCTCATCGGGGACGCCGGACTGCGCACCCGGATGTGGCTGTGGACGCTGGGAGGCCAGCGCGCACGCGCCCGCTACCGCGACTACCTCCGCACCATCGACGAGCGGCTGGCCGAGCTGACCGAGCTGATGTACTCCGCGTGGGACCGCGAGCCCCGCCCACCCCTGGACTACCTCACCCTTGTCGCCGTCATCGTCGCCGGCGCCCAGGGCAGCGCCTTCCGCCAGCTGGTGGCGCCTGACGACGACCTGGCCGAGCAGTACCCACGCACCCAGGTCGCCCTCAGCACGACCATGCTCCGCCGGATCGGCGACCACCGTGACCTGCATGCGCAGCTGGTGGGCATGACCTACCTGCCCCCGGGCCGGGCGGGCGAGGGAGCAGCAGCGAGCAGCGGCAGCACCGCGGCATCGCGCATCCTGTTCTCCGCCGGCGAGCTCTTCCGACTGCAGGGCTTCGAGGACACCACGCTCGCGCAGGTCGCTCGCCGTGCCGACGTCAGCGCCAGCACGGTGCACCGCTACTACGACGGCAAGAATGCCATCGCGCTGGCCCTGCTCGCCTCGGAGGCGACCGACCTGCTGCCCTCCCCCAGTGCCCCGGACCAGCTGACCCTGCGGCACCACCTCGAGCTGGTCGTCGAGTTCGCGCGCGCCCGGTTGCGCTACCTCGCGCCGTACGTCGCCGCGCTGCTGACCGGCGACCTCCCCGACGACGAGCCGCTGCTGGCCGGCACCGCTGCCCTGCTGCCACACGCGCAGCACGGGACGGTCGCGCGCCGGCTCCTGCTCGTGCTGCTGCAGCGGCTCCACCACGACCCCGGCGATCCGGCCGCCGAGCTCGCCGCGGGCGCCGTCGAGCTGCTGGGACTCACCGAGCCGGACCCGGAGCCCACCGCCAGGACCTGGTGACGGTGCGCCGTCGCCATCGGGGCGGGAGTCGGGACTCCCCGCGGGGGGACCTCATGGTGCTGCAGCGTCACCGCGCGCTCAACTCGAGCCGCGAGCACGGCCTCAGGGGTGGGCCGCGGTGGTCTGTCCAGGGACCACCGCGGCCCGGGTCCCCCGGAAGGGCTGGGGACCTGGTGACCCGTCCCCCGGTGCCGTCATGGGGCTGCGGCACCGGGGGACGGGTGCTCATCGGATGCCCTACGGGCGTCTCGGCTTCTTCTTGCCGTCCCAGCCGGCGGGCTTGACGATCCGGGTCTTGGGCGCCTGGACGGTGTAGGTGTCATAGCCCTGCCCGGTGATGGTGACCGTCAGCCGCAGCTTGCGACCCAGCATCCCCCTCGTGACGTCCAGGACCCGACTCTCACCCCTGGCACCGGCGACGGGCTTGCGGCCCTTGGCCCACTGGAAGGACACCACCGCATCCTCCGGCAGCGCCTGGGACAACCCCTTCGGCAGCACCGCGCGGACCGTCTTGCCCACGATCGGACGACCCTGGACCCCACCACGGATCTTCCGGTCCACCTCGACCTCGCCGAACACCCCCGGCTTGACCGGAGCCGTCCGCGGGAACGCCACCACCCGCACATCCGGGCTGAACCCCGGAGCCGTCGTGGTCACCCGCACCTGCAACAGGCCACCGGCGTACTCACCCGTGGGCGTGTAGGAGTCCCCGGTCGCACCCGGGATGTCCACCACCGTGCCGTCCTCCAGCACCACCTGCCACTGGAACACCACCGCCACACCCGACACATCAGGCAGCGTCACGCTCACCGACACCGGCACACCCACCTGCGGCGCACCACCCGTCGAACCACCACCACCGATCGGATCGACCTCCAGCACCGGCTCCTCCTCCACCGGCACCACCGGACCACCCGTCGGCGTCGCCGTGCCCGTCGGCGTCGGAGTCGCCGTCGCAGTCGGGCTCGGGGTAGCAGTAGCCGTCGGGGACGGGCTCGTGGTCGGAGCCACCGGGATCACCGCGTACAGCGCGAACAGCTCCACCGCCACCGGCGACCCGTCACTCGAGGTCTCGAACACCTCAGCCAGGTCCGTCAACGACGACACCATCACCCCGGTCCCATCAGCCTTCGTGTTCCACCCCAGGAACGTGAACCCCGGCCGCGACGGAGCCGGCAGGGAGCCCAGACCCGTGCCACCGGTCCCACCAGCAGCAGCCACCGTCGCAGCGAACACCGTCCGCGCATCGGGTGCGACCAGACCACCGGGCACGGTGAAGGAGAACCCGTAGTGCAGACCCTGCACCGGGACCGCGTCATCGCCGGCCCCCAGGCCCTTGGGCCAGGTGAACACACCGTTGTTCACGATCTTCCCGGCCCGATCACCATCCACGACCCGGGTCACATCAGAGGTGATCTGACCCGTGACCTTGCCCGTGGCACCGATCGTCAGCGTGTGCACACCCAACGCCAAGTCATCGAGCAGGCTCAGCTCACCGCCGGCGACCTTCAGGTCACCACCCAGCGACAACACCTCACCGATCACCAACGACCCACCCGTCAGGTCCAGCTCCACCGCACACGCAGTCTCCACCGGCCCCACATCACTCAGATCCAGATCCCCGGTGACCTCGATCTTCACCGGCGCGGTGATCCCGTTCGCACACGACAGTGCCTCCAACAGCGCCTCCACCGAGTCCACGGTCGTGATCGCCGGCCGGTCCACATACACCGGGTAGAGGGTCACCGCGGTCAACGGACCGTCCACCGTGGTGGCCGTGCCCAGACGCGAGGTCCCGGCCAGCACCTGCGGTGCCGGCTGACCCTCGACCTGCTCGGTCGTGGACCAGCCCACGAACCTCTTGCCCGCCACCACCGGACCCACCGGCAGGCTCCCGCCCACCGCGTCCACCGAGGCACCCAGCACCCGCACCGTCGAGTCCGCACCCGACAAGCCCTGGTAGCTCACCGCGAACGCATCCCCACGGAACGAACCCGCGTACGTCGCAGCAGGAACATCCACCGTGATCGCACCCGCGTTCTGGATCACCGCACCCGCGGCACCGATGATCTTCGCGCCCGCATCACCCTTCACCGTCGCGCCGGCCGAGACCACCAGCCGCGACGAACCCAGGTCCAGCGTCGTGGTGCCCACCGCGGCCTCGGACAGGTCGATCGTCTCGCCCGCAGGCACCGTCACGATCGGCCATCCCTGCGACAACGCGATCAGCACGTCCTCGGCAGTGAAGACATCGATCGACTGCGGCGTCCACTGCGCAGTGATCGTCACCGCACCCGGGGTGGTGCCGGCCTCGTTGGAGTCCGGCAACCCCGTGGTGGTGTCGAAGTCCGTCGCCGGACCATCGCCCACGACCTTCCACCCGGCGAACACCCACTGACCCGGCGCGCCACGCGTCGGCGTCGGAAGCGACTCCAGACCCGCAGCACCCAACGACCCGGCGTACGCCGACAGCTTCGACGGCGCACCCACCGGCAGCTCACCACCGGCGGTCGCGAAGCTCACCACCGCGTTGTGCGGACCCACCGGGGCCTTCACCCCGTCCAGGTCACCCACGATCACACCGTTGTTGACGACCTTGCCAGCACCAGCGATCGCAGCACCCAGCAGCTCGGTCGGCACAGCGCCCTGACCGGCCTCGGCCGCGGTCAGCGCGACCACCCGACCCGAGGACCCGACCGACAGCGACGCGTGATCGGTCGAGAACCCACGCACCCGCAGCTCCCCACCACTCACCGTCACCGACCCGAGAGGCGCCTGCGCCAACACCGACCCGATCGCGGTCTCACCAGGCTGGGCGAGGTTCGCCACGACCTGCAGCACACCACCACTCACCGTGACCGAACCATCTGCGGCGCCGAGCGTCCGGATGCCGGGGTAGCCGGCGGACGCCTGCACCTCGACCTGACCCGAGGCCACCGTGAAGCTCGCGCCCTGGGTCAGAGTCACAGCCGGGAAGTCACCGTCGGCAGCGATCTTCAGCATCCCGGGCAGCGCGTTCGGCTCCACCGGACGACGATCAGCCACCACCAGCGAGGATCCCTGCAGCCGCAAGGCGACCACCTCGAGATCGAACCCGTTCAGGTCCAGGGTCACCGGCGAGGACGTCGACGGCAGCGCGAGCGGGGCCCCCGTCGAGGGAAGATCGCCCGACAACGTGATCGTCGTCGGACCATCCGGCTGCCCAGCCGCCAGCAACGCAGCCTGGAGCTCCTCGAGCGAGGACACCAGCTCGGTGCCCTTCTTCACGATCGTCGGGTACAGCGCGAGCGAGTCCTCCTCGCCCTCGAGACCCTCCAGGACCGTGGTCTCCAGGACCCGGGTGCCACCACCCATCGCGGTGCCCCACCGCACGTACTCGTCATCGGCGAGCGGGGTGATCTCCGGGAAGTCGAAGCCCACCGAGTCCAGGCTGCCGCCCAGCACCAGCTGCTCGACCTCCTGACCACCGGGCAGGAAGAACGTGACCTTCGTGAAGGTCCCCTCGAACCCGACACCGCTGATCGTGATCGCCGACCCGATACGGCCGTTGTTGACCAGCGTGCCCGGCTCACCGTCCTCGGGGCCGGTGATCGAGGCGTCCGCGCCGCCGACCTTCGACAGCACACCGTCCTTCGTCACCGTCAGCACCGCCTCGGCCGGCAGCACCTGCGTGCCCGCGATCTGCACCGCCGCGTCGATCGTCACCGACGGCACGTCACCCGCCTCGCCCGGGAACCCGAACGGGGAGTCCTGCTCCAGCCCGGAGGCATCCAGCACCAGGGACCCGAGCTGCTTCTGGCCCTCGACCATCCGACCGGAGTCGGTCACCGTCAGAGCGGTGTCCTCACCGAGCTGGATCTGCGCCAGCTCCAGGTCGTACCCGGCCAGGTCCAGCGTGAGGTCGCACCCCACGGCCGGAGTAGCGGTCGGAGCGGAGATGTCCGCACCCAACGTCAGCGTCGTGGACGCCGTGCAGCCAGCCATGGCCGCCTCGAGCTCCTCGACCGTGGTGATCAACCCGAAGCCGGTCACCCCGTCCGCGGCGTAGGTGAGCCGCTTCTTCGCGAACCCGTCCTTGGTGCCGGTGAAGACCACCCGCAAGGAGGACCCCACGTCCGCCACCGTGGGGGTGTACGTCGCCGTCACCCCCTCTCCGGTCGCACCGGCGATCGAGGTCCACTCAGCGTCCTGACCGGTCCGGCGCTGCCAGGCCCAGCTGATGCTGTCCGGGCCGTCGCCCACGTTCTGGGTGAACGGGGCGATCGTCGCCGACAGCTGCTCGCCGGTCTTGGGCGCACCCAGCACCGGCTCCGGGATGGAGGTCCAGGTCTGGGCCGGGAGCGGGGTGAACTTCGCGACCAGGTCCGCGAAGACCGCGCCACCCTGGGCCGCGCCCAGCAGGGCGCGCAGGTCGGTCGTCTCATCCACCTCCACCGGCGCCACGTCACCCTGGCCCTGGAGGAACCAGCCGTCGAAGACGGTGTCCTCCGGCGTCTGGGCAGCCGTGGGCACGGGCAGCTTCACCGACGCACCCAGGTCCGAGACCTTCTCGGCCAGGACGAACGCCTGCTCCGGCTCCTGGGTCGAGTTGGCCTTGAGGTTCAGGTTCAGCACGAACGCGTTGCCCCGGTAGGTCACCTTCGCGAACGGCGTCGTCGACAGCGGCACCTTGACCGTGCCGTCGTTCTCGAGGGTGAACCTGGTCTGCGACTCGGCGTCGGGCAGCAGCAGGTTGCCCTGCAGGTCCAGCACCGCGGTCTCGTCCAGCTCGAGCAGCCCGCCCTGCGAGGCGAAGACACTCGACCGCGCCGGCACGACCACCCGAGCACCCTGCAACGAGAGCGAGTGGCCGGGGCCGAACACCAGCGCACCCGGCGTCGGCGTACCCGACTGGTTGAGCGACTGGTCCAGCAGCAGCCGACCCTTGACCTCGGCACTGTCACGCAGCACCAGGTCGTGGCCGGTCACGTCCAGCGCGGCCAGGTCCAGCGACTTGCCGTTCAGGTCCAGCTCCGCCGCGCAACCGACCTCGACCACCGGCGCACCGAACGTGCCGGGCAGGTCGGCGGTCAGCACGAACGCCTCCGGCGACTCCGTCGTGCCCTCGCAGTTGCTGAGGAGGAACTCGAGGTTCTCGTAGGAGTCGATCTCGGTCGCACCCACCACCACGACGTACGACGTCAGACCGGTGGTCTCGTTCGTCGAGCCGTCCGCGGTCAGCAACGACAGGTCCGTGTCCTCGGTCAGCTTCGTCTCACCGATCTTCCACTGACCCGTCAACGTCTCGCCACCGGCCTTGAGGGTCTTCGCCAGCACCCGGATCGTCTCCGGGTCCGTGCCCGACGGGAACGTCAGCAGGTAGTTGTTGCCCGAGACCTTCGACACCGTCACGTTCGCCACCGGCGACGTGATCGTCCCGCTGTTGACGATCTCGCCCTGACCGGCCGCCGTGCCGGCGGTGCCGGTCAGCGACGCGTTCGCGCCGAGCGTGAAGGTGCCACCCGAGCCCACCGAGAGGTCGGTGCCGTCACCCGTCTGGTTGACGTCGGCCAGGACCACCCGGCCGCGGGTGACCGTGAGGCTGCCCGGGGCACCCGACTCGCTCGCCCGCACCGTGATCGGCGCACTCGTGCGCGTCTTCGACCTCGTCAGGTCCATCACAGCCGAGGTCGCGCTCCCGGCGTCCAGCGACACCGAGCCGCCGAACACCTCCAGGCCGATGTCGATGTTGGTCGACTGGAACCCGTTGCCACCGATCAACGGCACACCGAGGCTCGACGCCTTGCTCACCGACAACGAGCCCCCGAGCACACGGATCGTCCCCACCGCAGGGAACCCGCTCAAGGCGTCGTCCTGCACATAAGGGCCGAACGCCGGCCCGTCAGAGCTCGACGACTTCACCGTCGCCGCGCCCCCCTCGACCCGGAAGAAGCCGGGGGTCTCACCGAACATCACACCGGGGAAGTACGCCGGCGGCGCCTGCGGGTCACTGAAGGGCATGCGCCCGTTGGCAGTCAGCGTCGCACCCGTGCGCAGCGTGAACGTCCCGCCGGCACTGAGATCCACCGTGTCCACCGACATCGACCCACCCGTGACCGAGGACCGCACGTTCACGGTGTTGCCCGCCGTGGTCTTGAAGTCCCGCACCGTCAGGCTCTTGCCCGCCAGGTCGACATCGACGAAACCCTGGCACTTGCTCGTGACGACCTC
>FWWL01008435.1_pt1 | contig 13218 bp, 16 predicted proteins | sample 2228331 | NCBI WGS metagenome assembly FWWL01 (sample SAMEA103939775, study PRJEB20133) | metagenome | reverse complement strand
CGGCGGACCCTCCCCCCGGGCACCGTCCCCTTCAAGAGGTCATCCCGTCCCCTCACAGGCAGTACCCCTCTCGCTCAGTCCCCACGCATCTCGGCTGCCGCCTCAGCCCATACCGCGCCCGCTCCTCCGCGTGTCCCCGCAAGACCGTCCCCCGCAGTCCATCCGCCCTCTCAGCCCGGACCACGCCCGCACAATCGAGGTTTGCAGCCATAAGACCGCCCTCCCGCTCACGGCGGCCGCCTCAGCCCCGACCCCGCCCACCCCTTCAAGGCGGCCGAATTAAGCCCGGCCGCCTTCGGCTGCGGGGCGCAAAGCCCGCTCCCTTTCACGCTATTCTACCGACCGCCGCCGACATGCGTCCCCGGTCCAAGACCGGTATCCGTAAAAGGAAAGCCCTTGAGGGAACACCGGACCCCCGTGAAAGGGACTTGAAACCAACGTCCTCCTCATGGGAAAGCCGTTCTTTGAGGGAAACGCGAGACCCAAGACCTCCTCAAGGAAACACGAAGTCTCCCCGGAGGAGCTCCTCCAGGTCGAGGTTAACTCCTTCGATCCACCAGGAACCGTCCTTTTTCTGGAGGTAGAAGACCAGGTCGGCGCCCCCGAGGTCGTAGACGGCCAGCGGAGGCCCCCCACCCTCCTTGGGGTAGATCGTCACCCTCCCCTTGGCCGGGCTGGCCTCCGCGAAGTCGCCCTCGGTGCGCGTCCTCCAGCGCAGGGAGGAGAATTCCAGGCGGTATCTCCCGAAGACTTCGAGGAGGCGGTCCCTCACGCCCTCCACGTTCTGGGCCCACAGTATGCCCAGCTGGCCCTGGGGGTCCACGAAGGACATGGCTCCCTCAATGTCCCCTTCCTCCAGCCTGCGCACCGCCTCCTGCAGCGGTCTCTGCGCCGGAGGGGTCCGAAAGAGCTGGAGGAAGGCCACCGTCCCGGCCAGGGCGGCGAGGAGGAAGACGAACCCCCACTTAACGGCGTTGCCCGCCCTTCTTACCATGCGCTCCTCATCTTCCATATGGCGTGCCCTCTCCATCGGAAAAACCTCCGCTCCGGTCCTCAGACCGCGCTCCCCGCCGTTCCCACCGGTTCCGGCCTCGCTGCCCGGCCCTACTCGCGGCGCGTCGATCCGTCCGGACCTCTCCGCTCCGGTCCTCAGACCGCGCTCCCCGCCGTTCCCACCGATTCCGGCTCCAACATGATGATACACGTATGATGCGCCGCTCCCGTAGACTCCGCCGGTCGGCGGGAAGCCCCGGTGCGTTTCATGCGCTACCCTCCACACGAAGACACACGCCGTGCCGTTGATGTCCTTCACGCGGGCAAGCCGGCGTGGAAATAGACCGCGGACCGTCCCCCGTTCGCCGTTCCCCTTCATTAACCCCTCCCGGAGGAGGCCGCAGGCCGTCCCCTCCGACTTTCGTGCGCGGCGATGACCGGCCGCGGCAGACCGCGGTCCCGCCTCCGCGCCTGGTGACCTTCGCGGGGCAAGCGGATTCGTCCCTCCCGACAAACGACAGAACTTGGTCTCCCCTTGCCCTTCATACGCCCTGACCCTTGCCGGAACAAATCTCCACGCCCCCGCAACTCCTCTTTCTCGTTCTCTCTCGCCCGAGCCTCCGTCCGCGCTACCCCCATCGTTACCCGGGGCAGGAGGCCTTCTATCCTTAGTCCGCGGGAGGGAACCTCACCGTTGCCGGCTTTCGCGGACCCGCCCTCATCCCCTCCAGGGCGGGAAACCCCTTATCCCTCCCCGGACCCCGGAAAGGGAGGCCTATGATGCCGTCGCGCGGTGTTGGCCGGCCGCGACGCCGGAACTCGTGGCCGAATGCCCTTTTCCCTCCTTCATAAAATGGGGCGGCTCATCCCTCATCCAAGCCGGAAGGAATAGTCCTGTTCCCTTTCGATACCGGGCGGTCGGCCGTTAAGGGACGGAGCCCGTGATGGAGGGTCCTTTTCGTTCCCCGCCGCACTCCGCATGAGCGCACGAAAGACTTTCAAAACCGGGACCCGTTGCCGGGGGCATCCTCCACGCCTTCAACGCCCGGAGGAACGCCGATGGCAATCCCCTCTCCTCCAACACCCGGAAGATGGGCGATGGCGATCACCCCTGATCCTTCCGACTAAATCCTTCCGGCTAAATATCCCTCCATTCTTCGGAGGAATGGGCGATGGCAATCCCCTCTCCTCCAACACCCGGAAGATGGGCGATGGCGAACCCCCCTCCTTCAACACCCGGAGGATCGGCGATAGGATAGAAGAGCCGGTTCCGTTGCGCCTTCCGGGGGAAGGGGCCGGCCGGTCAGGCGGTCAGCATGCGCGGAAGATAATAAAGGCGGAGGGATGGATGGCCAGGCGTGAAGGCGGGGGAGAGTCGCCGGAGGAGAAAGCCTGCAGCCTGTGCGGAGCGGCATCGCCTCTCGTCTCCGGTTTCCTGCGGGCCTGTGCATCCTGTTTGACGCGGGGCGGGGAGGAGGTGGAGTCGCTCCTCCGAGAGGCTCACAAGCGCTCGCGGTCTCCCTTCGAGCTCCCGGCCTCACCTCCCCGCGCCGAGGGGGGCAGGACCTGCCGCCTGTGCGGGAACCGCTGCCGCATGGCGGAGGGGGAGAGAGGCTACTGCGGCCTGCGTATGGTAAAAGATGGCAGGCTGGTGCACCTTTCCGGGACCTCCCGGCAGGGCGTCCTGGAATATTATTACGACCCCCTGCCCACCAACTGCGTGGCCGAATGGGTTTGCGCGGGGAGCGAGGAGCGGGGCCGCTACAACCTGGCCGTTTTCCTGGGGGCCTGTTCCTTCGACTGCCTCTTCTGTCAGAACTCCCAGTACCGTTTCCTCACCGCCCGCCTGGCGCCCGCCTACAGTCCGGCCGAGCTGGCGCGGGCCGCGGACGAGAAGACGGCATGCATATGTTATTTCGGAGGGGACCCCTCGCCCCAGATGCCTTTCGCCCTGCGGGCCTCGGAGCTGGCCCTGGAGAGAAGGGGTGGCGCGGTGCGCATCTGCTGGGAGACCAACGGCAGCATGCACCGGGGCCTGTTGCGGCGCGCCGTGGACCTCTCCCTGCAGAGCGGAGGGTGCGTCAAGTTCGACCTCAAGGCCTTCACCCCCTCCCTGCACCGTGCCCTCTGCGGCGTGGACAACCGGGCTACCCTGGATAATTTTACCTATGCGGCCTCGCGCGTGGCGGAACGACCCGAGCCTCCCCCTCTGGTGGCCAGCACCCTCCTGGTCCCCGGTTACGTGGAGGCGGAGGAGGTGGGACGCATCGCCCGCTTCATCGCCTCCCTGGACCCGGACATCCCCTATTCCCTGCTGGCCTTCCACCCCCAGCACGCCATGCGGGACCTCCCCGTCACCTCCCGGCGCCAGGCCGAGGAGTGCCTGGCTGCCGCCCGCGAGGCCGGCCTCACCCGCCTCCATCTGGGGAACGTCCATCTTTTGAGCGGTTGAGTGAGGCGGCGCCGGCGCCCTTCCGGTGACCCGTCGGACGAAGACGGAAAGTTGGAATGTGCAACCGTAAAATGCATCTCGGCACGTCATTCCCGAGCCTTCCGGGTTTTGACGGAAAGGAATAGTCAATGTCATATGTCGCCGCGGGGGTGTAAACTGTTCATGAGCCGGGGGGAGGTGCGACCCGCGTGGACCGGTCGCAGCGGTCCTCGGCGCAGAGACGGTCAACCTACCGGGCGCGCCCTCCAGGTGGGAACGGGCCGGGGAAAGCCGCGAGGGACGGGGGTGAAAAGGCCGGTGCGGTAGTGCGGGCCGTCTCTTTGGATATATCTTCCGCGCCCTTCATGTGGGAGCGTCCTCCACGCGGGAGCGGGCTCGGGATGAGGTCGGGGGTCCGTTCGGAGGGGCGGGCCGTGCCCGCAGGCGGGTTTGGAGAGCCGGAAGAGCGAATGACATGGCGGCGGACAGTCCGTAGGAGGAGGAAGGACGGCAATGGAGGGCAGTCGTCCGTACAATACGGGAAGGAGGGCTCGGAGAAGGAGGATGAGCAGGAAACGGGCCTTCGCCCTCCTGCGCACCTTCACCATCCTGGCCGCCCTGGTTTTGGCGATCCTCGCCCTCACCCGCTCCGGTCCCTTCAGCCGCCGCAGTCCCGGCGGGGAGGTTGGTGGCGAGGGGGAGGTGGTGCAGGCCTCCGGGGGCGGAGCGGAGGAGCCACCGAGGCGCGCCAACCTGAAGGCCTCGGACACCGAGCCGCCCACCATCGCCATCGTGGTGGACGACGTGGGCTCCACCTCGGACACCCTGGACCTGTGGCTTAAGATCGACGCCCCGCTGACCTTCGCCGCCTTCCCCTACTGCGCCGACCTGCGCTGGATGATAGAGAGGCTGTACGACCAGGGGTACGAGATCATGTTGCATATGCCCACAGAAAACAATCCACCCGACAGCTATTCCGGTTACGGACAGCTCAACGTGGGTATGACCCGGGAGGAGGCCTTCGCTGCCCTGGACAGGGCTCTAGCCAGCGTCCCCCATGCCGAGGGCATCAACAACCACCAGGGCGGGAGGGGGTGCAACGACCTACAGCTCATGACCCTCATGTGCGAATGGGCCAGGGAAAGGGGTCTCTACGTCGTGGACAGCAACGCCTCGACCCACAGCAAGGTCTCGGAGGCCGCGGTCAGCCTGGGCATGCCGCGGCGCCGCAACCAGGTGTTCATCGACAACCGCCGTGACCCGGACAGCCTGCGCGCCGCCATGCGGGCCCTGGCGGACGTGGCGCGCCAGAACGGAACGGCCATAGGGATCTGTCATTTCAACCACCCCAACGTGCCCGCGGTGGTGGGGGAGATGATCGAGGTCCTCCGCGCCGAGGGGTTTCACTTCGCCTTCGTCCGCGAGGTGAGCAACTGAGCCCTTCCCGCAAACCCGGTGGGGAGAATGACTGCGAGGCGTTCTCCCCCGGCGAGTTGCGGCTTGAGCGATTGAGCCCTTCCCGGATTCCTCACCCGCCGTGATTCCCCACCGCATCATTTCCGTGACGCTTTCTTCCCACGGTCTCGGATACCTGCGCACTGGCCGGTGAGCGTGATTCCCCACCGCATAATTTCCGTGACGCTTTCTTGCAACATGACCTGGTTTCCCATATGCCCGACACGCCGTGATTCCCCACCGCATCATATCCGTGACGATTTCTTACAGCGTGGCAGGGCATCCCGGATGCCCGAACCGCCGGGATTCACCCGCCGGGATTCCTCTCCGCCTTTTCCCCCTTCATCTCCGGCTTCACGGGGAAGAACCCGTAGGGTAGTTCAAGCCCGTGGGACTTGAGGAGCCCTTCGTCGGAGAGGACGTCGAAGACCTCGCCGTCGGCCACCACCTTCCCGGAGTCCATGACCACCACCCGTTCGCAGTTCTCGAAGACGAAGGGGAGGTCGTGGGTGACCAAGATCTTGGTGATCCTCATGCCCTGCAGGAGCTCGGAGAGTTCCCGCCGCGCGCGGGGGTCGAGGTTGCTGGAGGGCTCGTCCAGCACCAGCAGGTCCGGGTTCATGGAGAGCACGGTGGCGATGGCTGCGCGCTTCTTCTGCCCGAAGCTCAGGTGGAAGGCCGATTTCCTCTCCAGCCCGGCCAGGCCCACCTCGCGCAGGGCCCGGTCCACCGCCTCCACCACCTCCTCGCGCGACAGGCCCATGTTCAGCGGTCCGAAGGCCACGTCGTCGAAGACCGTGGGGGAGAAGAGCTGGTCGTCGGGGTCCTGGAAGACCAGGCCCACCCGGCGGCGTATCTCCCGCAGGTTTTCCTTGACCACCGGGAGGCCGAAGATCCTGACCTCTCCCCGGCCGGTGAGGATGCCGTTCAGGTGCAGGAGGAGGGTGGATTTTCCGGCCCCGTTGGGTCCCACGATGCCCACCGACTCGCCCTCCTCGACCAGGAGGTCCACGCCGCGCAAGGCCGGTGTGCCGTCCGGGTACACGAAGTGGAGCCCTTTGATCTCCACCGCCGGTCTGTGATGCATCTCCTTCGCTCCCTTCCGAGTCTTTCTTAACGGATCTTACCGGGATGCCTCAGGTTTCCATGAGTCGCCAAAAGGGCGCAGCGCCCTCAGGCCAGCAACCTCACGGCCACGGGAAATAGGACCGCCAGGGCGGCGAAACCCGCCTCCATGATCCCGAGGTCGTATAGGTAGAGGGTCCGCGCCTCGCCCCCGTGACCGCGGGCCAGCATGGCCGCGTACACCCTCTCCCCCCGCTCGTAAGAGCGCAGGAAAAGGGCGGCGATCATGTGTCCGATCACCTTGCTCTGCCACAGCCACCTTCCGCTCCAACCCCTGGAGTCGCGCGCCCTCCTCATGCGCTGCATCTCGTCCACAAGGACGAAGATATAACGGTAGGTGAAGCTGAGGAGGGAGGTGAGCAGCCGCGGCGCCCTCATCTTCTCCAGAGCCCGCAGAAGATCGGGAAAGGGGGTGGTGGAGGAGAGAAGGATCACCGCCAGGACGCTCACCGTGGACTTTACGGCCACGTTCCACAGCACCGTGAGCCCGTGCCCCGAGACCCTCACCGGACCCAGGTTGTAACTCCCGCCTCCCCGGCTGAAGAAGGGGATGAAGGCGGCCACCATCAAAACGAAGGGGAGGACGACGAGCATGCGTTTGAGCACGTGCCTGGCGGGAAGGCGGGACATGAGGACCAGGGCGATCTCCAGTCCCAGGTAGGCGGCGAAGGCCGCGTAGAGGTGGGGCGGAGTGGTCACGCACACCACCACAAGCCCCACGAGTCCCACCAGCTTGACCCTCGGGTCGAGGCGGTGGATGGGGCTTTCCAGGTCGCTGTATTCGTCCAGGAAAGCGTGTTTCAACCGTCACACCCCGTTCCGTACGTTTCCTCCCTCATGCCGCGCGTTCCGCCGGAGCGGTATCCAGGTTCCCGCGGCCTCCAGGTCCCGCACCGTCCCGCCGGAGGAGACCCGGCTCCCTCGACGGGCGCATGGTGCTTGTCCCCTACAGCCTCCCATTCGAGGTGGGGATCGGAGAATCCCAAACACAACGGCTTTTGTTGCATCACCGAGAGCCTTAAACCTCCGAATCGATGTGGGGACCGGAGAAGACCCGCCTCCCTCGACTGGCGCATGGTGCTCGGGCTCCTTTGCCTCGCGGCGTCCCCGCACGCCACTCCTCCGGTCACGGGGAGGTCTTGGCCTCCCCGGGCTCCTTTTTCTTCAGCACCAGGGCCAGCCCCCAGGCGACGAGGAAAACGGCCACCGTTCCCACCAGCCCGGCCAGGGCCGTGGCCAGCTTGGTGGGCTCCTCCACTTCCTCGCCCGTCTCCTCGTCCACGGCTTTCCGGGTCAGGCCGGGCATGGCGTAATCGGGTATGGGGGCCTTGTCCCAGGCCGGCTCGGTTTCCTCCGCCTTCTCCAGGAAACCCTTGTCCTCGGCCACCTTTTCCAGCCCGTCCGGCGAGGACGAGGCCCAGGGAGATACCAGGATGGCCAGGGCCACGGCCACCGCGAACCCCGCCAGGACGAACATGTATATCCCCTTCTTGCGCGCGTCCATCACTGACTCACCTCCGAATCGCCGAGGCCGTAGGCCGGTGCCGGCAGGTCATAGGTGCGCACCAGGTCGGGGCGGACCGCGAGCACCACGCTGACCACCAGGACGGTGATGATGGCCTCACCGATGCCGATCACCGCATGGATTCCCAGCATGGCGGGCAAGGTCACTCCCAGTGGTGAGGTCCCCGAGAGGGCCAGCTCGAAGGCGCAGGCCCCCGAGGCCAGAAGGACCGAGAGCCAGGCGGTCAGCCCCATCGACGCCAGGTAATAGGGTCTTCCCCTGGGAAGCAGGGACTTCAGGGCCTGGAATACGTAGTATGTGACGACCGTCCCCACCACCGCCATGTTGAACACGTTGGCCCCCAGGGCGGTGAGGCCCCCGTCGGCGAACCCGAGGCACTGGATGACGAGGACCAGGGCAATGACCAGGCCGCCCAACCAGGGGCCCAGGAGCACCGCGGCCAGCACCCCGCCCAGGAAGTGGCCGCTGGTCCCGCCGGCCACCGGGAAGTTGAGCATCTGGGCGGCGAAGACGAAGGCGGCGCAGAGGGCGAGGAGCGGAACGGTCCTCTCATCCAGTTCCTCGCGCGCCCGGTAAAGGCCGTAGCCCACCACCCCGGCCGCCGCCACCCCGGTGGCCACGCTGACCCCCGTGTTCAGGAACCCGTCCGGAATGTGCATCTGGCACCTCCTTCGACAAAAAGAAAACCACGGGCCATCGGGGATCCACCCCCGCTCGAACCTCCGTGGTTCTTTTTCTCGAGGCTTTATATGCTTGTTCCTGATCGCCGGCCTTCGTGGCCGTTCCGCCTCTATTATACCCGTAAAATCCCGGAAGGCGAGCCTTCTAACCTACAGAGGGTATTCGCGCTGGTGATCCATGTCGTTGTGATTCGCGTCGATGACACGTACCATGAGGGTACGGCCGTTCTTTGAAAGGAGGAGATCATGTCCTACTGTTCGAGATGCGGGACGGAGCTTGAGCCCGGGAGCGCTTTCTGCACGGCCTGCGGCGCCCCGGTGGGAGGGGTCTCACCTGAGGCTCTGGCGGCTCCGTCCGGGGTGCCGGAAGCACCTCCGGCGGGGGAGACACCGCAGGCGGCGCCCACCCCTCCACATCCCGGGGCGCCGGGACCCGCCTACCAGGCGCCTCCGCCGGGGACCCCGCCCCGACCTCCGGAGGCAGCTCCGCACGTTGAAACCGGTCCCTCTGCCCCCCTTCCGCCTCCCGGGACCGCTAAGAAAAAGGGAGGCGCGGGAAAGGCGGTGCTCGTCCTGTCGCTTCTGCTCATCGCCGCCGGGGCGGCGGTGGTCCTGATCCTCGGTTTCGCGGTGGGCCCCAGGTGGTTCGCCGGCGGGGCGAGAGGGCCGGAGAAGACCGTGGAGAAGTTCTTCCAGGCCATGGAGAAGGGCGACGCCGAGATGCTGGTGGAGCTCGTCGACCCCGCCCAGTTGAAAAGACTGAAGAACGAGATATCGGATTACTACGACACCGTCGAGGAGATGTTTGAAGACTACTTCACTTCCACCTTCCCCGAGGGGGACCTGAAGGTTTCCGGGCTTGAGTTCAAGGCGGAGATCAAAGGGGACCGGGCGGTTGTCGAGGTGGTGAAGGGGACGGCCACCTACACCGACTCCTACGGCGACAGGGTTAGGGAGACCGTGGACGACCCTGAAGAAGTGTTCGGCGATACCGAGTTCAACCTCAGGAAGGTGGACGGAAGCTGGTACCTGGTGCCCGAGTTAGAATAGCGCTCGGGCGGAGCTTTCCAGAGACGAGCGGGCCGTCGGGTGAGAGGAGCTCGGGAGCATCCTTTCCGGGATCGGCAGGGCCTTCAGGCCGGAAGGCCGGCGGGGTGACCCTGCGCTCACGGTTCCCCGGACTGACTGAGAGGTCTCGATTCGTGCCCCGGCCTGTGCTATATAAATGCTGGGCTGGTCCCGGAAGGGTTAACCGTTGGCCAAGGGTTTAGGTCTTCGGACGAGGCCGCGAATGCCCATGGGGATAATCTATTGACCTGAGGGCGGACGGGACCGATGGGGTCCTTCCCCTTCCGGGATGTTGAGATAAAATAAAAAGAGGCCCCTGTAGCTCAGTGGACAGAGCAAGGGATTCCTAATCCCTGTGTCGGGAGTTCGATTCTCCCCAGGGGCTCCAGAAAAAGTCCAGGTCAGAGGGTTTGTCCCCCGACCTGGCTTTTGATTTTCGCCATACGGGCCTTTATGGGTGTTTGGGGGGTGTCGAAGAGAGCTGCCGGCGGCGAGCCCCTCAGGCTCTACCGGGAAAGGGCCAACCCCGCCCTGAGGTGTGCAATCGTGAGCCGGGCACAGCCGTGCCGTTTCCGCGTAGGCCGTTTCAGCCCTTATTACGGCACCCCCCGTGCCTCGCGGCTCTCCCTGATCTTCCGGCTGTCCAGGGCCATGAGCACCTTCAACAGGTCGGTGACCGAGGCGGCGATGGGCCCCAGTTCGTCCACGGCGATTTTGTCCAGGGTGTCTTCGGCGCTGAGCAGGTAATAAGGCTGGGCTATCCAGCTCAGGAAATCCACGTCCAGAAGTGGGTAGGGGAAGGCATCCGTGGGAGGTACGGGCGCGAGGATGTTGTAAGGGATGCAGATGGTCCTCTTGAGGCGGTGGCGCTCAAGCGTCCTGATGAGGGCGGCTATGAGACGGGCGTTCGGCGAGGCGAATATCCATGTCTCGGCCAGTTCTTCGCCCGCCGCCATCTCGCCGCCTCGCTCCTGCACTTGCTTTGCCCCGAGGTGCTCGAGGCAGATGACGGCATCGGTTTTCCTCATTATGTCCTGAGCGTGCGAGCTCGCGAAACGGTGGGCTCCGAGCGCCGGCCCGTAGAAATGGGCGGCGGCGAGAAGGAAGAGCAGCGTCTTGGGCCTTTTCACCCTGGGCACGCGGGACCAGGCCCGCGCCTGGGCCAGCACCTGCCCCACCCCGCACCCGTCCTCGGTGGCCCCCTGGAAAGGGGCGTCGTGATGAGATTGGATGACGATGGTGTCTTCCCTCAACCCGGGAAGGACGCCCCACACGTTATGAGTCACGCCCTGCCTGGCCTCCCCCTCAAGGATCAGGGTGGCCGTTTCTCCCCGCGCCGCGAAAGCGCGCAGCCGGTGGGCCTCCCGCTTTCCCACCCGTACCCCGGGAATGGGCTTCATGCAGGCGTCGTAGGGCCGCAGTGGGTAAAGGAGCCGCCCATCATGTTGGAGAGGATGGAGGCCACGCCCTTGGCCCCGTTTTTGACCGCTTTCCAGTAAACGTCCCCTGGCAGGCGTATTTCCTGGAGGGGGAGGCGCATACCTCCGAGGTCGATGTCCGGAAACTGCCCCATGAAGTTGGGCCTCACGAATACCGGCTTCAGCCGCGAGTGAAGAGAGAGGCTGCCCTCGGGTTGTTCCGGACCAAGCCGGCCAAGGGCTCGCCGGAGGGGCTTCAGCCGCGAGTGAAGAGAGAAGCTGCCCTCGGGGTCGGGGGGTGTTAACCGTTGCCCAGCGCTTTCAACAGCCGTCCCGTGGGCAGGGTGGGGAAGGGCACCTCCGCCACCACGATCTTCCCCCTTACCTCCTTTTTCCAGAAACTGGCGGACAGCCGGCCCCGACCCACGTAGATCAGGGGGGCGGTGACGCCCTCCCTGCCGGTGAATGCAGTGTAGTTCACGCGGCGAGATAGTCACCTATGCCCGAAAACATCCATCCGAGCATCTTGATCGTTCCTGCAGTACCGCTCCGCTCTTTCACCTCGGTCTTCGCCTTTCTTTTCATCTTTTCCGGCGGTCATCTTAAGGAGATGCTAACGGCGGAGGACGAAGGCTGCCTCACGAGCTTTTCCCGCTCGATGAAAAACCCCAAGGGCACGGATTCCGCCGGCACGGATGCGGAGCCATAAGACCCACCCCGCTTTCCATCACCGCATCAGACTCAGGGAGCCCGGATTATCGATGGGGCGAGGCGGTGCTCGCAGCCTTACTCATCCCCTTATCCTCCGCCTGGCGAGTCGGGCTCTTCGGCTGAGATGTATGCCGCAGGATGTCCGGCAGGAACTATTCTTTCACCCTGCGCAGCTCCAGGGTCACGGTGTTCGCTTTGTCCAGGCAGTCCAGCTCCACCACCTCCGGGTTCCCCCATTCCTGAGGAAAACCTCCGCCGAATTGGAGCATGATGATGTAGGGGAATGCGTCGTGGTAGAAAAATCCGCACAGGCCGCCCGAGCTGTAGCCGCTGAGCTCGAAACGGTCCCCCACCTTGTGCCCGCAGGAACAGAAACCCTTGACCGCCTTGACCGTCCCCACCACGCGATGCCCTACCCGCGGTTCCGTGGCCATGCCCATCACCTCCTCCGAGCTCACGGAATTCTTATTGCCCGGATTCGTTCGCTTGAAACGCGGGGATCTGAGAATTTTTCATGACTTGGGTAGCCGCGGTTTTTAACCGGGCATGGTAAACGGTGCTTGCGGGTCCCTCCTCGTCTTAACCACCTTCTGAACGGTCTCGGGCCTTGCGGCGGCGATGGGCACGTCGGATTATTTCCGGTCAAGCCGCGGCCTTCTTGAGCCATTCCTCCATCTCCTTAGGGTTATGGACTTCCCCGTATACGCTGGCCTCCCTCCATTCCCCGCCGCCGACCACGACGCGGAAGACCTCCGCGAAGTCCTCGGCGGGACAGCTCTTGTATTCGAGCTCGTTTACCGTGTCGGGGTCTTTAAGGTTCCAGGGGACGTCCGCAGGTATTTCGCGCAGGCGCCTGTATTCGGCCCTTTCCGCGTCGTCCAGCAGATGGTAGTCGACGAAGTGCCCCCATTCGTGGAGGATGAGGTCGAACATGTCATGCTCGTAGATCTCGGGCACGAAGAGGGCGATGAGGTTGAACTTGGGGAAGCTCATGGAGAGGGTGGTCCCGAAGGGATCGTAATCGTAATCCGTTAGGTCGTAGTTTATCCCCCTGAGCAGCTCCGTCATCCGGCGGGGATAATCCTCCTGGACCTCCAGGATGTTGAGCAGGCTGGCCATGGCGCACTGCGCCTCCAGCCAGAGCTTTTCGTGCAGCAGGGAACGAAGCTCCTCGATCCTTCCCCGGTATTCTCCGCCGTAGAAAAAACCGTCCAAAAGGCTCAGTTTCTGCCGCGCGGACTGATTCTGAAAGGCCTCGAGATCCGCCACGACGAGGTCTTCGGCCTTCCCAAAGAACTCTTCCTTGGCCTGACCCGCTTCCTCGCTTCCGGGATAGGCGGTGAGCAGCTCGCGCAGCCCTTCTAGGGCGGCCTCCAGATCCCCCTCCTCCAGCTCGTTCCGCACCTCGGCGAGCAGCCTCTCTTGCGGACTGGTGGCGTGGCCGGCCCGTAATACGAGAGGCAAGGCCAGGGAGAGGATGAGGAGCGGTATCCCCGCCAGAGCAGCCGTCATCCATCTTCTTGCCTGCCTCGGCGGACGTATCGCCTCTTCCGCTTCGGGCGCAGGTCCTTCCGTTATCCCCTGCGGAAGGTGAGAATCGCCTTCCATGACTCACTCCTTTCCGGCCTCCGGGAAGCGGTATATCACCGACCCCGTGCGGTCTATGTACGCTGGCCACCCGTCGTCGAGCCTGACCAGGGCGAGTCCGCCGTGGAACTCGGGCATGGCCCCGCCATATTTATCGTAAAGGGAATACCTGCCTCGTCCGGTATCTGCGACCGCGAATCCCTCCCGGTTGATGACGTCTACCCT
>FWWL01008425.1_pt1 | contig 13236 bp, 11 predicted proteins | sample 2228331 | NCBI WGS metagenome assembly FWWL01 (sample SAMEA103939775, study PRJEB20133) | metagenome | reverse complement strand
ACTCCCGCCCACCCACCCTAATTGCCATTCTAGAGGGCTTCGCCCTCTAAGAGTACTCTCTTTGATAAGTTAATTATAGGGGGTTTTCACCCCCTAAGAATACCCCCGTTTTTTAAAGAAAGTGTCTTAGACACAAGTGCCTAAGGCACCTATCCAACCCACCCTTAAGTTTGATTCTAGGGGGTTCCACCCCCTAAGTGTACCCCCTGTTTTTTGATAAGTTAATTATAGGGGTTTCACCCACTAGAAATACCCCCGAGGCTAAGGAGGCTAAGCCTCCTTTTTAATTTGAGTTAGGTAACTCTTATTTGCTTTTTAGCAACCTATTTGTAGTAACTTTCCAACTCACCTAATTGTTGTGCTAAAGGACTTTACCCCCTAGCAATGCCTCCACTTAAACAAGTTCACCGAGAATTTGATATCTCTCTATAAGATGAATTATCTAAGAAAGTACCTTACTTTGGTGGGTACTGTATAACAATTTTTTACGTAATCCTGATAGAAAAAGATTATTGTACAGAAGAAAATTAGGTAGACTTAATTGAGCGAAGTATTTCTTAAAAAGAGGAAAAAATTTGGGAATTTTGATTTTTTAGACACTTTGATTTTTAATTACTTTCAGGAGGGGATATAATGAATAGTAAAAAACTTTTATTTACGGTTGGAATTATAGTTCTGGTTTTAGTTATTTTAGGTTTACTTTTTCTTTTGTTTGGTAGAGTAGGTGGTGATAAGGCTATTTCGGATAGAGAGAAGATAATTAAGCTTGTTAAGGTATATATTCAAGAAGGTGATTATGATAGAGCTTTGGACTATTTGGATAAACTTTACCTGGAAAACCCAGATGATGAAGAGGTAGATAAACTTAGGAAAGAGGCTTTACAGAAGAAAAAACAAAAAGAAGAGGAGCTTTCTAGAACACCTATAAATGTTAAAGTCGATATACCGGAGATTTCTAAGACACCACCTCAAACAACTAGAATCGAACCGATTAAAGAAGATCCTACCAAAGGGAAAAAAGAAGAATCCAAAAGGTTATTTAACGAAGGTTTAAATTACTTAAAGAAAGGGGATGTTAACAATGCTCATATTAGATTTGAAAGATCTGTTGAGTTAGACCAAGAGAATAATCAAGCTAGAGGTGCTTTATCATATACTACGTATAGGAAGGGTGACTCAGGGAAAGCTTTAAAACTAGCTAACGAAACTTTGTCTAGTGACGAGAATAATCCTTATGCAAGACTTACCAAAGGTAGCATATTCTATGATAATGAAGACTATGAAAACGCAGAGAAAGAGTTTAGAAAGGTTATATCTTCAGGAGAAGATGATCCAGAGATGAGATATAGACTAGGTGTTATTTACTACCTTAGAAAGGAATACGAATTAGCTTCTAGGGAGTTTAAAAGGGCTATCGAACTTAAACCGGATTTTGATAAAGCTTATTATAACCTTGGTATGTGTTATGTTAGTTTAAATGATAACTCGAAAGCTAAAGAGATTTTTAAACAAACCATAAGTATTAATCCGCAGTTTTATAAGGCTTACATAAATTTGGGGACTATTCTTTACACTGAGGGTAACTATGATGATGCTTTGAGCAACTTCTTGAAAGCTTACAAGTATGAATCTAAAAATGACAGTTTACTTGTCAAGATAGGAAATGCTTATGAGAAACTTGGTAAACCAGATAAGGCTTTTCCTTTCTACAAGTCTGCTGTTAGTATAAACAATAAAAATCTGAATGCTTTATATAACCTTGGTAGACTTTATATAATTCTAGATAATGATATCAAAAACGCTAGCCAATATATAAAAGCTGCTGCTTCCATAAATAGTTCTGACCCTATGATTCTTACCACTTTAGGTGATTTGTATCTTGCTACTGGTGATCTTGACAAAGCTATATCTTTCTATAATAGTGCTCTATCTAAAAATCCGAATATTTCGGAAGCTCATTCGGGTATTGGGTTTGTTTATGTCAAGAGAAAAAATACACCTGAGGCTATAAAATCTTTTAAAAAGGCATTAGAGCTGAATAACAAAGATTATAGGTCGTTTATGGGTATGGGTGATGCGCTTTATATTGAAGGTTTGTATTCAGAAGCCACAAAGTTCTATAGGCAAGCGCTTAACCTTTATCCTGATTACTACGATGCGTTGATAGGTGTTGCTAGGTCTCTGGCTAAAGATGAGAAATATGCAGATTCTATTGGTTACTATAAGAGATCTCTAATACTCAAAGAAAATCCACAAATAATGTTTGAGTTAGCTCTGGTTCTTGATAAGGTGGGACAAAAAGATGAAGCTCTGAGTTATTATAGAAAAATAAAGCAAAACTACCCAAGCTTTGATAAGATTGAAATAGTGAACAAGATGCTAGGGGAAATGTAAAAATGGAAAGTTACCAAAATAACTTGCTTTATGTACTGATAATTCTAGGTGTTTTTGTGGGGTTTTATATCGTTGATATTGTGATTTTCCGAGAGATAGAAAAGTTTTTTAAAGAAAAAAACAAGAGAATTTCGCTTTTTTTCAGCTCTCTTAGGGGGATTGTAGTTTCTATTGCTGTATCTGTGTCAGTGCTGATACTGGAGAATTATAGATTGATTCCGGAGTATTATGGTAAGATTCTAGGTTATATTGCTATTGGTGTTTTAGGGTTTTCTATAACTCTTTTTGTTCAAAGACTGATAAGGGTGCTTTTGTATGAGTATTCTTTTGTTTTGCCTTTACATCTCCACATAACTACAGTTTTTTACACTATTTTATCGATATTGGTTTGGGCAGTAGGAATTATCCTAACGCTTGGATTTTTAGGAGTTTCCGTTTGGCCTTTGCTTACTGCTTTGGGTGTAGGAGGCTTGGTTTTAGGTTTGGCTTTCCAAAGCACTTTAACAAATCTTATATCTGGTGTCTACATTTCTTTGAGCAATAATTTCGAGGTAGGAGATTTTATAAGACTCGAAAACGGTGAGGAGGGATTTATAATAGACATTTCCTGGAGAGAAACTTTGATAAAAACTTTGAAAAATAACCTCATAGTCATGCCGAATTCTAAACTTTATGAATCTGCTATAGTAAATTTCAGTAAACCAGAAAAACCGACAAATATAATGGTAGAGATTTTTCTACCCAGAGTTTTGGATGTTGATTTGGTTAAGGGAATACTATTCGATGTTGTTAAGACAACTTTCGAGAAATTTGGAGAATTTATTATAAAGGATTTTGAGCCAGCTGTTTTTTTGAGAGAAGTGGGTGAGTTTCTTAAATTTGTGGTAGTGTTAAGAATAGATGATTACGTAAACAGATTTAAAATTGAAGATTTTATACTCTCTGAATCTTGGAAGAAGTTTATAGAAGCTAATATCCCTGTTTTGGCAGCTCAGGAAATATTTTTGAAGGATAAAGTAGAGTAAACTTACCTAGGGCGGAAGTTATTTTTCTTCCTCACTGATGATTTTATTGATTTCATCTCTTATTTTTGCTGCGTCTTCATACCTTTCTTCTTCTATTGCTTTGTTGAGTTCTTTTTCTAACTTTTCCAATATAGCTTGCTTATCTTTAGGTTTTTTCGGTGATTGGGCTGGTTTCAATGTCTGGTATGACTCGAATGTCATGTCTTGAGGTTCTTGCTGAGTGGGGACAGGTTTTGATTTGTTGTAGTCTTCTTCTGGTATTGAAGCAAGTGACATTACTTTTTCTGCCACATATATGGGTGCACCAAACCTTATACATATTGCTATTGCGTCACTTGGCCTTGAGTCAATTTCAAGTATTTCATTTTCAGTTAAGATATGTAATGTTGCATAAAATGTGTTATCTCTAAGGTCGCTTATTACAACTTTTTCAACTTTGCTACCCATCATTTCTAGAATATTTTTTATTAAGTCGTATGTTAAAGGTCTTGGGAATGATACTTCCTGTAGTTTCATGAGAATACCATTTGCTTCAAATGGACCTATGAATATAGGTAAAACACGGTTGTTTTCTCTGTCTGCTAACACTATAGCGAAACCAGTGTTAGTCATTATTATGTCGTCTATTTCCACCCTAACTAAATCCATAATCTTTCTTAAAATATACTAATTAAATTGGCATGATTCTTTCAACAGATGTTAATGGTTTTTCAGAAGTTTTTACTTAGGAGTTTTTCTTGGCATCTATCTAAGGTAATTTCCCACCCACCCTTTAGTTACTTATAGGGGGCACCCCCTAGTGATACCCACGTTGAGGCAAAGCCTCTTTCCTTAAAATTGTGTAACAATGATACCCAGAAAAATTGTAGTAAAAAACTTTAAATTAATATATCGATTCCGATGATTTATTTAAGAGGCTATGTTGGAGAAAGAACTGATTCAAATATTATTAGACGAATTGGGTGTACTGAGTGATATTCTAGAGATAGAGAAAACAAAAAAAGAATCTTTATTAGCAAAAGATTATCTGTCGCTTGAAGGTATAACAAAAAATGAAGAAAATCTTTTTGAAAAACTACACAGGTATGAATCAAGAAGACTAGAGATAGTCAAAAAAATATACGAGAAGGAAAAATTAACAGGCGAAATGAACCTCTCAAACATAATGAAATGCTTAGTAAACAAAGAAAAAGTCACACAACTAAGAGAAAAAATAATCAAAGTTATCGAGGAGATAAAATATACAAACTGGGAAAACAAAATCATTTTAGAATCCTCAATATCAGTCTCCATGGGCTTACTAAGCAATATAGCTAACATAGAAAAAGATTTGCCAGAATACACCCCCTTAGGTAAAAAACCAGATACGAGGAATATTTCACTTTACGAAGGTATAGTCTAAGTTTAGTGATTGTGATTTTTATTATTTGAAAACCAGTCTTTGTTATAGAGGTATCTGAAGCAAAAGGGGCATTGAATTACGTCTTCTTTTCTTTTTATTTTTTCTACTACCACATAAGGTAAGACTATATTACATCCGCTACAAACGTAATACCTTTCTTTGAATTTTTTCGATTCGCCGAGATCTTCGACTGGAACTATAGCTACTCCTTGTTTTCTTGTCAACAGTGCATTAAACCCCTGAGCAATATGTAAAGGTATTTCGGAGGTAAGTTGATCCTTCTGGGAAATAAGTTTTTCTATTTTGGATGATATTTGTTTTGTTTCCTCTTGAAATACCTTGTAATCAGCTTTATACTCAACCTTGAGTTTCTCTAATTTTTCTTTTGCTTCGGATATCCTGTCCATGAAATCGTTTATCTGTTCATCTATATTTCTGAGGTCCTCAGAAATCTCACTTATGTTAGCCCTGAGTGTTGTAATTTCTATGTTATAAGATTCAATACTTCTTTGGTTTCTAGCAATCTCTTCTTCTCTAGAAGTGAGCTCGGTAAATCTTTTTTTCATCGCCTGGTAGTTTTCCATTATGAGTTCTTTCTCTTTCAATAATTCCTTTTTTCTGCTTTCATACTTAGATATAAGTGATTCAAGTTTTGAAATTTGCTTTTCATAGTTTTTCAATTTTTCCATTCTACTCTCTAGTTCGGACTGGAGAGAAGAAATTTCCACGAAAAGATCCTGAATTTTTATTAATGTCTCTACTATAGAGGAAATCTTATCAGATGATAGCTCTTTTAATCTCATATCTTTACCAAAATAACCTATGGGCCCGGCAGGACTCGAACCTGCGACCCGCTGATTATGAGTCAGCTGCTCTAACCGACTGAGCTACAGGCCCAAAACTTTTGGGAAGGGGCGGAATCGAACCGCCGACGCAGGGCTTTTCAGGCCCTCGCTCTACCGACTGAGCTACCTCCCCTTTACACTGTGGAGAGAGGAGGATTTGAACCTCCGAAGGCAAAAGCCAGCAGATTTACAGTCTGCCCCCGTTGGCCGCTTGGGTATCTCTCCACAAACCACTTAAAATTTTAAAGATTAAATCTTGAAACAATCAAGTTACGTTCTAGCCGATGGTGGGACTCGAACCCACGACCTACTGATTACAAGTCAGTTGCTCTAGCCAGCTGAGCTACATCGGCAAGTTTTGCCGAGAGCGGGACTTGAACCCGCACGCCCTTGCGGGCACTACCCCCTCAAGGTAGCGTGTCTGCCAATTCCACCATCTCGGCTCTATAAAACCGACCCTTCCTCTTTAGTTACTTCTCTAGGCTCATCTACTATATCGATTTCTCCAGAAAGAATTTCGTAGAGAGCCCTAACAGCAGGCTTTGAACTAGAAATTCCTAAAATATTACTACGCACTATGTGATAAGCTCTCTTAGAAGCAGCAATTGCCAACCTATAGTGATTGCCATTATAATCTATCAACAACTTATAGAAATCTCTCATAAGCGAAGGTAATTTTATTAAAGATAATTGAAATTTTTCAAGTACAAAAAATAACTTTCCAGGAATTTCTGTTTACCTTTTAAAAGAGAGTTATAGAGGAACGAAGTCTCTCTAAGAAAAGAGTCCTATCCTTGTGCCTAAGTGCTTAAAGCACTGTGCCTAAGGGTGCTTAAAGCACTTGTGTCTAAGACACTTTTCTTAAAATAACGGGGGTGTCTAAGACACTTTTTTAAAACGGGGGTAATCTTAGGGGGCGGAGCCCCCTATGAAATCTTTTAGGGAGGGAGGGTGGGAGTTGCCCTAAATAGGATGCTAAGAAGCAGACAAAAGTTAACTAGCTCAAAAAAGAAAGAATCTTAAACCTGTGGGTGTTTAGGACACTCTCTTAAACCCCCTATTAACCGTCTCAACTGCGGGCAGGAATTACTCTAAATAGGATTCTAAGAAAAATCCTTAAGTAGAAATTTCTGGATAACTCTTACCTTTCATCATTGTTAAGTAGGTATATTCTTCAGCTTGTAGTGTTTGTAACTTAAGCCACTATCCGAAACAGTAAAAATACCATAAATTCCATCTTTTACCGCTCCTGGATTGAAAAAGAGAATATTATCTATAACTTTTACTGTAGGCTGGTGAGTATGCCCAAAAAAAACTATACTTGCGTTGCTTGATAACGCAAAAACCTTTAACTTTTCAAGACTATCTTTCACTCCAAACACATGGCCATGTGTCAAGAGTATTTTTTTATTCTCAACTTGAATAAAATCAGTCTCATTTATAAAAGCTGTATTGGGGTCTCCTCTCATTTCATCCACATTACCTCTGACAAGAAAAACTTCTTTCTCACTTGACCTTATCTGGCTTATAAAAGGTTTCATATCAAACCATGAATCGCCAAGATGTACAACAATATTAACTTTACTCAATTCTATTCTAAGGATATCTGATATAAAACCCAAATGACCGTGAGAATCAGCAATAACAAGAATAGTTTTGCTCATAAAAACTATTCTCCAAAAAATAGATCGTTTATAAAACTTTTTATCTTGTGTAATACAGAGATACCATTAGAGGGCTTATCAGAAAGTATAACATTACCTTTCTTAAACGGGTATACAATCAAACCAACAGCAGTTGAAAATGAGGGATTCTTTATACTGTTATCTACCGTAGATATCCCATCTACATATCCTACCCTACATGGCATGTCAAATATGTTTTCTATTTCTTCGTCTATTCCCTGTAAAATAGCTCCTCCACCAGTCACCACGACACCCGCATTTGCAAGTTCTAACATGCCACTACTTCTTAAGTTTCTCTTACATGCTTCTAGTATCTCATCAACTCTCGCTTGGATTACCTCTGCAAGTTCACGCCTTCTCACAACTTTCACTCTTTTGTTAACAAGCTGTATTTCTATTACTTCATCTTCTAAAACATTCAAAGGAATACAATTACCATAAAGCTTTTTAATTTTTTCAGCATGTTGGATAGTGCTTCTAAATATGTTAGAAATATCGCTTGTTATATCTATACCTCCCAAGGGAACTGAACCTGTATACCACACACTCCCATTGTAATACCCAACAATATTAGTAATACCAGCGCCTATATCCAGCAGTATAACACCTAGATCCTTCTCTTCTTCAGTTAAAACAACCTCCCCAGCACCAATAGATCCTAAGATAAAATCTTCTATGCTAAAACCAGCTTTGTTTATAGCTTTTATAACGTTTTGTAGAGATGTAACATTAGTATTTATAACTCTTACATAAACTTCCAACCTTGTGCCATTCATACCTCTCGGATCTTTTATTCCTTCCTGATCATCAACAACATATTGCTGAGGTATAACATGCAAAACTTCTCTACCAATAGGAACAACTCTTTCAGTCGCCGCATCTATAGCTCTTTTTATGTCACTATCCGTTATCTCTCTATTTTTGTTAGTTATGGCAATAACGGATTTTGTATTTATACCTTCGGTATATGCCCCAGACAATGAAGCATATACTCTCTGAACTTGAGTACCTGCCATTATCTCGGCCTCTTCAACAGCCTTCGCCACACAAGAAGATACAGCTTCTATATTGACAATAGTACCCCTTCTTACCCCCTCAGAAGGAACACTTCCAAATCCAATAATTTCCAAAGTTTGATCAGGTAAAACTCTAGCTATAACGGAAGCCACCTTCGAAGTACCAATATCAACAGAAGATATTATGTTCAACTGGTCTTTTGAAGCCATTTTATACTGCTCTTAAGTCAAATTTTAAAACTACAACTTCTATTTATTCAAGTGAATAAACAGAAATTTCTATTTAACAAAGTGTCTAAGACACTGCGCCTAAGAGTGCCTAGGGCACTTTTCTAAAAAAACGGGGGTATTCTTAGGGGGCCAAGCCCCCTAGAATCAAACTTAAGGGTGGGTTGGGTGGGAGTTGCTATAAATAGGTTGCTAAAAAAATCCTTAAGTAGAAATCTCTGGAAAGCACAATCAGTTATTTGTTTAAAAACATATATTTGATTTATAATAATTCTGCTATAAGTTTTAAAATTTTAGGGTTATATGTTGTAAGGGGTTTATATGGATGAAAGAATTGTTTTCTCTACCGAGATAGGAAACAGAACTTTTACGATTGAAACTGGGTATATAGCTAAGCAGTCTAACTCTGCGCTTTTGGCTAGATATGGTGATTCTGTTGTGTTAGTGACAGTGAATTATGGGGATAAAGTTGAAGATGTTGATTTTGTGCCCTTGACTGTGAATTTTGTTGAAAAATTCTATGCCTCAGGGAAAATACCTGGTGGTTATATAAAGAGAGAAAGTAAATTCTCTGATAAAGAAATTTTAGTTTCCAGATTAATAGATAGACCTATAAGACCTTTATTTCCGCGAGGTTTCAACAACGAAGTTCAAGTAATATGTATGGTTTTGTCTGCAGATCAAATAAACCCAGTAGATGTAATAAGTATGGTTGGAGCATCTACTGCTTTGATGATCTCTTCTCTACCTTTTAATGGGCCAGTTGGTGCTGTTAGAGTAGGATATATCGGAGGGGAGTATATAGTTAATCCAACTTTTGCTCAAATTGACGAATCTGAACTGGATATAGTTGTCGCTGGAACAGAACATGGTATTACTATGATAGAAGGAGGATCAAAAGGTGTTGACGAAGATGTCATGATGGGAGCGCTTGAAGTGGCTGAAAAAGTAATAAAAGATATAATAGAATTCCAGAAGAAAGTTGCAAGCCAAATAGGTAAAGAAAAAATTCAGTTAGAACAGAGAGAATTACCGAAGGAGATATTTGAGATAATAGAAAGTTTTAGAACTCAAATGAAAGTGGCTGTAAACGAGAAAGACAAAAAAACTAGAGAAAGTAACATGAATGAAATAGTGGAAAGTATAAAAAGCAAAATAATTGAGACCGTGGGCGAAGAAAAATCAAGTGAGATAAATTGGTCAGATGTCAATTTTTTCATAGAAGAGATGGAAAGAGATATCATAAGAAGGCAGGTTTTAGATGAAGGTATAAGAATAGACGGTAGAAAACCACATGAAATAAGACCTATATGGTGTGAGTTGGGGATTTTACCCAGAACTCATGGATCAGCGATATTTACCAGAGGCCAAACTCAAAGTCTTGGTATCACTACTCTAGGTAGTGCAAGCGATGTTCAATTTGTCGATGACATAGAAGAAGAATCTGTTAAAAGGTTTATGTTACACTACAATTTCCCACCGTTTTCAACTGGAGAGGTGAAAAAATTATCTGCTCTATCTAGGAGAGAGATCGGGCATGGGTATCTCGCAGAAAGAGCAGTTGAAGCTATTCTACCATCAGAAGATATTTTCCCTTACACTATAAGGGTAGTTTCTGAAATACTCGAGTCAAATGGTTCTTCATCAATGGCGACTGTATGTAGTGCCGCATTGTCGCTTTTCGACGCTGGGGTACCAATAAAATCTCTAGTAGCTGGTATAGCTATGGGTGTGGTATTAGATGACAAAAGTGATAGATATGAAATTATCGTAGATATACAAGGATTAGAAGATAAATTCGGAGACATGGACTTCAAAGTGGCTGGAACAAGAGATAAAATAACAGCTTTCCAGATGGATGTAAAACTCAGCGGATTGCCATTAAAGATTATAAAAGATGCTTTAATAGTAGGTAAGAAAGCTAGGAATGAGATATTAGACATAATGGAGAAAAAGACAAAAGGTAGAGAATCTAAACTTTCCGATTATGCACCTAGAATAAAATTCATTTCAACAACTCCAGATAAGTTAGCAGATATAATTGGACCTGGAGGAAAAACCATAAAGAAAATCATCCAAGAAACAGGAGTAAAAATAGATATATCCCCGGAAGGTAAAATAACTATTTCATCAAAAATTGGAGAAGGTGACTTGGATAAAGCATATAACATAATTTCGGCGATAATCGAAGGTGTCAAGGTAGGAGATGTATTCGAAGGGCCTATAACGAGAATAGAAGATTATGGCGTATTCGTAGAGATATTCCCAGGTAAGGAAGGAATGGTCCATATATCTAAACTCTTCAGAACAAAAATTAGAAACATAAGAGATTACCTTAGCATAGGTGATGTTTTGAAAGTAAAAGTTATAAGCGTTGATGCCACAGGGAGAATAGCATTATCTAGAATCGATGCAGAAAAAGAAGAAATCCAAAAAATATCAGAACAAAGCGGTTCTAGTGTAGATTCCAATTTTTAGAATTACCACAACTTAGACAAATACTCGAAAGATAAAATTCGATTGTATTTCTATATTTGTAAACATGCGTAACTATTTTACTATTCTCATCAAGTCGAATAACCTAATTGTAAAATCTGAAAATATTCTTATAAGAATTGGTCCAAGTAAGAAAAGTAATAGCCCAACTATGAATAATTTTGGCACAAATGTTAAAGTTTGCTCTTGAATAGAGGTTGTAGCCTGTAAAATACTTATGATCAAACCGACTACCATAGATGCCAGAAGAAATGGCAAAGACAGTAAAGCAGTCTGGAGTAAAGTCTCATATAATATTCTTAATATCAAACCAAAATCATTCATAAACATATTATACGAAGCTATTCAAACCATGTTCAAGATAGTAGGATGTTGTGCAGAAGTTTCTACTTAAGAATTTTTCTTAGCATCCATCTAGGGTAACTCCCACCCTCCCCCCCTTTAGTTTAATTCTAGGGGGTTAACACCCCCTAAGAATACCCCCATTTTTTAAGGAAAGTGCCTTAGGTACCCCAACCGACCTTCAGTTACATAGAGGGGGCTACGCCCCCTAGTAATACCCCCATTATTTAAAGAAGGCGCCTTAGGCACCCCCCGTTTTTTAAGGAAAGTGCCATAGGCAAAGCCTCTTTTCTTAATTGTAGGGGGTTCACCCTCTATTTTAAGAAAGTGCTTTAAGCACCCTTAGGCACCCCCTAAGAATACCCCCCTATTTTAAAATTAGGATAATATTCTTACCCACCTAAGAGATTTCACAGGGGGTTCACCCCCTATTAATATCACCGTTATTTAAAGTGTAAGAGTTTCTCGGCAGACTCAAATAATAGCTATAAAAAGAGTGAACTTGCCTTTGAAATCTGGTTTCATGTAGAAAGAAAATCTATATACCGAAAATGTAATTAATTTTTATGCGAACAGTAATAATTTCTGTAGTTATATATGTCTTAACTATCGTTGTAATTGTGGTTTTAATCCCCCTCTTTTCAGAGAGATTGTCTATATCATTCTCTATGAGTCCACCAAACAATCAGGTTAATAAAGTAGAACAAGAAACAGTAATCCCCGCAGAAGAAATACCACACTTTCTAGAAGAAGAAATAACAGAATACCAAGAAGAAAGTAAAGAAGATATCGTTGAAAAGAAAATAGATAAAGAAAAAATACACACAGATAAACCATTGATATGTATCATCTTAGATGACTATGGTTACACCACGAATGAGTTTATCCTTGAATCCATATTATTTGATCTAAAGTTAACTTTAGCAATTATACCGTTTACTGATTACTCGAAATATATTTCAAAGCTTTCTAAGCAATACAATAAAGAAGTAATCATTCATCTCCCTATGGCATCAAAAAGAGGAAAAGACAAAGAGAAAAATATAATTTCTCCAAAAACTACCAAAAAAGAAATCATACAAATCATCGATAAAGCTTTCTCAGAAATACCTAATGCTATAGGATTGAATAACCACAAAGGTTCTCTAACAACAAAAGACTATGAAACTATGAAAACAATAATATCTTACCTAAAAGAAAAAAATAAGATTTTTGTTGACTCATACACAACGGTTGACATCGTATCCCCTAAAATCTCAGAAGAAATAAGTTATCCAACACTGAAAAGAGATGTATTTCTAGACAATAACTTATCTAGGTTCTACATTCTTGACAGGTTAGATGATCTTGCTATGTTAGCTTCTAGAAGAGGTTACGCAGTAGGAATAGGTCATGCGAAAGAAATGACTATAAAAACACTTAAAGAATGGTACATTGAGAACAAAGATAAATATAATTTTGTCACAGTGTCAGAGTTGTGGAACATGCTTACTTCGAGTAGAAATAAAACTTCTCACAAAATTCAGTAATTTTCAAACTTTATTTTAGGTTGGTTACGATGTACAAGAGAGCATGTTGAAAAATTCTCAAATTCTAATTGGCTTCTATTCTATCCATCCCTAAAAAGGATTTTTCAACACTTTCCAGAGGTTTCTATTTAACAAGGTGCCTAAGAGCGCCTAGGGCGGTTTCTTCAAAAAACGGGGTTACTAGGGGGTGAAGTCCCTATAAAACTTATAAAAGAACGGGGGTAATCTTAGGGGGCAGAGCCCCCTAGAATCAAACTTAAGGGCGGGTGGGTGG
>FWWL01008422.1_pt1 | contig 13241 bp, 13 predicted proteins | sample 2228331 | NCBI WGS metagenome assembly FWWL01 (sample SAMEA103939775, study PRJEB20133) | metagenome | reverse complement strand
GTCTCCGGCGCAGCGTCTGCTGCAGCGCCGGCATGGGCGTGGCTGGCAGCGGCGGCTCTGGTGGCGGCGGCTTCCTTCCTGCCGGTGCTGGTGTGGCTGATTCTCGCTGCCGAAAAGCGTTGACGCACGGGGCGGCCACCTGTCACGGAGGGCCGCCGGGAACGTGCTGCTGCGCACGGTCCGGGAAGAGATAGGATGGTGCGCATGAAGCGCACACTGTTCGCCCTTCTCGCCGCGCCTGTGTTGCTGGCGCAAAGCGGACCGTTCCCCGAAAGCACGGACGTGGGCGCTACCGGGCTGCCCGGACGCACGCAATATGATGCGGCCGCAGGCGTCTACCGCATCACCGGCGCAGGCGCCAACATCTGGGGCGCGGAAGACAGCTTCCACTTCGCGTGGAAGCGCGTGGCGGGGGACGTGATCATCACGGCGGAGATTGCGTGGGCGGACACAGGCGGCCATGCGCACAAAAAGGCCGGGCCGATGCTGCGCGCGTCGCTGGGCCCTGCCGCGCCCCATGCGAGCGTGATGGTGCATGCCGACGGGCTGATCGCGCTGCAATTCCGGCGCGCGGAGGGCGGCGCAACGGAGGAGATCCGGTCGCCGCTGAAAGCCCCGGCGCGCGTGCGGCTGGCGCGGCACGGCCATGTGATCTCGTTTGAAGTGGCGCGCCCGGGCGGCGAGTTTCAACCCGGCGGAGCGTTGACCGTGGAACTGCCCGAGACCGTGCATGCCGGGCTGGCCGTGTGCTCGCATGACGCGACGCGCACGGAGACGGCGCTGATCCGCGGCGTGGAAGTGATCGAAGACCGCCCCGCAACGGAGAAAGAGCGCGTGGTGGAATCGACGCTCGAGATCGTCGACATCCGCACCGGCGAGCGGCGCATCGTGCGGCGCGCTCTCGAGCACTTCGAGGCGCCCAACTGGACCCCCGACGGCAAGGCCCTCATTTACAACGGCGGCGGGCGCATGTGGCGCATCCCCGTGGAGGGCGGGACCCCCGAACTGATCCCCACCGGCGACGTGCGGTGCAACAACGACCATGTGATCTCGTCTGACGGCAAGTGGCTGGCCATCAGCGGCAGCGTGGAGCGCGACCCGTCGAAGATCTACATCGTGCCCATCACGGGCGGCGCGCCGCGGCTGGTGACGCCGAACGCGCCGTCGTATCTGCATGGCTGGTCGCCCGACGGCAAGACGCTGGTCTATTGCGCGCAGCGGAACGGCGAGTACGACATCTACGAGATCCCGGCCGCGGGCGGCGAGGAGCGGCGCCTGACGGACGCGCCCGGGCTCGACGACGGGCCCGAGTACTCGCCCGACGGGAAGCGGATCTACTTCAACAGCGAGCGCACGGGGCTGCTGCGGATCTGGGGAATGAACGCCGATGGGAGCGGGCAGAGGATGATCTCGCAGGGGCCGGAGGCGGCCGACTGGTTCGCGCACTTCTCGCCCGACGGCCAGTGGATCTGCTATCTCAGCTATGACAAGAGCGTGCAGGGGCACCCGCCGAACAAGGATGTGGTAATCCGGCTGGCGCGCGCCGACGGCTCCGAGCCGCGCGTGCTGGTGACGCTGTTCGGCGGGCAGGGGACGATGAACGTGCCCAACTGGTCGCCCGATTCGACGCGCTTCGCCTTCGTCAGCTACCGGCTGGTGAAGAAGAAGTGACGCGGCGCGCCGCCGCTGTCCGTGGAACGCCGCCACCCGGGCGGCGCAGGCTCAGCGGGCTCAAGAGAAGCCGCCGCGCGGAACGCAGCCGCCTCCGGAGCTGGAAGAGGAAGACGAGCCGCCGATGGCGCAGGCCGAAATCTCGCGCCGCACGTTGGGGCTGCCGCAGACGGGGCATTCCAGGTTCTTGTCGGCGTCGCTCATCCGGCGAAGCTGCTCATACTTGGTGCCGCATTCCAGGCACCGGTACTCGTACATCGGCATAGGCTGTCTATCCACTATTCTGATGCAGCAGCCCCGCGCCGGGTGACGGGCGCCTGCTGATGCTGCCGCCAGCAAGCATCCGCCGCCGAGGGAGCAGACGCGGCACCGCGGCCCCGGCGCAAGCGCCGGGGGAACTGCGCAACGCAGCGGAACCAACCAAGCACCGCGGCCCCGGCGCAAGCGCCGGGGGAACTGCGCATCAAGCGGCGCCGAGCTTGCGCATGTCGCCCAGGAAGATGTGGACGCAGGTCCAGCCGATCAGGTGAAAGCTGCCCATGATGACGAACACCGGCAGGTAGCCGAAGTAGGTGATCAGGTAGCCGGGCAGCAGCGCAGTGAAGATGATCCCTCCGAAGCCGCCGAGGAAGCCGCCGAGCCCGGTGACCGAAGCCACGGCGGACTTTGGGAAGACGTCGGAGACGGTGGTATAGAGGTTGGCCGACCAGCCCTGATGCGCCGCTGTGGCGAGCGAGATGAGCGCCACCGCCATCCACGTCTTGGGCGCGGCGACGGCAGTGGCAGCCACCGGCATGCAGAGCGCGAAGAACGCCATCGTCGTCTTGCGCGCCTTTCCGTTGGGCCAGCCTCGGCGGATCAGGAAGCCGCTCACCCAGCCGCCGAAGACGGAGCCGAAATCGGCCATCAGGTAGATGACCGGCAGCGCCCAGCCGATCTGCTCCAGGCTGAGCCCGCGGGCTTCCTTGAAGTAGAGCGTGAGCCAGGTGAGATAGAACCACCACACGGGGTCGGAGAAAAACTTCGCGAGTGCAAATCCGTAGGTCTGGCGGATCTTCAGCGCCTGCGCCCAGCCTATGCGGGCTTCGATTTTCTCTTCCGGGTCGCTTTCGATGAGCGCGAGCTCGGCTTCGTTCACCCACTTGTGCTGCCGGGGCACGCGGTAGAAGAACCACCATGCTGCCAGGCAAAGCGCGCCCGTGGAGGCGGTGATCAAGAAGCAGGTCCGCCAGCCGAAGTGGGAGTTCATCCAGACGAACAGCGGCGGACCGATCATCGTCGCCACGTTGGTGCCGGCGTTGAAGATGCCGGTGGCGAAGGCGCGGTCGCGCTTGGGGAACCATTCGGTGACCGCCTTGATTGCGGCGGGGAAGTTGCCGCTCTCGCCGAGCCCGAGCAGGGCGCGCCAGAAGCTGAGCTGCAGCCAGCTGGTGCTGAGCGCGTGCAGCCCGGCGGCGACGCTCCACAGGGTGATGGCGCCGGCATAGCCGCGGCGCGTGCCCACGCGGTCGATCCACCATCCCATCAGCAGAAAGCCGCCCGCATACGCGGCTTGAAACGCCGCATTCACGTAGCCATACTCGATCTTGGAAAAGTGCAGATCCTCGAGGATCACAGGGCTGAGAATTCCGAGGATGATCCGGTCGAGGTAGTTGTTCGTGGTAATGAGGAAGAGGAGTGCGAGGATCCACCACCGGGTCTTCGACGGATTCGGATGCACGAAGCCGATTATACTGAAATGTCAAAACCGGCCGCGGTCATTCTGGCCGCAGGCCGCGGCGAGCGGCTGAGGGAAGTGACGGGGGATCTGCCGAAGCCGCTGCTGCCGCTGCACGGCAAGCCTCTGGTGGAGCATGTGCTCGCCAGCCTCCGCGCGGCGGGCTTCGGGCGGTTCCTGCTGGTGGTGGGCTACCGGCACGAGCTGTTCTATGCGCGGTTCGCCGCCGACCGCAGCATTCACTTCGCGCTGCAGGATCCGGTGAACGGCACGGGCTCGGCGGCGCGGCTCGCCAAGCCGTTCACGGGCAGCGAGCCGTTCCTGCTGATGTTCGGCGACATTCTGGCGGCGCCCGAGGACATCGCCGCCGTGTGGCGCAGGCTTCAGGAAGACGAGGCGGCAGCCGCGGTGGTGGCGGTGAAAGAGGTGGACGATCCGTGGCAGGGCGCGGCGGTGTATGAACAGGGCGGCGTGGTGACGGAGATCGTGGAGAAACCCGCGCCGGGCACGAGCCGCACGCGCTGGAACAGCGCAGGGATCTTCGCCTTCCGCGAGCCGGTGTTCGATGCCTTGGGACGGATCGGGCTGTCGCCGCGGGGCGAGTACGAGCTGACCGATGCGCTGAAGCTGCTGATTCAGGACAGGCAGCGGGTGCTGGCGCAGCCGCTTGTGCGCGGGTGGCGCGACGTCGGGCGTCCGGAAGACGTGCCGGCGGCGCTCGAACTCACCACTGCGCCGTCTCGCGAATGACGTTCGCCATGCGCTTGCTCACCACGGCTTCGATGCCGCCGGTGAGGCGCACGAGCCACCGGCGGGAAGAGAGCGGGGCGATGGAGCGCAGGTGCGCGGTGTGGAGGAGGAAGGAGCGGTGGATGCGGCGGAATTGCGGCGGGGGGAAGCGCTGCTCGATTTCCCGCAGCGAGTGAGGCGCGTGGTAGCGCCCGGTGGTGGCGAGAACCTCGACGCCGCCGGGAGCGGCGCGGAAGGCGATGATGTCGCGCGTGTCGAGCAGATGGATCTCGTCGCCGAGGCGGGCGGCGAGGCGGCGGGGCGGCTCGCCTGAGGGGGCGGGCGGCGTGCGGAGCGCCTCCACCTGACGGCGGGCTTTTTCGAGCGCGGCGCGGAGCCGTTCGAGCTTGACGGGCTTCAGGAGATAGTCCACCGCGCCGGCGTCAAACGCTGCGAGCGCGTGCTGCTCGTAGGCGGTAACGTAGATCACCAACGGAAGCGGCAGCGGGCGGAGGCGGCGCGCCACGGCGAGCCCGTCGGCTTGCGGCATGTGAATGTCCAGCAGCACGACGTCGGGATCGAGCCGCTCCACTTTCCGGAGCGTCTCCTCGCCGGAAGCGGCTTCGCCCGCCACCTGGATGTCCGGACACTCCTCGAGCAGTTCGCGCAACACTTGCCGGGCGATGGGTTCGTCGTCTGCGATGAGCACTTTCATGGCTGCATCTCGGCGGAGGATGCGCGGGCTGGAGCGCTGGTCTCGTCCGCCAGCGGCACGGAGAAGGCAACCGCCGTGCGCCCCTCTTCGCAGCGTACTTCCAGATCCGAACCGAAGTGGAGCGACAGGCGGCGGCGGACGTTTTCCAGCCCGATGCCCGTGCCGCCGTGCTGCGGCGCAAAGCCGGCGCCGGTATCGATCACCGAGATCTCGCAGCGCTCCCCGAGCACTCGCGCCCGCACCGTGACCTCGCCGCCTTCCGCAAGCGGGGCGATGCCATGGCGCACGGCGTTTTCGACCAGCGGCTGCAGGCTCAGCACGGGGATTCGCACCCCGCGTGCCTCCGGCGCGATGTCAAGGCGCCAGCGAAGCCGCTCGCCGAGGCGCAGGGATTCGATTTCGAGATACGCCTCCACGATTTCGAGCTCGCGCTCGAGCGGGATCAGTCCGCCCTCGCCGCGCAGCAGGTAGCGGAAGATCTCGGCAAGGTGCAGCACGGCGCGGCGCGCTGCCTCTGCCTGCCGCGGGATGGAGCCGTAGAGCGCGTTCAGGGCGTTGAACAGGAAGTGCGGATGGATGCGCGCCTGCAGGGCGCGGAGTTCGGCTTGCGAGACGAGTTCGCGCAGGTGCTGTTCGCGCGCGTGTTCGAGCTTTTCATTGACGAGTGCTTCGAGGCGGGCGAGCAGCGCGAGATCCTCGCTGAGATAGGGCCTGCCGCCGGAGCGGCGGCCGAGGTGAAAGGGCAGCGCGGGCGCGCAGTGCGCAGACGTGCTGGCGCGCTCTGCCTGAAAGAAGCGTGCGATCTCCTCGCCGGCTTCTGCGAGAAATTCCGCCTCGCCTCGCACGGGCATGCGGCGGATGCGATCAAGCAGCGCTTCCGAGTCGCCGCGGCGGAAGACGAGCCGCGTGAGCAGGTGCTGCACGGCGTGGCGCAGCGCGGCAAAAGCGGCGAGCGCTGCGGTGACGCCGAGCCCCAGCAGCACGACGCGCGCGGGCGGGAGCGTGCGGTAGTCGAACCACCCAATGGCAGCGGCGATCACCGCTCCCAACCATGCGAACAGCGCGGCGAGCAGGATGTTGGCAAGGAAGCGGAGAAAGGCGTCCAGCAGCAGGAAGCGGTAGTCCTGCATCAGCACCCAGAGGGCGAGCGGGACGCCGGCGTGGTGCACCAGCAGTTCGACGGGCCAGGCGTGGGGCGCGTCCTGCGAGTGGAGGTGCGTGAAGGAGAGTGCGAACAACAGCAGCGCCATGGCGGCGGCGGCGCGGCGTGCGGGCGTGCGCTGCCGGCGCAGTTGCACGATCGCGGCGGCGGTGAGGGGGGCGAAGCCGAGCGCGGTCCATTGCAGGGTGCGGTGATGGAGCGGGAAGCCCGGGAAGAGGGGCTCCAGGGCGTGCAGGGCGATGGAGAGCACGCTGATCGAATATCCGGCGGCGGCGAGGCGGCGGCTCTTGCCTTCCATCAGCAGATCGAGCAGCAGCGCGGGCAGGAGGCTGAGCGCGGCGGTCGTGAGAACGCGCAGCAGGAAGGAGTCGATGAAGAGATTGGCGAGAGCGCCGGCGTTCCAGAGAAAGGCCATGGCGGCGGCGGCAACGGTGCGCCACGAGGCGCGCAGCCCGCGCCCGGAGAGGTCCTTGAGGACAAGAACCAGAAAGATGCCGAAGACGACCGTGCCCGCGGTATAACCAATCCAGTTGGCGAGCAGCGGCGGTGCGGCAGGGCTCATGGGGCAGCGGCGGCGCGGCGGAGGCGGTCGCGGACGGCGGCCCATTCGGGCCCCTCCGGCGGCTCCTCCACGGCAATCCAATCGTACCCTTGCTCGTCGCAGCGGTGCAGCGTGGCGTAGAGCGCGGCAGCGTATTGGCGCGGATCGGCGGGCATGGATTCGCCGTGGCGGAGATAGACGCCGCGGCCGGTGGAGGGCAGGGCGCCGCCACGAACCAGCAGCAGCGGCGTGCGCGGGCTGTAGTGGCGCGGGTGCATGCCGGGCGCGGGGTGGGCGGAGTCTTCAGCGGCTGAAGTGCGCACCTCGACCGGACCGGTGAGGGCTTCGATCTCTTCGCGCGTGATCATGCCGGGGCGCAGCAGCAGGGGCGGATCGGCGGCGAGAGAGATGACGGTGGATTCGATGCCGACGGGCGTGGAGCCTCCGTCGAGGACGAGATCGACGGCATCGCCGAGGGACTTGCGCACGTGTCCGGCAGTGGTCGGAGAGAGTTGAGTGAAGCGGTTGGCGCTGGGAGCGGCGATGGGGCAGCCGCTTGCTTCGATCAAAGCGAGCGCAAGCGGGTGAGCGGGCATGCGCAGGCCGACGGTGGGCAGCCCGGCGGAGACGATGTCCGGAATGGCGGGCTGCTTGGGGACCACGAGGGTGAGCGGGCCGGGCCAGAAGCGCGCGGCGAGAGCTTCCGCCTTGGCGGGCCAGTGGCTGGCGAGCGAGCGCGCCATTTCGATGGAGGCCACGTGGACGATGACCGGGCTGGAAGGCGGGCGGCCCTTGGCCTCGAAGATGCGGCGCACGGCGGCCTCGTCGAGCGCGTTGGCGCCGAGCCCGTAGACGGTTTCCGTGGGGAAAGCGACGAGGCGGCCGGCGCGGATGAGCGCAGCGGCCTGCTCCAGTTGCGGATGAATCATTCGGACTCGTCGTCCTTGCCGTCGCCGAAGGTCTTGCCGGTCTTCTTCCACACGAGGTAGGCGTGGATCAGGTCGTCGATGTCGCCGTCGAGCACGCGGTCCACGTCGCCGATGGCGAGGCGCGTGCGGAGGTCCTTCACGAGCCGGTAGGGAGCGAGCACGTAGGAGCGGATCTGCGAGCCGAAGTTGATGTCGGCTTTCGACTCTTCCAGCTTGCGCTCCTCGGCGAGGCGCTTCTCCATTTCGTATTCGTAGAGGCGCGCTTTCAGCTGCTTGAGCGCCGAAGCGCGGTTCTTGTGCTGGGAGCGCTCGTTCTGGCACTGAACGACGATGCCGGTGGGGATGTGCGTGAAGCGGACGGCGCTTTCCGTGCGGTTCACATGCTGCCCGCCGGCGCCGGAGGCGCGGAAGACATCGATGCGCAGGTCCTCCGGGCGGATCTCGATTTCGATGTCGTCGTCGATCTGCGGGATGACGAACACGCTGGCGAAGGAGGTGTGGCGGCGCGCGTTGGCGTCAAAGGGCGAGATGCGCACGAGGCGGTGGACGCCGATTTCGCTTTGCAGCAGCCCGTAGGCGTTCTCGCCATTGATCTCGACAGTGGCGGACTTGATGCCCGCGCCTTCGCCCTCCTGCCGGTCCGTCACCACGGCATCGAAGCCGCTGCGTTCCGCCCAGCGCAGGTACATGCGGAGAAGCATCTCCGCCCAGTCCTGGCTTTCGGTGCCGCCGGCGCCGGGGTGGATGGTGAGGATGGCGCTGCGGTGGTCGTTTTCGCCGGAAAGCAGCATCTCGGTTTCCAGCTGCTCGGTGGCTTTCCGCAGACGTTCGATTTCGCGCGCAAGATCGGCGCCGACGTCCTCGCCCTCGTTGCCGAGTTCGATGAGGGTGTCGATGTCGCTGATCAGGGCAGCGAGTTCGCGGTCCCGGTTGAGGGCGGCTTCCAGCTTCTTCCGCTCCTGCATGATCTTTTGGGTGGCTTCCGGGTTGGACCAGAAGTCCGGGGCGGAGATGATTTGTTCAATTTCTTCCAGGCGCTTTTTCTTGGCGGGGGTGTCAAAGATAGCTCCGCACAGCCTCTGACTGCCGGCGGAGCTCGGAATAGGCCTGGCTGAGATCTTCCAGGGTCATACTTTCATCCTAGCAGCGCTTGCGTCCGGGGTCTTCCGGTATATACTGGGAAAGTTTCGTTCCTACGGCTCCGGTTGAGGCTGTTTTGCGAGTTCAGGTTCTCCTCCTCCTGCTCCTGACGACCGGATGCGCCGCGGCGACGGCGTGGGGCGCCGTGCATGCGCGCGCGAAGACGCCCGGGAAGAAGCGCGCTCCGGCTGCAAGCGCGGCGAGCCGCGGATCGCAAGTTCCGGATCAGAAGCGCGCAAGGCCCGGGCGCGGAACGGCGGGCGCGCAAGCTGCGAAGCGCGCGTCAGGGAAATCTGCCCCGGTGAAGACGCGCAGGCGAGCTGCGCGGCGCAAAGGCCGGCACGTCGAGCAGCCGCGGTTTGAACCTTACGTGTTGCAGAACTGGCCGGAAGAGGCGGTGGCGCAGATCCCTTCGGCGTGGATCGACACGCCGCCTGCTCCGCCGGTGCACGGCAACTGCCGCGTGTGCGAGACGATGCTGCTGGCTTCGGCGTACGAGCAGATCGGCGTGCGCTACCGTCTTGGGGGCGCGAGCCCGCAGACGGGGTTCGACTGCAGCGGGCTGATGCGCTACCTGTTTGAGCGCAATTTCGGGATCTCGCTGCCGCCGACAGCGCCGCAGCAGTATCAGACAGGGCTGCGGGTGGAGAAGTGGGAGCTGGAGCCGGGCGATCTGGTGTTCTTCCGCACGCGGCGCGGCTGGCACGTGGGGTTGTACGTGGGCCATGATTCGTTCCTGCACGCGCCGAACCGCCGCAAGACGGTGCGCGTGAGCCCGCTGTTTTCCGATCCCTACTGGCGGCGCTCTTTCGTCGGGGCGCGGCGGATTCCGCTCCCCGAACCCGCGGGCGCGGTGGTGAGCGACGATCTGAGCGCGAACAACAACTGAGGCGGGTCAGTCTTCCGCAACGGGCGCGAATGCCACTTCGGGCTGCCCGCGGAGGATGCGCGAGTGGGCGCGAAGGGCGGGGGATTTTTCCGGGTAGTCGGTGCGGAAGTGTGCGCCGCGGCTTTCGCGGCGGGCGAGGGCGCAGCGGGCGATCAGCTCCAGCACGGTGCGGGTATTGGCGGCTTCGAGCGACTCGCGGCTCCCGGAATGGGCAGGCGCGCTGCTGGTCCGGCGGAGTTGTTCGAGAGCGTGCGAAAGTGCTTCTCCGTCGCGGACGATGCCGAGCGCGTCCATGGCAAGGCGGCGCATTTCCTCGAGCGCCAGAGCCGGGGCTTCGAGGGCGGGCGGCGCAGCGAAGCGCGAGGGCATGGATCCGGCGCGCTCGCGCATGCTGAGGCCGGCGCGCGCGCCGAAGACGACGCCCTCGAGCAGGGAGTTGGAGGCGAGTCGGTTGGCGCCGTGGACGCCGGTGCAAGCGGCCTCGCCCGCAGCCCAGAGCCCTTCAAGCGTGGTGCGCCCTTCGAGGTCGGTCCACACGCCGCCCATGGCGTAGTGGGCGGCGGGGCGCACAGGGGCGGGCTGCTGATCGAGATCGATGCCGAAGGCGAGGCAGGTGGAGTGGATGCGGGGGAAGCGCTTGCGGACGAAATCCGGGCCGCGGCCGCTGATGTCAAGCAAAACATGAGGGGCGCCGGTGCGGCGCATCTCGGTGACGATGGCGCGGCTGACGACGTCGCGGGGGGCGAGCTCGGCCATGGGGTGGTACTGCGGCATGAAGCGCTCGCCCCGGATGTTGCGCAGAATGGCTCCTTCCCCGCGGAGGGCCTCCGAGAGGAGGAAACACGGGGCGCCCTCGACGTGGAGCGCAGTGGGGTGGAATTGGACGAACTCGATGTCGCTGATGAGGGCGCCGGCGCGCCAGGCCATGGCCACGCCGTCGCCGGTGGCGACGTCGGGGTTGGTGGTGTCGGCATAGACGCGGCCGAGCCCGCCTGTGGCGAGCAGGGTGGCGCGGGCGAGCACGGCGAGGCGGCGGCTGCGGCGGGCGTCGAGGATGAGCGCGCCGGCCACGCGGCCGTCGCCGTCGAGCAGCAGATCGGCCACGGCGGAGAAGCCTTCAAAGCGCACGCCCGCGAGCGAGGCGGCGCGGCGGTAGAGCGTGCGGGCGATCTCGCGGCCGGTGGAGTCGCCGTGGGAGTGCAGGACGCGGCTGCGCGAGTGCGCGCCTTCGCGGGCGAACAGCAGCCGGGCGCCCTCGCGGTCGAACTCGGCGCCCCAGCGGATCAGCTCTTCGATGCGCGCCGGTCCTTCGCCCACCAGCACGCGCACGGCGCGGACGTCGCACAGTCCGTCGCCTGCGGCCAGGGTGTCGGCCTCGTGGAGCGAGACATCGTCATCATCGCTGAGCGCCACGGCGACGCCGCCCTGCGCGTACTCCGAGCTGGACTCCTCCAGCGAGTCCTTGGCCACCACGAAGACCTCGCCCGCGCCGGCCAGCTCGATGGCCGCGCGCAGCCCGGCCACGCCCGCGCCGATGACGAGAAAATCGGTCCGAATTGTTTCGATCGGCGGTTCGATACCCACATGGTACAACCGTAGATATGCCCACGTTCACTGTGGACACGGGACGCGAGCAGTACCCCGTGGTGGCGGAGCGCGGCGCGCTGGGGCGGCTCGGGGAGTTCCTGCCGGCGCGGCGGGGCATGGTCTTCGTGATCACCGAAGAGCGGATCTGGCGGCTGCACGGGGCGGCGGTGGAGCGCGCGCTGGAGGGCCGGCCGTGGCGCCTGCTGCTGTTTCCCGGCGGCGAAGAGAACAAGCGCATGGCCGCCGTGGAGGCGCTGGCCACGCAGATGGCGGAGGCCGGCGGGGACCGCTCCAGCCTGGTAGTCGCCTTCGGCGGCGGCATTGTGAACGACGTGGGTGGCTTCACCGCCGCGGTGTTCCTGCGCGGCGTGCCGGTGATCCAGGCGCCGACGACGCTGCTGGCGCAGGTCGACGCGGGGGTGGGCGGCAAGACGGGCGTCAACCTGGAGGCGGGCAAGAACCTGGCGGGCGCGTTCCATCAGCCGCTGGCCGTGGTCACGGACACTGCGGTGCTCGATACGCTGCCCGAGCGCGAATACCGCGCCGGGCTGTTCGAGGTGATCAAGCACGGCATCATCCGCAGCGAGCCGCTGTTCCGGCTGATGCAGCAGCGGCGCGAGGCCGTGCTGGCGCGCGAGCCGGAGGCGGTGGAGCAGATGGTGGCCGAAAGCGTGCGCATCAAGTGCGACGTGGTGTCGCGCGACGAGAAGGAGAGCGGGCTGCGGCGGATCCTGAACTTCGGGCACACCGTGGGCCACGCGCTGGAAGCCGAGACCGGCTACCGGCGCTTCCTGCACGGGGAAGCGGTGGGGCTGGGGATGCTTGCGGCGCTGCGGCTGTCGCAGCTCGCCGGGCGGCTGAGCCCGGGGCTGTGCGAAGAAATGTCGGCCGTGGTGCGCAGCTACGGGCCGTTCCCGCCGGTGGAGCGTCTTTCCGTGGAAGGCGTGCTGGCGCGGCTGCGGAAGGACAAGAAGGCGATCCAGGGATGGGTGCACTGGGTGCTGGCGGCGGGGATCGGCGCGGCCGAGGTGACGCCGGACGTCGCCGATGCAGACGTGCGCCAGGCCGTGGCATCCATTCTGGAGTGAGCCTGGTGAAAGGAACCACGCCGCCGGGCGCGACTACCGAGCAGGAGGCCGCGGCCTTCGTCCGCCGCATGTTCGGCCGCGTGGCGCGACGCTACGACCTGCTAAACCACCTGCTTTCGTTCCAGACGGACCGCTACTGGCGCTACCGCACGGCGCTGGAGGCGGAGCCGTACCTGCTGCGTCCGAAGGCGCGCGTGCTGGACCTGTGCTGCGGCACGGGCGACCTGACGCTGGCGCTGGAGCGGCGCGCGGGCGCGGAGGCGATGCTCGCCGGCGGCGATTTCTGCCGGCCGATGCTCGCGGAAGCGCAGCGCAAGCAGCGCAGGCGCGGGGCGCGGATCGAGTGGATCGAGTGCGACGGGCTGCAACTGCCGTTCGCGGACCGCAGCCTGGACCTGCTGACCATCGCCTTCGGCTGCCGCAACTTCGCCAACTACCGCGCCGGGCTGGCGGAGATGCGCCGCGTGCTGAAGCCCGGCGGGATGCTGGTGCGGGCGCTGTACCGGTTCTACTCGCAGACGCTGCTGCCGGCGCTGGGAGGCTGGATCAGCGGGGACCGCTCGGCCTACACCTATCTGCCGGATTCAGTGCGCAAGTTTCCGGGCGCGGAGCTGCTGGCTGCGGAGATGGAGGCGGCGGGCTTCACGCGGGTGCGCTTCCGGCGGATGACGTTCGGCATCGTGGCGCTGCACACGGGGCTTTCGGGCTAGCCGCGGAGCGCGGCTTCGATCTTCTTTTCCAGCTCCGCCTGGGCGAGCGGCGTGCTGATGAACAGCTCCTGGCGCGCGCCGGCGGCCAGCGCGATCGCCTTCCAGCCGTTGGGCAAGGGCACGGTGATGCGGATGCGCACCGCGCCTTTGGCGTCGCGCACGGGGCGGATGACGCCGGGGATCACGGAGCGGATCTCCGGATCTTCGACGAGGCGCTCGAGCACGGGGCGGAGGCCGTCGAGGATCGAGTGTTCGACCTTGAGCTTGTCGCGGTTCGAGCGGAGGCGCATGGCTAGCGGAAGCGGCGGCGGAAGAGGAAGTCGACGGCGAAGGCGCCGTTTTCGTCCTTGATGGCGATGAGGT
>FWWL01008417.1_pt1 | contig 13246 bp, 10 predicted proteins | sample 2228331 | NCBI WGS metagenome assembly FWWL01 (sample SAMEA103939775, study PRJEB20133) | metagenome | reverse complement strand
CAAGCATTGTTGCTTTACTATTGAGCGAAGCTGGATTTTATCAGTTGGGTTCCCAGCGATTATACTATAAATTTTACTTATGAGCTGGGCTCGCAAAATCCAGCTGAGCGATTTTACTACCGAAGACAGGATGTCAAGTTTGCTTGCGGGTAGATTGGGAAAGCGATTCTTTCTTTTCTTACTTTCTTTCTCATCGCTGAGAAATAAAGTAAGAAGTAATTTTTACCCACTTTTTTACAAAAAGTGAAAACTCTTGTAAAAAGACTGTTAGGTCAGAACAATGTTCTACCCTAACATTGTAAAGCCCAGAGGGACGATTGTAGCCTTAGAGTAGAGGATCGATTAACGAGCTTCTCTTTTTTCCCCCTTCTGATGGAAGAAAGAAGAAATTTATTGTAAAAAGATGACATAAAAACTAAAATATTATAAAATAATTTTCCCTATTGTGGAGGCGGTTATGGGTTTTTCAGAAAATGCGTTGTTTATCCTTGAGAAATTTTATTTTAAAAGAGATAAAAAAGGAAATTTGATAGAAAAAAAACCAGAAGAATTATTTGAGAGGGTTTCAAAATTTGTCTCTCAAAGTGAAAAAAACGAAGAGAAGAGAGAGAAATATAAAAAACTATTTTTTGACTTAATGATGGAACAAAAATTTATGTTTTCATCTCCTACACTTTTTAATGCTGGGAGTGATTTTCCTATCTGTTCAAGTTGTTTTGTCGGCGGACTTGAAGATGATATGAAAGCTATAATGAAATCTGCCAGTGATACAGCTATAACTTTTAAAGCTGGAGCCGGAATGGGGCTTAATTTTGGCGTTTTAAGACCAAAAGGAGCTCCTGTAGGTAGGGGTGGAACTTCAAGTGGACCTGTGAGTTTTATGAATTTGTTTAATGAAGTTGGTGAAACTGTAAAGAGTGGTGGGGTTAGAAGGGCAGCATTTATGGCTATGATGGATGTAAGTCATCCTGATATTGAAGATTTTATTGTTTCAAAAGATTTTGTTGCAAGGCTCGGTAAGGAAAATAATATTAATATTGATGATAGTTTTATAGAAAAATGCGTTGGGGAGTTATCTTCTCTTGTATCTCAATATGTGAAAGATGATAATCTTGTAAGTTATCTTGTTGGAGAGATTAGAAAAAAGATTTTTGAACCATTATCGAATATGAATATCAGTGTTGCTATTACAGATGAATTTATGGAAGCTGTTATAAATGATAAAGATTTTTCACTAAAATGGGATGGAAAGGAATATAAAAAAATAAAAGCCAAAAAGCTTTTTTCTCAAATTGCTTTGTCAGCATGGAGAACTGCAGATCCTGGAGTATGGTTTATAGATAGAGCTAATGAATTTGATACAGTGCCGTCGCTTGGTAGAATAAATTCTACGAACCCTTGTGGAGAACAGAGTCTTCATAACTATACGAGCTGTAATCTTGGTTCTATCAATTTACTTAAGTTTGTAAAAGATAATGGGGATTTTGATTTTGAAGAATTTAGAAAGGTTGTAAGATATGCAGTAAGGGGACTTGATCTTGTAATTGATGTTGCGGCATTTCCTACAGAAGATTTTGAGAGAAATACAAAGCTAATTAGGCCCATAGGGCTTGGTTTTACTGGACTTGCTGAAACTTTATTCAAGATGAGAGTTGCTTATAATTCGGATGAAGGAATTTCCTTTGCCAGTGAAGTTTCAAAGGTTATGACTCAGACTGCCATTCTTGAATCTATCGAAATAGCAAAAGAAAAGGGAAGTTTTCCACTTTTTGAAGAAAATAAAGAATCGTTGATCAAAGTAGTTTTAAAATATTTTGATAAATCTGAAGGAAAGGAAGTAGAAAAATTGATAAGAGAATATGGCATTAGAAATTCAAACTGGACTACTCTTGCTCCGACAGGGACTATAAGCCTCATTCTTGATGCATATACTTATTCTCTTGAACCTCAATTTTCTTTAGCATATAATAAAAACCTCATAGATGGCGGAAGTTTAAGATATGTTGATCCAGAGTTTAGAAAGGCAATTAATGATGATGAAAATATTATTTTAAAGGTTATAGAAAATGGGGGTAGTTGTCAGAATATTTCTGATATACCTGAAAATATTAGAAAGGTTTTTGTAGTAGCACATGACCTTGATTATAATGATAGGATCAAAATGCAAGCAGCAATTCAAAAGTATATTTCAAATAGTATTTCTTCTACTATTAATTTGCCAAATAGTGTTACTATTGAGGAAATTGAAGAAATTTATCTTAAGGCATGGAAAAGTGGACTTAAGGGTGTTACAATTTATAGGGATGGATGTAAATACTTTCAGCCAATGACCACAATAAAAAAGGAAGAGAAAAAATTAAAAGCTTGCAAAACATGGGAAAGGCCAAAATCTTTAAATGCAGAGATAATAAAAACAAAAACAGGAAGTGGAACATTATATACTTCAATAGGTTTTGATGAAAGCGGAATGCCTGTAGAAGTTTTTATTAACATTTCAAAGCATGGATCAGAGGTTTCTGCTTTTTCAGAAGCTTTAGGAAGAGTTGTTTCAATAGCTTTACAAAGTGGGGTGCCGGCTTCAAGAATCGCTGAAACACTTGTTGGAATAACTGGTGAATCTGTAACATGGGATAATGGAAGATTAATAAAGAGTATCCCAGATGCTCTTGGAAAGATTTTAAGAGATTATGCAGAAAAGATAGAAAAACAACTAAGTGAGCCATCTTTGTTTAAAGAACCAACAGCGAAGAAAAAAGAAGAAATAGAAGTTGGAAAAGAAATATCTGGAGCACAAATTTGTCCTCATTGTGGAGAGAAAGCACTTATAAAAACTGAGGATTGTTTTTCATGTATTTATTGTGGATATTCAAAATGTGGTTAAGTAAATGATTTTTTTTGGAGGATTGGATGAATATAAAAAAAATTAGTTTTGGAAATTTTAGGGAATGTTATGAGGTTTCTAATGCTGAAGGTGTTAGGTTAATTATAACTACTGATATTGGACCAAGAATATTATTCTTTGGTAAGAAAGAAAATGTCTTATTTGTTGATGAAAAAATGGAGCTTAAAAGAGGCAATTGGAAGTTATATGGCGGTCATAGATTCTGGGTAAGTCCAGAAAGTGAAGATACATATTTGCCAGACAATGACAGGTGTGAAGTTGAAGAAGGTAAAGATTCTATAACTGTATCAAAACTCAATAAAAAAAACTGGCTTGAGAAGAAGATAACCGTTTCAGTAAAAGATGATGAGTTTATTGTTAAACATACTCTTGTGAATAAAGGTGAGATGCTTTATCAGGGTGGCATATGGGCACTTAGCTGCATTCTTCCACAGGGTAAAATATTTTTCCCATGGGTTACACCAGGAGAGTGGAGAGTTAAAAAAATAGTTTACTGGGAAAAATGGCCAGGACAGAGTACAAATGTTGATAGTCCTAATTTTGTTAAAGGGAAAGATTTATTTATTGTAGAGATAAATGGGGAGATGTCTAAACTTGGAACAACAGGTTATGGTGGATTTCTTGGAATAGCAAATAAGGATTATACGTTTATAAAAAAGTTTGATTATATTAATGGTGCAGTTTATCCAGATGATAATTGTGCTATTGAAATATATACATCCAAATATTTTTGTGAACTTGAGACATTAAGTCCTATGGTAACTTTAATCCCAGGTGCTCCACTTATACACATTGAAAGATGGAAGTACATAAATAAATATATTGATCCAGCTAACGAAGAAGAGATTAAAAGCCTGGTTCAGAAATAACTATTATTATAATAGAATAAAAAATTACATTAAGATTTTAACTTTAGTTTTTATTAAAGAAGAGGATAAACTGTTCTCCTGAGACCAAATTTATTTTTTTAAAAAAATTTATACTATAACAACCTTTATCTGCACCAAAGAGAGAAAAAAGTGTAACAGAGTATGTAGACATTCCTTCGTCGATAATATAGTTTTCAATAGAGTTTAGTATAAGTGGTATTATTGGGTTAGGTTCTTTATATAATACATGACATAAATTCTCTTCTTTTATTATCCAGAAGGCTTTACTTCTATAATTTATTTGATATTCTTTTATACCAAAAGACTTCATTATAAAAGATGAAAAAATTTCTTCATTATTTGTAAAGTAATTTTCTAAAAATTTATTTTCATCAAGAATTTTATATTTTTCTAATATTTCATTAACATCTTTGTATTTTGGATTGAAACTTCTGATTTCTTTCCATATTGTTATGGCTTTGTAGAGTTCCCCTTCTCCAAAATAGGCATTTGCAAGTTCGTATAAAACTGGAATTTTTTCATCTTGTGGTACTTTTATAATGTAATCTGATACTATTGAAGTAGCCTTTTCAAATTCTTTTAGTAAAATATATATTTTTGTAATTCTTAATAAAGCTTCTTTTATGAATTCTTGATTTTCAAGCAGTGGTCTTAAAACATTTAATGCTTCATTATATTTTTTTATATTTACATAGATATCAGATAAATATATTATATTTTCGTTATAAGTTTTGTCTGAAATATTGAATTCATCTTTCTTTTCAAACCACAGACTTATATAATCAAATGCTTTCATGTAGTTTTCAAGTTTATAGTATGTTTTTGAAAGTAATAGAAAGGCTTCTGCATTATCATGCTTTAAAGTAATATATTTTTCAAGGTAAGTTTTAGCTTTAATAAGTTCATTTTTCATAAAATATATTTTACCAAGTTTAAAAAGAGCAGTAGTATTATTCGGATATTCTGAAAGAATTATTTTATAGTATCCTCTCGAAGTTTCTAAATCTTCAATTTCTTCATATAAAGCTGCTATTCTTATCATTATATCAAGTTTTAATGCTGATTTGGAGTATTTTTTTATGTCTGTAAGGGATTTTTCATAATATTCTATCGCTTTTATTTTTTGTCCATTTTTTTCATATGCTAAACCGACGTAATAGTAAATAGAATAATCACCACCAAGCTTTTTTATTATATTTTCACCTATTTTTATAACCTTATCATATTCTTTGTTATCTATGTGTTTTTTTATTTCTCCATATTTCATTTCTTTTCTTGAGAAATGATAACATAACAATATTAAAAGAAAAACAGTTACTGTGATTATTGAAATAATGAAATAAGCCAATTATTTCCCCCTGTATTATAAAACTAATCGTCTAATTTGTTTTTAAACTTTAACAAAGCAAAAATTTATATTAGTTAACTTATTTTTTACTAATAATATATTATTATATGTTAATTCCTGAGTAAATTTTTTGATTTTTTTATATAAGTGAAAATTTTTAGAAAAAAATGTGAGGTTATAACTATTTCTTTTCTCTGAATTTGATTTTTTTATCCATTTTTGTTATAATATATTTAAGGCGGTTTTGTTGCAGATGTTAAATAACGATAAACAAATCTTAATAGATTATGCAGTTAATCTTTTCTTGAAATACAAATCTTTCTATGAAAGTATAGGTATATCCTTTGATTTTATAGTTTCTTCTCCTGTTATTAGGAAACATTCTATCCTTGATTATAGAAGGGCTATTAAAAAATTCAATCCAGTAAATGGTTTATCATTTGATGATAAGAAGATTATTTTACTTTTGATTGGAATGATGATGAGTAGTTTTTCATCTGGTGTCAATATATGGATGCTTTTCAATTTCTTACATAGAACTCCATATAAAGCAATATTAAAGACAAAACGTTTTTTAACTCCTTCAAGGCTTATCAAATCAGGAATTGTTATTGTTACAGAATTGAGAAATTATAAAAGTTTTGAGATTACAAGTGGTTTATTGCCAATAAGTGAACTTTCAGCTTATTTTAATAAAATGAATATTTATCTTTCACCTCTATTTCTTTCAAAGTTTGTTAAGAATATTGATTCTTCAAATATGGGTGGGCTTGTAGAATTTTTAATTCCTCTGTCAAATAAAGGATATACCGATCTTGATGCATTTTCAGCAGATATAAGTTCGCTTATGAAATATATAAATTTTTTAAATAACTGTACAAAAGAAAATGATTATCTACAAGGTTCATTTAAGTTAAGAAATATTTATGAAAAAGGAAGAATAAATAAAATTATTAAAAGAATTCAAAATAATATTAATAGATCAAAACTAAAAAGGGGTATTATTAATTATTTAAAGGAGAAAAAGTTTTCCAATCTTGAATTCGTTCTGATTTTGTTTGTAATTCATCATATTATTAATTTAAAAAAGGTTGCTATAGGCAATGTGCAATTTATAATTGATCAATTTGCCTTTTCCCCAGAACATATAGGAGAAATAATAAATGCATTAAAAAAAGAAAGTTCCCTTGTAAAAGATGGATTTATTGTTTTAGATAGTATGTTTCCGGTTTTTGATGATGAAGAAAATAGTGAAGAATATGAAGATGATATATTTAGTTTTAGTTCTGCGGATGATTATCCTGCAGATGAATATTTATCTGATCCGAATATTAATTTTAACTATAATACTAATGTTGTTGTTAATGAAAATAAAGTGCTTTCTTTACTTTTTGATGATAAAAATGAAATTTTCTTTACTTCTGCAACTTTAACTAAAGATGGTGTGGTAAAGAAAAGAGATTCTGTAGAAAATAATTTTTTCAGTGAAAGGATTAAAACAAAAGGCTTATACGAAATATTAATACCAAGAGTAAAGATTGAAAATGTTATACTTGATGATAATGTGAAAAATGAACTTTTAGGAGCTGTGGATTTAACAAAAGCAGTTGATGTAATGAGAGAATGGGGAGTTAAACCTAATCTTGCAGCAAGTTCTTTTTCTTCTATAAAGATTCTTTTGTATGGTGCCTCTGGTACTGGAAAAACTCTTACAGCTGAAGCTCTTGCTGGTGAAGCAGGTGCTGAACTTTTTAAAGTTGATGCAAGTAATCTTGTCAGCCCATGGGTGGGTGAAAGTACAAAAAATGTTAAAAGAGTTTTTAAAGAATTTTATAAGTATGTTAAAGACTCAAATAAGAGAGTTTTTTTATTTATGAATGAAGCTGATCAACTTCTTTCAGCAAGAGGAACTATAGTTCAGGCAGCGGATAAGGAATATAATCAGATGCAAAATCTTCTCCTTGAGGAGCTTGAGAATTTTGATGGGGTATTTATAGCAACCACGAATCTTCCAGATGTATTTGATAATGCATGGAATAGGAGATTTAATTTAAAAATTAAGTTTGATATTCCTTCTTATGAAACGAGGTTAAAGTTGTGGAAGGTTCATATTCCAGAAAAAATGCCGATTTCTGATGATGTTGATATTAAAAAACTTGCAGAGTATGAGCTTGCCGGTGGTTCAATTGCAAATGTTGTTTATAATGCTGCAAGAAAGGCAGCATTGAGATCAGAAAATAATAGGATTGTAAGACAGAAAGATTTTATAGATGCTATAAATCAAGAGTTAAAATCTCATCTTGGAGAAAAAAATACAAGAGTAGGTTTTTAAGTGAATATAGGTATTTCTGGTGGTAGTGGATTAGAAGAAATACTATTTAATTTTAAAGAATTTCAGATAACTCTTGTTGGAAGTAGTTTTGATATTTCAACTGAAAAGTTTAAGTTTTATGAGAATGTTACTTTTTATCCGGAGTTTTTAACACACAATTATATTGAAGAATTTGCTAGAAGTTGTGATATTTATATAGATATTTCTCCTTCCAATAAAATTAAATATCTTGTTTCAGATTTTGCTTCTTATTTCGATAAAATATGTTATTTACTCTTTTATGACAGTGGATGGAAGATTATAAAATTATCCGGGAAAGATTCACATCTCTCCTTTTATAAAAAATATTCTCCTTCTCTTCCTTATTTTTTACTTCCAGAGGTTGATAGAAAGGTTTTAAATGATTTTTTTCTTGAAGAAAAGATTAATTTTTTAAAAAGAGAAAATTTTATTTTTGATCTGTCTTTGAGAGAAAAAAAAGCCCTTATATTAACAAAAGAAGATTTGACTTATGATTTTTTAAAAGGACAGTTTGCTGATGTGGCGAGTGTGTCCTGTAGTGATAATTCTGTGGCAATAAGCCAGATGAATATGAGAGAGGTAAATTTAAACTTTTATAAAGAACATCTTTCAAAGTATTTCAAACTCTTAAAAGAGACTCCTTTTTTTATAGAATTTAAATATGAAAGATTTAGAGTCTTGTTTTTCAAACAGGGACGTTTTATAATAAAAGGGACAAAAGAAAAAAATACAGCCTTTTATGTTTTTTATAATTTTTTTGGAGTTTAAAATTTTTTGTATTTTTTTGAAACATTAAACTTTTGTGGTTTTATTTTCCGATATTCCATAAAAAGGAGTTTTTAATTGGTTTATATTGAAACAGTTAAAAAATATTTTTTTAATTTTCTTAAAGTATTGTTGTGGGTGTTGATTTTTTCTCTTATCTACTTTTTTTATTTGCTTGCTTATTTTAAAGTAAGTGGTGAAAAGAACTTTTTATTTTTGAGCTTTGGGAATTATTTTTCTTTTGTGATTAATTCACTCCCTTTTGTTATTATTTTTGCCACCATTTTGTTTTTTTCTTTTGCGGGGCAGGATAAATTTTATGTTCTGAAATTTCTTCCAATTGTTAATGTCCTTAATACAATTATTCTCACTCTTTTCTTTGTTTTGAATCTTAAATTTTTAGTTTTATATGAAAATAAACCAGTAAAGTATAATCCAGTCATAAGAGAAGGATATTTTAATGTTTTTGGACAGTATAGATTTTATTATGAAAATGATGAGAAAGGCAAACTTAAAAAGGGTGTGTTATTTTATAAAGAACCTTACATACTGGGATTAATAAATGTCAAGGATGATTATGTATATTTAACTACTTCTCATCTTTTGGGGAAGAATAACCTTTATGCAAATAATTCTTCTTTCAGAATAACTAGAAAACAGGATTTGATTTCTCTTAAAAGTTCGCCTATATCTCCATTCATATTAAAAATGTATGAAGACTTTAATATTAAATTGAAAAACTTTTTTAATTTTACATTTAAAAGTGGTGGGATAATTGGTTCAATCATTGCTATATATATTCTTTTTCTTGGTTTTAGTGGCTTGATTGTTGGGGTGGGAAGTTATTTTGCAAGAAAGGATATTTATTCTTTGTCCTTTTCAACGTTGCTTGTTTTTTCTGTTTTGTTTTTCTTTTCGTTTCCCATATTTTTAAATTTAACTCACCTAATTAAGCTGGGTATAAAAAATAAATTCTTTGAGGTTATTATACCTGCTATAATAGTTGGAACATTTTCAGGCATGATTGGTTATGGACTTATAGAGTTGAAAGGAATTATTAGTAAAATGTCTGGAAACAGGTAGGTTGATATGAAAAAATTTTTTAGAATCTTATTATATTTTTTTGCTTTTTCGGTTATTATAATAAGCATTTTGTTTTTCTTAAATTTTAATAAAATAAAAGATGGTTTTGTACTAGCGACTTTAATAGTTAAAGAATTTCTTGTTTTTTTTCCTATAATTTCTTCTCTATCTCTGTTGTGGGGACTTGTTATTAAAACTAAAGGGGATTTTGAACACCCGGTGACTCCTATAGGTGTAACTTTTTCAGTATTTATATTTATCTTTTTTTCTCTCATTTTTTCTTTTTTCTTGAATGAGGTGGTTTTACCAAAACTTTTAGTTAAGAAGACTGATTTCATCAAGTTTAGTTCTTTTTCAAAAGAAAATAAAGAAAAAACAAAAGTATATACACTTACTAATGCAGAACTTCAAAAATTGTCGAAACTACCAAAGAAAGAAAATATTGCTTTCATGATGGGAGAAAACATTTTTGTCTTTATTAAAAAGATGTATAAAGGTGAAGACTATTATTATGTTGAAGATTTTTCGATAATTGGATACTCAAAGAAAAAAGAAATTAATCTTATTGTAGATGCAAAATATGGAAAAATAGTTGATGAAAATATATATCCAGTTAATGCAACAATAGTAGATTATTCAAAGACTCTTTCAAAATCAATGAATTTGAGTTTAAAAAAGATTCCTATAAATTATAATCCTGAGGCTATTTTTCTATTTGCTTCTGATGAAGAGGTTGAGAACGTTAGTTTGATTGACGTTTTTAGATATAGTGATTTTCTTTTAGGTTCAAAGATTTATTATTTAAAACTTGGAAATATTGTGTTCAATCAACTGGTATATTATATTATAATCTTTGTTTTACTTATTCTTGCTTCTATTTTTGGTGGTAAATATGGAATGGTAAAGCCGCTTAAAAATGAGTTTTTTGAGTTTGGATGTTTTTTAGTTGTTTCAGTTGTATGTACTATTTTATGTTATGATATAATGGTAGCTTTTGCAAGAATGATTTACGAACTTATTATTTAGGTTCTTTATAATGAAGGACTTTTATGATGTTCATTCACATATCATTAATTTAAGTCATCCAGATTTCTTTTCTTTTGTTAAGAGGGTGAATATTGGTGAATATCTGTTTATTCTCAGTATTCCAATTATTGGACCATTAATTTCAGCTTTTTTTTATGCTTCTGCTAAAAAGAAGATAATTAATTCACTTTCGTTTATGGATAATGATATATCTTTTGCTTTATCAATACTTGAGAAAAAAGATATATTACCTTTTTTTAATGAAAGATTAAAGCTGGAAAATGAAGAATATGATAGAATTGTTATTACACCTTTAGTTATTGATTTTGGGCAGAAATATTCTGTTTCAAATGAAAATATTTGGTATAATATGAGTCCACATAAAGCTGTTAAATATCAGGTTATAGATCTTTTTCAGGGTATTTCTGAATTTTATAAAGAAAATAAAGTTGATAAAAAGGTTTTGATTTTTCCTTTTCTTGGGTTAAATCCAGTTAACTACCAACTTGAGGATGAATATGATGAGAATGGTAATATTAAACTCATAGGTATAAAAAGTCTTCTGGATAAATATTTTAAGAATTTTAGTAAAGAGAATATTTCTGAAAGAAAAAGACTTCTGTTTGAAAATATGGGTAATTTTCATGATATTGAATCACTTGGCAATTATGCATTTTGTGGTATAAAGCTTTATCCACCTCTTGGCTTTGATCCATGGCCAGATGATGAAAAAGAAAGAGAAAAGGTTTTATATATTTATGACTACTGTAATAAAAAATCTATTCCTTTAACCACTCATATTGGAGTAGGAGGATTTCAAACAATAAATGAGAATAAGTGCAAAATATTTTCTTCACCATTAAGATGGAGAGAAATACTAAAAATGTTTCCAGACTTAAAGGTTAATTTTGCACATCTCAATAATAAAACTTTTTTTAAAGAAATTATTTTTACTGTTGTTGAAAATAAAAACGTTTATACAGATTTAGCTTATTCATGCTTTAGTGAAAAAGAATATGAAAATCTTGAAAAAAGAATTAGAAAATATGGTTTAAATATTTACGATAAGTTAATGAATAAAATTTTATTTGGAACAGATTTTTCTATTTCACTTATTAAAGTGCCTTCTTATTTATCATTGTTAAAGAACTTCCTTAATACCAGAGCTTTTTATGGAGTTAAAAATTTACTTGTTAACAAAAATCCTGAGAGGTTTCTTTTTTCTATTTGACAAAAAAATTTTTTTCTTATAAAATTATATTATTTTATGGGAGACTAAGATGAGAATCTCACTATATTTAATTATTCTATTTTGTTTATTTTATATATCAGGATTTCCAAAAGAAAAAAGCAATGGTCCATTTGGGCTGGGAATTATAATAGGTGAACCGAGTGGGTTAAGTTTCAAATACTGGATGGACAAGAACTCTGCTTTTGATCTGGCTCTTGCCTGGTCGTTCGAAAAGGATTCAGCAGCTTTTAGAATTCATGCTGATTATCTCTGGCATTTTTTGGATGTATTTAATGTACCTAAAGGTAAATTGATGCCTTATCTTGGCGGTGGAGCTTTAGTTAATGTTTCAGAAAAGGCAAAGGTAGGAGTTAGAATTCCATTCGGGATTGAATATTTTTTCCAATCTGTGCCTCTTGAGATATTTTTAGAACTTGTGCCTGTTCTTAATCTTGTACCTGCAACTACATTCGGTGGTAATGTTGGGCTTGGTGTGAGGTTTTATTTTTGAAGTTTATTTGTATCCAAATGGGAGTAAAGCTATTGGTATTTCGTCTTTTTCCATGCCGATTATAGCTTTTACTTTTTCTTCGTAAAATGCTCCAACTACTACTGTTCCAATTTTTAGATTTTCTGCCATTAAATGAATATTTTCAGCCACACATCCAGCCTCAAAATAAACGTAATTTCTACCTCTTTCTCCATATTTTCTTGTAGTTCTTTCAAAAACTGCTGTTATGACAATTATTCCCATAGAATTCTTTACACATTCCTGACTGAGTGCTGCGGCTGAGAGTGGTTCTTTTATATTTTCAATTTTTACAAGTTTAAGAGAATGCGTCTGTGGAATGTATTTGTAAACTCCTTTTTCTAATTTTTCTATATTGTAACTAACAAGATAGAGTTCGATTGGATATAATGCACCAGCCGAAGGAGCTGCTCTTAGACCATCTGACGAAGTAATCCCCTGTCCAGCCCATAATAATTTAGAGACATCATCTATTTTTACAGTTTTAGGAGAATATGTTCTAATAGATCTTCTATTTAATATAATATTCTCAATTGAAGAATCAATTGAAAAAACTATTTCTGGAAGTTTAATTGTCTTATTTTTATTTCCATAACAGAAAGTTACTATAATTAGATATAATAAAGTTATATATTTCAACTTCATATTTTTTAGTATATTAAATTGTAGACTAAAGTAAAAATTTATTCAACTAAAAATTTTTTTTATTTTATTTTTTCTTTCACTTTAGTCCCTCTGGGTGGCTACTTTAGTAAGCAATAATGTATCAGTTATAAAGTTAAAAGTTGAAAGTTTATAAAGTTTGCTTTAAGTGGTAGTCTTTTGTTTTAGCCTTGTTTATGCATTAACTTGGGGTAGATGAATTGAACTTTTAGGATAGAATTACTTGTTTAACCATCATTTTTCCACCGTTGGATTTTGATTCTAACTTACTGAAAAAATCATACTTTTCAGTTATAAAGTTTGTAAAGTTTAAAGTTAAAAGTTATGTTTAACCAAATATTATCTTTCGCAATCTAAAGGTGAAGGATTCACTGTCCTCAAGCATTGTTGCTTTACTATTGAGCGAAGCTGGATTTTATCAGTTGGGTTCCCAGCGATTATACTATAAATTTTACT
>FWWL01008411.1_pt1 | contig 13251 bp, 11 predicted proteins | sample 2228331 | NCBI WGS metagenome assembly FWWL01 (sample SAMEA103939775, study PRJEB20133) | metagenome | reverse complement strand
TGTGGCCCGCGACGGGGGAAAACTTATCCCCAACCAATGGTCCTTCAGCGGCAAAAACCCCCTTGACGCGAGAACGCTGCACGCCCCCGCGCATTTCGTGAACCACTGGTATTGGTATGCCCCTTCCGCGTACCCCACTACCTATAGTGCCGTTTCCTGATTCCGGCGCAAGAGGGTAAATGGTTAATTAGGCCAACCGTTCGTCGCGCGTGGGATTCCATTCGTCGCTGGTGCAACCGGACTGATGCGGTGCGACGCGCGGAAAAAAGCCGGTCCGAAAAATCGCAAGAGGGCAAATGCGGCTTGCCCACAATTTCCTCTCCACAGGCTTGTGCACGGCAAATTTGGGGCTGTGCAAAAGACTGCGGAGCACATCTGGTGGCAAGGGGTGGATGCGTGGCGAGGCCTCCCGAGTTCCTCGCACGCGCTCCTGGCAAGGCCAGTGCTACGGCAGGGAGATCACCGTGTTTCACGCATCCGGGTGCAGATAATAAGCCGATCAGGGCATTCTGGCAAATGCGCTGAGAACATGACAGATTCCCTTGTGCCCCGGCTTGCGATAGCGTCGCGCCCACAATAGAGACGGTCGCAATTCATCCGCCAGCGCCTTGCAAGAGCGCGTCCAGCTTGGGGGAATGCCATGACCGTGACCATCAAAGCCGCCGACCTGATCGAGAGCGTCGCCGACGCGCTGCAGTTCATCAGCTATTACCACCCGATGGATTATATCCGCGCGCTCGGTAAGGCGTATGAGGCGGAGCAGTCGCCCGCGGCCAAGGACGCGATCGCGCAGATCCTCACCAACAGCCGCATGTGCGCCGAAGGGCATCGCCCGATCTGCCAGGATACCGGAATCGTCAACGTGTTCGTCAAATGGGGCATGGACTGCCGCCTCGACGATACGTCGCGCTCGCTGCAGGAGATTGTCGACGAGGGGGTGCGCCGCGCCTATCTGCACCCGGACAACAAGCTGCGCGCCTCGGTGCTCGCCGATCCTGCCTTCACCCGCCGCAACACCAAGGACAATACGCCCTGCGTGCTGCATGTCGAGATGGTGCCGGGCCATCACGTGCATGTCGACGTTGCGGCCAAGGGCGGCGGCAGCGAGAACAAGTCCAAGTTCAAGATGATGAACCCCAGCGACAATATCGTCGACTGGGTGCTCGAGATGATTCCGCAAATGGGTGCGGGCTGGTGTCCGCCGGGCATGCTCGGCATCGGCATCGGCGGAACGGCGGAACATGCGGTGCTGCTCGCCAAAAAGGCGCTCATGGAGCCGATCGACATGGGGCCGCTGAAGGAGCGCGGGGCGCAGAACGATCTGGAAGCGATGCGGATCGAGATTTTCGACAAGGTCAACGCGCTCGGCATCGGCGCGCAGGGGCTGGGGGGCTTGTCGACCATTCTCGACGTCAAGATCATGGACGCGCCCTGCCATGCCGCGGGCAAGCCGGTCGCGATGATCCCCAATTGCGCTGCGACGCGCCATGCGCATTTTTCGCTCGATGGTTCGGGCCCGGCCTATCTGGAAGCGCCCAAGCTCGACCAATGGCCCGATGTCAACTGGACGCCCGACAAGGCGGCGATCCGCGTCGATCTGGATTCGCTGACGCCGGAGGTCGTGCAGAGCTGGAAGCAGGGCGACCGGCTGCTACTCAATGGCAAGATGCTCACCGGGCGCGACGCGGCGCACAAGCGCATCCAGGACATGCTGGCCAAGGGTGAGCCGCTGCCGGTCGAATTCCGCGGCCGCGTGATCTATTATGTCGGCCCGGTCGATCCGGTGGGCGAAGAGATTGTCGGCCCCGCCGGCCCCACCACCGCGACCCGCATGGACAAGTTCACCCGCATGATGCTGGAACAGGGCCTGCTCGCGATGGTCGGCAAGGCCGAGCGTGGCCCGGCGGCGGTCGATGCGATCCGCGACCACAAGAGCGCCTATCTGATGGCAGTGGGCGGCGCGGCCTATCTCGTCGCGCGCGCGATCAAGGGCAGCACGGTGGTGGGCTTCCACGATCTGGGGATGGAAGCGATCTACGAGTTCGAGGTCAGCGATTTCCCGGTCACCGTCGCGGTGGACAGCGAAGGCAACAACGTCCACCAGCTCGCGCCGCTAGTGTGGCGCGAGAAGATCGCCAGGGAAGGGCTGTTGCAGGGGGCGTGAGCCCGGCGGATGTGCAGGCGTTGAACCGCCCAAATGTCCGCTCAGCCTGAGCCTGTCGAAGGCCCCGCGCCGAAGCCTGCGTCTTAACTCTCGTCATTCCCGCGAACGCGGGAATGTGGATTCACGTTTGAAGTGCAACACTGGTTTGAATGTCATGGAATGCCTCTTCGGGTGTTCGGAAGTCCAGGCATTTTCTGGGCGTGGCATTGTATCGGTTTGCTATGGCCTGGATGTCGTCGTCGGTGAGAGTGGCGATGTCGGCTTTGCGCGGCATGGATCGCCTGAGTCTGCCGATGGCGTTTTCGACCCCGCCCTTCTGCCAGGGTGATCGCACATCGCAGAAGAAGGTCTGGATATGGGTTTGGGCGGCGATCTGGTGATGGTGAGCGAACTCTGAACCATTGTCGAAGGTGATCGTGCGGCGCAGATTGGCTGGCAAGGGGGCGATCACGTCGGCGAGTGCCTGTGCGGTTGTGTTGGCCTTTCGATCTCCAGGGCGAACGATTGCGGTGAAGCGCGACGTGCGTTCATGGGCGACGAGGATCGCTTGGCCGTGACGGGCAAAGAGCATGAAATCGGCTTCCCAATGGCCCGGCTCCTGGCGGTTACCGGCGCTTTGCGGACGTTCCTGCAGGGATCTGCGCTGCTTGATGATATCGATCATGCTGCCGCCCTGCCGCACGAACCTGCCCCGGCGGTGCTTGGCGCGGGGCAGCAGGCGATGCCAGTAATCCTTCTGCGCCGAGCGGTGATAGATGAAGCGATAGATTGACTCATGGCTGATGCAGGTGCGACCATGCTCGCGCGTCAGCCGGCCGGCGATCTGTTCGGGAGACCATCCCATCGCAAGGCAGGTCTTCACCAGATCGCGCAGGTCCGGCTGGCGCTCCAGCTTGTATCGGCAGTCCCATCGTCGCCGTCGCACAGCCAGGCTGTGCGCCCGGACCGGCTCATAGCCACCGGGCCAAGCCTTGGTTCTGGCACCGTTGCGCCTCAGCTCCCGGCTGATCGTCGATACCGATCGCCCCAGCCGAGATGCTATCGATCTTCGAGATACATCGGCTGCATGCAGCCGATGTATCTCTATCCGCTCCACGAGGCTGAGCTGGTCGTAATGTTCTCCCATCGCAACACCATCTTAGCAGGTGTTGCACTTGTTCCGTGAACTCAGGGAATCCCGCTTTTGCGCTGAGCATTGGAAAAAGCGGGACCCCCGCGTGCGCGGGGGTGACGAATGAATTTTTCGGACGGTCTGTGTGGGGCCTTCGACAGGCTCAGGCTGAGCGGAGGTGTTTAGGCGACAAACACCTTGGCCTTAACCCACCGGCGCGCAGTTCAACCCCGGCGCCGCAGGCACCACCGGCACCACCATCGTCCGACCCGTGCCCGGATTGACGAACGGAAGATCGGCATCGGGATATTGCACCTTGCCCTTGAGCGCATCGATTTCGGCCTGGCGGCGCTTCAGGTAGAAATCGCGCGCGGCCATATAGGGGTCGCCGCTCTGGTTGCGCAGCGCATTCAGCTGCTCGTCGATCTGGATGCGCCCCTGCAGCGCGCTCAGCGTCGCGGCGGGCAGGGTGAAATAGGGGTCGTTGAACGGCGCACCGACCACGCTCGGGAGCAGCAGCCCGTCGATCGTGCCGCCCACCAGATCGCGCACCGTGGTTGGCCCGATCAGCGGCAGGAACAGATACGCGCCCGGCTCCACACCGTAATAGCCGAGCGTGTTGGCAAAGCCGTTGCGGCGATAGGGCAGCTTGAACGGATCGCGCTTGGCGATGTCGAACAGCCCGCCGATGCCGATGGTGCTGTTGATCGCGAACCGGCCCACGGTCTCCGCCGCCTTGCCCGGCTTCAACTGCAGCAGGAAGTTCAATGCCACGATCGGTTCAGTGAGGTTGCGCAGGAAATTGCGCAGGCCGTGCCGCACCGGCTTGGGCACCGCATCCTTATAGGCCATCGCCACCGGGCCGACGAGCGCTTCGTCGACGTCCTGCACCACCTCGAACGACTGGGCGTTCAGTTGCAGCATCGGATCGCCGGGCTGCGAATCGGGGCGCGCGGTGACGACGATGGCGCCATCCTGCACCGGGGCGGCAGCGGCGGCTGGTGTTTCGGCAGGAGCAGCAGCGAGCTGGTCGATGGCCGGGCAGGGCGGCAGCGCGGCCGCCGGTGTGACCGGTTTGACCGGTGCCTCGATCGGCGCTGCGATGGGTGCCGGTTCCGCACCTCCCGCCTGAAGCGATGCAAGTGCCAGCGCAAAGGGCAGCGCGGCCAGACTCATCGCGCGATGCTCGATGCGGAAATTTGTAGCAAAAGGGTCATCCCGGCGTCGTCATCCTTGCGCAGTATTGCCCCAGTTGCTCGGGCTATGGCCAGTGTCGGGACAAGTCAATGTCCCGCGTGCCGATATACGGCTGCCCGCGCCCTGCCGTTGCGCCCGCCCGACCAAAAAGCCTGTTTCCAGATGTTCCTGCTATGGTCTAAAGCACGGACATGCTGCTGTCGCTCGCCATTCGTGACCTGGTGCTGATCGAGGCGCTCGATCTGGACTTCCATGCGGGCCTTGGCGTGCTGACCGGGGAGACCGGGGCGGGCAAGTCGATCCTGCTCGATGCGCTCGGCCTTGCCATGGGCGCGCGCGCCGATAGCGGCCTGGTGCGCCAGGGGGCGGAGCGCGCGCTGGTGATCGCGGGTTTCGACGTGGGCGATCATGCTGGCGTGGCCGCGCTGCTTGCCGACAACGACATCGCGCAGGAACCCGGCGAGCCGCTGCTGATCCGGCGGCAGGTGCGCGCCGATGGCGGCAGCCGCGCGTTCGTGAACGACCAGCCGGTGTCCGCCGCGCTGCTGCGCGATCTGGGCGCGATGCTGGTCGAGATTCACGGCCAGCATGACGATCGCGGCCTCATCAACCCCAGGGGGCATCGCGACCTGCTCGACAGTTTCGGGCGCTGCGATGTCGCGGGCGTCGCGGCGGCGTGGCGCGAATGGCAGGCGGCGGAGCGGGCGTTCGTTGCGGCGAGCGAGGCGATCGAGACCGCGATGCGCGACCGCGAACTGCTCGAGCATAATCTGGAAGAGCTCGCCGCGTTCGGCCCGCAGCCGGGCGAGGAGGAGGAATTGGCAGGCGAGCGCGCCGCGATGCAGAAGGGCGAACGGCTCTCGGGCGATCTCGCCGAGCTGTTCGAGACCTTCGAAGGATCGAAGGGCGCGCTGGCGCAGCTGCGCGGCGCGGCGCGCAAGCTCGGCCGGATTGCCGAGGAGCACCCGCTGCTCGACGAGGCGATGGAGGCGCTCGACCGCGCGATGATCGAGGCCGACGATGCCGAAGCCAAGCTGCGCGCGGCATCCGAGGCGCTGACCTATGACGCGGTCCGGCTCGACGAGCTCGAACGACGGCTGTTCGATCTGCGCGCGCTCGCCCGCAAGCACAATGTCGCGGGCGACCTGCTGCCCGATCTGCTCAAGAAGATGCAGGCGGATTGGGCCGCGCTCGAATCGGGCGGGGCGAATGTCGCCGAATTGGACCGGGCTCGGCACAAGGCACGCGCGGCCTATGTCGCCGCGGCCGAGGCTTTGTCCGCTGCACGCGCAAAGGCAGGCGCGGCGCTCGATGCGGCGGTGATGGCGGAATTGAAACCCCTGAAGCTCGACGCCGCGCGCTTCCGCACCCTGGTCCAGCCGCTCGACGAGGCGCGCTGGGGGGCGAGCGGCATGGACCATGTCGAATTCCTCATCTCGACCAATCCAGGCAGCGATTTCGCGCCGCTGATGAAGATTGCGTCCGGAGGCGAGCTCTCGCGCTTCATCCTGGCATTGAAGGTCGCGCTGGCCGAACAGGGCGGGGCGGCGACGATGATCTTCGACGAGATCGATCGCGGCGTCGGCGGCGCGGTCGCCTCGGCGATCGGCGAGCGGCTGGCGCGGCTGGCGCGCGGCACGCAGCTGCTGGTCGTCACCCACTCGCCCCAGGTCGCCGCGCGCGGCAGCCAGCATCTGCTGATCGCCAAGACATCGGACGGCACGGTCGCGCGCACCTGCGTGCGCACGCTCGACGATGCCGGCCGCAAGGAAGAGATCGCGCGGATGCTCTCGGGCGCGGAAATCACCCCCGAAGCGCGCGCGCAGGCGGACCGGTTGCTGGAGGGGGTGTGATGGCCGGAAGGGATTTGGCCATCACAATCGGATACATTGCGATGGTCTTCGGATTGTCAGTCGCGCTGGCATGGCCTCATCCGGAATATGATCAAGCCGGTGCGGTTGCGGCTACCATTGAACACATCGTCGGTGAGGTGGAAAACGAGCTATCCCGAATGGGGGCCAAAGAGTCAGAGATGGTCGAGATGACAATATGCTTTGACACTAGTGGCCTTGTCGCAGTTCGAGAGGTTGCGAGGAAGATTTCTTCGGAGCAAATAAAAATAACTCCTGACGAGTATTGCTTGAAGAGAGGTGTCGGGGAGAATCTTGGAACGCATGGTCCCATCGTTGATTATTTCGATCTGAATGGTGAAGAGGCGGTTTTTATGAAATTAACGAATCTCGAGTGTGGTTTACGTGATTTGTGCTCCAGCGGTATTTACCATTCAAATTTCCATTATGGTTATGATCTCGTCAAGTTATCAGGAAAATGGACGGTTACGGTCAATCATTAGGTTGTAAAAGCATGATCATACGTTCGCTGGATTTTACATGACCAGAACCACCGAAGCCGAAGCCGCGATCGAACTGCAGCGGCTCGCCAAGAAGATCGCGCATCACAACCGGCTCTATCATGCCGAGGATTCGCCCGAGATTTCGGATGCGGATTATGACGCGCTGGTGCGGCGGAACAACGAGCTGGAAGCCGCCTTTCCACATCTGATCCGCGCCGACAGCCCCAACAAGCTGGTCGGCGCGGCGGTCGAATCCTCGCCGCTGGCCAAGGTGCGGCACGAGCAGCGGATGATGAGCCTCGACAACGGCTTTTCGGACGAGGACATTGCCGAGTTCGTTGCACGCGTGCGGCGTTATCTCGCCTTGCCCGAGGACGAGCTGCTCGCGTTCACCGCTGAGGACAAGATCGACGGGCTGTCGCTTTCGCTGCGCTACGAGAAGGGCGTGCTGGTGCGCGCCGCGACGCGCGGCGATGGCGAGGTGGGCGAGGATGTGACCGCCAATGTGCGGACGATCGGGGATATTCCCGAGCGCCTTACGCTCTCTCCCCTTGAGGGGAGAGGGGGGAGCCGCGAAGCGGCGGAGGGAGAGGGGAAATCGCCGACCTCTGCGCAGGCCCCCCTCCCAACCCTCCCCCCTGAAGGGGAGAGGGCCATTGATGTGCCCGACATCCTCGAGATCCGCGGCGAGGTGTACATGTCCAAGCAGGACTTTGCCGCGCTGAATGCGGCGCAGGAGGCGCGGGGCGAGAAGCTGTTCGCCAATCCGCGCAATGCCGCTGCCGGGTCGCTCCGGCAGAAGGACGCCAGGGTCACCGCCGCGCGACCGCTGCGATTCTTGGCGCATGGCTGGGGCGTGGCGAGCGAGGTTCCGGGCGCGACGCAGCACGAGGTGATGCAGGCGATCGCCGCGATGGGCGTTCCGGTCTCGCCGCTGCTGGTGCGGACCGAGACGCTCGATGATCTGCTGGCGCATTATCGCGAGATCGAGCGGCGGAGAGCAGACCTGCCCTATGATATCGACGGCGTGGTCTACAAGGTCGACCGGCTCGATTGGCAGGCGCGGCTGGGCTTTGTCGCCAAGGCCCCGCGCTGGGCGCTGGCGCACAAATTCCCCGCCGAACGCGCCGAGACGACGCTGCAGGCGATCGACATCCAGGTCGGGCGGACGGGCAAGCTGACCCCGGTGGGCAGGCTGGTGCCCGTCACCGTCGGCGGCGTTGTCGTGTCGAATGTAACGCTGCACAATCGCGACGAGATCGCGCGGCTGGGCGTGCGCCCCGGCGACCGGGTGAAGGTGCAGCGCGCGGGCGACGTCATCCCGCAGGTGGTCGAGAACCTGACCCGTGACGAACCGCGCGAACCCTATGCTTTCCCCGACCATTGCCCCGAATGCGGCAGCGAGGCGGTGGCGGAAGAGGGCGAGGTCGATGTCCGCTGCACCGGCGGATTGATCTGCCCGGCGCAGCAGCGCGAACGCCTCAAGCATTTCGTCAGCCGCGCCGCGCTTGACATCGACGGGCTGGGCGAAAAGACGATCGCCGAGTTTCTCGACGCGGGGTTCATCAAGCTGCCGGGCGATATCTTCCGGCTGAAGCAGCACCGCAGCGCGATCCTGGCGCGCGAGGGCTGGCAGGAAAAGTCGGTCGACAATCTGCTCGCCAGCATCGAGGCGCGGCGCGGCGCGGACCCGGGGCGCTTCCTGTTCGCGCTCGGCATCCGCCATGTCGGATCGGTGACGGCGAAGGACCTGGTCAAATGCTTCGGCAGCGCCGAGGCGGTGGGCGAGATCGGACGCCGGCTCGCGGAGGGCAGCATCGAGGCGACAGCAGAGGTCACCGCGATCGACGGCATCGGCCCGGCGGTGGCCGAGGCGCTGGGCGATTTCTTCCACGAACCGCACAATGCGCAGCTCTTCGACGATCTGATCGCCGAGGTCCGCCCCGCCGCGTTCGTCTCCACCGCGCGCGAGACCGAATGGTCGGGCAAGACCATCGTGTTCACCGGCAAGCTCGAGACGATGAGCCGCGACGAGGCCAAGGCGCAGGCCGAACGGCTGGGGGCCAAGGCAGCGGGATCGGTCTCGGCCAAGACCGATCTGGTCGTGGCGGGGCCTGGCGCGGGATCGAAGCTCAAGAAGGCGGCGGAATTGGGCGTGCGCGTGGTCGATGAGGCCGAATGGGCAGAAATCATGCGCTCTGCCTGATCGGCTGTCGAATCCGCCTGTCGCCGTTCGTCATGGGGGCAGAATGCGCGGCTATCGCGCGTTCGGATGAGGAGACATGATGATGCAGTACATGCTGATGATCCACGAAGACGAGAGCGTCTATGCCGGCCCCGAGGGCGAGAAGCTGCTCGCCGAGACGCTGGCGGCGCACATGGCGCTGGGCGAGGCGCTGGTCGCCGCCGGGGTGAGCTATTCGGGCGAGCGGCTCAAGCCGGCCTCCACCGCCACCACCATCCGCTGGAACATGGGCGAGCACCAGATCCACGATGGCGCGTTTTCCGAAAGCCATGAGGAACTGGGCGGCTTCTACATCATCGATGTCGCCAATCTCGACGAGGCGCTGCAATGGGCCAAGCGCATCCCGATCCCCAAGGGCGCGCTCGAGATCCGCCCGGTCTGGCCGATGAGCGGCCCCGACGCATGACCTCGGCCGGGCTGGGCGCGGCGATCATCGCGGCCCGGCCCGCCGTCGTGGCGGCGCTGGCGGCGCGGTTCCGCGATCTGGACCTGGCCGAGGACGGCTTTGCCGATGCGGTGGAGCTTGCCATGCGCCAATTCGCCGATGCGCCGCCGCCCGGCAATCTCGGCGGCTGGCTGCATGTGGCGGCACGACGGCGGATCATCGACCGGCTGCGGCGCAAGGCGCGGCTGGCCGAGCTGATCGCCGCACAGCCCGAAGCGGCGGAGGGCGAGGACATGGATACCGTCTCGCTGTTCGACGAACAGATTCCCGACGAGCGGCTGCGGCTGATCTTCATCTGCTGCCACCCCGCGATTGCGCCCGAGGCGCGCGCCGCGCTAACGCTGCGCGTGGTCTGCGGCGTGCCGACGGAGCGGATCGCGGCAGCTTTCCTGTTAGCGACGCCCGCCATGGCCCAGCGACTGACCCGCGCCAAGGCCAAGATCCGCGATGCGGGCGTGCCGTTCGAGACCCCGCCGCCGCATCTCTGGGCCGAGCGGCTGCAATCGGTGCTGGCGACGCTGGAAATCGGCTATGCGCTGGCGTTTCAGGATGCCGCGGGCAGCGAGCCGACCGCCGATCTGGGACCCGAGGTGCTACGGCTCACCGACATGCTCGCCGAACTGCTGCCCGACGATCCCGAGGTGCTGGGGCTGGCTGCGCTGGTGCAGTTGGGCGAGGCGCGGCGCGCGGCGCGGGTCGATGCTGCGGGGCGGATGATCCCGCTGAGCGAGCAGGATTGCACCCTGTGGGATAACCGGCTGATCGGCTCGGCGGCACGGGCCATGCAGCGCGCTGCGGCGCTCGGGCGCAGCGGGCCGTACCAGCTGATGGCCGCGATCCACCTGACCCATGCGCGGCGCAAGGCCGAGGGGCGGACCGACTGGGCGGCGATCCTGAAGCTTTATGATCTGCTCATCCAGCTGCGCCCCGGGCCTGTCGTGGCGATCAACCGCGCAATCGCGCTCGCGCGGGTCGAGGGGGCAGAGGCGGGGCTAGCTGCGATCGAGGCGCTGGGCGACGAGAAGATCGAGCGCTACCGCCCCTGGCAGGCGGCGCGCGCGCATCTGCTCGCGCAAACGGGTGACCGCGAAGGCGCGGCAGCGGCCTATCGCAAGGCGCTGGCGCTCAGTCCGGCGTGGGCGGAGCGGCTGTTTCTGGAGGCGAAACTTCGGGAAACCAGTGCATGACATGATGTTCGGCGGGGGTCCATGCGCCGATGCGCACGCCGATGGCGCGAAGATGGTCGCCGGTCCAGGCGTTGCAGCTGTGCACCAGCGAATAGCGGCCATGTGCCCGGTAGAAGACATCGTCGCCGCCATAGCCGGGGATGGGTTTCAGCGGGCCGCGCTCGGGAAAGGCAATGTCCGTCATCAATCGGTCGGCAAGCTGGCGATAGGCGGCATGGCTGATCACCAGCTTGCGGGCATAGCGGCCTTCTTGCGGGCGGTTCATGTGATAGATGTGGATCAGCGTCGCGTCGCTGCCGATCGCGGCGCGCGCCATGGTCGCGGGGTCGAGCTGCCGCCAATCGGGGGTGTTCAAGTAGAAATCGCGCTCGCCCCAGCCTATCGCAACATGATCGGTCGCGCCGGTGGCGTGATAGCGGCTGTCACTGAGGTCGGTCGGCGGGAAGAGCCGGTGCCAGTCGATCCCCTCTGCGCGCGCGGGCAGGATGAACCCGGTGTGGAAGCCGTTGCTCTCGACATAGATGGTCACGCCGTCTTTCGGCGCGCGCCACTGCGTGTTGGTGCCCCAAAGCCCGCCGATCTCGCCCGCGGCAAAGACGAGGCCTGCGATCAGCGCCAGCCAGGCGAGCAGGGTGCGCGCCTTTTTCAGCATCACCCGTCATTCTCGCGAACGCGGGAATCCCGCTTTTGCAGGACGTTCCAGAAGAAGCGGGACCCCCGCCTTCGCGGGGGTGACGAGCTAAGGCTCAAGCAAGAGGATTCGAGCCCCGCGTTCCGGCGAAAGCCGGAGAACGGACTGCAGCCAAAAGGCCTGCGAATCAGGCCACGCCGTTCTTGCACAACCGCAATACCGTCCAATCGCCGAGGTCCAGCCGTTCTTCCAGCGTAAAGCCCTGTTCGCGATACGCACCCGCCACCGCTTCGGCCTGCGTCCCGAGCAGCCCGGACAGCACGGCATGGCCCCCGGGCCCGGTGACCGCCGCGACATCGGGAGCGAGGTCGATCAGCGGTCCGGCGAGGATATTGGCGATGACCAGATCATAAGGTGCGCGCGCCTGCAGCCGGGCATCGTCCAGCCCCTCGGCAATCACCATGGCGAGTTCGCCGGGTTGGTCGCCGATGGCAAGGCCATTGGCCGCAGCATTATGCTCGACCGCCGGGCCGCACACCGGATCGATATCGCTCGCGATGGCGCGCGCCTCGGGCCACAGGTGCATCGCGGCAAAGGCGAGCAGCCCGGTGCCGGTGCCGATATCGATATGGTTGTTCACATGCACGCCGGCGGCCTGCATCGAATCGAGCATCATCAGGCAACCGCGCGTGGTGTTGTGGTGCCCGGTGCCGAAGGCGAGGCTCGCGGGAATCTCGAAGCTGCGCACGCCCGGTTCGTCGGAGGCGGGCATTTCGGGCGTATGAACATGAAAGCGCCCCGCACGGATCGGCTCGAGCCCGGCCTGGCTCAGTGTCACCCAGTCCTCGTCGGGCAGCAATTCGGCGCTCAGTGCCGCGCCGGCGGCGCTCGGGACGAGGCCGCGCAGCGTCTCGATCCAGGCGGTTTCGGGCGCTTGCGTAAAATAGGCATGCAGCGCCCAGCTTCCCGGCACTTGCGGATCGGCATAGGCATCGACCTCGCTCGCCACCAGGCTGGGGCTGCCGAAGCTGCTGTCGTCGAGCGTCATGTCCTCGGTCACAGTCTGCGCCTCGGCGAGCGTGCAGGGGATGGTGACTTTCCAGTTGTCCAATGCGTGGGTCCTTGTTCGCGTGGAGGCTCGCACACCTTTAGGGAAACCCTCTTCACTTTGCCAATCCCGTCATTCCCGCGCACGCGGGAATCCCGCTTTGGCGAGACGTTTCCGAAGCAAGCGGGACCCCCGCGTTCGCGGGGGTGACGAAATACGGTGGACCCGGATCAGGCGTTGATGAGGTGTGACAGGTCTTCCCAATTCGGGTTTGCCTGCTCGATCAGGTCAACCTTCCATTGCCTTCGCCACTTCTTGATCGCCTTCTCCTGCGCGATCGCGAATTCGATCTCGTCATGCCATTCGGTATAGACGAGCCGGTCGAGGCCATAGCGCTTGACGAAACGTGACCCACCCTCGGATCGATGCTGCTCCACCCGGCGTCCGATATCTGCGGTCACGCCGGTATAGATCGTACCCCGATAGCAATCCGCCATCATGTACACCCAGCCCCCCTTCATCTCATCCCCTAGCGCACGTAACTCGCCCCGTTCACGTCGAGCACCGCGCCGGTCATTGAGGGCGGCGCGTCGATGGCGCAGAAACTGGCCATGGTGGCGACCTCGTCGGGCATAGCGACGCGGCCGAGCGGGATGTCGGCGAGCAGCTTGTCGCCGCCGCGGCTGGCAAGATAGTCCTCCGCCATGCCGGTCATGGTGAAGCCGGGGCAGATGGCAAAGGCATAGATGCCATGGCCCGCATAGGCGCGTGCGATCGACTTGGTCATCGCCACCATGCCGCCCTTGGACGCGGCATAATGCCAGTGCGCCGGGCTGTCGCCGCGATAGGCGGCGCGGCTGGCGATGTTGA
>FWWL01008409.1_pt1 | contig 13254 bp, 11 predicted proteins | sample 2228331 | NCBI WGS metagenome assembly FWWL01 (sample SAMEA103939775, study PRJEB20133) | metagenome | reverse complement strand
CCGTCGAGGTCTTCGACGCCTTCGCCGCCCGCATCGAGGCCCTCAACCCGAAACTTAACGCCTTCTGCACCCTCCGGACTCCGGGACCATCCGCTTTAAGGGCGACCGGATCGACGGCCTGCCGCCCCACCGGGTCTGCCGGCTCGGTGTGGGCCGCACCTTTCAGATCGTTCAGCCGTTCCCGGACCTGACCACCCTTCAGAACGTTATGGTCGGGGCGTTCAACCGGGCCCGGAGCGAGGCCGAGGCGGCCCGGATCGCCTGGGATGCCCTGGTCCGGGTCGGCCTGGCGGAGAAGGCTGACCGGCCCGCCGCCTGGCTCACCCTGGCCGACCGCAAGCGGCTTGAGGTCGCCCGGGCCCTGGCCACTGGGCCGGAACTGCTGCTCCTGGATGAGGTTCTGGCCGGGCTGACGCCCCGGGAGGTGGAAGAGGCCCTCGGTCTGGTCCGGCAGCTCCGGGACTCGGGGTTAACCCTGCTGGTGATCGAGCATGTGATGCGGGCGGTGATGACCCTTTGCGACCGGGTGGTGGTGCTTCACCACGGCCAGAAGATCGCCGAGGGCACCCCGGCCGAGGTGGCCAGCTCGCCGCAAGTAATTGAAGCCTACCTGGGCGAGGAGGCCGACGTTGCTTGAGGTGAGGGACCTGGTGGCCGGTTACGGTGAGGTGGAGGTGCTGCACGGCGTCAGCCTCCGGGTCGGCGCCGGTGAGGTGGTCGCCCTGGTCGGGTCAAACGGCGCCGGCAAGAGCACAACCCTGCGGGCCATATCGGGGCTCATCCGGCCCTCGGCCGGCCAGGTCGTTTTCGACGGGCGCCGAATCGACGGCCTGGAACCCCACGTCATCGTCCGGCTGGGAATCGTCCAGGTGCCGGAAGGCCGCAAGGTCTTCCCTTCCCTGACCGTGCTGGAGAACCTTGAGCTGGGCGCCTACGTCCCGGAGGCGAAGCGCTACCGGGCCGAAACCCTCAAGCTGGTCTTCGAGCTCTTTCCCATCCTGGCCGAGCGGTGCCGGCAGCCGGCCGGAACCCTTTCCGGCGGCCAGCAGCAGATGCTGGCCATCGGGCGGGCCCTGATGGCCCGGCCGAAGCTGCTGATGCTGGACGAGCCGTCCCTGGGCCTGGCCCCCAACGTCGTGACCGAAATCTTCCGGAAGATTTCGGAGGTCCGCGCCGCGGGCACCACGGTGTTGCTGGTGGAGCAGAATGTGCGGCGGGCCCTGCGGGTGGCCGACCGGGGCTACGTCCTCGAAACCGGCCGCATTGTCCTGGAAGGCTCTGGGGCCGAGCTGCTGGCGAACGAGCACGTGAAGCGGGCCTACCTAGGGCTGTAAAAGGAGGCAGTGGGCATGGCGCCAAAGGCCGAGTATATCGCCGAGCTGGCCCGGCTGGTCGTGCGGACCCGGCCGGAAGACCTGCCGGCCGGGGTCACCGACCAGGCCAGGCTGGTTCTGCTGGACACCCTGGGGGCCATCGTCGGCGGCAGCCGGCTGCCGGAGGTGGTGGCACTGGCCAGGGCCTGGGCGTCCCGGGAGGGTCCGGCGACCATCCTGGGCCCCGGACTTAAGGCCCCGGTAAGGGAGGCCGCCTTCGTTAACGGGTGCGCCGGGGTTGCCCTGGAGCTGGATGAGGGCCACCGGCTCGCCGGGGGACACCCGGCCGCCCACGTCCTGCCGGCCGTGCTGGCGCTGGCCGAGGCCCGCCGACTTCCGGGCCGGGAACTGCTGGTCGCCTTTGTCGTCGGGTATGAGGTGGCGGCCAGGGTGGGGATGGCCGCCCGGCTCAGGCCAATGGTCCACCCCCACGGCACCTGGGGCGTGCTGGGCGCGGCGGCGGCCGCCGCCCGCCTTATGGGATTTGGCCTGGAGCCGACGGCCGAAGCCCTGGCCGTGGCCGGCAGCCTGACCCTGGCCACATCCTGGGGGACGGCCCTGGAAGGCGCCACCGTGAGGAACGCCTACGCCGGAGCGGCCAACCTGCTGGGCCTGCTGGCGGCGGAGCTGGTCGCCGCCGGGTTCACCGGACCGGCCGACGGGCCCGGCCTCACCTTCCTGCAGGCTACGGGCGAGGGCTTCCGGCCGGAGGCCGTCCTGGAAGGCCTCGGTTCCGACTGGCAGCTTGCCCGCAATTACTTCAAGTTCCACGCCTGCTGCGCGTATAATCATCCGGCCCTGGACGCCCTGGCCGCCCTGCAGGCGGCCTACGGCTTCGGGGCCGATGAGGTCGAGGCCATTCTGGTGGAAACCTGGGAGCGGGCGGCCCTGCTGGCAAATCCCGAGCCGGAAAGCTACCTGGGGGCGAAGTTCTCGATCCCGTTCGCCTGCGCCACCCTTATCGTTAACGGTTCGACCGGGCCGGAAGCCTTCTCCCCCGAGGCGGCCAGGGACCCGCGGGTGCTGGCCCTGGCCCGGAAGGTCAGCGTGCGGGCCGACCCCGAGCTTTCCCGGGCGGTGCCGGCCATGCGCCCGGCCCGGGTAACCGTTCGGCTCCGGGACGGCCGGGTGCTCACCGGCTTGGCCGAAAACCCCCGGGGTGACCGGGCGGCCGGGGACTCGGTGGGCCGGGCCGAACTGGAGGCGAAGTTCGTGCGTCTGGTGGAACCGGTTGTCGGACCGGCGGCCGCCCGGGAGGCGGTGGATATGGTCTTAAGGCTAGACGAGCTTCCCAGTATTGGGGCCCTTACCTCGGTCCTGGGGCAGAGGGACCGCTGAAAAAGTACCGGCGGAGGTGAGACCGTGTCTTCGGAGGCGTTTGACCGGCCGCATGCCGACTACATCACCGATTTCACCCTGGATTTCAAGCCGGACCCGGCACGCACGGCCCTGATCATCGTCGACATGCAGTATGCAACCGGCAGCCGCCACCACGGGCTTGGCCGGCAGCTTGCGGAAGCCGGGCGGCTCGAGGAGGCCCGCTGGCGGTTCGACCGGATCGAAAACCTGGTGGTTCCGAATATCCGGCGGCTTCTCGCCTTTTTCCGGGCCAGGGGGCTGCCGGTTATCTACCTGGTGATCGGGGCGGAGCGAGAAGATTTCTCGGACATGCCGGCCCACATGCGGCCGCTGGCCCGTTCGACAAACAACCGGGTCGGGACCCGGGAACACGAAATCCTCGACGAGATCAAGCCCGCCCCGGGGGAGCTGGTCTTTCGGAAGACGACGATTTCGGCCTTCACCTCCACGGGCCTGGATACGGCCCTCCGGGCGCTGGGGGTCACCGACCTGGTCTTCGTCGGCATCTCCACCAACATGTGCGTCGATACCACCGCCCGGGACGCCGCCGACCGGGGCTACCGCTGCATCCTGGTGGCGGATGCCTGCGCCGCGGCCAAGGAAGAGTACCACCGGTTTGCCCTGCTCAACTTCCAGCGGCTCTTCGGCCGGGTGGCCACCACTGCTGAACTCCTGGCCGAGCTGGGGGCACCGGCCGGTCTCGCCGCCGGCCCCGGGCGACCGTGAGAGCCGTAAGGTTCCACCGCTTCGGCGGCCCGGAGGTGCTGACCTGGGAGGATGCACCCGACCCGGAGCCGGGACCGGGCGAGGTGGTGGTGCGGGTTCAGGCCTGCGGGGTTAACCACCTGGACCTGGACATCAGGGCCGGGACTTCCCGGCTACCGGTGAGCCTGCCCCACATTCTCGGCCGGGAGGTGGCGGGAGAGGTGGTGGCCCTGGGACCGGGCGTGACCGGTTTTCGGCCGGGGGACCGGGTGCTGGTCGCAATCATCGGGGGCTGCGGCCGCTGCGCCTTCTGCCGGACCGGCCGGGACAACCTCTGTCAGGCGGCCCGGAGGCCCGGTATTAACCGGCCGGGGGGCTACGCCGAATTCGTCTCGGCCCCGGTCGAAGACCTTATCCCGATTCCCGAGCAGCTTACCTTCGAGCAGGCGGCGGCCGTTCCCATCGCCTTCGGGACCGCCTACCACATGCTCATCACCCAGGGCGGCCTCAGGGTCGGGGAGACCGTTCTTATCAACGCCGCCGGCAGCACCATCGGAACGGCCGCGGTCCAGGTGGCCAGGGCGGCCGGCGCCAGGGTCATCGCCACGGCCGGGTCCGACGAAAAGCTCGGGCGGGCCCGGGAACTGGGGGCCGACGAGGTGGTCAACTACACCCGGCCGGACTGGGGCCGGCGGGTCCTGGAACTCACCGGCGGCCGGGGGGTGGACCTGGTCTTTGAGCACGTGGGCGGGGCGGTCTTCGCCGAAAGCTTCAACCTGCTGGCGCCGGACGGCCGCCTCTGCGTCTGCGGCGGCCACGCCGGGGAGGAGGTTTCCCTGGACCTGGTCGCCCTCTTCCGACGCCAGGTCAGGGTGATCGGGTCGTTTTCGGCCACCCGGCGGGAGGTCGAGCTGATGCTTGACCTGGTAAGCCGCGGCCTCTTCAGCCCCGTGGTCTACGGGGTCTATCCGCTGCGGGAGGCGGCAGCAGTGCACCGGCTGATGGCCGCCCGGGCTAACTTCGGCAAGCTACTCCTCAGCTCCTAGTTTAAACCCAGGCGGCTTAAGGAGGCGACGGATGTTCGACCTGCTGATAAAAGATGGGCTGATCATTGACGGTTCGGGCAACCCGGGCTTTTACGGGGCCGTGGGCGTAAAGGATGAGCGGGTTGCCATCCTGCGGGGCGACGTCGCAACCGTCGAGGCCCGCCGGGTCATCGATGCCCGCGGCCGGGTCGTCTGCCCGGGCTTTATCGACTTTCACGCCCACTCCGGCCTGATGATTTTTGCCGACCCAAAACACGAGCCGAAGGTCCGCCAGGGTGTCACCACCGAGGTCATCGGCGTCGACGGAAACTCCTATGCGCCCTTTCTAAACCCCGAAGACTTCGACCGGTTCCTGGAGCTGAACTCCGGCCTCGACGGGCGCCCCCGGCTTCCGGCCCGCTGGTCAACGGTGGCCGAATACCTGAGCCTTTTTGACCGCAAGGTTGCCGTAAACATCGTCTACCTGGTGGGAAATTCCCCCCTGCGCATCGGCGCCTTGGGCTGGGATAACCGGCCCCCGACCGAAACCGAGCTGGCCAACATGCGGGCCATGCTCCGGGAGGCCCTCGAAGAGGGGGCCTGGGGCCTTTCCACCGGCCTGGATTACCCGCCCGGAAGCTACGCCGGGACCGACGAGCTGGTGGCCCTCGCCGAGGAGGTCGCCAGGCTCGGGGGCATTTACCACACCCACGTCCGCTACCGGCTGGGCGACCGGTTCCTGGACCCGTTCAAGGAGGCCATCGAGATCGGCCGAAGGAGCGGCGTTCCCGTCCACATCACCCATTTCTACCTGCGGGTCGGGGCCCCGGGCGGGGCCGAACGGCTCTTGGGGCTGGTGGAGGATGGGCGCAAGTCGGGGCTGGATATAACCTTTGACAGCTACCCGTATATTTACAGCAGCACCCGGCTTTTGATTGTGTTTCCCGAGTGGGCCCACGCCGGCGGGCCCGAAAGGCTAAAGGCCGTCCTGGCCGACCCGGAGGCCCGCAAACGGCTTCGGCAGGAGGTTCTGCCCCGGGGCCCGTCCTGGGAGGAGATGTGGCTTACGAATTTCAACCGCCCGGAAAACCACCGGTTTGAGGGCAGGTCGGCGGCCGAGGTGGCCGGGCTGATGGGGCTTCCGGTGGTGGATGCCCTTTGCGAGCTTTTGCTTTCGGAGGAGCTGGGCATAAACTACGTGACGTCCGGGGTTGACGGGCCGAGCCTGCCGAAGTTCATCTGCCACCCGCTTTCGATGGTGGGCAGCGATTCCATCTTTTTGGGGCAGTATCCGAGCCCGAGGACGTATGGGACGTTCCCCCTGATACTTTCGGCCTTTGTCCGGGAGGAAGGTTACCTGCGGCTTGAGGAGGCGGTCCGGAAGCTGACGTCGTTTCCGGCCCAGCGGCTGGGGCTTCCGGACCGGGGCCTTTTGCGGGACGGCTTTAAGGCGGATATCGTCATCTTCGACCCGGAAAAGGTCAGGGCCCCGGCGAGCCGGACGAAACCCAAGCAGTTTGCCGAGGGGATCGAGTACGTCATCGTCAACGGTGAGGTGGTCATTGAAGCCGGCCACCATACCGGGGCCCTGCCCGGCCGGGCCTTAAGACGAAGCCGGATTTCGACCTAGCCCAGACGTCGTCCCACCGCCCGGCCAGGCACCGGTGACTCCGGGCAGCCTGAGAGGTCGCGCGGTCGGGGGTAGGTGCCGGGTACCCCCTCGCGCTTGCCGGGACGAAAGCAGGAGCCGGGCCTTCCCGGAATTTCAGGCGGGGTGGCCGATAAGCTTCCGGCCTGGGTCAACCCGCGGGCAGAGCCGGAGCCCGGCTACCTGCCGCCAGGTGAAGGGTACGGCCGCAGTCGCGGGGCCCGTCGGACCGCCGGCCCGTGCAAACTTCCCGGACCGAGGGCCCCGGGCGCCCCAGCCTCAGCCGGCAAACCCGCAGTTCCAGAAGAACCACTGCCGACGACCTCCTTGCGGATGGCCCTCAGCTCGGCAAACTGGCCCGCCTGAATCCAGGGAACCTCCTCCCAGATGAGCTGCTGAAGCTCCCGAACCAGCGGCTTCTGCTTTTCCGTGTCGGGCTCGGCCCAGATCCCCGCCACAATCCGCTCCTTCCGCTCCGACTCCCACCAGCCGGGCCAGGCCGCGCTCAGCGGGGACCGGATCGCCGGATGCTCAAGGACCACCCCGTGGGTTACGAACACATCCCAAAGTTCGGGGTTGCTCCGCCGCTGAACCAGGGCCGCCCAGTCCAGAAGCTGCAGGTCCACTTTAAACCCCACCCGCTCAAGCTGCTCCCGGAACGAAAGCGAAAGGTTGTAGTGAAACGGGTAAGCCTTGGTTGTAAACCAGCGAATTGGCCGGCCGTCGTAGCCGGCCTCCCGCATCAGCCGGCGGGCCTTCTCCGGGTCGGGCCGGTTGTAGACCTCCTTACCGGCATCATTGTACCAGGGGCTACCCTTCGGGGCCAGCTCGGGTCCCAGCCCGATGAACTCCCTGAGGCCAAAGGCCGTAAGCATCGCATGCTCAAGGTCAACCGCCGCCAGGACAGCTTGCCTCAGCCTCCGGTCAGCAAAAAGGCCCTGCTTTTTGTTAAAAAAGGCCGCAATGTAACCGAAAGGCCTGACCAGCAGCGCCTCGAGCCCGGCCGAAGCTTTAAGCCGATTGTAGTGGTCAAGCTGCAGGCCCTCAGCGAAGTGGTATTCGCCGGTCGCAACCCCGTCGGCCCGAACGGTGTCTTCCGGCACCGGAATGAACAGGATTTCGTCAAAGTAAGCCGTTCGCCGGCCGGCAAGCCCGTCCGGGGCCTCAGTCCTGGAGACATACTTTTCCCAGCGCTGGAGCCGGATATGCCGGTCGGGTATCCGCTCCACCAGCCTGAAAGGCCCCGTCCCGATGCAGAGCTCCTCCGGTAGCCGGTCCTTGCCGACCCTTTCGGCAACGGCCGCCGGGATGATTATCGCCCGGGTACTCTGAGCCAGAAACTCGACGAAAAGGCCTGCCGGCTGGTTGAAAGAGACGCTGAAGGCGTACCGGTCTATCTCCGTTATCCGGTCGAGCTCCGCCCGGCCAAAGACCTCACGGCCGCCGGCCGAAACCTCACCCCACCGCCGCAAGGAGGCCACGGCATCGGCGGCGGTCAACTCCTGACCGTTATGGAACAGGACACCCTTGCGCAGGTGGAACGTGAACCGGGTTGCCGTCCGGTCGACCTCGTACCGCTCGACCAGATGGGGCACGGCCTCCAACCTGGAGTTATACGTAAAGAGGCTTTCGAACACGTGGGCCATGGTCCAGTTGGCAACGAGGGCGGTCGTGTGGGCTGAGTCCAGGGTTGGGGGCTCGCTGATGATCGCGACTTTAAGGGTTCCGCCGGTTCTGGGCAACCGGGCCGGTTGCGGGGTCCCGGGCGTGGCCACGCCCGGGGCGCAGCCTCCGAAAAGGCCTGCAAACGCCGCCGAAGCCGTCAGGGTCAGAAACTGCCGCCGGCTAATACCCATTTTGCACCTCCTGAGCGATTCGAGCTGCCGCCCGAGAAATTCTACAACGGTTGGGGCGGTGGAAAGGGCGGGCCGGGCTCAAGCAGCCGGTCCGGTCGGAACTCTTCGAGGAGCGGCGATGGGTTTCCCGTAACAAGCTCGTCGGCGAGAAGTTCCCCGATCAGGGGGCCCAGGGTGACGCCGCTGTGGGTAAATACCAGGTAGTAGCCCTCAACAGGACCGGCCGGGCCGACCGCACTCAGCCCATCGGCCGGCATCGGCCTTACTCCGACCACTGTCTGTCTGAGAGCCGTGGCGGTCAGGCCCGGCAGGATTCGGCAGGCCCTTTCGTGCAGAGCAGCAATTAGCTCCCAACCGCGACCGTCTTGCAGGCCGGCATCCAGGTCCCGTGGGCCGCCGGCAACGACCCGCCCCCGGCCGTCGGGCCGCAGGTGGACTTCGGGAGTTCGGACAACCCGGTTGACGGCGACCGGCGAATCAAAAGTCGCAAGCAATCCGGGCATGAACCGCCGCTTAATAGCGACCCCTAACGGCTCCAGAATCCGGCCGGCCTGGGCACCCGAGCAATCCACAACCGCATCCGCTTCCAGGTCGCCCACGCCGGTCCGGACGCCGGTGACCCTGCCGCTGGCGACGATAAGGTCAAGGGCCCGCACCGGGAAGAGGATTGTGGCCCCGAGGCCGGCCGCCTCGGCCAGGAAGCGGCTGACCAGGGCCGGAACGTCCACCCAGCCTTCATCCGGGTAGAACGCGAAGACCGCGTCCCGCCCGTCGGGCAGTATGAGCCCGGGTTCCAGCCGGCAGGCCCGGTTCCGGTCGATAATCTCGGCCCGGTAGCCCCAGGCATGAAGTCGGGAAACCTTTTCCACAAGCCGGTCGGCCCCCACCCCCGTTGCCCACTCCAGGTTGCCGGCAGGGAAAAAGAATCCCGGCCCCAGCTCCGCATGCAGCCCGTGGTAGAGTTCAACGGCCCGAGCGTTGAGGTCATGGTAAGGGCGCGGCAGCTTTTCGTTGGCGTTGACCCACGCAAAACTTGCGCCGCTGGTCCGGGCGGCCGGCGCCTGGGCGTCAAGGACCGTCACCGGCACACCCCGCCGGCTCAAGGCCCTGGCCACCGACGCCCCAACCACACCGGCCCCGATAACAATCGCTTTCATAATCACGCGGCGGCCTCCTCCCTTTAGGCAGTGTGGCAGGTTTGGGGGTCCCTCCCGACTCAGCCTAACCCGCCCGGTATCTGGTGATGACCTCCTGGTCCAGCTCCCAGCCCCAGCCCGGCCGCTCAGGAAGCCTGAATCGTCCGTCCTTAAACCGGGGCCGATTCGCAATAAGCTGGTAGAAAATCGGGTCCCGTTCTGGATGGAAAACCTCAAGGTAGGTTCCGTGGGGTATGGCCGCGAGCAGGTGGGACGCAATCTGGGGCTCCTCGTGGTGGGCCATTTTCACGTTGAAGCATGCCGCCAGCATGGCCACCCGCCGCCATTCGGTCGGGCCACCGCCCCAGCTGGCGTCAAAATTGCAGATGTCGATTGCGCCTGCCAGCATCAGGTCGCGGCATCCCGCCCGGGTGACCTCGCTCTGACCCGCGGTCACCGGGATGCCCCCGATATTCCGGACCAGGGCCATTTCCAGCCGGTCGGCGCACGGCTCTTCGAACCACCCGACCCCCAGGTCGGCGACGCGGCGGGCAAACTCGATCGCCTCCCGCGCACCCCAGCCGCGGTTGGCATCGACCACCAGGATAAAGTCCGGTCCGGCCGCCTCCCGGGCCACCCGGACCCTTTCGGCGTCCTCGGCCGGGCTCAAACCGCCCACCTTGAACTTGCAGCCCGCTACCCCCAGCTCCCGGAGCGCCACCATCTCCTCGCCAATGTCCCGGAGGGTCTTGCCCTCCTCGTAATATCCGCCGATCGCGATGACGGGCAGTTCGTCCCGATAGCCTCCCCAGAGGCGATAGAGGGGTACGTTCAGGGCCTTGCCGAAGAGGTCCCACAGGGCGCTGTCTACACAGGAGATCGCCTGCAGAATCAGCTCCTGCCGGTGGCTTCCGCCCCGGACGAACCCGGACAGACCCTCCCAGCACCGCTCCGGGTTTGCCGGATCTTCGCCGGCAAGCCAGGGGGCAATCTCTTCCCGGATGATCCGAACGACCTCAGCCTGGTAATAACGTTCATCACCGTTATACGACTCGCCGATAAGTCCGTCGTCAGTGTAGATTCGGGTAACGACCGTGCACCTGCGGTCCACGTAATAGGTGCTGCCCCTGTACACGCGGCCCAGGGGTACCTCCAGTGGGATAGCTTCTACGGACCGGATACGCATCTTTAAACCTCCAGATCAGGTTTCGACAACGACCACCTCGTGGTCGAGGATCACCGGCACGGTTACGGCTGCACCCTCGGCCCGGGTTTCGACGGGCACGGCCTGGCCGTTGACCAGCAGCCGCGCCCGGCGGAGCCGCTGCGCCTCGGGAACCCGCAGGATAACCTGCTGCTCGGGCAGGGGTGTGAGCTCGTCCAGGGGCCCCTTCCAGGCTCGCGGATGGCTCAGATTCACCAGGTGGATGACATACCTTCCGGGCTGGCGGTACGCATTAACATCGAGGAGGCCCGGCCCGAGCACCTCGACCGGCATCCGGGCCCCGGCAGCCCAGCTGACCGCATTGGCCAGCACCCTCCAATGGTCGGGGATGCCGTCGCGGTAATAGTGCCGGTCAAGGTCGGCGGCGAAGTAGGCGACCCGACCGGAACCAAAGCGGTTTACACAAACGGTTGGGATATCGGTCGCCGTTACGGGGGACCAGACAATCTCCGGCGGGTAGACCGGGAAAGGCGGGAAATAGGTCAAAACCACCGTCGTCCCCGGCAATGGGGCCGTCAGCATCAGGTGGCGGGCCCCGGGTATGATGGTCGTTTCGTCCAGACCCGCCAGGAGCGGGTGCTCGGCATTGAGCCGCTGATACCAGTTCACGTACGGGCCCAGGGGACCCCGGAGGAAGCTCACGCCAAAAAGGTCGGCCAGCCCGAACTCATCCCGGCGATCCCCCCACTCGTCGTAAAGTGAAGTCTCAAAAGTTGCCACAAGACCCCCACCTGCCGAAACGAATGCCCGCAACTGGGCACACTGCCGGTCGGACAGTATCGCCTGATTGGGCAGAACCAGGACGCGGTAGCGTTCCAGCCGCTCCGGTTCCAGCAGTTCGTCGTGAACAAGGTCAAAGGGGACCCGGGCCCGGATAAGGGCGTATATAAAGCCCCGGAGGTGTTCCAGACACCGTGACCTCGGGTCAGCCCGACCGTAATAGTCGAGCAACCTTTGAGAAAAAATTACCCCTACGCTGGCAATCGACTCCCGCTTATGCGGATACTCCTCATTGTCCGGGTACCACCGGAAAAACGCTTCCAGGGGCCGGTAAAACCGCCGGTCCTCCTGGACGGCATTGACCACATGCCACCAGGGCAGACTGTCGCCGGCAACGATTTCGGCAAGCCAGACCCGCAGTTCGGCTTCCGGCTTGTGGTACAGCCGGTAATCCCGGCCGCCGGGGGCAAGCCAGGTTCCGCAAACCATCCATCGCCTTTTGTCCGGGGCAACGGCACGCATAACCTTGCCCTGTTCGGCGGCCACAGCCGGCAGCTCATTCAGAGGCCGCCCCTGGAAATCCGAAACGACCACCTCGGCCTCGTGCGCAAGCTTGAGCCAGTCGGTTCCGGCGTCGCAGGCCCGCAAAGGCGGGTGAAGATTCCCGATCCAGACACAATCGGGCTTCAGCCGCTTTACGGCCTGCCGGAAATGGCGCCAGACATCCCCATGGACCCGATACCGCCACTGAATTAAAGCCCGCCAGCGGGGGTCGGCCCAGTCTTCCGCCTCAGGCAGACCAAGCCCGCTGAACTGCCGGAAAAGCTTTTCGCAACGCGGACAGTAACAGAGTCCCTGGGACCGCTCCAGACCCCGCCAACCGTTGTCGAAAAACCCGTCGACGTCGTAGCGTCTGACCAGCTCGGCCAGAACGGACGGAATAAACTCCCAATCTGATCTGTCGCCAATGTTCTCACCGAGAGATTTTGAGATCATCCGGGCAAACCCGTCGCCGGCACTGCCAAGGTCAATAAGAAGCGTCGCGTTGGGTCTTTTAAGGTTAAGCCGGATGGTGTACTCGTCAAGTATATCGACACTCAAGTAGGGACATGAGCCGGGACAGGGTATCCGGTCAGGGCCCTGAAGAGCTCGTCGAGGGCCTGGGACAGCCGGCCATCGGCGGCTTAAGCCTCGGGCAGCTCACCGGCAATAAGCCCGGCCAGAAGGCCAAGGGTCTTTTCCGGGTTTTCAACCGGTGCCCAAGCAGGCGGACCTCCTTCCATCTTCATCCTGAGCTCGTGGATCCTGAGGCCCTCGGTTACCACCCACGGGGGCTCGTCCGGGGCCGGCCAGGTTCAGCCGTACCTTGCCCTGATAGCGCACAGCTGGCCGGGCCCCGGTCCCCGGCTTCATCGAGCCCGGGTTCAACCTGATGAGAGACGGCTCCCCGTAGCTGAACTCACGGTCCGGCACCAGCACCCGGGCGCAAAGCGCCGCCCCGGCTCGAGGTGTTCGAGGTTTCTTGAGCCGGCCTCACCCGAACGGAATGGCCCGGCCCCTGTCAGCCAGAAACCCCGGCACCCGTCACGGGTCTCCTTGGCCCGGGGTCTGGCTACGTCGATTACATCGCCGCCGCGCAAAGCGTGGCTGAGCCACGGGGCATGATGAGCCGGTGGAGGGCTTCCTGGGGCCTGGTCCTGGCAAGAAACCGCTGCACGTACTTTTTGCCCGTGCTTCCGCCCGATGTCGGTAAGCCTGGGCGAACGGGCAGACCTTGGCTGCCGGCCAGCCGGCAGAGCCGGCGGTCAAAGACGAGCCGGTCATAATTGAGCATGGGGCCTCCTCCTTCCCGGTTGTGGGTTTGGTTTCCCTTAAGTCTTACAGGGTGGGGAGGCCCCTTGCTTACTCCCACGTCCCAACTCATGCCCCGAAGTCAGTTAAAGGATGCCCGCAAACCCGAGCAGGATCCGGGCGGTATGCTTCGTGCCCAGGATAAAGTCCTCAAGCCGGATGTGCTCGTTCGGGGCGTGGACGCGGTCGCCCGGGTAGCTGACCCCGGCAACGCCCACCGGAACCTTCAGGTACGCTACGAACGGGTACATCGGGCCGGAACCGCCGATAAGCGGGTGAACGGCAGGCTCCTTGCCGTAGACTTCCCGGGCGGCGTCGACGGTGAGCCGGACGAACGGGTCATCGGGGTCGACCCG
>FWWL01008408.1_pt1 | contig 13254 bp, 6 predicted proteins | sample 2228331 | NCBI WGS metagenome assembly FWWL01 (sample SAMEA103939775, study PRJEB20133) | metagenome | reverse complement strand
GTGCCTTCTGGAGTACCTTCTATCGTCCCTTCGCCCTCCGGTGTGCCCTCAGGCGTGCCTTCTATCGTCCCTTCGCCTTCCGGTGCCCCTTCAGGAGTGCCTTCTACTGTCCCTTCGCCTTCCGGTGCCCCTTCAGGAGTACCTTCTACTGTCCCTTCGCCGTCCGACGTGCCTTCAGGGATGCCTTCTGCCGTCCCTTCGCCGTCCGGAGTGCCCTCAGGCGTGCCTTCTGCCGTCCCTTCGCCGTCTGGTGTCCCTTCGAGTGTTCCTTCACCTTCGGGGCAAGGTCCTGTGGAAACTTTAAGGTCAACAGGTGTATTTCTTGCAACTTCTTCTCCACCAAGGGGAGATTGATAAAAAACCACTCCTGATGGATATGTATCGTTACATTCTTCAATTAATTCTCCCAATGCTAAGTTCGCCGAATTAATTTTTCCTATTGCTGTAACAAGAGTATCTCCTATAACATCAGGGACTACGGTGCAAATTCCAGATGATACCACAAAATCTACATTTGTAAATATTGGGACTTGATTTCCTGAAAAAGTATTTTCAAGAACAATTCCAATATCATAAGTCCAGTCACATCTTTCTGTATATGAAGTAAACAAACCCCATTCTTCAAGCATTGTTTTTACAGTGTTATAGTTCTGTCCTGTAAAATCAACCACTGTAAAATATGGGTTATTCACGAGGAATGGGTATGTTTCTCCTTCGTTGATTATCCAGGTAGATGAAAAGTCCCAGCCTGTGTATGTGCTTTGTGTTTTCATCTCTGCTGTGGTTTTCCCTTCACCGCCATCGGATATTTCTAATCCACTGTATTCCTTATCCCAGTAACATGAATTTATTCCCATGGGTCCGGCATCATTCTGTGCGCAAAAACCACCTACAGTTCCTTTACTGCTTGTGTTAACTAAAGCCACAGCATAGGAATTGCTTATATAACCCCGATTGTAGCCGATAAAACCGCCCACATTTTCATCCCCTGACACGGAGCCCCAAAAATAGTTTTGAGAATTGTTCCCCATAAACATGGAATCGCTAATCGTTCCAAGTAATCCACCCACATTGTTGTTCCCGGTGACCTGAGCAACAGCAAACGACTCGTTTACAATCCCTTTGCTATCCCCTATCAGCCCCCCTACGAAATCTCCTGTTCCCGTAACAATGCCATGAGCACCACAATTGGAAATATATCCTAAACTATTTCCTGCGAGAATACCTACTCCACCTTTTCCTTTGATATCCGCATTTTTTATATATACATTTTCAATCCTTGCTGTGGAATAAACAAAGCCAAATAGTCCAACATAATCCGTATCAGGACGGTTTATATATAATCCTGATATGATATACCCCTGTCCATCAAATATACCTGCGAAATACCATATAGGTTCAAATCCTTCTCCACCATTCCAATTTCTCGTATCCGAGGCGTCAATATTATCCTGCAGTTGATAATTCCCATCAAGCGGATAATCCGGGTGATTACCAATCAAAGATATTTCTTCTATCGTACTGATTGGGATTGGGGGACAAACGCCTGAAGAGATTGTAATTTGTATCGGGTCTGAAAAGACTTTTACCCATTCATCGGGTGAAACAGATTGATTAAAAATATAATTTTCTTCAACAATATTACTGCATTGATAATCATATGAGTAATTAACTCCACTCGTCAAAAACCAATTAATAGCATCTTCATAATAAGTATTATAGAAACCAGGTAATATCATTAAATCATCTTTAAGCCGTGGATAACTATAACCTTCATTGATTCTCCAAGTGTTTACAAAATCCCAGCCCGCAAAAGTAGTTTGTTGCTTCATCTCCGCAGTTGTTTTACCCATACCTCCACCATAGGAAGAGGAAACCCCTGACTTCTGTTGGTCCCAATATGAGTTATTTACAATAATAGGTGTATTCCCATTGCCAACAAGACCTCCTTTATTTGAACCGGGACCATAGAAAACGGATGAGGAGTACACATTTACTAGAAGACTATTAATATCGGCAAAACCAACGATACCCCCAAAATTATTGCTAATTATGTTAGGATTGCTGATAATCGCATCGGCATAACAATCTATAATTTCCGGAATAGCACCTATTAATGGGTCTTCACTCATATACCCTGCTATGCCTCCAAAATTATCACCTGAATTAGCCTGAACTCTACCTATATATGAAACATACGCGATATAACATCCTCTTGCATGTCCACAAACTCCCCCAAATCTCCCATATCCCACTTTTGGCAAACCTTTATCAAGATTATCATAAACCTCTGCCCGTATAGAACAGCTATAAACATATCTATCTCCATGGATAATTCCTGCCAAACCTCCTACTGTATTTACACCATATACCTGACCACTTATTCCGATGTAACTCAATGTTGCAGTTCCTTCTGGAACACTTCCATAGACTTCCCCTGCTAATATACCGACAGGTGAGATACCCCAAACTTCTGCATTTTCAATAATTAATCCTGAAACGAACCCACGCGTGCTTACGGTTTTCCGAATCGTCCTGAATAAACCTGTAGGGTTGCCAGTTGTATCGTATATATAAAGATTTTTTATCTTATAGTTACCTCCGTAAAAAGTCCCCGAAAATTCTTGTATAGGTATGAATCCAGCACCTCCATTCCAGTCCCTCGTAGTAGATGCATCAATATCATTGGTAAGGTAATAATCGTTATCCGCTGGATAGGCTGGGTCATTACCAATCATTTGCAATTCCTCTATTGTAGAAATAGGAATTGCAGGGAAAGGACCTTTAGAAACTACTAAAGTAACAGTACCTCCACAGGGAAAATTACAAGAACTTTCCGGCTCTGTATTGATAACATATCCTGCGGGGATAGTATTATGATATGACTCTACAATAAAACTTTCCATCCCGCGATTCTTCAATTGAGTCTGCGCATCCGACGCACTACTTCCTGTCAAATATGGAATACCCTTTGACCCGCCACACAAAAATGGATAGGTGTTGTCTTCATAAATTGACCAGATGGTTGAACAAGATGAACAAGGAGTATCAGAAATATCCCAGCCACTGTCAGAAAATGTTAAGGCTTTTTTCATTTCTGCTGTGCTTAACCCAGTCCCCCCAACAGATGTTTCCCAGCCACTTGTTTCTACATCCCAGAAACAACTTATGACTGTTATAAGTGGAGTTTGTGCACCGATAAAACCTCCAATGCTATGAGCACCGGTAGGAACTTTACCTGTGGAATAACATTTAGAAATAATAATATCCCCTCCACTAAAGGTATCTGTTCTACCAATAAATCCCCCTAAGTAATACATATCTGTTATGCTTGTTTCAATATCCATTAGCGAATAACAATTTGTTATATTTATGACTCCAGAACTCTGGGTAGTTACCAACCCGGCTAAACCTCCCATATTGTATTTAAGAGTTGGGTCTTCTCTGTATTCAATCGTTCCCATTGTTCCACAAAACTTAACATTGGTAGTATCAGTTCCTCCTGTACTAATTAGTCCTGCAATACCTCCACAATTAGCGGAACTAGAAATCTTTCCCGTAACAATACAGTTTTCCACCGTTCCACTATTTATATATCCAACCATTCCCCCTACACGCTCCATTCCCGTTATGTCAACATCATATAATCTTAAATTTTTTATAGTTCCCCTTAAAACACCGAATAAGCCCACATTAGCTTCGGTAGTCCTGTTGATATATAAATTGTAAATTCCATATCCGTCTCCATCAAATGTTCCTGTGAATGGAGTAGTGGTATTTCCTATGGGTGTAAAGCCACCAGGTAAACTACTCGATTCTGAGGCATCAATGTTATTTGTCAAAACATAATCGGCATCTAATGGCCACAATACCCCTATCTTTTTCAAATCCTCAAAATTAGAAATGTTAATCGGAGCAGAATAACCTAAAAGTGAAAAATTAACAAATAAAATTGAAAGAATATAAATGACTTTAAAATAATTCATCCCTGCACCTAATTTTTTGCTTTTCATAAAAAACCCTTTCCTGTTCTTATATTGTTAATTACATATTTTGTTAATACACACAGCCCTGATGTGGCATTTTATATAATTATACCATCTTTATCTTATTTTGACAATAAATTTTTCAAAACATTTTAACTCAATTCAAAAATTTACCCGCTTATTTTCATTTTTTCTTATCTTTGATTAGGTATATTGTTTTAATAGGTTATTTTAGTGAAATGATAAATTAAAGACTATCTTATTATGTTTGAATTTACTTTATATATTGCGAGGGCTCAATCTGGTATTCGGCAATTTTTCGGTATAAAGTACTTTTACCTATACCTAATATCTCCGAAGCGGAAACGACATTCCCCCCTGTATATTTCAATGCCTTAATAATATGCGATTTTTCCATTTCTTCAAGTGTTGGGAATTTCTCAGAAGCGGAAGGTTGCACCTCAGATACTAAATCCTGAAGTTGTATTTCATCTGACTTTGCGACCACAGCGGAACGCTCTACCAGATTTCTTAATTCGCGGACATTTCCATGCCAGGGTTGATTGATAAGCCATTTTAAAGCTTGTGTTGAGAAACGAGTTGCACGAACAGGAAATCTCTTTCGTACCTGTTGTAGGAAATAATCCGCAAGGAGCGGAATGTCATCCTGCCGTTCCCGAAGTGGAGGAATTGAAATAACAAAAGCATTTAATCGGTGATATAAATCTCTTCTAAATCGCCCTTCATTTACTTCCACAGGTAAGTTTTTATTAGTTGCAGAGATAACCCGCACATTTGAATATATATCCATATTTCCACCCACTCTCCGAAAAGTTCCCGTCTCTATTGCACGCAATAACCTCGCCTGATGAGAAAGACTTAAATCTCCCACCTCATCCAGAAATAATGTTCCCTGATTGGCTTCTTCCATCAGTCCTATTTTTGTGGTATGTGCTCCTGTAAAGGCTCCTTTCTCATGACCGAAAAGTTCACTTTCAAAAAGTTCCTCGGGAATCGCCGCACAGTTTACAATTACCAGTTTTTTCTGTGAACGATGAGAGAGACTATGGATAAGTCGGGCTACAAGTTCTTTTCCAGTTCCTGTTTCTCCTAAAATTAACACACAAAGGTCAGAATGAGCACAGTCGCGAGCAAGAGCCCGAACTTTTTGGATTGCTTTACTATTCCCGATTAGTGGGTCAAAATTTACCCCGCCGGAAATTAATCGCTGATTTTCCCATTCTAATTGTTCCATTCGTTCTGCGGCACGGAGATATGGAGCCAGGGTATGTGCAATAGCAAGGAGATATTCCAAATCGGCTTCCTCATAGAAACGGTGTGGAGTATCTGCCATCATTACAAGGGCACCAATTACCTCTTTCCCTAAGGCGATAGGGGCAATAACTGTATAGCGTATTACTGCATCTCCATTTTTAGCAAATCTTTCTGGAAAAAGAACACCTCGTGGCATTTCCCTAACCTGGGATAAAAGTTGTAATAATTGAGGTGTTGTAGTTATCACTTGAGAAGCAGTTTTTGGGTAAACAAAGTTCTGGGAAGGGTCCTGTGTAAATTGAATTAAACAGAAATACTCCGGGTCAAATCGTTCCTTGACGACTTTTAAGATATGATTGATAATATCATCTACTTTATATAACTGACTTAACTGGCGGGCGAGTGAAAAAAGTTCTGCGAGTTCTTCTGCGGTTCGTGGTTTTCCAGACTCAAATAAATTTTGTGGAGAACCTTCAATAAAGACAGGGGCACCTATTTTCACAGGACGAGTTGCACGAAGTTTCTTCGTTTCATCTGTACTTATTAAATCTTTCGGAACAACCGTTCCCACAGAAAAAACGATACTTCCTACACCGATATCATCACCAGGACGAAGGACCTTCTCCTTAATAGGATGTCCATTAACAAATGTAGAATTGCTACTTCCCAAATCACGGATAAGTAATTCGTCATTGGAGATGTATATCTGGCAATGATGTCTTGAAATCAGAGGGTCATCAATAATAATGGAACATGTCGGGTCACGACCGATGTTTAATACTCCTTCTACAGGGACAATCCAGGCACTACCCTTGATATACCCCGAACGGGCTGTAATAATATATTGAACTTTTTTTCCATTTTCCGATGGCATAAGAAAAACCTCTTTATATAGCATACAATAAAATATTTTTTATTTCAATTTTTTATCTTTCCCAAAATGGGAAAAAATAAATTCCCAAGATGGGAATACTTTTTATCATTTCCAGATTTGAAAATTACGATTTATGTATAAGTATCTGAATATTAATTACTTAATAAAATATCTCATTTGTGGCATAAATATTGCTAAATATATGGTACAACAGTTGAATAAAATGCGGTACTCCTGAGGAAGGAGTGGAGTTTTAATAAAGGTGAAGAGCCCGCCGGAACAAGTAAAATTTAACAAGGGCTGCGGCTTGCTCCCCGGTGGGCTCTTAAAAACACGGCCTCATAAATCCCTCCCTTCCCTTACATTACCGCTTCTCAATACACACTAACCTTTTTATCCATTCGCTCCCCAAAGAGGGTAGTGCAGAGGGTATACAATATACCCTGCCGTCGGTTCCAAAGAACCGACGGCACTTTTATTTTAAAAATCGTTTTTAGAAATTCCACTTTCTACTAAAGTATAATTTGTTTCACACCTCTAATTTGGTAATAAAAGGATTTTTTATGCTGATTGAACCTCATGGTGGTAAATTAATAAATAGGTTTGTTTCCCCAGAAGAAAAAGAAATAAAAATTCAACAGGCAAAGAGTTTAAAAAAGATTTTTCTGGACGATTATCTCACCTTTGATTTAGATTGTATAGCCAAGGGGATATTCAGTCCACTGGAAGGCTTCATGGGAGAAGAAGAAACTTTGTCCAGTCTGGAAACGATGCATATACGAAAAAATATTCCATGGACAATTCCTATTTTGTTGGATGTCCCAAAAAATACAGCGGACACGCTTGAGATAGGTGAAATGGCTGGTTTATATAACTCGGAAAATCAATTGATTGGGACTATTCTCGTTCAGGAAAAATTTCAATTAGACAAGAAATACCTTGCGGAAAAAGTATATGCAACAAGAGATGAAAACCATCCCGGCGTAAAGAGGACATATAACCTTGCTGATGTTTTTTTAGCAGGTCCCGTAGAAGTGTTTGAAAAAAAGGTGATTGAATTTGAAGAATTCAATTTACCCCCACAGATAACAAGGGCTATATTCAAAGAAAGAGGCTGGAAACGAATTGTCGCCTTTCAAACAAGGAACCCGATACACAGAGCCCATGAATACCTAACAAAATGTGCCCTTGAAATCTGCGACGGTTTACTGATACACCCACTTATGGGCACTACAAAAAGCGATGATATTCCGGGAAATGTTCGTATGGAATGTTACAAAGCCTTGATTGACAATTATTATCCAAAGGAACATGTGCTCCTGAGCATAATGCCCGTAAACATGCGGTATGCGGGTCCAAAGGAAGCGATTATGCATGCGATTGTTCGCAAGAATTACGGTTGCACTCATTTTATTGTTGGCAGAGACCACGCAGGAGTAGGAAACTACTACGGAACTTATGACGCTCAAAAGATTTTTGATAATTTTAATCCCGATGAATTAAAGATTACTCCTTTGTTTTTTGACCATACATTTTACTGCCGCGCATGCGGGAATATGGCTTCTATTAAAACCTGTCCTCATGACACGAGTAAACATGTAGTATTGAGTGGAACCAAAGTTCGGGAAATGCTGAAGAGAGGGGAACCCCTTCCAGAAGAATTCACCCGGAAAGAGGTCTCTTCTATACTAATGAGATGGGCACAAAGCGAGTAAATAAAACAAAGAGAGGTATTTCATGAGAGTAGGGATAAATCTATTTGCTACGACTGAATACGAACCTGACGATTTATATACCCGATACCTCTATAAGTGTCTTTCGCAATCCAGTCAACTGCAAGAAACAACCAAATTTGTAATTTTCCAGAACAGGGAAACGATGTATGAAAAATGGGCAGGATGGCAGGTTATAACAGATACTGAAAAATACGAAGGGTTCCTCTCTTCTTTTACATTACGCAGTTCTCCATTAGACCCACTTATTCGGAAACATAAGGTTGATGCTGTAATTACCCCCCTTGAAACTGCCCACTTTATTACCTCTTCACCCTGCATTCCTCTCATCATTCATACAGAAAATTGGTATCGGGGAATATTAAAAGAGGATTTTTTTCGCAAAAGAGATGTGAAACGAATTTTTCAAGAGAGTCCCTTGTGGATAACTGCGTCAGAATATACTCGGAGAAGTTGTCTGGATGTATGGAAGGTTCCATTAAATAAAATTATAGTATTGCCCGCAGGAGTAGAACCTTCTCTGGCTCAAACATCCCCTTCTTTGATTAGTCCTCCTTATTTTGTTTCTGTAATTGATGACGCTACGATACATCATCTACCTGAAATACTGGAAATAATAACTTATTTTTGTAAGGAGAATCCTCACACCATAGTTCTCCTTGGTAAAAAACATCCAAAAGAACCTGCCAATTGGGGAGATAATGTATTCCGTATAGAAGAATGTCCTGACCGCACACTGGCAGGTTTATTACAGAATGCCACTGCGTTTATATACCCTGGAATCCACGATGGCAGTGCTTTACGACCGATTGAAGCCATGCAGGCAGGAACATGCGTCGTGACACCTTTAACCCCTGCTATGGAGGAGAGGTGTGGCGAATTACCATTCTACTATCATGCAGAGAATCCTTCCTCTATCAATGCGGTGCTGAACAGGATAATGAATCTTAGCGATAAGGAAAAACAGGAACGCATACGATTGGGACGGTTAAGAGTGGTTGAGTATACCTGGGAACAGAGTACATGGAAACTTATAACTGCTCTGAAACGAATTTGATTTTCCTACTATTATTTGCATAAAAAACTATGTTGGGTTATGATAATAAATACAACTCCAATTTAAACAAAAAGAGGAAATAAACTATGAGTTATGTTATTGGAATTGATGTTGGAACCAGTGGAACAAAAATTGTTGCCATTAATGAAGAAGGGAAAGTATCTGCTTCTGTAACGAAAAATTACGACCTACACAGTCCTAAACCTGGTTGGGCACAACAAAATCCACAGGACTGGAAGAAAGCCGTTTTTGAAGGCTTGGCAGAAATTTGCCAGAAAATCAATGGGCAGGAAGTGCGTGCTATTGGCTTAACAGGACAAATGCATGGCTCTGTCTTTTTAGATGAAAATGGTAATGTTCTATATCCAGCGATTTTATGGTGCGACCAGAGAACTGCAAGGCAGTGTGAAAAAATTAATGAGATTGTGGGAGAAAAACAACTACTTGAAATGGTCTCCAATCCTGCGTTAACAGGGTTCACTGCACCGAAAATATTATGGCTAAGAGATGAAGAGCCAGATGTGTATAAGAAGGTAAAACATGTTTTATTACCGAAAGACTACATTCGCTATGAACTTACAGGAGAGTTCGCCTCCGATGTAGCAGATGCATCAGGAACATTATTATTCAATGTCAACAAACGGTGCTGGCATGAAGAATTACTCAAAAAATTAGACATTTCTGTTGAATGGCTACCGAAGGTTTACGAAGGCACAGAAATAACTGGAAAAGTAAAACCATCTGTTGCAAAAGAACTTAACTTATCTCCGGACACATTAGTAGTTGCAGGGGGTGGAGACCAGGCGGCTGGAGGTGTAGGATGTGGTGTTGTTCGTTCCGGTATCGTTTCTGCTTCTCTTGGGACCAGTGGTGTTGTATTTGCCTTTGCGGAACATGTTCATACTGACCCGGAAGGGAGAGTCCACACCTTCTGCCATTCCGTTCCTGGCGCATGGCATGTTATGGGCGTGATGTTAAGTGCCGGCGGGTCTCTCCAGTGGTTCCGTAACAAATTATGTAAAGACGAAATGGAAAAATCTAAACAAACAGGCGTAGATGCATACGAATACATCACACAACCTGCAGAACAGGTTCCCATAGGTTCAAATGGGCTCATCTTTCTCCCCTATTTGACGGGGGAACGCACTCCTCACAAGGACCCTTACGCAAGGGGTGCTTTTATTGGGCTTTCCTTAATGCATGGCAAAGCAGAAATGGCAAGAGCAGTGTTAGAAGGTGTCTCATTCGGTATGCGGGACAGTGTAGAAATTATGAAGGAGATGGGGATTCCTATCAGTGAAGTGCGTATCTCTGGCGGTGGGGCAAGAAGTGCTCTTTGGCGTCAGATTATGGCGGATGTTTGCAAAGTTCCGATGGTGGTCATCAATGTAGATGAAGGTCCTGCTTTTGGAGCCGGTCTTCTGGCAAGTATTCCTGCGGGAATGTTTTCTTCTCTTTCCGAAGCATGCGATAAAATAATTAAAGAAGTAAGTCGCGTAGAACCCAATCCACAACATAGCGAAGAATATGAGTTCTGGTATCAGGAGTATAAATCCGCATATCAGTCCTTAGCCCCTGCCTTCCGGAGAATCGGCAAAAAATTAGAAGGATAAAAATCAATATATAGTTATTCCATAGGCTTTTATATAGTTATTTTTTTAGGAATATATTCCCATATAACTTAGATAAATTATATCCATCTGTAAGTATTCTAGGATGATAAATAAAAAAAAGGGATTAAGGTCTTTCCGAAATACAGTTATATTACTCGGGATAATTTTAGTTATCCCTCTTATAGTTTTATTCATTACGAACACTTATTTTATTGCACCTTCTATATGTCCTGAATACAAAGAAATATTACAAAGAGCAAAATCCAATGAGAATGGGTATCCATATTTTAAGGAAGCTGTAAAACATGCCGAAGAAATTTTTCGTGGATATTTCCCTCAGATGAAATGTAGTGGGATATGGATAGGGAAAGAAGGTAAAGCTCAATATTCAGAGCCAAAAGAATTTATATGGCATCCGTCAGATTATTATTCTCTCTTTTGGTTATTAATTGTAGAAAAACTACTTCTTGATGAGATAGATGCGTATTCACAACAGAAGTATAAAATTTCCAAAAAGGTGAATGTTGATAACCAGCCCTATATCTCTTCTGGGAATAACTGGGGAGATGATTTTCTCAAAGTTTCACAGGTAGTTTTGAAAAATATAAAAAAAGCAAATCAAAAAAATATTTCATTCCCTATGGAAATGAATTAGAGAAAATAATGGTTTATTCCAGAGAGTTGAGATTTATAACTTTAGTTAACATCCTTTTGCTTCTTGAAAGGGGAGACTACGACGGGGCTCTTGATTGGATAGATACTATTAACGAATATGTAATACATAATCAGATGTATGGTTCTTTGTATCAGCATGCAATTTTTGAAATAGTTATTATTTCCCCATTTGCAGAACCCATATATGATGACTTGTTATGCAGATTAATGCAATTAAAAGAGACTTTTAAATCCTATGAATTTAAGAGATTTTACCAAAGTCAAACATTCTTTACCGAAGAATCCTTTATTTCTGAATATATTCAATATAGTGAATATCCTTTCTATGAATGTATGTCTAAACGGATTTCTCTGTTCCAAGTTTATAAAAGAATATCAAAAAGTCTGAAAAACAAGAAAAATATTTTAGAATCTGCAACATGGGAAGATATAGAAAATGGGGTTTTATACAATAAAGGGAAAATATATAATGTACTACAATCATTTGAGTCTGAAATTCCCTGGACTAAAACAAAATTAGATAATTATACCGACTTTGGGAATGGCATTAGGGGATTGCCCGATTCATCTTTAAGAACCAGAAATCGGTGTTTATCTTATATTTATAGATTGATTCTGATACTACTTTTGGAACAGCACCTCAGCAAAAATGGAGTGTATCCTGATAATATAGATAATATTTTAAAAAACTACTTCTCTGAGGAAGAGCGGGAGTGGATAGATAATTACCTTGATATTTTTATTTCCCCTAATAAGTACTACATTGACATATATGCATATCCCAAAAAACCGAAGAAAGGGTTTAACCCCTTAATCTACAACACTCCAGGCATTATAAGATATTCCAACATTAACTTATATTTTCAAAATATCTTGATTTCAGGAACTGACATTCTGACGAAGTTCGGTTAAGATTGTATAGAGACGGGTAGAAAGTTTTTCTTCGCGAGGCAGAAAGGCTTTACCTTCTCCCTCGCGAAGTGCAAGACGATAGTTAATAAATTCACCTGCCGATTTCAAAACTTCTTCTTTATATTTTTCCACAATTGAATTTTTGGATTCACATAGTAATCGGCAGAGGACCCCATCACAGGCACACAGAATAGAACCTACTTCAAAAAGTTTGCCACGAACTTTGTATATATCTTCTGTGGCATATATAGAATTGATTACTTTGTCCTTAATTTCCACCATTCGTTTTAATGAGGTTGTAGTTTGTTCTTCCTTCAAAGTTCTAACCTCGTCCATTACTTTTTCTATGGATGGAAGGTAGGGGCTGAGTATCTTTACATTAATCATTATTTGTTGTTCAATGTATTCAAAAATCCGTTTCATAATAATTCCTCCCCATCGTTGACTCTCCTCAGAGGTTGCGATGAGTAGAATTTGCCCCTGTCCAGGGAACATTTCACAGTGGAAAGAAAGTGGCAGTTCTTCCCACTGATAGGTGCGAACAAATTGTGTTGCATCGTAGATATGATATTGTTCGGGTAAAGACGAGCGGAAATGAATATTAACACCGGTAACTTCTGTAGCATCCTGATTGACCAGATATAGCAACCAGAAGTTATCCCCTTTCATCCATGTGGTCGTTAGGATTTCAACATTGTTGGGACACCGGGAACGGGGATGTTTTCGTGTTTCTATAACAGGAGCAAAACCAGGAGGGTTGGAGGGTTTTGCAGACATAACTAATAAAGCAAGGGAATAAAACCGACCTAATCTACCTCCTAACTCCTGCCAGACATCACTAAATGTAAGGAAAGGTCCCGTTAGGGAACGCTGGCATTCTCCCCCTGACCATAGGGGTATATTGTGGTAAGTATAACTTAGCCAACCGCGGGCACCACTGGATATTGCCAGATTTAACATCAATCGCGTCTCCGGAGCGGAATTCCAGAGAGGGGCACCGGAACCATACACAAAAGTTGGACCAATAGCCCATAATTGCTGTCCATTAACAAACTTTATATGGGACTTAAGCACCTGACCGAATTCCCAGGGATTTTTTGACTTCCAGTGACTTATCCCTGATATGGAT
>FWWL01008407.1_pt1 | contig 13256 bp, 10 predicted proteins | sample 2228331 | NCBI WGS metagenome assembly FWWL01 (sample SAMEA103939775, study PRJEB20133) | metagenome | reverse complement strand
TCTACTTTGCCAAGCCCGGTGTCGCTATCCCCATCCAGCAGCCCAGCGATTATCGGTTACGCCTTGGGGAGACCGTGGAGTATAACTCGGTCCCCCCAACATCGGGCCCCTACGCCGGGGCGACCACCGATTGGGGCATCCACGACCGCCCCATCCCCAATGAGATCCAAGTCCACATGCTGCGACGTGGGGGGGTCTTAGTGCAGTACCGTCCGCCGGAAAGCCCCGCCTTAGAAGACCCCGTCGCTGAGGGTCTCAAGAGATTGATCGGGCGCTTACGCACCGAGCACCCCGAAAGATACTGCAAGGTGATCGTGGCCCCCTATCCGTCACTGCCCAAGAAGATCGCGTTGACGGCGTGGGGCCGGCTCGATGCCTTCGACGCTGAGGAGATCACTCCGGAGGTCGAAAAGAGAATCATCAGATTTGTGGACAGGCTCCTAGACGCGTACAACCCAGAGCGGGCCAGCTGCCCTTAAGAAGAGGCCCTCACCCCCGACCCCTCTCCCGTCAAGACAGGAGAGGGGTAGTGAAGCCGGGGTGAGGGCCCGGAGGCGATTCTTGATGTTGCGAGAACTCGTGCGTGAGAGGCTGCAAGAAGCGATCCAGAAGCTCTATGGTCTTCAGCTTCAGCAAGTAGAAGTCTCCGTGCCGGAGAGGCCCGAATTTGGGGATCTCTCCAGCACTATAGCTTTTGCCCTCAAGGCCCAGCTCCAGAAAGCCCCACGGCAGATCGCCGAGGAGATCGTCTCGCAAATATATGGCGAAGCCCCCTTTGAGAGAGTCGAAGTTGTCGGGCCGGGGTTTATGAATTTCTTCTTCAAGCCGGAGACGATCCATCACGCTCTCGAGGAGATTTTGGCTCAGGAGTACAACTACGGCAAGCTGAGCCTAGGGCGGGGCAAGCGCGCTCAGGTCGAGTTCGTGAGTGCTAACCCCACAGGGCCCCTGACCATTGGGCATTGTCGTCAGGCCGTGTTGGGAGACGTGATCTCTCGGCTGCTGGAGAACGCCGGCTACAGCGTGACCCGTGAGTATTACTATAATGACGCGGGACGCCAGATGAAGCTCTTGGGCGAGTCGGTGCGGGCGCGCTACTTAGAACTGCTGGGCCAGCCCGTGCCATTCCCCGAAGAGGGCTATCACGGGGAGTATATCTATGAGATCGCCAGGCAGATCCAGCAGCGCCACGGCTCGAGCTGGGGTGGCGCCCCTACGGAGCAGTTCACCCAGTTTGCCGAAGCTGAGCTGTTTGCAGAGATCAAGCGGACGCTGTCGCGGCTCTTCCGATTGCCCCAAGAGCGCGTCTTCGATGTCTATTACAACGAGAGCTGGCTGGCTTCATCTCAAAGAAATGACTTGGTCTTTGTTACCAATGAGACGCTCTTACAATGGCTGCGCGAGCTGGGCTTAGCCTACGAGAAAGATGGCGCGATTTGGTTTAGGGCCACGGCGCTGGGACGCCCCCAAGACAGGGTGCTGGTCCGCAGTCACACCGGCGAGCCGACCTATCGTCTTCCCGACATGGCCTATCACGCCAATAAGCTCCTGCGCGGCTTCGATCTCATTATAGATATCTTCGGCGCTGATCACCAAGAGACCTATCAAGACGTCATCGCGGCGGTGCGGGCGCTGTGGCAAGGCGAAAAGCTCCCCAGAGAGTGCACCCCTGACAAGATCAGGGTGCTCATCCATCAGTGGGTCAATCTGCTACGGGGCGGCCAGCCGGTCAAGATGTCCAAGCGCCTGGCCACCTTCGTCACCATCGACGAGCTCATCGACGAGATCAAGCAGACAGTCGAGCTCGCAGAGGGGTCAGATCAGATGCGGGAGGACTTCGCGGTGAACGTTGTGCGCTACTTTCTGCTCATGCGCAGCGCCGACTCCCACGTCAATTTCGACTTAGATCTTGCCAAGCAACAATCCAAAGACAATCCCGTCTATTATGTGATGTACGCCTACACCCGCATTAAGAGCATCCAGACTTCGTCTGGACTGTACGCCGTGCCGCACAGCGGCACGAGGGAAACTGTCTCGCTTCTGGTGCAGCCGGCGGAGCTGGCGCTCATCAAGAAGCTCGATGAATTCCCCCATATCGTGCGCGACGCGACGGAGCACCTTGCCCCGCACTTTTTGGCGGTCTACGTGCACGAGCTGGCTGGCCTCTTTCACAATTTTTACGAGAAGCATCGCGTGATCGATGAGGCAGACCCCAAGCTGATGCGCGCGCGGCTTGGGCTCTGTCGCGCGGTGCAGCTTGTCTTGGAGCGGGCGTTCGATCTGTTGGGCTTGAAAGCCCCAGAAAGAATGTGAGGGATGTGATATGAGCTGGTTCCAGCGCCTCAAGGAGGGGCTGAAGAAGACAAAAGAGCAGTTAGCGGGGCAGCTGGCCCAGGTCTTGCAGCCGGGGCGGCGCCTGGATGAAACGCTTCTTGCGGAGCTTGAAGAGATCTTGATCACAGCTGATGTCGGCGTGGCTGCGACGACGGAGATCGTGCAGGCGTTGCGGGCGCGCGCGGCCGCGCGCGGCGTGCAAGACTCTGCCCAAGTCATGGGGCTTCTGAAAGAGATTCTCACAGAGCGTCTGCGCCCTGCCGAAGGGGCCCTCAATCTCAGGGCTGACGGGCAGCCTACAGTCTTTTTAATCTTAGGAGTCAACGGCTCCGGCAAGACGACGACCATCGCCAAGCTCGCGCAACACTTGAAGGACGACTTTGGCAAGAAGAAGATCATCTTTGCTGCCGGGGATACGTTCCGCGCGGCAGCCATAGAACAGTTGGGGATCTGGGCGGAGCGCGTTGGGGCGCAGCTGGTCACACACCATGCCCATGCCGATCCCTCAGCTGTGGCCTTCGATGCTGTGGACCGTGCCCTGCGCGAGCACGCCGATGCGCTCTTCATCGATACCGCAGGGCGCTTGCACACCAAGCACAACCTGATGGAAGAGCTCAAAAAAATCAACAGAGTGGTGGAGAAGCGTCTGGGGCGAGCTATTGACGAGCGCCTCTTAGTCGTAGATGGCACCACAGGCCAGAACGCGATCTCCCAAGCCCAGCTCTTTCATCAAGCTATCACGGTGACGGGGATCGTTGTGACGAAATTAGACGGCACGGCCAAGGGGGGCTCGATCATTCAGATTGCCAGCGAGCTCAAGCTGCCCATAAAACTGATCGGTGTTGGTGAGCGCCAGGGCGATTTGAGGGAGTTCAGGGCCGAGGAGTTTGTAGAAGCGCTGCTATGAAAATCCTCACAGGCACGCAGATGGCCGAGCTCGATCGCCAGGCGATTGCAGGGCTGGGCATCCCCAGCTTGGTCTTGATGGAGATGGCCGGGTGCGCCGTCGTCGAGGAGCTGCGCGCCCGCTTCCCCGATCTAACACAGAAGAAGATCGTCATCGTCATCGGCAAGGGGAACAATGGGGGCGATGGGCTGGTCGTGGCGCGGCGCCTGCTCGATCTGCAAGCTTCTGTCACCGTGCACGCCCTCTGCAACCCTGAGGAGTTCTCCCCGGAGACACGCCAGCAAGCTGCTATATTGCACAAGCTGGGCTTCCCCCTGCAGCACTCTACGAAGCCCAAGGGCGTCTCCAAGCTCGCTGAGGCCCTCGCTACCGCGGATATCGTGATCGACGGGATCTTTGGCACGGGGTTTCGCGGCGCCGCGCGCGATCTGGCCGCCACCGCGATTGAGCTCATCAATGTCAGCCCTGCCTTCGTCTGCGCCATAGATATCCCCTCGGGGGTCGAGGCCGACACCGGGCACGTGCTCGGCCCAGCGGTCTACGCCGACTTAACTGTGACGTTTGAGCTGCCCAAGCTGGGGGTAGTGCTCTACCCGGGACGCCAGTACGTGGGCGAGCTGGTCGTGCGGCCCATCGGCTACCCCCGCATCCTGATAGACCAGTATGCCAGCATGCTTGAATGGGTAGACGCAGCGTGGGTGCGGGAGCGTCTGCCCCAGCGCCAGCCCTACAGCCACAAGGGCGACTACGGCAAGGTCCTGGTGGTGGCGGGCTCGCGGGGCTATACCGGGGCCGCGGCGCTCTGCGCTGAGGCGGCGCTGCGCGCCGGGGCGGGCTTGGTCTATCTGGCCCTGCCGGAGAGCCTCCTGCCCGCCATGGAGGCCAAGCTGACAGAAGTGATCAAGCTGGGGCTGCCCGAGAGAGCCGGGGCTATCGCCCAGGGGGCGCTGGAGAAGATCTTAGAATTCTCCGAAGACAAGGACGTGCTGGTGGTGGGGCCGGGGCTGGGCAGGGCCCCTCAGACCGTCAAGACAGTCAGACAGCTTGTCGCCCAAGCCAGCAAACCGCTGGTGATCGACGCTGACGGGCTGAACGCATTAGGAAGAGAAGCGGGAAAGATCCTCGTCGAGCGCACCGCCCCCACGGTGCTCACGCCCCATCCGGGGGAGCTCTCTCGGCTCATGGCCAAGAGCGTCGACGAGATCGAAGCGGACCGAGTCGGCATCGCCCGCGAAGCAGCAAGACAGTTCACCAGCGTGCTGGTGCTCAAGGGCGTCCCCACGGTGACCGCGACGCCCCACGGGGAGATCTTTATCAACTCGACGGGCAATTCGGGCCTAGCCAGCGGCGGCAGCGGCGACGTGCTGACGGGCTGTCTAGGAGGCTTGCTGGCACAGGGTCTTGACAGCCTGACAGCGAGCGTCTGTGCCGTCTACCTGCACGGTCGGGCGGCCGATCTTGTAAAGCCCGAGTTGGGCGAGCGCGGCATGATCGCCGGGGACGTGCTGGTAGCCCTCCCCAAAGCATTGCGGGAGTTCGAGTGAGTTCCTATGCTCATCGACACCCACGCTCACTTAGATAGCTCTCAGTTCGACGCCGACCGCGAGCAGGTCATCCAGCGCGCTCTGGAGGCCAACGTCACGGTTATCTCTATTGCTACAGACATAGCATCGAGCCGCAAGACTCTGGAGATCGCGCGCAAGTACGAGCTGCGCTGCACCGTTGGGGTGCACCCGCACCAAGCCGAGCAGTTCACAGGAGAGGAAACGCTGGAGCAGCTGCGCGCCTTGTGCGCCGATCCCCACGTCATTGCTATCGGCGAGATTGGCTTGGATTACTTTAAAGAGTACGCGCCGCGGGAGAGTCAGCGCAACGCTTTCAGGGCGCAGCTGGCTTTAGCTTGCAAGCTGGGCAAGCCCGTCGTCGTTCACCTGCGCGACGCCGCTGAGGATCTCCTAAAAATTCTCGGCGAGTATCCCGGCGTGCGCGGTGTCGTGCACAGCTTCACCGGGGAGTGGGCGCTCGCGCAGCGGGTGCTCGATCTGGGGTTCTATCTGTCGGTGAACGGGATCGTGACGTTTGAGAGATCTGACGCGTTGCGCGAGGCTGTAGCTCGGATCCCTCTGGAAAGATTATTACTAGAGACGGACTGCCCCTATTTGGCGCCAGTGCCCCTGCGGGGCAAGCGCAACGAGCCAAGCTTCGTGCGCTCCGTCGCCCAAGCCGTAGCGCAGATTAAGAAGATTTCGTTTGACGCCGTCGCTCAGGTGACGACACGCAACGCCCAAGAGTTGTTTGGCCTTTGACGGGGCGCGTCAGTAACATTATACTTGTGAGAATTTGAATCACGGAGCTCACGGGATGAGCCACGGAAAGCACGGAAGACGACTGATCTTTTTCCGTGTGTTCAGTGTGGATCTTCCGTGCCTTCCGTGATCCAAACGCCTATGATCCTAGGGTGTCATCTCTCTATTGCTGGCGGGCTCGATCAGGCCGTCGCCCGCGCTGAGGAGCTGCAGATCAACGCTCTGCAGATCTTCTCTCACAACGCCCGCTCGTGGAAGATGGGCCCCCTCAACCCCGACGAGGCCCAGAGATTTATCGAGCACCGCCAGCGCGCTCACGTCGAGTACGCTGTTATTCATACGATCTATTTGATTAATCTCGCTTCACCCGACCCGAAGAACTTCAGGCTCTCCGTCCAAGCCCTGTGCGATGAGGTGAAGCGCGCGGGAGAGCTGAAGATCCCCCACGTCACCACGCACATTGGGGCGCATATGGGGCAGGGGATTGAGAAGGGCCTGGAGCGCATTGTCCAAGCGATCGATCACGTGCTGGCTAGCCCGCAAGCTCAAAGCGCTCGCGACGTCAAGATCCTGTTAGAAAACTCCGCGGGCGAGGGCACGGAGCTTGGGGCGTCGTTCGCTGAGCTGGGGAGGGTGATCAAGCATATAAAAGACAGGGACCGGGTTGGGGTCTGTATCGATACCTGTCACGCCTTTGCTGCCGGCTACGACCTGACGACCCCTGCCGGACTGGAGAAGACCCTGGCAGAGCTCGAGCGCGAGGTTGGGCTGGAGCGCGTGGCGCTCATCCACTTGAACGATTCTAAGTTCCCCCTGGGGTCGCGGCGCGATAGACACGAGCACATCGGGCAGGGGCATATTGGCAGCACGGGCTTTCGCTTGATCGTCAACCATCCAGCGCTGAGGGAGAAGCCCTTCATCTTAGAGACCCCCAAGGACGATGCCTCATCCGATCCGACCAACCTGGCGCGGGTGCGCGCCGTTCGGTATGATTAGGCCATGAAGCTCTTCCTCGACACGGCTAACGTCACAGAGATTCGGCAAGCCCACGAGATGGGTGTGCTGGATGGGGTCACCACCAACCCGACCCTCTTAGCCAAAGAGGGCCGCGACCCCGTCCAAGTCCTTCGCGAAATCTGCGCCATCGTCGATGGCCCGGTCAACGCTGAAGTGATCAGCACCGACTGCGAAGGGATGATCACAGAAGCCCATCAGTGGGCCAAGCTCGCTGACAACATAGTCGTCAAGATTCCCATGACCCGCGAGGGCATGAAAGCCGTCAAGAGACTCGCCGAAGAGGAGATCCCCACAAACGTGACGCTGGTCTTCTCCCCCAGCCAAGCGCTCCTCGCTGCTAAAGCTGGGGCCAGCTACGTCAGCCCCTTTGTGGGGCGGCTCGACGACCGCAGCGAGGACGGCATGGAGCTGGTCTCTAAAATCATTCAGATCTTCGATAACTACGGGTTCGACACCGAAGTGATCGTCGCCAGCATTCGCCACCCCATGCACGTGGTCGAGGCAGCACTCGTGGGCGCAGATATCGCCACCATGCCCTATACAGTCTTTGAGAAGCTCTTTGAGCACCCCCTGACGGACGTGGGGCTGCAGCAATTCTTAGCCGACTGGGGGAAGCTGAAGCGATGAGTGCGAAGACCCCTCGGGACCTTCCCCCTGCCCCCTTCTCTCAGGGCAAGGGGCAAGGGGAGAGGTCAAACGTAGAGCAAGAGCGTCAGCGCTACGTCGCCGCGCTGGCGCGGGTGGTGGAGGCCCTGCCTCAGGCATTCACGCAAATCCCGGAGGTCGAGCGCGTCTGGCTCTTTGGCTCGTATGTGCGCGGGCGACGCGATCTCTGCACCGATCTCGACTTGCTCGTGGTCATGCGCTCAGAGCATGATATGGTGACGCGCACCGCCCGGCTCTATGAGCGCCTCGCCGGGTTAGTAGCGCTCGAGGTCGACCTCGATCTTATCGTGTACACGCCCGAAGAGTTTGCTGCGGCCCAGGAGCGCGGATTTGTCAAACAAGCCCTCGGGCAAGGGCGGATCATCTATGAGAGAGCCGCGTGAAGAGGGACGGCGCTGGCTGGAACAAGCCGAGGAAGATCTCAAATGGGCACGCCATCTTGCGCATGAGGGGGCGCATCACCTCGCGTGCTTTCTCGCCCAGCAAGTCGCGGCAAAGGCCTTGAAAGCCTTTCTCTACGCCCAGGGGCGCGAGATCGTCTTGGGGCACTCGGTAGAACGGCTCTGCCGTGATGCCGCTCAGTATGACGCTACCCTCGCAGTGCACGCCCAGCGCTGGGCCATCTTGGACAGTTACTATGTGCCGACACGCTACCCCAACAGCCTACCAGGAAGCATCCCGGCAAAAGTCTATACTCACGAAGCTGCAGAAGAGGCTACGCAGCTGGCCGCAGAGGTCGTCGCAGCGGTGAAGGAGCGACTCCGATGAGTGCGCAAGCAGTTCGGTTCCTTGAGACCCGCAATGCCTTCGGCGAAGCGCTCCTCGAATTAGCCGCCCAAGATAGCGAGATCGTCGCGCTGACGGCCGATCTGCCCGGCTCAACACGCTTAAGTTGGTTCAAAGAGAAGTTCCCCGAGAGATTTTTTGATTTCGGCGTGGCCGAAGCCAACATGATGAGCGCCGCGGCGGGCTTGGCCCTGTCGGGCAAAAAGCCCTTCGTCAGCACTTTTGCGATCTTCGTCGAGAAGGCCTTCGAGCAGATCCGCCAGACGATCGCGTACAATAATCTCCCTGTCAAGATCATTGCCACGCACGGGGGCATCACCGTTGGGGAGGACGGCGCCTCGCACCAGACGGTCGCGGATATCGCGGTCATGAGGGCCTTGCCCAACATGACCGTCATCGTCCCCGCAGACTACTATGAGACCAAGAAAGCCATCTATGCGATCTATAATCATCCTGGGCCGGTCTATGTGAGATTAGCGCGCGCGGCCTTCCCCGTCGTCTTCGACGAGTCGGTGACCTTTGCTGTCGGTCAAGCCAAACTGGTGCGCCCCGGTAGAGACGTCACAATCTTCGCCTGCGGCCTGATGCTCTTCTATAGCTTGCAAGCTGCTGAGCTCTTACAGCGAGAAGGCATCTCCGCCCAGGTCGTCAACGTCTCGACGATCAAGCCGCTCGATGAACAGATTCTTTCTTACGCTCAAGCGACGGGTTGTGCCGTCAGCGTCGAGGAGCACTCAGTGATTGGGGGCTTAGGCGGGGCGCTCGCCGAGATGCTCTGCGAGCACGCCATCCCCTTGGTGCGCGTGGGGATTCCAGATACGTTTGGGCAGTCGGGCAAGCCCGAGGAGCTTCTGGCGCACTACGGGCTGACGGCAGAGAAGATCGCTGAGGCGGCGCGTCGGGTGAGAGAGAGGCCCTCACCCCTGCACCCCTCTCCCTCAGAGGGGAGAGGGGCTGGGGGTGAGGGCCACGCTGGCAGCCCGCTTCAGCGGGCTGACATCTGCTGAGAGGGAGGGTCAGTTGGGAACTTGGACACCTTTGTCGCTGACGTTGGTCAGTCCCGCCCCCGAGCATAATGGGCATAACCGTGCGGAGCGCACCGAGATCATCGTGCGGGAGGGACGGCTGTCCTTGGGCCGACAGCAGCAGTCCAGTAGACTGGGGCCAAAGGATGTGGAAAGGGTGCGATCCAAGGGGGGAAAGAATCCAGGGGCACACGCCCCCGCTTGACATTGAGACTCGATTATGCTAAGATACGGGCAAGTTTTTCGAGGGAGGGAACGACGTGGAGCAGATCCAAGCTCGCGGGAGCTTGGGTGGGAACAGGGGCGGTCTTCCAGCGCCCCTCCACGACAATGGGTGTTGTGCGATTTGACAAAGGGGGGAGTGGGTGTTAGAATGTGGCCAAATTCACGCCTTGGGAGTCTATCGTGTGCTTTCACGCAGCAAGACTACGCCAAGGGTAAGTGTTTTGATTATCCTGATCGGGAGGTGGTCGCAACTACGAGAGCACGGATCGTTGTGGCGGACCTGAGCGTCTTCTGTTTCGAGCATGTCGGCACTACTTTAGACCCCACATAGAAGGAGGTACACAAGTGAAGAAGAGCAGAGTACAGGTGGCGAGCCTGATTGCCGTGATCGCCTTTATTGTGGGCGTTACGGCCATGGCTCCAGCAGCGCTGGCCAGTAAGGGCCAGGTTCTTCTCACGGATATTAACGGAACGCCCAAGCAATATTGGCGCGTGGGCGAGACGATGTTCATCACGGTCATCGATCCCGATGAGAACCGTGATTCGGACGAGGTCGAGTTTCTCCAGGGAAGTCTGCAGACACAGCTAGGGGATGACGTCCCCGTGGTGCAGGTGTGCGCCGGGCCGTGCCCAGAGTATCCGGGCATGCAGAGCGGGGACTTCGTCAGCAGCTTGGACGGGTTGGTCTTGCAGGAGACCGGGGTCAACACCGGCGTCTTTCGCAGCCAGACCGGTATTTTGATCACTAAGGCCCTCGTCGACCAACTACCGAACACCGGCGATCTCGAGCTGCAAGTCTTCGACACGGACACGATCCTCGTGCGCTATCAAGACCCGACCAACCCCAACGACATCAGCATCTATCTTGGCAAGATTTATACCGGCACGACGCCGGGCACTCGCGCTCGCGCTATCATCTCTATTACTGATGCTGCTGGGAATCCGGTCAGCGTGACGGACATCGGTCGCACGATCTTCGTCACGGTCACCGACGCGGATGAGAACACCAGCCCCACCACCATCGAGACGGTCAAGGCCACGCTCTTCAACGCGCGCACCAAGCAGACGATGGAGCTGACGTTGGTCGAGACCGGCCCCGATACGGGTGTCTTCAGAAATGTTGATGGTATCGTTCTGGTAGACTTCAAGAACAAGGGGCGGACGCTGGGCGCCAGCGAGTTTGAGGCGCTGGATAAAGATACGATCCTGGCGTTCTATCAAACCCCAGCGGGTATCCCCGTGGTGACACCTCCAGGAGTAGAGTGCGCGCCACAGACCGTCGTGCAAGAGAACGCCCTGGTGCGCTATGAGCGCACCGCCCCGGCGAGCATGCAGCCCGGTCAGGAGTGTCCTGTCAGGGTCGTAGCCACGGCCAAGCAGGCGCTTAGGGCCCTCATCGTCAGCGAGACCGTCGACCCGGCCTTCACCGTCACCGGTGACGTGCGCGGGGCCGGACTCAACCTCGCTGCCGGGGACAAGGTCGAGTTGAATTATCGAGTGCGCGCGGGCGCCGCTCCCGGGACGTTCAGCATCAGCGGCACGGCGACCCCAGCCACAGAAGCCGGCCCGCAGCCCGGCGTGACCCTCACCTCCTCTATCACTGTTGCCACGTCGAGCGCGGCGACGGCCTTCGCTGAGCTGAGAGTGACCACCGTCGAGTCCCCCTTGGTCACCGTCAGCCGCGACGTGCCCGATGTGATCGGAGCGGGCCAGGAGTTCACCGTCACGGTGAAAGTGACAGCCAAACAAGCGCTGCGCGCCCTGCTCATCAATGACAATGTCGATGGCTGCACGCTGGTGGGCGGAACCGTCTCTCGTGCGGGCAGCATCGCCCCGCTCAATCCGGGACAGTCTTTCACCCATACGTATAAGTTGACCTGCCCTGAAGGGACTATCACCATCACGGGGGTCGTCACCCCGGTGACGAGCGCCGGCGCACAAGCCCCGGTCACCGTCACCTCGACGTTCACCGTCGGGGCGGTCCCCGCGGCCATGCTCGGCAGGGGCGATGCCAATGACCCCCATGACTTCGCGGTCGCCCAAGTGAAGGTGGCCCATCGCAACCCGGCGCGCATCGCGTTCATCAGCCCCACAGGGCAGCCGATCACCGAGTTGAGAATCGGCGAGGACGTCTTCGTCCAGGTCGAAGACCGCGATCAGAACGCCGACTCCGACAGAGTCGAGCGCGTCGTCGTCATGATCTTCGACGTCAACGGCGGCCAAGAGCTCGAAGTGCTCACCGAGACGGGCGTCAATACGGGCGTCTTCCGCAACACCGGCCCGTTGAAGATCGTCCCCAAGGCCGTCGCCTCCTGCCCCAACCCCGATGACTTAACCGTCTTCGGCCAAGGGCCAGAGGTCGTCTTCACGCCCACCGTGGACGAGCAGAACGACGGGCAGCTGGCGGTCGCCCGCGACGACGTCATCTACGCCACGTACTTCGACGATGACGTGGCCATGATCGAGAGCATCGACGAGATCAAGCGCGCTCTCGACGCCTTCGACGTCATCGCCATCACGGCGACTATCAAGCCTTCAGCATTCGATCAGTTTGACAAGAAACTCAGATTCGTCAACGACGCCGGTCAGCCGATCTCCGAGTACAAGGTGGGCATGGACGCCTTCGTCCAGCTGGAAGACCCCATCTCCAACTTCCGCTCCGACCTGGTGGAGCAGGTCCCAGTGATCGTGCTCGACCGCCACACGGGAGATCGGGAGTGCGTCACCCTGCAGGAGACCGGCCCCAATACGGGCCTGTTCATGAACCAGCAGGGGTTGCCGCTGCGCCGCGGCCTGCCCAGCGACATCGAGCGCGGCGACGGCGTCCTGCAGATGCAGGATAGAGACAACATCGAGGCGCACTTCCAGGCTGCGGATAACCCGCAAGACTACGCGGCGACCTCCATCGGGATCATCCCGCTCTTCGAGCCGCCGGTGGCCCCGACCAGGCCCACGGTCAGGTTCGATCCCCCTTCGATTGAGATCGGCAAGACCTTCTTCATCGAAGTGACCGATCCCAACCGCAGCGGCACGCTCACCGATGCGGTCACGCTCACCCAGCTGCGCGATGGCCAGGTCGTCAAGACCTGGAAGATCACCGTGACGCAGACGGCGCAAGCGGGCGTCTTCCGCAGCGAGGCCATCGCTACCGGTGAACCCGGCAGTGGCGCCACTATTGAAGCTCAAGATGGCGACACCCTCAAGGCCGAGTACGCCGGCGCTGACCCAGCGACCGCGTCGCTCTTCTCGGCCAGGTTCGAAGTCAGGGCCTTCAAGGTGACGCCCAACCCGGCGACCACCCGCGCGACCTTCCAAGTCGAAGGCTCGGGCATCGAGCGGACCGCCGTGAACGTCTATGACCTGTCGGGCAAGCTCGTCTTCTCCGGCAGCAAGGCGGGAGCGTCCCTGGAGTGGAACGTCGCCCAGGTGGGCAACGGCGTCTATCTGTTTATCATCACGGCGTCGGGCAAGGGCCAGACCAAGGCCAGCAAGGTCTTGAAGCTCGTGGTCCTGCGCTAAGGGAACGAATCCGCGGGGCGGGGCACAGCCCCCGCCCCGGCGGAACACTCAATGGTGAATACGAATGTATAAGGAGGTTAAGCAAACGATGAACCGAACTTCGATTCTGGCGTTGGCGCTCGTTCTCTTGACCGGCCTGACGGCCCTGGCCCAAGAGGGCGTGGGGGCCAACCCAGTCTTCAAGAACGGCGTGGACGCGCGCGCCCTGGCCATGGGCGGAGCCTTCGTCGGCGTCGCCGACGGATACTCCGCGTGTTATTGGAACGCCGCGGGCGTCGCTAAGGCCGCTGCCGACCAGTCCATCAAAGTCGGCGGCATGAACACCGATCTCTTTGGGGCCGGCATCAACTACAGCTACGCTGGAGCGACCTGGACGCTCTTTGACATCCCCTGGGGATTGAGCGTCTCCTTGGTCTCGATCACCGACATCCCGCTGGCTGACGGCACCATGGGCAGCGACAGCGAGCTGCT
>FWWL01008406.1_pt1 | contig 13260 bp, 8 predicted proteins | sample 2228331 | NCBI WGS metagenome assembly FWWL01 (sample SAMEA103939775, study PRJEB20133) | metagenome | reverse complement strand
CATACCAGCGTTCGGCGCGCGATCGGTGCTGCCCCAGCAACCGCTCTGCGGAGCGCTCCCGCCGCATCCTGCGCACTGCGGCAGCGTTGACGTGGCTGCCCGATACGTGACAATCTATCTAACGTCGGTATGACTAATGCAAGGTAGATTCTGACCAGCCTCGTTATTGGTATCATAAAGCCCCCGAGTAGGTTAAGAAACCAATTCCCTTTCTTCCTCAAATATTTATTCATGGTATGGCGAGTTTTGCGTGATTGACTTATACGTGATATTCATCCTAAAGTCAGTACAATATCAACGGTTAATGCATGGCGTATAAGATTCGTTGCCTAGAATTCGCTCGAAGATCACTCCGGCGATCGCGGCAGGATCGCATGGTTGTACATTGCCAAACGCATCTTGAGAAACCATGACCACGACTATATACTGCGCTGTTGGCTCATCGATAAAACCAGCAAACCACTTGATAGGCGGTAATGGTTGGCCATCCACAGTCTGTATTTCGGCTGTGCCCGTCTTGCCGCCGATCACCTGACGCCCTTCGATAAATACGGCGGCAGCGCCAGCAAATGGAATGCCCGGCGGATGGTTCTGATGAGCCAGTGATACCGTTTGATACAATAGTGCGCGTAACTGATTGGCGGTTTCGGTAGGAATACGTTGTTTCTCCCATTGACGATTGCGAGTCTCTCTTTCATCGATCAATCGCGGCGTGCGCGCAATACCATCATTCGCGATAACTTGCATCATAGCGGCTACCTGAAAAATGGTAACCTGACTATTGCCCTGTCCATAAGACGTATCAGCCCAGACAGTACCGCTTTCAAGAAAATCTAACCATCCCTTGTGTGTCCAGCCAATACTACTTGCGATCACAGGAAGCGAATAATTATGGTAGGGCGCCTCAACCCGTCTTCCGTCGTGATTGATGGAAGTTTCCTCAAATCCAAACGCGCGCGCGGCTGTCACAAAATCATCGCGACTCACAGGTAACGTAGTGTGTTCAGGCCATCGATTGTATTGAGCCACATCAGTTAATCCACTGAAAAAAGTGTTGACTGAATAGGCAAGCGCATACTCAAGGTTTGTCGTCTCACCAGCATATCTACAGTTTTGATCACCGAGACTATTTCTTATGGTTTTTTCCATGATTGTTGCGCCAGCAACGCAAACAATTTTATCATCAAGCCGCATACCATCGTTAAGCGCAGCGAGTGTAGTCACTATTTTCATTATTGAGCCTGGTACATAGAGACCGTTAAATAAATTAGCTTTTCGTTCGCCATACTGCCCCGATGAATCAACCAAAGCAACAATTCGTCCTTCTAAGTCCATGACTAGCGCCTGTCCTCTTGGGGTAACGGCAGGATTTTCGCCCAATCCAGCCGTTAGAGAGTCATGGACGATTTTCTGAATTTCCAAGTTAATTGTTAATGTTAATGGTCCTCGCTCAAGGCGACTGAGAAATAGAGAATTATTGATTGTTGCGTCTTCAACTATTAGCCGAATCCCAGCTTTGTTTGCCGCATCAGACCAGCTAACCAGATTACAACCATAAATGTACGGTTCCGTAAGAAATTGCCCGTCACTGCTCATGATTAGTTGTTGAGCGCGTTTGGTAACCGCACATATCGCTCGCCTTCCCATCTGGCTTTCATGAGTCAGGGCTGTATATTGCGTTGATTGCGGTGTAACCTGAGCCAGCCTGAGCGTTTCTTCTAGTATACGTATATCCGGTATATACATTAACAGGCTAAACCAAAGCGCCAGGGATATTAAACAAAAGGTTATTAATCCCCTCATCGAGCCAAAGCTGAATTGATTTTTCATGTTCTTGACTTGAATGTGACTCACGCGCTGTTGCGTGGAGGCTATCAATTGGATAGCAAAAATAATGCAGTTAATTACTATTGCAGTTCGTCCATAGCTTAAGAATGGTAATGGGATGCCGATCAGAGGAAGCAGGCGAGTGACGCCACCGATGTTAACCATCACATGGACAGCCCACCAGAATCCTGCCGCAGCGCTGAAAACGCGCCAGTAGCTATTCTGCAGCCACTGGCTGGAGCGAAAATTGAGCAGTATCAGCGCAAGGAAAAGACAAATCAACAAGCCTCCGCCAAGTGAGCCAAGCTCTTCGAGAATTAATATGAAGATGTAGTCACTGTGAATGTTGGAAACGAGAACGGAAGCGCCGGCTGGCGGGATGGTAAGGCCGCGCCCTGGTCCGGTTCCGAATAGACCTCCGGCAGCGATGGCATATTGAGCCTGTCGTAATGAGGCATCTCCAGCGCAAAGATTTTTATGCCATACATCTTGTTGGCAAAAGGCTTCATATTCATCAGGACTCACGCCGCGCGCAGGTCGGTCAAGCCAAAGTCGCACCTGTCCATAGCGAAAATCTGTTAATGATTGCTGCACTCTATCAGCCTGCCATAACGCAATCCCCATCACAAAGAACATGATTACAGTAATAAAAATCCAGGCCTTTCGTGGTACAGCAAGACTGCAGAGGCCGGTTACCACTAATGCTGTGATAATAATCGGTCCCAAATCGCGGGTTGCCCAAAAGTAGAACCCCAGGCCAGCGAACAGAGCGGCAATTGCGCCAACAAGTCGCTGTCTGCTCATTCGACCCAGCATGAAGCGCGCTACCATCCATGCCACAAAAACCATCACCCCGAGCCGGATATACTCTGAGGGTTGTCCGAGACCTCTCACGGAGAGTAGTTGTCCGTGGATTCTGGATGCCAATCCAAAGAATTCAAGGACAAGCAGCGCGAGGCTAATAATGATGATCGTCACTGGCGCCGCGACTACAATAAAAAGGTTATTGCGCTGGAGATATGAGAACAGGCGGTAGAGATATGAGAACAGGCGGTATTTTTGAGCACTGCGAAAAATTATCTTGTCTCGTTCCATGAAGCGCACTCGCAGCTCCATGAAGCGCATTCGCAGCTTCTTGAAAAGATCAGTGCGCCAGAACAATGTGGCGATCAGAAAACGCGATCCAATCACCACAAAGAAAATAGCCAAAAACGTTTGCCGAAGCATGGCCATTGTGCCGCCGATTGGCATATTCACTTCAGATTTCAATATCTCGCAAATCCGGCTATATGTCGAAGCGTCGGCATTGCTGCTTTCCATGGAGGGAATCTGGCCAAGCATCGCCTGCGCGCGCTCCGCTAATGCATAGCATCTCGGATCAAGTGCGTTCCTGCGCTCAAATTGCTGCGCTTCCGCATTCCAGAATCGCTCTCCTTTCTGAAGATCTTCCCAAATACGTTGAGCATGCTCACGATTGAGAGGGATTGTTTCACCTCGATAACCAGCGATCGTTGCAATACTCACAAACATTGCTAATATTGGTATCAGCGCTATTGCTGGATAATAGAGTGTTTGTCTGGAATACTCCTGTGAATGGCGCCAATAGTGGCAAAAATCGCCCAGCAGCAGAAGAGCCGAGCATATAGCCCAGCCGACGAATGACCACATCCATAGCGGTATCCAGTCCCATCTCGGCACATTTTCTACTGGCAACTCGATCCTCATGCCAGTGTCTACGGCAAGCAAACCCAGCGCGAGTGTCAGCAACACATATCCAAGCAGCTCCCACTCAATCAAGCGTCGCCTGATAATTGTTTTTAACGCTACGATATGGCCATTTGCTTCTGATTCCTGTTCCTCCTGATATTTGTACTCTACTTCGTTGCGCAACTGTATAGTTGATTGAGATTGCAAGGGAATTGGAGGCGCTCCCTTTTCCAGCCGTTTGTCGTTTACTTTGATCCATGCTCTGCCGACGTTTTCGATGTACCAGACGGGATCTCCCTGACCGGCATGGCGAAAAATAACAGCCTGAACTCTACTGATTTTGTTGTCGTTTCGGTGGATGGTAATATCACACTTGTCCGAGCGACCAATAGTTGTGTGACTGGCAATCGGATAGCGTTTATTGTTGTCAGACTTTTCAATCAGAATAGGCTTAGTGATACAGTATTCATCGATTAGTCTATGATGGAAGGCGCTGCTGGATCGGTAAATAAACCAGATCAGCATCACAAAAAAAGATATCCAGAGAAGGTGATACAGAGCGACCATTTGGTTACTTATCCACTATCCGGGTCGTCTGACTCGTCGAACACGGTTTCGCCAATTTGAGCACTGATCCAATAGATAATAAGCAAAATGAATATTATCAGAAGAAACTGGATTATGAAGAAAGCGATGATTTCAAATAGCATTTCTTTAATCATTTACAAAGCGCTGGCAGCGGATACGTGTCAGGAAAGAATCTCACCTCTTGCTGCTTAATGAGAAGATGTCCCGGCCCACTCTCCGCTATTTTATGCTCCTGTCCGTTGATTGTAAGGCGTATATGTCCCATGATGCCTGACCGCACATACAGTTGATTGTCTGGATCTACATTGATCTGAACACTGGTTTTTCCATCTTCAGGTGTAAGAGTAAGGATGCTCTCGCGCTGCCATTGTTCCTCACTGACCCATGGATCAGTGGCCTGCGCCGGAGCTGTGAGAATGCAGATCCAGACGGCGCCATGTTGAGCTGCCAATTCGACGCTGAATGATTGCTCTTCAGGACGGTGCGAAGGTTGCGGTTTAGCTGAACTTTCGCGTGATGTAATAACCCAGAATGGGATTGAGATTGAGACTGGCATGCCAGCCCATGACAAGACCAGCCAACTAAAGATCAATGTAAGAGTGGTATTAATAACGCGAGCTATCATTTGTCTTTGTTTGAGTTCAATCCGATTATTACTATCTACGCCACTAATGCCAGACAAAGCCGTGGTAATGTCTTTATTTTGAATTTTTCCTAAGATACTGCCAATAATAAGAAGAGCTGGAAGCGCGACTGGAGCGAATACAAAGAAAGATAACCACCGCGCATACTGTTGTGGTGCGGTGTTTCGCGATTTACCGTATATATGGTTGAGCAACAACTGCTGAGAGGTATGCCATACCAACCAAAGAATAACTACTAAGGCTAGAAAATTAAACTCAGTCATATTCCTCTAGCTGAAGAACAGCCGCCATATCTCGGGCAACCAAAAGAAAATAATCAAAGAGATAGAGGCCGTAATTACTATATACAATTGTTCAATTTTAGTTGTTTCTGATCTGTCTCCGTGATTAAGTTCTGACGGATCGATCCAAGTTATGGCTAATGCAATAACAACGAATGTCACAGCATCAAGATGCTTTGCAGTCATCTCGCTCCAGGTCGCGTTCCAGTCTTGATCGTTCGAGTAGAACACGAAGGCAGTTAGCAAAGCTGCGTGGAGAGCTGTCAGAACAAGCAGACTTAATAATCGAACAACGAATTCCCAGGGTCTATTCCGAAATTTCGACGGATATAAGATATGATAAATTATTAATGTCAAAAAGCTGCTGATCACTGGCGTAAAAACAACAAAACTGGTGTTGAACTGCAAGTGCGATCGTATCATACTAAAAGCCGCCTCAGGCGCATCAACCATCATTTGTTTTAATGTTTCGTGGTGAAAAGTAAAATCCCATCCAGGCAGTCCCAGCTCGCGCTGGTAACAGAGCGAAGGAAATTGACAACTGGCAGGATTGACGCTATTGTGCAAAAAATATAGTAGCAGACCTGCCTGAAGAGTTGCTGCCAGATGAAAAAGTAAAGAACTGCCTAGCATTGAAATGATGCCTGGCAGTGTGAGAGTAATACCTTCAGGAAATGCTGCAACCAGCATAAGAATGAGAGACATCCAGACGCCATTGTAAGAGATAACCATATATAGCACTATTCCTGCGATTATACATGCGAAAAGCACGCCTAAAGGTAATGATTTTGTTAGGAGTATTGCGGTTGTCAGTAAGAGAGAAAAGATTGTAAACAGTTTGATATTACGGCGAGTCAGTATCATTCCGATAAACGTCAGAATAACTGTCAGAAGACGGAATGGAATGGGCATCTGTTCAAGAGTCGAAAAAGAGTTGTATATAATCCAAAGTAAGCAAATTGCCAGTCCTACTATTGCTAAATGATGCGCAGGCAAAGGGTTTACATGACTTGGTTGTGCTAAAACTTTCCCCTGTTGTGCTAAATTTTTCTTCTGTTGTGCTAAATCTTCTAGGTCTTTAAGATTGATAGCGTTGTTAACAGCTTCGTGAATGACGCTCTGGAACCATTCTGGAGTTTTTCTGTATATTGGGCGTTTCTGGTCGAAGTGACGCTGTTCTAAAACCCTGTAAAGCGTTGCCACGATGCCGTACACGTCTACGCGCAACAGTTCGTTCTCCGACATTCCCGATAGTTTTCTGTCCGCCCAATCTGCCGGATAGAATCCTTTCGTGCTGACCTCTTTGAGCGTTTTATTGCTTTGTCCATTGCGTACATTGCGCCGCTGACACGATGTGAAATCAAGCAGAAATAAGCAATCGCCATTGCTGCGAATATTGTCCGGCTTAATGTCCAGATGGTAGTAACCAAGTTGATGCAACTGGCGCACTGCGTTGATCAACTTTTGTAGCGCGCTATGGATGGCTTCATCTATCGACTTTTGTTTAGCGAACCATTGCTGCAAGGTATCGCGATAGTATGGGAGAACAATACCTATCGGATTCCCATCCTGCTGAATATAATCTTCAGCGCGCGCAAGGTGAGGACTAAGATGGTTCCGTTTAATTTCCTGAAGAACTTTTCCTTCAGTTTCTTTCTGAGACTGATCGACTTTGTTCCATATCTTGATAACGAATTGTTGTTTCCGGTCGTCTTCTGCGCGCGCCAGGTAAACTTTGTTTTTGGCTCTGTCAGGAGATATTTTTTTGAGAGTATAATACCACTTGCCAGAAGCGCCTTGATATTTTTGTCTTTTAACTCTTTTGATGAGGAAATATAATAGCTTAAAGGAGAATAAGATAACGATCATGATCAGAAGCTGCACAGGAAATTCACTCATGTTTGTGTTATTCTGGTAATTCATGTTGAGCATTTTCAATTCTTATCTGAGAAGCTATCGTAGAATTGAGTAGATAGAGACAAAAACCAAAAATATCATGAGCGCAGCCAGAATCGTATTTACGACTATCTCTTTAGAGATGAGGGTCTTGTGCAATTTTGTGTCAACGCTCTCATCGCATTGCAGAGCAATGACCGAAATGTTGTCGCGCCCACCGCGCTGTTTGGCGAGCTGCACCAGGTTGTCAACCATCATGTCCGGTTTTCTGCTACGCCGCCCTTCGATCAAAATGTCGCGCAATCTGTGTGGTTGAATTTCATTGGTCAGACCATCACTGCACAGCAACAAGAGATCTCCAGGAACAATACTGATCTCTTTAATTGCGGGTTCGATGACCTGTTCCACACCCATGTATCTTGTCAGTAAGTTAGCTCGTCTTTGATCCACGTGGTCTTCCGAAATCTGGACGACCCGCTGTTGAGAAACAAGGTATGCCCGGCTGTCACCCAGGTTGGCAACAACTACCGTCACAGGATCAATCAAGACCGCAACAACAGTCGAGGCTGGCATATCAGCTTTGGTAACAGGTTCGTTTATTTCAGGATTATACTGTGACACAGGCGATAGTGTGTCTGCTGGCGCATGTTGCGGCAAGTTCTGCTGTTGTATCAAGTTTTTTTCAGCGTTGATGATGTCGGTTTTCTGGCGTTGCCATTGCTGATGGAAGCTGGCAATCATGCGCAGATTGGCCGTTTCGATTGCGTTACGCAAGATGGTCGATCCGGGGCCGGTTGCCTCGCACAGCGTCTGTAGCATGAAACGAACAACATCACTGCTGGCTCTTTTCCCGTCAGGTTGGGAAGCAACTCCGTCGGCTACAATGGCAACCAGTAAAGGAGGAGATTGCTCACGATAGATACTGGCAACACCGACGCTGTCCTCATTATGTTGACGACGAAGACCGGTATCGCAGGCTATCGCGACATGCCATGTGTGGCTGCCAATTTTGATGCTTGTCGTTTGGGTTTTGTTGTGACTCATAAGGCTAGATCCTAATGACTGTCACTACTCGCGCATGGTGTGAGGTTGCAGATGAACTGGCACAGCGCTTGCGAGCTGATTGAGCGCCTTTGGGAGCTACTCAAGTGGATTGATGATGCGTTTGGTCCACTTTTTACCATAAAAGAACTCCTTATTTCTTTAATATATATCTTGAAGAATTTCGTCTTCAAGACAGAATTTTCTTTGCCAAGGATTAGTTTTTTGTCAAAATCAGTTTGGTATTCTTTTGCGGCAAGTGCTGCCATTGACTTTATTGTTATTTTGCTCTCTGACCTTCATATTTCTGAAGTTTTGGTTATTTGTTTGGCTGTTTCTTTATTTGCAATGCTGGGCGGTTTCTTCCGAGACACCGATCATTTCGGCGCGTTCGGCGGTGCATTGCAGGGCGCTGCGCTGCTGTGCTTATTGTGCGAGTTTGTCGTTATTTCTGCTGTAAATTTCATTGGGATGAGCAACTTTTTTGAGCTGTATCTTCCATATCTACCGTATCTATCAGTTATGGCAGGATCAGCATGGGGAGCAAATCGATTAGCTGGTTTTCAGAGCATAAGAAGAATAGAAGCAAAAGCATACAAAATTGTTATTAGGTTAATAAAAATTGCTGTATTTGTTGCCATATCATCTCTGATTTTGGCATTTACGGCGATGTTTTTCTCTCTTTCCTTAGCTTTTTACAGCCCCCGACAGATTGTCATTGTCAGTTGCGTTATTACTGTGCTATACTATATTCTTCGGTTAAGATATCTTTTGTAATTTTTGCGATCAGTTCATAATATTTTGGCCATGGGCGTGTCAGTTGATGCAAATACCAGCAGATTGCCTGACGGTCTTTTGAGTCAATGGCATTATCCATGGAATGCAAATAGTTGCCCACAGACAATATTAGTTTTTGAAGATAAGAAGCATCTGACCGATCAGGGTTCCGAATCAGGTCGAGAGGATTTGGCCATATTCGCTTCCCCGTCTTATCGCGATTAGTCCTGGCAAGAATAGCGTCAACTCGCGCGCGTATCTCCGCGCGGGAAGTGGCTGGGCGGACGCGAATGAGCGCAGGCTGATTGAGACCTTCCCTAAACACAATTGCCTGACCACGTTGCAGCGTGGTGGCGAAACGGCTCTGTCGTTCATTGAAGTTCATAGAAGCGCCGAGAATGTCCCGATCTTCACGCGCAGTCAGACGGTGCATGATTTTGAGATTGGTGTTTTTGATTGCTTCCGGGATAAGTTTGGAAGGCAGTTGCTCGACGATAATCAGGCCCTCGCCCCGCGAGCGAATTTCAGCTAACATGTCTGCGAACAGTTCAATTGCTTTGCCGCGAGTGTTGCTGCTTTCTTCACTCTGAACACGCGATACATTCTCTAACAATACGTGAGCTTCTTCGATCAGAGTTATATGACCAAGACTATCGCGCGCAGGTTGCTGCTCATAGTACTCATACAGTGACGTAAGCAGGAATGCCATAATCAGAGCTTTTTCATTTTTGTCTGCGATATGGTGTAGTTGTATCAGCGCTGGTTGCTTAAGCAAAGTGCCAACTCTTCTTTCAAATGATAAATCGCCATTTGACGGTTTTTTTAGCGCTGAACCAATCACTCCTTGTTGCAACGTTCGCAATCGCAAGGCGATAGCAGCCTGCAAATTTGCATTGAATTCCCCTTTGTAGTTTAAATCTTTGATCACAGCCTCAGCGGTTTCGCTAATGAGTTCGAGGTCTGGCGCGTCATCATCGCTGAGTTCGACACCCAGCGGCTGATTGGGGTCAGCAAACGGCGAGACTTGATAGCGTTTAAGAAGTTCCTCACCTTTTTTCCTATAGGCTTCGCGCATAATTCGGGCAAAGACAATGCTATAGACTCCTGGCATTGGAAAGGCTGCCATGAAACAGGAGAGCAAATAGCTGATGTGGGTGTTGAGCGTAACACCTTTGCGCACGTAGAAAGGATTAAACCATAGGGGAGCATCAATGCTGCCCGGCTGGAAGAGCCTTGGATAGGAGTCTGGATTTGCTTCTAGAAACTCATTGGTGAAGGCCAGATCGCTATATTCAGGTTTAACCGGTTCGATGATGAGAAAGGGTATGCCATGGCGGTGAATCTCTGTAATCAACCTTCTGCTTGTTGTTGACTTGCCGCTGCCGGTAGAACCGGTGATAAGCGCGTGTCTTGTCAAATCATCGAGACTGATACCAGCGCCGGGATGCGCTTCGTTGAACATGTTGATTCGGCTGTCAATATAATCGCCAAACACAATCTCGGTTCCGCCAGTACGCTCCTCGAGTTGCCAGCCGGAAAAGGGATTAGCCTGATACGATCTAATTCCTGGAATGCCTCCCTGCGGTAAAATGGGAAACTGAAGCAGAGCCAGCGCGCCGATTTCATCGATGATAGCGCCTCCAGTAAGATCTGCTTCAAAGCTATCTGTGCTGTTCGCGCGAACCATGCGAAAATTATCCTGCGCCTCACCAGCGTTGCCACATTCGCCCCATCGGTAGAGAGTGAGCAACTTTCCGGTCTCATCGCGTCCGAGTTCATTTGCCACAACGCGCTCAATAAACGTCTCAGTCTGAATTGCTTCGGGAACGGCTGCATACACGCGCCAGCGAAAGTGGCTGCTTGACTGAACGATTCGCTGCGCTACTGATGCAATCATATCGAGAAAGGAACGCGGTGTTGCGGTGAAGAGGTCACGTTGTTGTTGTTCGATGATTTCTTGCAGGAAGTAACGAATCTGATCTTTCCCAAGTGTTTGATCGAGCGCAAAGTCAAGAATACCAATATCGCCGAAACGACGACGCAGCTCTTCCAGTCCGCCAGTTGTCAGACTCAGACTGGAAATTGCATCGATCGTCCGCAGTATGTCTGTCCACAAGTTAACCGCTTCGTCTTTGTCCGGATGATTCTGCCTCAGCGGCGTCACGCAAAAACTGATAGCGATTGGCTTCGGATATTTGAGGAGCGCTCTTATGAGCGCCAACCGGTTATCTGTTCGCGGCGATGGCGGTATTGCAATCCGCTTTTTGTCCGAGCGGAGTTGCGCGGGTAGCGAGAGTTCTGTTGGTATCGGTCGCCATTCGTAGTACCGTTTCCATCTGGCGTCCTGGCAAATGCGTTTGGTTTCATCGGCAGAAAGCAAGCGCAGTCGAACATCGAGATCCCCGGGAAAAGAGCTATGGAAAAGATGCCAGATCGTTGCAACATCAGCCTGCTCCTCAATGCTCACAAGGTAGATGAAGCGCAGACGTTGGCTCAGATCAGCGCTGGGATTGCTGATCAGGCGCAGCTCGAAGCTGGCCTGCTCTTCTAGAAAACCGAGCGCATGCACAAATTCGCGCTGGCGCTTCATTACTTCATCTATACGTTGCTGTTGAACTTCCAGGCTTAAACCCTCGTCCCAAAACTCAGGTAGTCCATCTAGCTCAACCGCAAAGATCGCGTCGGGCGGAATTTGCTCTTGTCTTTGTCTCGGCGGATGCCAGAGTGTTTCTTCAAGGCGCGCAATCACTGTCAAGAACCTCCGGTGTGTAAAGCGCTAACAATTGTTTCGATAGCCTTGACCGGATCTGGATTGACTCCTTTTGGCCAATTTGTGAGCTGATTTTGATTTGTGCCCCATCTGGCTCGCGCTACCTTGTCTTCCTTCAACTCTAATTCTATGTAGTAAGATTGCGCTTTGACAAGATAACGGGCAGAATTGCCCGTGTTATTGACATCAACAACTTTATAGCCATTTCTTTCAAGATTCGAACGAATGGGATCCGGCAAGGGTGGAGCAGGAGCAGGATCAGGCGAGAATATGGGCTTGGTGAATGAACCGGGTGCAAATCCCAGTCCCAGATATTGTTTCATTAGCTCAAGCACACTGCCCCGTCCGGCAGCGTCGATGTGCGCCTGCATAATCCTGGCCAGGGCATCGCCTGCCCCTGGGTCCATGAGCACAATAGCCGCTGCGGCATATTCCCGGGGCAGCTTCGTTAATTCGGTAATGCGATTTAACAGTATCTGCTCGCGGTGCTCGGCTGCTTTCAAGTCAATTTCTTTTATTCGTTCCACCTGCTCGGCTTCAATCAGTAATCTCGCATGCTCAACTTGCAACATCGCCCACGCTCTTTGAGTTTCTGCGCGCGTTTCCATCTGGCGGCGCACTTCTTCGAGTTCGATTTTTTCCTTAAGTTTGTCCATTGCTGTGAAGAAAGCAAAATCAGTGATTTTCAGAGAATAACCTTCCCCATTCGTGAGCTGTTGCAATTTTCTATTCAAATCTTCCTTCAAATTATCCGGTTTTAATTCGCGAATTTGATTCTCGTTTAATTTACCCAGGTGAGTGTTGAGCGCGCTTCTTACTCTGGCTAATACGCCGTTCTTCAGATCCTCAGATGACAAAAATACTAGCAACTCAGGTCTCGCTACAATGTATTCCACAGTAACATCTCCTTTTACATCGAAGCGATCCATAGTTATTACATCATTTTCTTCAAGCACTATTTTAAGCATAGCTTGGTAGCGAATGCCTTTATATCGAACATTGGTAATAATTTGGCGAATACGCTCAACCGGATAGTAAGCTGCGTCTCGCTCTGCGAATAAAGCATAATCGGCATTTTGAACGTAATCCAGGAAACCGTTTGTTCTTTCATCGATTAGCAGATCCCGATCAAGGTTCTCGAAGCGCATGGTTGTCTCCCTCGCGGTGCATTGGAACTGTCAGACTCGAGTTATCGCCGTTCAGGAAATCATTGAGTGATGGACAGAAACTGCCGGTCACTGGAAACAGGGGTTGGTTTCTTGCTATAGAGTACAACTGAAACGAACAGGTAGATTCAAAGCGAATTTCATCAACAAAATGACACTGACAAGTTTGCGACTATCGTTGAAGCATTTGTTCATCAATCGGCGCTCTAAGGCTTACTTTTCTATTCGAGGCGTCAAATAAAAACGCTATGCTTATTGTTACCGATTATACCTGTTGTAACACAATGATGTCAAGTCTGATCGCGCAGGGTGAAACTGCGTTTGCCGCAATGTGACGCTGCCGCTGCGCGGTCAAGTCTGATCGCGCAGGGTGGATTCGCTCACGTAGTTTCACAGCCTATCTTGTCTAAAATGTGATCAGTGCGCCATTTCCCCCCTGTGTTCCGGTTGGGTAAAGTCATTTCAGCCGCAGGTGAACAAAAGCGCCATTCCCACCCGCAGGTTCCGGCTAACGACGGATGGATGCTGGCATAGACTCGGGTACAATACCTGATATGCCTGCA
>FWWL01008404.1_pt1 | contig 13262 bp, 14 predicted proteins | sample 2228331 | NCBI WGS metagenome assembly FWWL01 (sample SAMEA103939775, study PRJEB20133) | metagenome | reverse complement strand
GGGGCAATGAAGAATGGGTAGGGGGTGGGGAAGTGCGGACGGATCACCGGCCATTACCGGTTGGGCTTGGCGGCACTGCCTGCTAGGGGCCGCGCCGCAATGATCACCATCAACAACCTTACCGTCCGCCTCGGCGGCCGTCCCATCCTGCAGGATGCGTCCGCCGCTATCCCGGCCGGCGCCCGTATCGGGCTGATCGGCCGCAACGGGGCGGGCAAGTCGACGCTGATGAAGGCGCTGATCGGCCAGATCGAGCCGGACAATGGCGGAATCGAAATGCCGCGCCGTGCCCGCATCGGCTATGTCGCGCAGGAAGCGCCCGACGGCGCGATCACGGCCTTCGACGCGGTGCTGGCCGGCGATACCGAGCGCGCCAGCCTGCTCGAGGAAGCCGAGACTTGTATCGACATGGACAGGCTGGGCGATATCCACGACCGCCTGCTGGCGATCGACGCCTATGCCGCGCCTTCGCGGGCGGCGATCATCCTCACCGGCCTGGGTTTCGACGAGGAGATGCAGGCGCAGCCGCTCGAAACGTTCTCCGGCGGCTGGAAGATGCGCGTGGCGTTGGGGGCCTTGCTGCTCTCCAACCCCGACGTGCTGATGCTCGACGAGCCGTCTAACCACCTCGACCTCGAAGCGACGCTGTGGCTGGAAAGTTTCCTCAAGGCCTATCAAGGCACGCTGGTCATCATCAGCCACGAACGCGACCTGCTGAACAACGTCGTCACGGCCATCCTGCATTTGCAGGACGGCAAGCTGACGCTCTATCCCGGCGGGTACGACGCGTTCGAGAAGCAGCGCGCCGAGCGCGCGGCGCAGCTCGCCGCGGCCAAGGCGGCGCAGGATGCCCAGCGCGCCCGGCTGGCGGATTACGTCGCCCGCAACAGCGCCCGGGCCTCCACCGCCAAGCAGGCCCAGTCGCGCGCCAAGATGCTGGCGAAGATGCAGCCCATCGCGGCCTTGATGGAAGACCCGAGCCTGAGCTTCGACTTCCCCAGTCCCGACGAAATGCGCCCGCCGCTGATCACGCTCGACCTGGCGGCGGTGGGATATGGCGAGACGCCGATCCTGCAGCGGCTGAACCTGCGGATCGACCCGACCGACCGGATCGCGCTGCTGGGGCGCAACGGCAACGGCAAGACCACGCTGGCGCGGCTGCTGGCGGCCCAGCTGGCGCCGATGGACGGAGCGATGGCAGCTTCGGGCCGGATGCGGGTGGGCTATTTCACGCAATATCAGGTGGAGGAACTGTCCGCCGACGGCACGCCGCTCGACCACATGACACGGGCGATGGAGGGCGCATCGCCCGGGGCGGTGCGCGCGCAGCTCGGCCGGTTCGGTTTCTCCGGCCACCGCGCCACGGCGCGCATCGGCACGCTTTCGGGCGGCGAACGGGCGCGGCTGGCACTGGCGCTGATCACTCGCGACGCGCCGCATCTGCTCATCCTCGACGAGCCCACCAACCACCTCGACGTCGATGCCCGCGAGGCGCTGGTGCAGGCGCTTAACGATTTCGACGGCGCCGTCATCCTGATCAGCCACGACCGGCATATGGTCGAACTGACCGCCGACCGGCTGGTGCTCGTGGATGGCGGTACGGCGAAGGAATACGCTGGCAGTATCGAGGATTACATCGAGTTCGTACTGGGGCGGAACCAGCCACGCGGCGGGGATGGTGCCAAGCCGAAGAAGGACAAGCGGGCCTCTGCCAAGGATCGCGAGGCCGTCCGCCTTGCTCGCAGCACGGTCACCGCTTCCGAGAAGGCTATCGCCCGGTTGCAGGACGATCTGGCGGCGCTGGACCGCGCGCTGGCCGGTCCGGCTGGCAAGGCCGGCCCGTCACCGGCCGAACTCATGCGCAAGCGGGCCGCTCTCGCAGCCGAGCTGGAGGAAGCGGAGCTGCAATGGCTCGACGCGCAGGACAGCCTGGAGAAGGCCGAAGCCTGACGGCGATGCTGCCCCGGCTCAGGCCAGCGCGCTCTCCGCATCCGCGATATAGCCGCGGGTGATTGGCAGCGCGCGGCGCGTGCGGGCGTACTGGATCTGGTAATTGCAGAGGCCGCCATGCTCGAAGGCGGCGGTGGCCCCGGCGAGGTAGAAGGTCCACATCCTGAAGAAGCGCTCGTCATGCAAGGCGACGATGGCGTCGCGGTGCTCCAGGCAGCGATCGTACCAGGCGCGCAGCGTGTGCGCGTAATGCAACCGCAGCGTCTCGACATCGGTGGCGATCAGGCGGACCTTCTCGCTCGCCGCCACCGTCTCGCTCAGTGCCGGGATATAGCCGCCCGGGAAGATGTACTTGCGGGTAAAGGCATCGGTCGTGCCGGGCCCGCCCATCCGCCCGATGGTGTGGAGCAGCATGACCCCGTCGTCCTTGAGGATGCGGGCGCAGGCCTCGAAGAAGGTTGCGAATTGCGGGCGGCCGACATGCTCGAACATGCCGACCGAGACGATCCGGTCGAATTGCGTGCCGGAGGCCGCGAACTCGCGGTAGTCGACAAGGTCGATCGAAACGCGGTCCGCCACGCCGGCGGCAGCGACGCGTTCCCGGGCGAGGCTGGCTTGCTCTTCGGACAGGGTGATGCCTGTGACGCGGACGTCGTAGTGCCGGGCGAGATAGATCGCCATCCCGCCCCAGCCGCAGCCGATGTCGAGCACGGTGTTGCCCGCCTCGATCGCCAGCTTGGCCGCGATATGCGCCAGCTTGGCCTCCTGCGCCTGGTCCAGCGTCATACCGGGCGATGGCCAGTAGGCGCAGCTGTATTGCATGTGGTCCGCATCGAGCATGAGCTCGTAGAGCGCGTTCCCGATGTCGTAGTGATGCGCGACATTGTTCTTCGAGCCGACACGGTTGTTGACCTGCTCGATGGCGAAGGCGGCGGTGTTGGTCAGCCGCTTGACGATGCCGGGCCGACCGAAATTGCCGCCCTTGTCCCACGGCGCGTTGGCGCGGAGCAATTCGATCAGCTCCATGATTCCGCCCTCTTCGACGATCAGGCGACCGTCCATGTAGGCCTCGGCCGCCCCGAGGCGCGGATCGAACACGATATCGTGCGGGACGCGGTCGTCGGCGAAGCGGATCACGACATCGGGGTAACCCTCCGTCTCCTCGCCATAGGTTGTATCCGAACCGTCGGCGAAGACCACGCCGAGGCGGCCGCGCCTGACGCCCGAGGAGAGGAAGCGGTGGAGGAGGGACTTGCTCATCGATGCACTCCGTGGGGGAAGCCGAGGCCTGCCGCCAGGCAGGGCTTGGCCGGGGGCCGGGGTTGGTTTACAATCACTTGATGACCGAGGCCAAGACCCAAGTGACGGCGGTGAAGCCGGCCGACTTCATCGCCGCACTCGAGCCGGAGCGGCGGCGCGAAGAGGCGCTGGTGCTCGACGCACTGTTCCGCCGCGCGACCGGGGAAGACCCGGCCATGTGGGGCCCGACGATCATCGGCTACGGTTCCTATCGCACCATCTATGCGACCGGACGCGACGTGCACTGGATGCGGAGCGGGTTCAGCCCGCGCAAGCCCAAGCATTCGATCTACCTGATGGGTGGATACTGCGACGAACTCACCGGCAAGCACCGCGACGAGCTGCTGACGCGGCTCGGCAAGCACTCGACCGGCAAGAGCTGCCTCTACATCAACAAGCTGGCCGATGTGGACCTCGCGGTGCTGGAGGAAATGGTCGCCGCCGACTGGGCGGCGATGCAGCGAATTTTCCCGGACGACTAGATCCCGGCGTACCACTGGTACCCGACGCGGTCTTCCCAATAGCCACCTTTGCCACCGGCGATATCGTCGAGGCTGGCGACGGCTTCGATGGCCGTTAGGTACTTGGCCTGCTTGTATCCCAGCTGCCGTTCGATCCGCATCCGCAGCGGTGCGCCGTTCTTCACTTCGAGCGGCTGGCGGTTGAGCATATGCGCGACGATGGTCTGCGGGTGGAAGGCATCGATCATGTCGATGCTCTCGTAATAGTCGCTGCCGTTGAGCGTATCGGCGCAGCGAAACACGATGTAGCGCGCGGCCTCGCGGACGCCGGCCGCTTCGAGCAGGAGGGACAGCTGCGGCCCCGTCCATTCGCCGATCGCGCTCCAGCCTTCGACGCAGTCATGGCGGGTGATCTGCGTGCGCTGAGGCAGCTTGCGGATATTGTCGAGCGAGAGCGACAGCGGCGTGTCGACCAGCCCGCGGACCTCCAGCCGCCAGTCGGCGAAACCGTTGGCAACTGCGGCGGTGTAGGCCGGTTTGCCGGGATCGACCGTACCATTGCCGCGGAACACCGGCGAGATATCGGCGCGGGTAAACTCCCTCGCGAGGCCGGTGCGCCCTCCCAGCAGCCGGTTGGCACCCTTGTGCAGGTCCTGCGCGCCCTTGACGAGGCTGCGTCCCGTGTCCGACTGGATCACTTTGTCGCAGCCCGCGAGGACCAGCGCAGCCAGGCCCGCCAGCACGCCGCGGCGTTTGAGATCGAGGCTCATGCTTTTCCTCCCGTAATCATGTCGCGCAGCTGCTGCAGCGGCTTGTGCACGATCACCAGCAGCACGTGGACGATGAAGAAGCCGGCGATGGCGAAGGCGAAAAGGAAGTGGAGGCTGCGCGCGCTCTGGCGCCCACCGACGAGATCGGCGAACCAGCTCCAGCTCGGCGACATGCCCGGGCTGATCGCCATGCCGGTGAAGATCATCATCGGCAGGAAGATACCCAGGACGACGCCGTAGCTGAGCTTTTGCAGGAAGTTGAACTTGCCGCCTTCATGCTCGAAATTGAACTTCGCGTGCTGGACGATGTCGTGCCAGATGGCGGCGGGGGTCCATTCCTTGCGGGTGGTGACGAGATCGCGCTTGAAGTGGCCGTTGACGATCATCGCCAGCCACATCACCAGCAGCATGACGGCGAAGGGCCAGGCCATCAGCACATGCCAGTCGCGCGCGCCGGCGAGATCGTAGCGGCCCGGCATCGTCATCCAGTACGGAAACTTGGGCACCATGAGCCAGGCCGTCTCCGGAGCGAAGCCCCAGTCGCCCCAGTAGAGCCGGCGGTGGGCGTTGGAGATGCCGAGCCCGGACATGAACAGGATCACCACGCAGAGCAGATTGGTCCAGTGCCACAGCCGGGTGACGAGCGCGTGCTTCTTCATTGGGCGTGCCCCTCCCGAGCCAGGTAGATCACGTCGCGCGGCTGGTTCAGCAGGTGTTGGCCGCTGTCGATGAACAGGGTCTCGCCGCTCGCCAGCCAGCCCTGGCCGAGGAACAGCGCCGCATCGGCGATCTCGCCGGCGCTTGTCTTGCGATCGAGCAGATTGAGCCGGTGCGATCTTTCGGTTTCTTGTTCAGTCTGGTCGTGGCTGGCGAGGATCGCACCGGGGGCGAGACCGTAAATGCGGTCGCGCGGGTCGGTGTGCGACTTGGCCAGCATCCGGATCGCGCCGTCCACCGCGTGCTTGCTCATGGTGTAGCTGAAGAAATCGGGATTGGTGTTGGCCAGCTTCTGGTCGGTTATCTGGATCACGCGCTTTCCCCCCAAGGCGCGGGCAGAGCGCAGAAACGCCATCGCCATGGCGGCGGGGCTCTGCGCATTGACGCGCGCTGCGGTGGAATACGTTGCCGGATCGATCCCGGTTACAGTGTCATATTCGAAAATCGACGCATTGTTCACCAGCACCCGCCAATCGGGCAGACGCGCCGCGAGGGTCTCGATCATGACTACGGCCGCGGCCGGGTCGATCAAATCGCATTCGACCGTTTCGGCGGAGGGGAGGGTGGCGGCGAGCGACTCGGCATCGTCGGCACTGCCATGATAGTGGATCACCACATGCCAGCCGGCCTTGCCGAAGGCGGAGGCGATGGCCGCCCCGATGCGTTTCGCTGCCCCTGTGACGAGAACCGCCGGTCGTGTCGCGCTGCTCATGCGCGTCACTCAACCACGCGGCACGCGCAAGGTATAGTCCTATCTAAAAATAAGGGCGCGCCGCCCAGGAAAGCGACGCGCCCTGCGACCCTTTTCGGGAAGCTTGTATCAGCGGCAGCTGAGCGAGCCGCGGTCGATCTCGCGGCCGAGGATCCCGCCCAGGGCCCCGCCGAGCAGCGCACCGAGCGTGCGGTCGCCGCGGCCGGCGATTTCGTGACCGGCAAGCGCCCCGACGCCTGCACCGATGATCAGGCCGGTGGTGCCGTTGTCGCGGCGGCAATAATACCGGCCGTCGTCACCGCGCCAAACCTGCGAGCTGCGGGTGATGCGGCGCGGTTCGTAATAGCGGCCGCGATCATCGTAGATACGGTCCTTGGCGCGCTTGCCCCACGCCGGAGCGTGCGACGGCGGATCGGCGAGGGCCGGCGTGGCAACAGGAAGGGCCATAGCCGCGGCGGCGATGGCGAGGGCGGTCTTCTTCATGGGTTTGCTCCCTTGTCGTTGTATCTTTGTGTCAACGACGGCTTTCGGGCAGCGATCCCCAACGCCAGATGAACGGTCTCGCCCGCCTCGGCGCCGAGAGACGAGCGGTTGCATCGATGCGACAAATGGCAGCGCTATTTGGCCAACCTTTTGGCGATATCGCCGACGAGCCGGTCCGACACGCGCGGCAGCGACGCGAGCTGCTCGAGTTCGCCGTCGGGCGCGCGCGAGCTTCCGTATACGGCCAGGAACGCGCGGGCGACGGTCCAGCGCCGGTCGCCCCGTTCGGCAAGTTCGAGCGTATCGCCAGCCTGCGCTTCGCCCGTTTCCAGTACGCGGTAGAACCACCCGCTGCGCGCCGAAGCGACGATTGCCTTGACCACGGCCCTGGCACCCAGATGCTGCTCGATAGTGGCGCAGGGCTGGCGCGGCTGGGTTACCTCGATCATGGCGCTGCCAAGGCGGAAGCGGTCGCCGATGCAGACGTCGTGCTCGGTCAGGCCGGTGGTCGAGATGTTCTCGCCCATGCTGCCGGGCCCGGTCAACCGGGGCAGGGGACCAAAGTGCTGCGAGAGCCACCCGTAGTTCTCGGCCGGGTAATGGTGGAGCGCCATCGGCGGATAGCCGTGATACTCGCGGTTGACCTGCACGTCGCCGACAACCCCGCGCTCGCCGATCGACACCACGCCGGTAAGCGCCGCCTTGGCGATCCCGCTGCGCTTGCCCGAGGGCAGGTCTTGGGGGGCACCGGAGCAGAGTGCCGAAACGATGATGGTCATTCCTGTTCCTTCCGTACCGTCAGGGCGATCCAGTCGCGCATGGTGCCGTCGGCGCCCTTGCCGGGAAAAACCTCGACATCCGCCAGCGCGAAGCCCGCCGAGCGGTAGGCGTTCTCGATCCACGTCCTGTCGGGAAAATTGTGCAGCCGGCCCAGCAGGTCGCGCCCTTCGCCGGTGCCGAGCTTGTAGCTGGCGTAATGCCATCCGCCGGTCCGCAGCGCGCGATGGATGGCGGGAAGGATAGAGATCAATTCCGCGCGTGAGGCATGCAGCAGGCACGCATGAGCCCAGACCGCGTCGTATTCGGCAACGGCGTCGAGCTCGGCAAAGGTCATCACGCGCGCGCCGACGTCGAAGCGCTCGTTGGCCTTGCGGACCATGGCCGGAGTGCCGTCTGTCGCATCGAGATCGAAGCCGCGTTCGACAATGCGCCCGGAATCGCGCCCGCCACCGCAGCCCAGCTCCAGCACCCGCGCACCCGGCTTCAGCCGGTCGAGAAAGCCGTCGAGGTGGCGGCTGGGTGCCTGCCCGAAGCTCATGGTGTAGCGCGGGGCATTGTCCTCGTAATAGGCGATGGTCGCCGGGTCGCTCATTCCGCAGCGGCGGCGGCGGCCTCTCGGTCGCGCTCGGCGCGGCTCTTCTTCTCGGCCGCGGTCTTGAGCTGGCCGCAGGCGGCGTCGATATCGCGGCCGCGCGGGGTGCGCACCGGTGCGCTGATACCGCTTTCGAACACGATGCTGGAGAAGCGTTTGACCCGCTCGGGCGTCGAGCATTCGTACGGCGCGCCCGGCCACGGATTGAAGGGGATCAGGTTGACCTTCGCCGGCAGATCGTACTGGCGCAGCAGGCGGACGAGTTCGCGGGCGTCCTCGTCGCTGTCGTTCTTGTCCTTCAGCATCACGTATTCGAAGGTGATGCGGCGGGCATTGCTCGCGCCGGGATAGTCGGCGCAGGCCTGCAGCAATTCCTCGATGCCGTACTTCTTGTTGATCGGCACGATCTCGTCGCGAATTTCCTTGGTCACCGCGTGCAGCGAGACGGCGAGGTTCACGCCGATTTCCTCGCCACACTTCTCCATCATCGGCACGACGCCGCTGGTGGAAAGCGTGATACGCCGCTTGGACAGGGCAAGGCCGTCGCCGTCCATCACCAGCCGTAGCGCATCGCGGACGTTATCGAAATTGTACAGAGGCTCGCCCATGCCCATCATCACGATATTGGTCAGCAGGCGGCCATCGGCGGTGTAGTGCCCTGCATCTTCGGCATCGTCGAGCCCGGCCATCGAACCCTTGGGCCATTCGCCCAGCGCGTCGCGCGCGAGCATGACCTGGCCGACGATCTCGCCCGGGGTCAGGTTGCGCACCAGCTTCATCGTGCCCGTGTGGCAGAAGCGACAATTGAGCGTGCAGCCGACCTGCGAGCTGACGCACAGTGTGCCGCGATCGGCATCGGGGATGAACACCATCTCGAACTCGTGGCCGTCATCGGTCTGCAGCAGCCACTTGCGGGTGCCATCGACCGAATGCTGAGCCTCGACCACATTCGGGCGCCCGATCACGAAGCGCTCCGCCAGCCAGGGGCGCATGGTCTTGGCGATGTCGGTCATCGCCTCGAAATCGGTCACCCCGCGATGGTAGATCCAGTGATAGACCTGCTTGCTGCGCAGCTTGGCCTGTCTGGCGTCGAGTCCGGCTTCGCCCAGAAGGTCGGCAATGCGCGCCTTGGGCAGGCCCATCAGGTCGATGCGGCCATCGGCGCGCGGCGTGATGTCGCGCGCGACGGGTACGGGATCCACCTGTCCGGGGATCGGCATGAGCTGGGTATCGGCCATGAGACGCGCGCATATAAGGGCAGGGCGGGCGGAAATCCAGCAGGCTTCCTTGGACGCGCGCGTGCGCCGCGCGCGAATGGCCCGGCGACCTCGACGTTCCTGGTTTTCGTCGCTGACAGGGCGCGGCTCGACGCAACAATGTTACCTGAACGCAACACTTTCATGTTGTCTGAGGTTCATGAAACTTCACGCGCCGTCGGTCATTCTACGGGTCTAGCGCAGGCAAACGCCTGCAGGACGAATGGAGTACCAACAATGAAAAAGACAGTCGCAATCCTTCTCGCCGGTGCCGCCATGGCTGCCGCGGCCCCTGCCGCCGCCCAGTCGGTCGACGCATCGCCGTTCACCGGTTTCCGTGCCCAGGGCGTCGTCGGTTACGATTCCACCAAGGCCGGCAGCAGCGTCGATGACGACAGCAGTGTCGACAACGACCAGTCGACCGAAGGTGTCGTTTACGGTGGTGCGGTCGGTTACGATATCGACCTCGGCAGTGTCGTGATCGGCCCGGAAGCCGAATTCACCTGGTCGAGCGCCAACACCGAGTTCAACGACGGTGACTTCGAAGGCTTCGGCTTCGGCAACGTCTCGGCCGACCGCGACCTTTACCTCGGCGCCCGCGTCGGTGCCAAGGTCGGCGACAGCGCGCTGGCCTATGTGAAGGGTGGCTACACCAACGCGAAGTACAACATCCGCACCAGCGACGGCACCACGACCTTCGACGAAGATTACGACGTCGACGGCTGGCGTCTGGGTGCCGGCGTGGAGTACGCCATCAACCAGAACATGTTCGTGAATGCCGAATACCGCTACTCGAACTATTCGGAAGCCGAAGTCGACTTCGACGGCACACTTGCCGACAGCGACCGCTTCGGCGTCGACCTCGACCGTCACCAGGTCGTCGTCGGTTTGGGCGTGCGCTTCTAAGCGCGGCCGGATTGCCGGAAATGCAGCGGCCGGGGGCAACCCCGGCCGTTTTGCTGTTCAGCGCCGGGCACAGGCGACGGTGGCGGCGTCCATCGCCGTCGCCGCGCCGGCCAGCGCGTAGCTGTTCGAAAAACGGCGTCCGCGCGCGTCGGTGGCCGATACCGTCATCCGCGTGCCAGACCGCATGACGGCGACGATCGCCGCATCCTGCGCGCGGTCCGCCGCCCAGGCATCGCCGCCGCCGCCCGCGAGCATGAAGCTCTCGCCGCCCACGGTCAGGCGGATTGGCCGGGCCGGATCGATCTTGCGCGACAGGCGGAAGTGCACCTGCCCGCGAATGTTTCGCTTCGGCCAGGTGCCGATGGTGGCATAGGGATCGTAATCGCGGGCCAGCTTGCTCGGCTGGGCCTTGGCGATGGCATAGCAACGCGGCGCGGCCGGGTCGCGGAAGGCGCCCCATTGGCCGAAAACGCCCAGCGCATCCTTGGCCGCAAGCGGTGCGGCGCAGGCGAGCAGGGCGAGCGGGACGAGCGATCTAGCCATAGCGGATGGCCACGATCTCCCACTCTTTCTCGCCCGATGGAAGCCGGACGCTGCGCAAATCCCCCACGGCCGCCCCCTTCAGCGCGCGCGCCATCGGGCTCGACCAGCCGATCTTGCCCGCGGAAGCGTTCTGTTCGTCGTCGCCGACGAGCGTCACCGTCTTTTCGGCATCGTCCTCGTCCGCCAGAGTGACCGTGGCGCCGAAATAGGCGCGCGACTTGTCGGGCTGTTCGTTAGGGTCGATCACGCGGGCGTGCTTCATCCTGCGCGCGAGATGGGCGAGTTCACGGTCGATCTCGCGCATACGCTTGCGGCCGTAGAGGTAGTCGCCGTTTTCGCTGCGGTCGCCATTGCCGGCCGCCCAGCTCACGATCTCGACGATCTCCGGGCGCTCCTTGCCCAGCAGGTGGTCGTAACGCGCCTTCATCGCGGCATAGCCTGCCGCGGTGATCGGATAGGACGGGGCGGTCATCCGGGTCTCGTCAGCGCAGGAAGTCCCCCGCCATGCGCGGGCGGCCCATGCGGGCGTTTTCGGGGTATAGGTGCTCGTACACTGCGGCGTTCTCGATCACGCGCTGGACGTAGTTCTTGGTCTCGTAGATCGGGATGCGCTCGATCCAGGTGACCCAGTCGATGCCGCCGGTGCGCGGATCGCCGTTCGCCCGCAGCCACTTGTTCACATTGCCCGGACCCGCATTGTAGGCCGCGATGGCGAGCGGGAAGCTGCCGCCGTAATAGTCCATCATGCGCGAGAAATAACCGTTACCGAGCTGGAGGTTGTAGCTCGGCGATTCGATCAGGCTGGCGCTCATGTACTGCATGCCCATCTTGCCCGCCTGCTCCTGGGCGGTCCCGGGCTTGTGCTGCATCAGGCCGCGCGCGCCGGCGTGGCTGATCGCATTGTCGGCGAACTGGCTTTCCTGGCGCGCGATGGCGTGGACCATCGTCCAGTCGACGCCCGGCGGCGTCTGCAGGCGCGGGAAGCCCTGCGCCACGAACTGGTCGAGCCCGTCGGATCCCGCCGCCTCGGCCACGTTCACGGCCAGGTCGCGCCGCCCGATCTCGCGGGCGAGGTCCGCCCGCAGCATGTGCTCTTCCGGCGTATGGGCGGCGGCGGCGATGGCGCGGTAGAACTGGATCCCGGTCCGCCACGGCGCTCCGCGCGCGACTTCCTTGACGGCGCGGGTGATGCTAGCCTGGTTGAAGGCGGCGCGCTGTTCGAAGGTCGGCTCGCCCACCGGCTTGCCCGACAGCGGCGGCACCGCGCGGCCGAGCTTGGCAAGCGCGAGCTGGCCGTAGAAGCGGTCGCCATAGGCCGCCGCCTCGGTGAAGTAGCGCTGCGCCCCGGCCGCGTCGCCGGCGCGCTGCGCGGCGAGGCCGGCCCAGTAGAAGCCCTTTGAACGCGTCTGCGGCGTCTGCGCGGCGGCACCGTAGCGATAGAACAGCGGCGCCGCGCGCGCGCCGTCGCCGAGGTTCCACAGTGCGTTGGTCCCGCCGAGCCACATCAGCGAGGTGTAGTCGTCGCGCGTGCGGTAAGACTGCTTGCTGATGTCGGTGCCGGGGGCGAAGACGTCGTCGGCGCTGGCGGCGATGCGCACCGAGGGATCGGACCCGGCGCTGCGGGCGGCGCGCAGCATCTCGCCGATCATGATCTCGGGATCGAAAGCAGGCCCGTCGAAGCGCGGCCGGTTCGCCAGCACGTCGATCGCCTGCGGCACGCTGCCGCCGGTGCGGTAATGACGCGCGAGATTGTAGGTGTAACCCGCATCGCTGCGTGCACCTGGCGGCACCGCCAGCCCGCTGCTCTGCGGCAGCGATCCCTGCACCAGAGCCAGCCGGGCCATGAACAGCTCGCGCTTCTGCGGCGAGACGAGATTGACCTGCCGCGCCGCGCCCACCGCGTCGCGCTGCCACAGCAGCGCATCCATCCTCGCGTCGTGATCGTCGGTGGTGAAGCGGCTGCCGAACAGGCCGGTCATGTAGCCTTCCGACGGCCCGCTCATGGTCCCGCCGCGCCAAGCCTGGCGCGCCATGTCGACCGCATCCTGCCGTCCCAGCGCCGACAGCGCCAGCGCGTAGCGGGCGCGGGCGGGATTGGTCAGCGGCGGCTGCTGGTCGAAATAGGCCACCAGCCGCTCGGCCCCGATGGCCTCGTCGCCCAGCGCATCCTCGGCCCGCTTGCGCAGCACGTCGACCTGCGGGAAATCGGGATAGGCGAGGACGAAGCCGGCATACTGGTCGAACGACAGCCCCTCGCGGCCGATGAGGTATTCCCACCGGCTGACGACCTGCGCCATCTCGCTCGGCTGCTGCGCCACGAGATCAGCGCGGGCGCGGTCCCAGGCGGCCGGGTCGGCGGCCATGACGGGCGGGATGATCGAGGTGGTGGCGATAAGGGCGAGGGCGAGAAACGGCTTGCGGGTCATGCTGGACATCCTGTCCCATGTCTCCTTATCAGGCACTGAACGATAAAGCCGCGCGGTCATGCGGCGAATTTACGTGATTCTCTTGGTTCAAGAAAGGACCGGCAGCAATGTTTTCGGGCTCGATTCCCGCTCTGGTGACTCCTTTTCGCGACGGGTCGATCGACGAGGCCGCGTTTCGCCGCCTGGTCGACTGGCAGATCGACAACGGCAGCTCCGCGCTGGTCGCCTGCGGCACCACGGGCGAGGCCTCGACGCTGAGCAATGCCGAACATCACCGCGTCATCGAAATCTGCGTCGAGCAGGCCGCCGGGCGCGTGCCGGTGATCGCCGGTTGCGGCTCCAACGACACCAACAACGCGCTGCTGCA
>FWWL01005222.1_pt1 | contig 13265 bp, 12 predicted proteins | sample 2228331 | NCBI WGS metagenome assembly FWWL01 (sample SAMEA103939775, study PRJEB20133) | metagenome | reverse complement strand
GGCATGGGAGGCTACATATTCAGGACCGTGGCGCTTGACCTGCATCTGCAGACCGCGTATCGGGTTCGCCACAGAGGTTGGGATGCCGACGCCGTTCGCAATCAGCTGGTCTAAGTTGGGCATCACCGCAGCGCCCCCGCAAAGCAGGATTTGGCTGACCTCCACATCCCCGTGCCGACTGCGGAAATATTCCACCGAACGCCGAATCTCTGCCACCAACTCTTCCAGTAGGGGATAGATGGCATGGAATATTTCCACCTTGCGCGAGTCGGTGGGTGCTTGAGGGGCAGGCAGTTCGGGTTCAGCAGGAGCGAACGATTCCTCAGAGGGTTGGGGTTCTGTTGGAACCCCAAAGGGAGAGGGGGGAATAGTGGGTTCCTCACCAAGTGGAGGCTCCACGGACATCGCAGGCGAGTAAGGAGTGAACGGAGGTGGCTCCTCGGGTTGACCGCCTAAGGTGGGCGTGAAGAACCCACCAGGGACTCCGGGCACACCGAAAGGCGAAGTTGAAGTAGGAATCTGGTCTAACAACACTTCCGCAGAGGAGGTTTTGAGCTGTTCGGCTTCCTCTTCCGAAATCATCAGCCGTTCTGCGATTGCTCGAGTGAGCATGTCCCCGCCCGTAGGCAAGATGCGTGGAAAGCTGAGAATGCCCTTGTCGTAAATATCGATGGAGGTTGCGCTGGCACCTAAGTTCACCACCAGCACCGCCCCTTGACACATATCGGGCTGGGTGAGAAGAAGGCTTCTTCCCAGTGCAAGCGGTTCTACATCGATGGCGTAGGGTTCCAGCGCCGTCTTATCTGCCACTTCCACCAGTCCATCGACCGCGTCCTGTTGGGCGACCGCCAGCACGACCTCCATGTTGGGGTCGTTCGGGTCTTCACCTGGACGGTGGATAATCTCGTAGGCGGATTGGACGCGGGTGTCGGCAAAGGGGATGTTGCGCTGGATTTCCCAGTCCATATGTTGGCGCAGTTCCGCAGGGTTCATGCGGGGCACCTCCAGGATGCGCACTACAACCGCATTCTGCCCTGCCAGTGAAAGCGCGGCTTGCTTCGTGCTAATCCCGGCTTCGGAAAGCAGTCGCTTAAGTACGCCTGCAACACCGGCGCGGTCGATAATCCCTGCTGAATCGACTGCGCCCTCTGGGGTGGGAGCAATGCCGATACTGGTCAGTACCGGCGGACGCCCAGAGCGCACCTCCGCCACCTTGATAAAGCGTGTGCCGATATCGATCCCAACAACGCTACTTGGTTGCTTCGCCATTCTCGTCTCCTATCAAGCGCACTGTTGTATTTCGAGGCACGCCCTGCATCTCCTGCAATAAAAGATTGTACCCCAAAGCAATTCGGCAGGGTTTTCGCCTCTCCTGCCGGATTGAGACGAAAATCCCTGCCGAAAGTCTCGTGGATTTGGAGTTTTGAAGCGGAGGGCTAAAACAGCCTGAACGGCGTGAACGAAAACCCGACGCTGAACAGGTCGTTGTCGCGCGTTTGGCTGTGCTTGGAGTAGTACATATAGAGGTAGACTGTTTCGTTGAGCTGACGCCCCACGAGAAAGCTGGTGTAGCTGTCGCCAGCGGGCAGTCGGAAATATTCCACGCTGAGGTCGAAAAGGTTAGCAATATTGGCTTGATAAGCAGTAGACCAACCTGTTCGGGTGCCTTCACGGAAGATTCCAGCGTGGAATCGCCCAAGTGAAGTGGTGCGTGTGCCGACGAGATAGTAGCTTGGGGTCTGATTGTTGCCCACATTCCACACGCCTATTGCAAATCCCGGTGCGTGGTTTGTTTCAGGTGAGAGCACCCAGCGAGCGTTGCCCACCACCTGGCGTTCTTCAGCTCGGTTAAAGCCCAGCACATCTATGCCACAATCGAAGCGTTCCGTGAGCAGAAGCTGGGTGTAGAAACAGCGTGTGAGGCTCTGGCTATAGGAGCGTGGAACTGCGTACTGCTCTGTCATGAAAAAGACGGAGCGTGGGGCGTTTCGGTTGGCGGTGGGCATTAGTACCACCGTTTCCGGGATCGCCCAAGCCGAAAGACATATCAAGTGCCCTACTGCTAATCCGCAAAGCCTATGCACTCTCATCTTTGTCCTCCAGAGGTGTTATTCCATATTCAGCGCAAGCCCCGTAGTTTTCAGGGTACAATTGGCACGCAGGAGGTTAGGCACATGCAGAAACGGATTAAATCAGCGATGGTCACGGATGTGGGCGGGATAGGCGACGAGTCGTTCAACGCTTCGGCGTGGCGCGGGCTTCAGCGCGCTCAGAAGGAGCTACGGGCAGAGGTGCGCTATCTCGAATCCCGTACCGCAGCCGACTATGTCCGCAACCTGACCGCACTGGCACGGCAAGGGTTCGATGTGGTGTTTGCAGTGGGCTTCTTGATGGAGGATGCGCTGGCACGAGTCGCGCCCCGTTTCCCCAAAGTCTACTTCGGGATTGTGGACGGGCGTGCCCCGAACTTGCCTAACTGCGTGTCGCTTGTGTTCAACGAGCAGGAGGGGTCGTTCCTGGTAGGCGCGCTGGCAGGCGCGATGACCAAGAAAAACATCGTCGGTTTCGTAGGCGGAATGGAGGTTCCTTTAATTAAGAAGTTCGAGTATGGCTACCGTGCGGGCGTGAGGACCACTAACCCGCGTGCTCGCGTGCTGGTCGGCTACACGGGCAACTGGGACGATGTGAACAAAGGGCGCGAACTGGCGCTCACGCAGTTCAATCAGGGCGCAGACATCATCTACCATGCAGCAGGTCGCTGTGGGATTGGCGTGATACGCGCCGCCGAGCAGAAGGGCAAAGGCTACTATGCTATCGGTGTCGACAGCGACCAAGACCACCTTGCCAAAGGGCATGTGCTCACCAGTATGATGAAGCGCGTGGACAACGCCGTGTTCGATGTGTGCAAACGCGTGGCGGAAGGCAAGTTCAAAAGTGGCACGATTGTGTACGGCTTGAAAGAAAAGGGGGTGGGGCTGAGCCCGATGCGCTTCACTCGGCGTGATGTGCCCGACTCGGTGATGGTGCGCATCCAGCGCATCGAGCAGATGATTGTGCAGGGCAAGATAGTGCCCCCGTATGACCAGAAGACCTTTGCCCAGTTCAAACCGCCTCAGGTGTAGCGCGATGGAGAGCCGTCCGAGCTGGGATGAGTATTTTATGCAAGTAGCGTTCGTCGTCGCAACGCGCGCCACCTGCCCACGACGGAGTGTGGGCGCAGTGATTGTTCACGATAAGCGTATCCTTGCCACGGGCTACAACGGTGCCCCGCGCGGGCTTGCCCACTGCACCGAAGTCGGTTGTTATATTGTAGCGGGACACTGCATCCGTGCCCTCCACGCCGAGCAGAACGCCATCCTGCAAGCGGCGATGAACGGCGTCTCTACACGAGGGGCAACGCTCTATGTAACCTGCCAGCCCTGCAATCACTGCGCCAAGATGATTATCAATGCAGGCATCGAGCGGGTGGTGTTTCAAGGCGACTATCCCGACGAGTTCGCGTTGGAGCTGTTTGCAGAGGCTGGAGTTCAGTTAGATCGCTTCTACGAGGGTAAAATTATCCCTGTAGACCTAACGCCCTACAAACCGCCACGATGAAGACCATCACTGCCGTTTTCCTGATTTCGCTTTTCACAAGTTATCTGCTGACCCCGTGGGTGCGCCAGCTGGCAGTACGCATGGGTGCGATGGACATCCCCGATGAGCGTCGCGTGCATAGCGAGCCTATTCCGCGCTGGGGTGGGTTGGCTATCTATCTTGCGGTGTTGGTGGGTACGCTTGCAGGGTTGTTCCGCCTCTACCTGCTTGCGCCCAGCGATGGAGTGTTCTGGGAGCGCGCCGTTCCCTTTATCGGGCTTCTGCTAATAGGCACCGGCGTGCTTATAGTAGGTATGGTGGACGACCTGAAGGGCTTCTCGGCACTTGTGCAGGCGGGGTTCCTGCTACTGGCGGGCTTGCTGGTGCAGTTATTCGGGATTCAGATAGAGGGCTTCTCTGCGCCGATAGGGGGCAGTTTCAAAGATGCGCACTGGATACCGCTGGGCATATGGGCGATCCCGATTACTGCGCTCTGGATGTTCATCATCAGCAAGACGATGGACACCATCGACGGGCTGGACGGGCTGGCGGCGGGGGTGAGCACGATAGCGGCGCTGGCATTAGCGCTGATGGCGTTGCAGGCTGCCGATATTTTAGACCGTCCCTATCCCAACTGGCTGATTGCGATTACGGCTGCAGCGATTGCAGGGGGTGCAGGGGGGTTCCTGCGCTACAACTTCAACCCAGCGCGTATCTTTATGGGCACAGGAGGGGCGCAGTTTCTGGGATTCATGCTGGCGGGGCTATCGGTGATTGGCGCGTTCAAAACCGCCACCGCCTTTGCCATCTTAGTGCCCGTGTTGGTGTTCGGTTTGCCCCTGCTGGATGCGGTGAATGTGGTGATTCGGCGAATCCTGAGCGGGCATCCTGTTCATAAGCCCGACCAGCGCCACATTCACCACCAACTGTTGAGACGCGGATTGAGCCAGCGTCAGACGGTGATTCTGTTGTGGAGTTTGGCAGGCGCGATGGCAATCGTAGCAGTATGGCTCTTCCGCAACTTTTTCCTTGCTCAACAAGGCACTCTCCCTGCGCCTTGAGTTTCCTACTCCATACTATTCTGCCCACTGCCCCACGAGCATAGTGAGGGGTTAGCTCTTTACTCTGTTAGTGAACTGCCCTGCTGGTGAACGATTTCGAGTGCCTCACGCAGATACTCTGAACTGTCCCCTATCACCTTCATCCCCACCGATAAAATACTTTCCGCACCCTGCTGGTCACCCATCTTCGCAACCAGCCATGCCGTCAAGGCGTACAACGACTCCAACACATTCACGACAATCGCTTTCGTCGGGGGATATGCCCACTGCGGCGCGACTAAAGCGCACCACGCCTTTTTCAAGTAGGTTGCAGCCCGCCGAAGATGCCCATGAAACAGCGCAATCTGTGCCAAACCGATCCAAGCCTCTAAGCAGTTGGGACGGCGATTTGCCACTTTGCGGTAAATCTGGAATGCCTCCTCCGCTCTGTCCATCTCAATCCATAGAATCTCCGCTTTTCTAATCTGGGGATAGAGGGCGTCTGGCTCAAGGGCGATCCACTGCTCCAAGCATCTAATCGCGTTCGGATAGTCCCCTTGCTCGTAATAGGCATCTGCCAAATCATCCAGAGCCAAAACAGCGATCTGCTTAACGCGTTCTGAAAGTGGTGAATTATCTGCCATAGATATGGGCATTACCAGTTCCAGACTGGCATGATAGTTGCCCTCAAGATAATACTTTTGGGCTTGGTCACAGAGCTCTGCTATTTGCACAAGGTTCTGAGCATTTTGATGATGGATGAACGCTCCTATCTCTTGTTCTGCTGCCAAGCACTGGCTATTCCGCTTGTCCTGTTTTTTCATTGTGCGCCATAGTAAATTACCCGAGCCATTTCTCTCTTTGTAATAGATAGTGGTCGGCTCCTACCGATGTAGCCCTCGTTGGAACCCTTCCCCTCCGCTATCACCGTGTTGCCTGAATACAAATTCACCACTACGCCGCTATCCCGTTCATTCTGTACTCGGCGCCCTAACCTGTCATAGATATCCTCCAAACCCAGTATACCTCCTGCGCGTTAGAGATTGAACGGTGTCTGATTTTATTCTTCTCCTATCAGTTCCTGCAGGTTGAGGGTGAAGCCCTCTAAGGCTTTCGATACGAACACCTCGCCCGCTTCGGCAATCGTGCGCAACAGGTAGCCTTCAGGCGTGTGTTGATATTCATAGATGGTGAGCGTTTCACTATCAATCAGCCAGTACCATGGCACGCCTGCCTCGTGATAGGCGCGCAGTTTATGCACGGTATCCCGCGCGCGCGTGGAAGGCGAAATCACCTCCACCACCAAGTCAGGAACTCCCTGAATTCTGCCAGAAGGAGTAAACAGCTCCTTTTTGCGTTCTGCACGCACATACGCAAGGTCAGGAATCACACCCATCCCAGTCGGAAGCGCAACATCAACCTCTAATAGTGCTGTTCCAAACAGTTCAGGGCGTCGGTATTCAAACAAGGTGTTGTAGACCCGCCCTACTATCATCTGATGTTTATGAGTTGGAGATGCCATCGGTATCAGTCTCCCGTTTTCGAGCTCACAGCGGGCTTCCATTTCGGTTTCGAGCCACTCTTCCAGCGTCCAGATGCCCTTCTCCTCCGTCGGTTGGCTAATCATGGGTATCCCCTCGGTTTAGTATACCCTTTTTCCACTGCCAGAAGGTTTCGACAGCCAGTCGTACCTTTTCAGCAGAGGAGGTATGGGCACGCATGCGGAATACATCGTAGCCGTTGCGCTCTATTGCATCCAGAATGCGTGCATAGAGACGGCTTCCCAACAGCACGGGATACTGAACGGATGGGGGCAGAAGCTTGATACCCTGTTCCGCTTCTTGATAGAGCCGACGACAGCGCTCTATCTGGAACTGCATAAACGCCTGCCACCGCTCATCCACGACTCCTTGTGCAATATCCTGCTCGGTGAGGTGGTAGGCTTGAAGCTCTTCTTGAGGGAGGTAGATACGCCCGCGTGCGTAGTCCTCGCCCACATCACGCAGAAAGTTGGTCATCTGCATCGCCAGCCCCAGCAAGCCCGCATAGTGGAGGGTTTCGGAGTCGGTTCTGCCCAAGATGTGCGCCATCATCAAACCCACCACCGATGCGCTTCCCCAAGTGTAGGTTTGGAGGTCTTCAAATGTCTGATAGCGGGAGCGCACCAAGTCCATCCGCATCGCATCCAAGAAGTCAGCACAGTAGCGCAGGGGGATACGGTGGCGTCGCACGCAGTTGGCGAAGGCACGAAGGATGGGAAGGGGCACTGGCTCTCCTATCACGGCTCGGATGAGGTTGCGCTCGTAGGCGTCCAGCTGGGCGCGTATTGCGTTTGCATCCCAACCGTCAGGGCAGTCCACCCACTGGTCGGGATAGCGCACGAATCCATAGAGGGCGTAGACCGAAGGGCGTATATCGGCAGGAAAGAACTGGGTGGCGAAATAGTAGCTGGTGGCGTAGTGGCGCATTATCGCCCGACAATAGTCATAGTCCGCCGGGCTTGCGTGGTTCATCGTCCGATAACCGCCACCACTACCAGCGCTCATGTGCAGAGAGTTTACCCTGTATCAGGAGTCGATAGCTGTTCTGTATTGCGTGCAGGTGGCTGGTGAGGATGGCTACTCGTTCGCGTTGCGCCTGAAGGCACTGCCATAACCGTTCTCTTGCGCACTCGGTGTAGTCCTGTTCAGGAAGGGCACGCCAGCTATCGGGTAGGGGCTTATCGACCCACAGGTAGGCGCACGGATACTGGTGATAGGTTGCCTGAATGGTGATGGCGAGGGGCGCAACGGGTACTTCGGGCAACCGCTTCGCCAGCCACCCCAGCGAGCGCTGGAAGGGCAACAGTTGCGCCTCGTCTGCGTGCAGTTCACCCTCAGGAAACAGGAGAAAGAGCCGTTTCTCGTTGTTCAGCATTCGCATCGTCTTGCGAATGGTCTGCATGCGTACCTGAGCATCTGAGGGCGGGAACGGAAGCGCACCCAGCAGTCCAAAAGGTGGGAAGCGTCGGTACGCCTCCATCCAAGCAAGAGGCTGACGACGCCACGCGCGCGCTATGGCATATCCCAAGTAGCCATCCCACCAGTAGTGGTGATTGGCATAGAGGATTAGCCCACGATTAGGGTCGGGTTCGAACTCGGTGTGGAGATAGACGGCACGAAAATGGCGACGCAAACTCCACAGAATGAGCCATTCTGTGAACCCCCTGCCGATTGCGCTCAGCGTATGCTGTAGGAACGACCTTTCCATACCACTTTCCCGCGCCAATACCATACCACCGATCGCAACAAAGTATACACGCCCAGCGCAATTCCTAAGGGGTAGAGCCACCCGTACCACCAGGGTAGCCCCACCACACGCGCAGAGCCTCCGTAGAGGAGGGCGCTGAGTGCCACTACGCCCCACGCCCACGCAACCTGCCCGCCCCCTGCTATCAGCGCCCAAAGCGGGTAGCCATACACGATGCAGAGCATCAGGGCGATAAAGAGCGCCATCGGGATGCTTCGGCAGATAGCGACAGCGTTCTTAGCGAACCCATCGGACGCCTCGCGAAAGGTGTGGTACATCGTAGCGCGCACATGGGCGCGCAGGTCCCACAGTTTGACTTGCCCTTTATGCCGTTTCACTAACTCGGCTATCGCCACATCTTCCAGTACACGGTTGCGCACAGCTTGGTGAGGCAGAAGCCGTCGGTAATCTTCGGTACGCATCGCCAGCACCTGACCGTTGGCGAACGCGAACGCAGGGTTCGGCACACGCTCGGCAAATGCGAGGGGCAACAGCGTGAAGACCGAGAAGGGCACCATCACCTTGAGTAGCCCTATTGCGAGGCTGGGAGCATGGAGAGTGGGGATACCCGACACCAGCATGGCACCTTCCGAACGCTGGAGAAGGGTGATGAGCATCGGGATGAAGTCAGGTGCAGGCTCTAAATCGGCATCTAAGAACAGAAGCCAGTCGGACGATTCGGCGTGCTGTGCCAGCTGATGACACGCCCAGTTTTTGCCGACCCATCCCTCTGGGCGGGGTGGGGAACGAAACCAGCGCACCCCATACCGCTCGGCATTTTGGGCAAGCCACTCGGTCGTGCCATCGGTCGACTCATCATCACATACCCAGACTTGCACTGCTGGGGTGAGCTGCGGTGCCAGTGCCTCTATCAATCGTGGCAGACTCCGAACCTCATTCCGAGCCGGGATGAGGATATGAACATTCATTTACTTCTCAGGATCGTCCAGAGGTGCGCCAGTAGAGCCAGTTCCAGCTGAGAATAAGTGCCTTGATGACCAGAACCAGCCCTACCAGCCAAGCTAGCAGATCGCCCATCTACTCACGCTCCCAGTAGAGTGGGTTGGTGAACGAGAGGGGGTAAGTTGGGTAGAGGGCGGTGAAGCGGTCGCCCTTTGCCAGCAGAACGAGCCAGCCCTTTCGAACATCCTCTGGGAGTTCGATATCGAGAGTGCCCTTATAGTTGAGGGGAGCATTCTCAGGCTGGGATAGGGCTATTTCGCGCACCACAGAGCCGTTCACGATGACCTGCAGGGTGTTCGTGCGTACCCAAGAGGGAGCGCGCACCTCCGCATTCAGGCGCAGGCGGTTCGTTTTCAGCCGTGCGGTTTCGCCTATACGCAAGGTGCGTCCATTCACCGATGCAGTGAAGGTGAGCACAGGTCCGCCACACACCACAATATCGCCTTTGCGCATCGTGGCGGTGAGGTTTTGCGGGGTCACGCGGGTGGGATCACGGTGTCCGAAGTAGATATAGGTGCGGGGGAAGCCCGGCTCTAGCCGATAGGCGTGATGGCTGTCGGTGTTGCCAATCCCCAAGTATCGCTTGCCCTGATTGAGGAAATAGAACCAGTCCTGCAAGATGACCTCTGCGCCTGCTGGGTCGATGCCGTTGAAGATTTCGATAGCGTCGAACGAGTCGTCGAACTCATTCACCCGTTGGATAGTGCCTGTTTTTGGGTCGAGTCCTACATAGGTGAAGTAGCCCATTCCCGGTGAGCGCGGGTGATTGACTTGCACGATTACATCCCCATCATAGTTTTTGCGTGCCGATTCGAAAATTTGGCGAGCGTTGAGGTCGTACCAGACGACTGCGCCATTATTCGGAAGGTTGGGGTCATACCGTTGGGGGTAGGCGTTGAAGTGTCCCAGTGGCCAGATGGGGGTAATCTCGGTGCCCACGATGGAGGTGATACGCCTCTGGACGCCCAGCTCGCGTATCACAGGGCTGTAGTCGGTGTTGATGTCGTGGTCGGTGGCGGTGAGAATGTGTATTCCAACCGCAAGGTATGCCTTGACCTTGTCGGCAAGCGGGTCGTAGGAGTCGGGCGAGGGCAGGGCATGCACATGAAAATCGCCCGCTAAGTAGCCTGGCATTGGGGCAGTCTGCTTGAGAACTGCCTCAATAGAGGCAATCTCACCTGATCGCAGTTCCACCTCGCGTTGGACGATTTCGTATTCAAACCCGCGTGTAAAGGTGATACGGTAGTGCCCTGATTCTACGGGGAGCGTTTCGATGCCCGTGAGGCTAAAGTAGGTGCGCTCGAAGCGTCCATAGTTGCCGTCCTCGCCATAGCGCACTCGCTCGGATTTCGGCATTTCGGGGGTTGTGAGCCTCTCGAACACAATAGCGGTCGGTTCAGGTTGTCGGCGGTCGTTGAGGGCGCGAATACGGAGCAGGGCGGGGGCTTTCACACGCACGGTGAGTGGCTCGAACGAGGGGAGGGTGACTGCAAACGCCTGAGGACTATGGTGGTCGGCAAACACGACGCCGCGCCAGTTGCCTTCTGTGAGTTGAGCGGTGAAGCGCCCCTGCGAATCGGTAAGGGCAAGTGTGGTGAACTGCTCCTCGCCATTCAGCAGGTAGACGCGCGCATCGGGAACGGGTTTCCCTGTGTTGTCCACCACAGTTCCGCGCAGGGTGAGGAGTTCGGACTTTAGCCCTTGCAGGCGTCGATGCTCCCGACGAACTGTCTCCAGCTCTCCTTCCGATACCGTGAACGCCCAGCGTGCCTCTATCTCACCCTTCGGCTCAACGGGCACATTATTGAGCAAGGTAATCAGGTAAATGTCTTCTGCTTTCTGAAGCTGGGTGAACATCCCCTCTAAGGGATACAGACCATAAGCGAGACGCGAGCCGACCGTAGCGACAAACGGCATTTCCCCCCGAATCGTCTGCAATAGCCCCATAACGGGTGGACCTGCATTCCGCAATGCGAAGCTCGCACCACCGAACGGGGGCAGATACATCACCATCCCGTCGCCTTGAATCCATCCCAGCACCAGGGTGTAGCGTTGGGGCTGGTCGGTGGGGTTCTGAAGACGGCACTCTACCTGCAAGGTAGGGTGGTCAGGTTCCAGCGTGTAGGTAATGGTGGCGCGCACTCCAATTGGCTGGCTTGGTATCCGTAGGGCTTGGTCGACTATCGGGAACCGTTCATCGACGGCAGACACCTGCACAATAGCGGGCTTATTTTCGCCCCCAGCGGACACAATCCTGACGGTTTCCGCCCTAAGCACGCGCGCATTCACCAGTCCACGCGCATCGAAGACCCCCAGAAACATCTCTCCCAGCAGGTCGGCATCGTGCCCTCTCTCATTCAGCACGGCGTCCAGCAAGCGCCCTCCAAAGCGCGAATAGCCCGAGGTGGCGCGTGCGCTGGCAATCACATAAGTCGCCAGATGATTACGCATCACGATGTCGCCTGCTCTGCCCTCCGCCTTCGGTCCGCCCGGGAGGTCCGCCTCTTTTGCCACGACGGCTTCCGCAACACCTTTGGGGGGAACAGGAATCGGCTTGAGAGGCTTTCCGTGGTCGTGGGCAACTGCCCAATTGAACAGCAACAGTAGTAGGCTTAGCCAAACCACATGCTTTCGCATCGCTACCCTCCATTCTGACCGTTCGGTCGAGAGGGATTATACCTTGCCCGTGGCTTGGGCATCTTGCCCATATAGTCCACAGGCAGGAATGCCTGTGCTACTTTGCGTGGCTTGGGCGTCTCGCCCAAGTAGCGCACGGGCGGGACGCCCGTGCTACGGTTCATTGGCGCATCGGCAAGAGTCGCCCATATGTCAAGACGCGCCAGAGCCACTCCATCGGTCCATACTGGAAGATTCGGAGCCAGCGCATGCTGAGTAGAACCTGAGCCAGATAGATGACGAACACCAATATCACGCCTTGACTGACAGTAGTGCGCTCTGCAAGCCCAAGCCCGTACCCGTAGAAAAGAAGGGTACATATCACCGACTGCATCAGATAGTTCGTAAATGCCATCTGCCCCGCGTATGCCAGTGGAGAAAGCAACGCTCGGAACCACGCCCACCGCTCCCACGCCAGCAGAAACAGCGCTACATAGCCCATCGCCTGTAACCAAGTCAGCGAGAAATAGAGAGCAAGAGCAACAAACATAGTGCCCAAATCCCTGTTGAATGTGAAAGACCACACCGAGGAGTTGTAAAGCACGCTGGCAAGCAGACCGAGCAGTAGACCTGCCAGCATCCAGTTCAGCACACGCCTATGTGCCCAAGGCTCTGCGAACAGACCAATCTTGCTAAGATACATGCCCAACAGGAACAACATCAAGATAAGGGGAAACCCTGCCAACAGAGAGCCTAACAGATAGCTCCAGTCGCGCAGGCGTTGCGGGAGCACCTGCATATAACTCCCTTTTAGGTAGGTCTCACGGGTCTTTACTGCCTCCTGCTCCATCTGTTGGACGGCTTGCTCAAAACTGTCCGACTGCAAACCAGAGATGAAAAACCCCGTTCCAGCGCAAGGCAAAGTGCAACATAGGAACATGCTTAGCCACAGCCCGGCACTCCACAGGAGCAAAGTACGAGGCTGGCAACGACGAAACAGGAGCGCAAGCAATCCTACTAAGGCGTAGATAAAGAGAATGTCTCCACGCCACACAAACACGGCGTGCAAGGCGCCTATCACCATCAGTACCAGCAGACGGCGCACCATAATCCAAGTTGCCGACTGCCCCCGCGCCTCTATACGCGCCATTTGTATCGCAAGCCCCACCCCGAACAGCAAGGAGAAAATCGGATAGAACTTGCCGTCGAACAGGAGCTGGGTCAGGGTTGCCAGCCAGTAGTCCACTCCTCCGGGCGGTTCAAGGAAGCCGAAATTTGTCAATTTGATAAGCTGGAAATCGCCCATGTTCACCATTAGGATGCCGAAGAGGGCAATCCCGCGAAGCACATCCAGCGCAAGAATCCGTTCCTGCTGAGCAACAGGTGCAGGAGTCGTATCCGTAGGTATCGGCTCTACCTTTGACTCCTCTCGAATCTCCATCATTTTACCCCCTCTCCATTATCATACCCTTCCTTTTCTCCTCTGCCGTGCAGGAATCGGGGAATAGAGGGCGAATTCCCCTATCAGGGTATTGTCCCTAAGGAGAAAACCATGGCAAAACGCGGTGCGATGCAGGTGGACTTGGTGTTCCCCGAGGCGGAGGTGATACGGCGGTACTATCGCGGGCTAATCTATCTTGCGGCGCGCACATGCTACAGCGAGAAGACCCCCCAGCAAATCTGGGATGAGCTCCTGAGCGATAAGGTGCCTCCCGAACGCGTGATGAAACTGATTGAGCATGTGATCGAGTCGGGACATCACAGCACGATAGAGCATATCAG
>FWWL01008403.1_pt1 | contig 13266 bp, 9 predicted proteins | sample 2228331 | NCBI WGS metagenome assembly FWWL01 (sample SAMEA103939775, study PRJEB20133) | metagenome | reverse complement strand
AGTTAATAACATGTCAACCATTACCGAACTGACCATAGAACCATCACTACGCTCACGTCTCCAGCAAGGTCATCCGTGGGTCTACCGCAATCACCTGATCGGTGGCGAACGATTGCGCAGCGGGCAATGGGTACGCGCCCGCTGCGGTGGTTTGACCGTTTACGGTTTATACGACGAGCAGAGTCCTATTGGCTTGCGAATCTATAGCCGGAATGGTATGCCAGACCAATCCTGGTTTCGCGAACGAGTCTGGGAAGCATGGGAGCTACGCGCACCATTACGGGCAGATGGGCAGACAACAGCCTATCGCTGGATCTACGGCGAGGGGGATAATCTGCCCGGACTGGTGGTTGATCGGTACGGCGATTATGCCGTCATCCAGACCTACGCCGACAGTGTGCAAACGGTGATACCGGCCATTACTTCTGCTCTGCGTGCTATCGACCCTGACCTGCGTGGTGTGATCCAGCGACCACGGCAGACCGATGATAAGGACGAGGGTGAACCGGTGTTGTTGTGGGGCGAATGGCCGCCCCGCGACCTGGTTGTACAGGAGCATGGTCTCTTCTTCCAGGTTGATATTCTCTACGGCCAGAAGACCGGCCTGTTTCTCGACCAGCGCGATAACCGGCGCACATTAGAAGGTCTGGTCGCAGGCGCCAGGGTTCTCAACTGTTTTGCCTACACTGGCGGCTTCTCGCTCTACGCACTCCGCGGTCATGCGGCCGAAGTTGTGAGCTGCGACATCGGTCGCGGGCTGGCAGAAGCGACTGCCACAAACATAGCGCTGAACCGCTTACCTGCCGAACGTCACCGTTTCATCACCGAAGACTGCTTCGCCGTACTTGATCGCTTTGCCAGACAAAACCAAACCTTCGATATCGTCATCCTGGACCCACCGAGTTTTGCCCGTACCCGCACCAGTCAGCATGCCGCAATGCGTGCCTACGTGCGCCTCAACATGCTTGGATTGCGTTGCGTGACTCCCGGTGGATTACTGGTCAGTGCCAGTTGTACGGCCCAAATCGGGCCTGAACAGTTCCGCTCGCTACTTGGGGAAGCAGCGGCTCAGGCGCATCGCCGCCTTCAGATCATTCACGAAGCCGGCCATCCATTGGATCACCCGGTACCGGCAGGTTTTCCTGAAGGACGTTATCTGAAATACATCATTGCCAGGGCACAAACGCTGGTGTAGTGCCAGGGTATGCGCAGGCAACCAACACCACTTCACGACAGTTCTGAGACGGGCAGAAACAGGCAAGTGGATACGAGCGATCTGGATGTATCAGCCAGGGCACACGACTATGCGCCCTATCACGTACAGCCATTACCATCACGTGCAGCAGATCAAGTACCGGCACGGCTCTCCACCGGTGCCAGCACCCAACATACCACGTGCACAAGTGATGTATAGGTCGTGATAGTGCACATCGTGGATATATGAAATAAGTTGTATGCTATAATTTTGCGCATGCACGTTCTCCAAATTTCGTGGGAATATCCCCCGCACATCGTTGGCGGTCTTGGCCGCCACGTTGCCGACCTGGCGCCGGCTCTAACTGAACACGACGTGATCGTCACCGTTCTTACTCCGCAATTACGCGGCGGAGACACCTTCGAGCGCCACGAAAACCTTACTATCTGTCGTGTTGCTGTGCCTCAATTTGACACTGACGATTTTCCCACCTTCGTTGCGCATACCGGACGGCACCTTGAACAGGCAGCGCATGCCCTGTTCCCTGGTGGACGTCCCGATCTGATACACGTCCACGACTGGCTCACTGCTGAAGCCGGGATTACGCTCAAGCATCACTGGCGCATCCCACTGATTGCAACCATCCACGCCACCGAACGGGGCAGGGGACGGGGTGCGCTCAATGGTCATCGCGCACAACAGATCAACGATCTGGAATGGCGCCTGACCTACGAAGCCTGGCGCGTGATCGTCTGTTCTCACTTTATGGCCCATCAGATACGCGAGTACTTCACGACGCCTGCTGACAAGATCGATGTAATATCTAACGGTGTCCACCTGCCTCCACCACCCTTTGCCACACCTGCTGAATGGGTCGCCTTCCGCCGCCGATTCGCTGCCGACACCGAAGCATTGGTGATCTTTGTCGGGCGACTGGTCTACGAGAAGGGTGTACACATTCTCTTAGAGGCGTGGCCGCAGGTCGTAGCCGAAATGCCGGCCCGGCTGGTCATTGCCGGTACCGGCAGCGCACTCGATGAACTGAAGGCACGTGCAGCCACTCTTGGCACAACCGTCGAATTTCTCGGTTTCATCAGCGACGAAGACCGCAATCGCCTCTACGCTGTCGGTGACATTGCCGTCTTCCCTTCGCTGTACGAACCATTTGGCATTGTGGCCCTGGAAGCATTTGCCGCCGGCTGCCCAGTGATCGTCTCGAATACTGGTGGCCTCGCGGAAGTTGTCCAGCACGAGCTGAACGGCCTTGTGGTGCCGGCAGGTGATGTCGGAGCACTCGCTCATGCCCTGCTCAACAGCCTGCGTTCTCCTGCCGAGTCTCGCCTGCGAGCGGCCCGTGGCGCAGCCCTCGCCCGTGCTTACTATACATGGAGTCGGATTGCCGGCGAAGTCAAAGCAGTGTACGATCGAGTCTGGACGGAATGGAAAGCCGGCTCGTGGGGAAAAGAGATTATGCGTCGTGCTTGAATATCATCAATCATGGAGATGTTATGCCAGGCAATACATTTGGTCATGTCTTTCGCGTAACTACCTGGGGCGAGTCACACGGCCCGGCGGTTGGTTGCACTGTCGATGGCTGCCCGGCCGGTCTACCCCTCGACGTTGCCGATATTCAACGTGAACTGGATCGCCGTCGCGTCGGCCAGAGTCGGGTCAGCTCACAGCGCCGGGAAGCCGATGAGGTGCAGATACTTTCTGGCGTCTTCGAGGGGCGTACTACCGGTACCCCGATCACGATGCTGGTATACAATACAGACGCTAAATCACACCATTACGAGAACATCAAAGATCGCTACCGTCCCGGCCACGCCGATTACACCTGGGATGCCAAGTACGGGTTTCGCGACTGGCGTGGCGGCGGACGCTCATCGGCACGCGAGACCATCGGGCGAGTCGCGGCAGGAGCTGTCGCCCGCCGTCTGCTGGCAACGTTTGGTATCACACTTGTTGGCTACACGCTGCAACTGGCCGATCTGCGGGCTGAAGTCTTCGACGAAGCAGAGATCGAGCGCAATATTATGCGCTGTCCCGATGCCCGTGTCGCAGCGCTGATGGTCGAGCGGGTTGATCAAGCCCGACGAGAACTCGACTCATTGGGGGGCATCGTTGAAGTGCGCGCACGTGGTGTACCGCCCGGTCTCGGAGAACCGGTATTTGACAAATTGCAGGCCGATATTGGCAAGGCGATGTTCTCTATCCCGGCCATTAAAGGGGTCGAAATTGGTGAAGGGTTCGGGGTCGCAATGCTACGCGGCTCGCAGAACAACGATCCGTTCATTCGCCGGGATGATGGTACCATCGGAACTGTATCCAATCATCACGGCGGTATTCTAGGTGGCATCTCAACCGGCGAAGAGATCGTTGTGCGACTGGCCGCCAAACCACCGGCCAGCATCGCCCAACCGCAGCAGACGGTTGATCGCGACGGAAATCCGGTCACGATTGAAGTGCATGGACGGCATGATCCAACCGTCCTGCCCCGGCTGGTGCCGGTAGCCGAAGCGATGCTGGCGTTAGTCCTGGCCGATCACCTGCTCCGTCAACGACTTGCCCGCGTGACGTGGGAGGATAGGAGTGATGACTGATCAGGAGGAAACCCCGAAGGTAAGACGCTGGTTACCACTGCTGGCATTGCTGGCCGGCCTGTGCTGGGCACTGGTTATCAGCGTGATCCTCAGGGTCGATCTGATTAGCGAGCCAAATCTCCTCTCGCCGTGGCACCTGCTCTTCTATATCCTGACGCTGGGAGCAGGTATCCTGACGTTCTGGCCGCTGGAAACATGGCTTGAACTTCCCGGTCTTACCATTGAGGGCACCCTTGGAGCAGGAATGCTCCTCGTAACCCTCGCCATGGTACCGGCACCTGATGGCACCCTCCTCGATCAATCAGCCGCACCGGCCTACCTGGTGATGCTGATTGCCGTCTTACTCAGCGTCGCCGCCATCGTCAGACCGGTGATTGCCGTGCTGAGTCGACGCTGGCTTGCGCTGCGGGCATGGGCACTTGACAACCGTCGGGTACGGCGCGAGGCATACGAATGTGGTCTCTTTGTTGCCGCAGTACTGGCCCTGGCCGCATTGCGCACACTTGATCCGATCAAATTCGTTGCTCTGGCAGTGATTATCGTACTGATTGAAATTCTCCTGTTATCATTCATTGGCGTCGAACCGGCATAACAAACGAAGGAAAAGGAAGAGGTTATGATCCGTATTGCGATTATCGGCATGGGTCTGATCGGTACCTCACTGGGCATGGCATTACGCAATGCCGATCCAAAAGAATCACCACTCGGCTCGCTAGAGGTGATCGGTTTTGATCGCGAGCCACGAGTAACCCGTGAAGCGCGGGGAAGACTGGCGATTGATCGTGAGGCACGCACGCTCGCCGACGCAGTACGGGAAGCGCAAATCGTGGTGATCGCGACACCGGTACGTGCAATCCAGGACGTATTGCGCGATCTGGCATCGCACCTGCCCGCCGGAGCCATTGTTACCGACGTTGCCAGCACCAAAGCGCTGGTATGTCGGTGGGCCGCCGACCTATTGCCGGCAACCGTCGCCTTCGTTGGCGGCCACCCCATGGCCGGACGCGAGCAATCGGGGCCGGGTGCCGCCGATCCCGATCTCTTCCGTAACGCGATCTACTGCCTCACCGCCACCAGCACCACGCCGGCACACGCCGTCGAAGCGGTAGAGGCCCTGGTGCGCACAGTGGGCGCAAAACCGTACTACATCGACCCGGAAGAGCATGATGCCTACGTCGCCGGTATCTCGCACCTCCCGCTACTGTTATCGGTTGGATTGGTGACCGCCACCGGCAACAGCCCGGCCTGGAAAGAGATGGCACCCCTGGCGGCAACCGGTTTTCGCGATGTATCACGGCTGGCGTCAGGAGACCCACAGATGCAGCGCGACATCCTGCTCACCAACCCACATGGCCTGACGCGCTGGATCGACGAACTCATCCGCTTCCTGGTGACAGCACGTGAACAGATCGCAGCCGGCGATGTAGCAGCCATTGAACAGATGCTAGAGCAGGCCAAAACCACCCGCGACGCCTGGCTGGCGAGCAAACCACACCTGCGCCCCGGCGAAGCTGAATTTACTAATTTCCCCACCGTCGAACGACCCAGCCTGATCGGATTTCGCTGGCCGAAGCGCGAGAAGTGAGAGACATAGATCTACCCAGGTTGCTACCTTTGTCACCACAGAGACACAGAGGACACAGAGGATGGGGATAATTCAGGTTGCTACTGTGCGGCGTGACTTAGCGCATCTATGGGAACTGGTTGCTCCCAAAATCTGCGGTTACGCCATACAGTGTTGAGTGCAATGTCATGCTGTTCATCCTGACAGTTAGCCTCAATGGTCTGCTCACTGCATAGGTGGCAACTTGGACTAGATCTATACGCTTCAGCAAGATAACCTGACTACCCTATTACTTAGCCAACAGCGTGCAGAAACCTCACTTCCGCACGCTGTGTGATTCTGCCTGAGGATAGCAAAATGAGTACGGCAGAATGTGTAGAAAGCGGTTTCATTACCGCTATACGATCTAAGTTTGTAAAAAAGCAAACAACCTTGCAGCCAAAAAGGATTGACAACGAACAGTATTATATAGTACACTAAAAATATTACTTATGATACCCCTGCTTGCTGCAAACATCTCATCTATCGTCTATGCAGCAAATTGTTGTTTTTGTTAATATCGCAATTATTTCCAGATCGCACGTCTTTTTACATCACATAAAAACCATCATAATCACAATATGGAGTACCATTATGAATCGCTTCCGAAACTGGCTCCTACATATCGACGCAACTGACCCGGAAATCCAACGGCGCGGTAAGATTCTGGTTTCTCTGAGTATCGGTGTGGTTATCGTGCTTTTAACTGTTGGCCTTGCCCTCACCCTTATCCAACCCACAATTGGGCGATTGATCAATCTGACGCTGGCAACACTGGTTTTTGTGGCATCTTTCATCCTCGGCAAAAAGGGACTTGTAACTATTGGTGGCTATCTGCTCATCATACTGACAACAATTGGGGCATTGAGTGGTGAAATACTTAACCCGACATCACCATTTAATGCTTTTTATCTTGTTCCCTCCATCTTACTCGCCAGTATCCTGCTTAAACCATTTCAGATTTGGGTAGTATTAGGTCTCTGTCTTGCCAGTATATTTGCAATCAGCCAACTCATCCCACCAGACATCAGAACCAGTGGCAACCTCAATCTGGCATTGGCGCATCTGACAGTGCTGCTCATCGTGAGCGCTTTTATTTCGTTTATCGGTGCGCAAAGTCTGGCCTCTGCACTTACCGAAGCCAACGAAGCCCGCCGGCGGGCTGAAGCGGCTAATCAGCAGCTTGCCGAACTGAACAACTCACTGGAACAACGAGTGACCGAACGTACCGCTGCGTTACAACGTCTCAGTGAAGAGCAACAAGCGACCCTGGCCCGCCTTGAAGAGAGCATTGCTGCACAACGCAATCTGCAACAGACCATTGCTTCTCTATCCGTACCGGTGCTTCCCGTTCGTGATGACACCATTGTGATCCCACTGGTTGGTGCTGTCACCACTGACCTGCTGGCTCATTTCAACAGCACAGCCCTGGACGCTACCGAACGATATGGTGCCAGGACGTTGATTATCGATCTCACCGGTATTGCCCTACTCGATACCCTCGCTGCAGCGACAATCGTACAAACCGCGACGGCTGCTCGTTTGTTAGGTGCCGAAACCACGCTGGTTGGCATTCGGCCAGAGGTGGCGCAAACGCTGGTGAGTCTTGGCGCATCATTTACCGGCATACGCACTGCTGCCACCTTGCAAACCGCGCTCTTCGCACAGCAGCGTGGCGGATCGCGGCCAGCAAGGGATGCACCGGGCGCTATTTGACAACTACCTCACGATTTCGTATAATAACGAGGCGTTGAGCGCCCAGGTGGCGGAATTGGCAGACGCGCTAGGTTGAGGGCCTAGTGAGCTAACCACGCTCGTAAGGGTTCAAGTCCCTTCCTGGGCACCATAGCTGGGGCGATTAGCTCAGCGGTAGAGCACCTCGTTTACACCGAGGGTGTCGGCGGTTCAAATCCGTCATCGCCCACCAATTACAGTATAGCGATGTGCCAAGATAGCTCAGTTGGTAGAGCATCGCACTGAAAATGCGAGGGTCGCCGGTTCGAGTCCGGCTCTTGGCACCACAATCTGACAGATGCCCGCTCTGGATGCAGAGTGGGCATTGTGGTTTTTAGCGACTGCACGGTGATCAGACCGCAACGTTTGTTGTGTACACTTCCGTCGCAATCGCACGTCAATGGCATACGATGAGAGACGACCGTATTTCTGATTGCGGAGGCGATTATGCGTGTACCTGCATCTGTCCAACCAACCAGGTCATTGTTGGGTGATCCCCGCATCCGCTGGGGTGGTGGTCTGGTCGCGGCAGTCTGGCTGATTGGTCTCGTCGGTGGATTGACCGGCCTGAGTGAGTGGCCGGCCCTCGTGCTCTACGTTCTGGGTGGATTGGGCGTTGCATTAACGCTGGGACGTACTCTCGGCTGGGCGGCAATTGGGGTAACGAAAAGAAATTTGCGCTCAGCAACTATCTGGGGTGCCGGGATCGGTCTGGGTCTGATGTTCCTCGATTGGGTGAATACCTTTTTCTACTACCGTGGCGGCGGTGAACCAATGGCAGCCATGGAAGCCATTCTGGTCGGCATGGGACTGCTCTACCTCTTCCCTGTCCTGGTACTGGCAGAAGAGCTGCTCTGGCGAGGTGTATTGCTGATTGCGCTCCGTGAGGCCGGCTGGAATCCTCATCTGACCGTTGGATTGACCACCCTGCTGTACGCCCTCAATCATCTGTTTGTCGCACCGGTGCCCCTGTTTGAGCGCTGGTTGATGGTGGGCATGGCCCTCCCCATTGGGGTGATCGGAGGGTATCTGGTGCTACGCACACGCAATGTCTGGGCAGCAGTGTGGGTACACGGGTTGAGCATTGTGGCGATGATCGCCGACATCTTTATCATTCCTGGCCTGGCACGAGGCTAAGACTCGGTGGTCGTAGGATTGGTCATCGTACCATCATACCTGCGACCTATCCACATTTTGTGGATAGATGTGGATAGAGGCACAAGATGTAGTAGCTAACCCAGGTTGCTGCCTTTGTCACCACAGATACACCGAGGACACAGAGGATGTTGATAACCCATATTACTACCGTGAGGCGTAACGTAGAACGTCCGTGAAAACAAACTGGCTGCTACCCAAATCGTTATACAGTTACGCCACACGGTGTTGAGTGTAACGTCGTGCTGTTCATACTGGCAGTCAACCTCCGTAGCCTATCCCAGTGTAGATGGCAACTTGAGTTAGTAGCTATTGTCTGTGCTGGTTTACTCGTTCGTGTCTACAGAGAGTAGGGAAGGGGAAGAAGTGGTTTCATCTCCAGGCTATACCTGTTCCGCTGGATAATATCAAATCTGGCGTCACAGCGGTCATAGCGGGCAATTCACCGATTGCGTCGGCACTACACCTGAGCCAGGATGTACGGCACCAGACTTCTCGCTGTGCGTGCCGTGAGGTCACACGCTGAAGGGAACGCCGGTTCCAGGCGTGGTTGCTCGTGGCGCATTGGTTTGGAGTGCGGAAGCGTGGCTTCCGCATTCGCCGTGTTTACGTTATCACCTGCAGCCAGCCCCCACCCCCGTGAAGCGATATGGTGTGTGAGAGGAGGCATGGGTCGCGGGGAAGGGTAGGGTAGGCCGATGGGATTCCGGTGACGTTGATGCATCGGCACAAGCCGGAAGTCTGCTGGATAAGAAGTGATACCGGTGCTGCACTACCAACACCGGGGCACGCTATCTCATTGCCAGCTTCTCAACGACAGGATGAACCTCATCACCATTGACCCGCCAGTCGCACCCCACCGGCAACATTCACTCCTGTTCTGCATCTGGATCAATACCCAAAGCACGTAACCGTGCCGCCAATCGCTCAGCCCGCTGACGCTCCTCTTCGGCTCGTTGGCGCTCTTGTTCAGCCCGCTGACGCTCCTCTTCGGCTCGTTGGCGCTCTTGTTCGGCCTGTGCCTGCAACTCCACGAAACTCAGAAATGGACGACCGTCCGGCCAGTACAACTGCATACCGCGATCCGTTCGCTTGAACGTGATTCCCAGACGCGGACTGACCCAGCCATCTAGTTCGTTGATCACCCGCAACCGACCGTCAATCCGTTGCCAGCCGCTCATATCGCCATGTTCCGGATCGTACAGGTAATACTCGTCCACCCCATAGATGTCGTAAAACTCCTGCTTCGCCGCCCGTTCGGTTAGCGTATTCTCTGGCGACAAAACCTCAAACACGACCTGGGGCGCAATCCCGTTTTCTTCCCATTGGCGATACGATCCGCGATCCCCTTTTGGCCGGCCAAACACCACCATGACATCGGGCGCTCGCCGAATATCAGGACGGCCTTCAACCGGATACCAGAGCAGATCACCCGCCACGAACACATCGTCCCGCTCACGGAAGATGGCATCGAGATTCCCCTGAATGGTGACGATTGCCCGGAATTGTCTGGTATTGTCAGCGATTGGCATGCCGTCACTATCGGGGTAGACGATGGCAGGCACAACAGCCGACTGCTCGCTCATCATTCACCTCCTTATATCGAACATTTGTACGATAATTATACAGGTGTTTTTGGTGATTGTCCAGTATCAGCGACACCGGAAACTATCATCCATTACAGACGTGATCGTGACGAGCGCACACGGCATCCCTGTGAGCAGGGTGAACGACGTGGCACGCATTCGGTATGAAGCATGTCTGGTGCGGCAGTCAGGCCGCCGCACTCCAGATGACGCGATGCGCACATGACAGGCGTGCAGGGTAACCAATCCAGCGCATGCTCGCACGACCAGAGCTGCTTTCTTCCCTGCCAACTGGCCGGGAGCAGGATAGGCTGTCTTCGTTGATTGGCAAGTGTTTATTGGGCTGTGCGATGTTCGAGCAGCACGACAATACAGCGTTATGCGATAAGTTCTGCGACCCCAATCAAACACGTACCGTGGCAGCTTCAGAGGGCTGACGCTTCGCCTGACGTTGTGAACATACACCCACCGGTGAATGCAACACTCCCACAGTTCCCTTTTTGATGCGGTAACAGTGTAGCTGTTGCTACCTGGCAACACATTGCGTCACAAGGCTTACGGCAGGCTTCCCGATCACTACCAGCAATTATCATGCTACTTCGTCCAAGTCCCCCGCAATGGACTGTCGCATTCCAGCAGGTCTTGTGCAAGCAACAACTTACTACCCACCAGGAGCATCGCATTCGGGGTACGATGAGAGGCATCTACGAAGGATGCACTATCCGGTTGCATGACCTTCGATCTGGATGCAGATGATGCCGGCTCCAGGCTGCAATGCTGATCATAAAACTAACCCAAGTTGCCACTTATACTGTGAGTATGTCACGGAGGCGATTGCAAGGATGAACAGCATGACGTTGCACTCAATACCGTATGGCGTAACCGCATGTGATGTGAGTAGCAGTCAGTTCCCATGGACGTATTACGTCACGCCTCACGGTAGCAATCCGGGTTATCCACATCTTCTGTGGCCTCTGTGTCTCTGTGGTGACAAAGGTAGCAACCTGGGTTAGACTGCGGTAGCGCGAGGCATTCTCTCGCCACCCCACCAACGTTGCACAACTAAGCCAGCTATGCTACACTAATAGGGCCGATGGCCCGGTAGCTCAATGGATAGAGCAACGGTCTTCGGAACCGTTGGTTGGGGGTTCGAGGGTCGCCAGATCGCCCGACGCCACGAGCGTCGGGCGTGTATCTCTAGCGTCCAGAACGACACTCGCGGCACAAGGAGGTGTGCGATGCCGTTTTATCAGCGTCTCGGTCAGGTCCCTCACAAGCGCCATACCCAGTTCCGTAAGCCCGATGGCAAACTTTACCGCGAAGAGGTAATGGGACTGGAAGGGTTCCACGGAATTCAATCAATCCTCTACCACCACTTTCTACCACCACGGGTGCTCCGCACCGAGTTGATCGGTTCAGCTAAACCAACGTATGTCGATTTCGGCCCGATTCGTCACCGTGCCTTCGCCACCGCGAATGTGCCTGCCGGCGGTGATGCAGTGAGCGCCCGCGTTACCCTGCTCGGTAATAATGATGTGACGATTGGGATTAGCCGGCCAACGGAAAGCATGACCTTTTTCTACCGCAACGCTCAGGCGTATGAGGTCTGGTTTACCCACGAAGGCAGCGGTGAATTGCTCTCGCAATTTGGCCGCTTGCCCTTCAGCGCCGGTGACTACCTGGTCATTCCCTTCGGCACTACCTGGCAAATGCGGCTGAATGAGCCGGCACGGTTCCTGGTGATTGAGTCGGCCAGCCAGATTGCGCCACCCAAACGCTACCGCAATCAGTTTGGGCAACTGCTCGAGCACGCCCCCTACTGCGAGCGCGACATCCGTGGCCCAAGTGAATTGCTCACGTTTACCGACACCGGTGAGTTTGAGGTGCGGATCAAGGTGCGTGATCAGCTTACCCGGCATATTCTTGATCATCACCCCTTCGATGTGGTCGGCTGGGATGGCTATCTCTATCCCTGGGCTTTCTCGATTCACGATTTTGAGCCGATCACCGGACGGATTCACCAGCCACCACCGGTCCATCAGACGTTTGAGGGGCACAATTTTGTCATCTGCTCGTTTGTGCCGCGATTGTTCGATTATCACCCGGAAGCAATTCCAGCGCCGTACAATCACTCAAACGTGAATTCTGATGAGGTAATCTATTACTGCGACGGCAACTTTATGTCACGTCGTGGTATCGAGCGCTGCGATATTACGTTGCACCCCGCCGGTCTGCCCCATGGCCCTCAACCGGGCAGCACCGAAGCCAGTATCGGCGCGAAAGAGACTCACGAGCTGGCGGTGATGATTGATACATTCCATCCACTGCACCTGACCGCAGCCGCGCTGGAGCTGGAGAAGGCCGGGTATATGGATTCGTGGAGTGTTGGCGGGCCGGAGGGCTAGGCTGTACCACGCGCAGACCATCGGTACACAGCGCACCGTTACGTCTATCTGGTGATCGGGCAGTCTATCGGGTACTGGTGTGCAATCGTATGGCTGCCCGGTATCTTTAGCCGGCAGCCTGATCGCCGCCGGACGTGAGCGGGAGTGACCTGGTTTGTGGCACAGGTCGGTGGACGCGGCAGCATGGCTGCCGCGAGCCAGACCGGCGAGACGTGTATTCTGGACGCAGGAAGCAGTTGTAGGCGATCTCGCTAACGGAGCATCGCTAATGCACTAACCGGTTCACGTGCCGTCATGTTCAGGGGTAGCACCAGTGTCATCGGTGGTGCATGGGCGATGGTGGTGCCGCATCTGGCAGTGCGTTGCGACCCGCTCCCGCCCTTACCTGATATAGGGGCGGGTTCTAAACCCGCCCCTACGGGCGGTGCCTGTGCCGTTCACCGTACCATACACGGGATGCGGTGAATGAGGGACATCACCCGATCACGCCGGTCGTCATCCCAGACCCGGTAAACGGTATTTCCGCTGCACACGCCGGGGTGGATACGGGTTTCCGGCGAGTTACCCGTGTCGCGCAGTTTGGCGTGCGGCAGCCCTGCTGCCACAGCAGTCGTACAAACGATCCGGAGCGTGGCGCACCGTTACCCATCCTGGTCACGTGAATGCTGGACGTACTCGTTTCGTTCATCGAGTCGGTCAGGCATGGATGAGCTACCTGCGCGTAGACGTTGTGTTGCAATAGGTTCTCGCCTGCACACCAGCGGCCACGGCCAGCACCTGCCAACGGTGGAGAGGATGCCCGCACGCGGGCTGGAAGCCCGTGCCACAGAAACGGTCTCGCTGTAGTCCTGATCATGCAGCAGAACGCTGCGGAGCGTGTGACCGCATTGAGTGGGTGGCGAAAGATGCGTCGTGTCGCACGAGGCGCTCTGCGGTATCATACCGGCTGCTGGGTGAGGAAGCCGGTAGCGCCGGTGCCGGACAG
>FWWL01004038.1_pt1 | contig 13266 bp, 12 predicted proteins | sample 2228331 | NCBI WGS metagenome assembly FWWL01 (sample SAMEA103939775, study PRJEB20133) | metagenome | reverse complement strand
AAAGAGAACACCGAGGATGACTCCTATGATGAGTGGATTGAAGAGTATCGTTTGAAAGCCATTATCAAAAAATACTCTGATTTCATCCGATATCCGATCAAAATGGAGATTGCCGGAAAAAGACCTAAAGAAGGCAGCGACAATGAGTTCGAGGATTATCAGGAAGAGCAGACCGTTAACAGCATGGTTCCGATCTGGAAAAAGAATAAGAGCGAGCTAACCTCTGAAGATTATGAGAAATTTTATATGGAGAAGCGTTACGGATTCGATAAGCCGCTCAAGCATATCCATATTAATGTCGATGGTGCTGTGAGCTACAACGCCATCCTCTTTATACCTGAGAATATTCCTTTTGACTACTATTCAAAGGAATACGAGAAGGGCTTAGAGCTATATTCCAATGGTGTCTTGATTATGAATAAGTGCTCCGATCTTCTTCCCGACTATTACAGCTTCGTCAAAGGTATGGTGGATTCGGAGGATCTGTCGCTTAACATTTCGAGAGAGATGCTGCAGCATGATCGACAATTGAAACTGATCGCCAAGAACATCAAGAGTAAAATCAAAAGTCAGCTGCAAGGCCTGTTGAAGGATGAAAGAGACAAGTATGAGCAATTTTTCAAAGCCTTCGGCAGACAATTGAAATTCGGGATTTATAACGAATATGGCATGCATAAAGAGGAATTGCAGGACTTGATCATGTTCTACTCCTCTACCGAGAAAAAGCTGGTCACACTGGATGAGTATGTATCGAGAATGCCAGAAGATCAGAAGTACATCTATTATGCATCCGGGCAATCGAATGAAAGAATTGAAAAGCTGCCGCAGACCGAGATGGTCTCTGAGAAAGGCTATGAGATTTTATACTTTACCGATGAAATCGATGAGTTTGCCATCAAGATGCTCATGACCTACAAGGAGAAGGAATTCAGGTCCGTATCCAGCGGTGACTTGGGGTTAGAAGCAGAAGAAAAAGAGGATCAAGATAGTTCTGAAGAGAAGGATAACAAAGAGCTGTTTGAGCACATGAACAGTCTTCTATTGGATAAAGTGAAAAAAGTAAAAGCGTCCAAACGCTTGAAGTCACACCCTGTATGTTTCTCTTCAGAGGGCGAACTAACGATTGAGATGGAGAAAATATTGAAATCGATGCCCAATAACCAGGATGTGCAAGCGGACAAGGTGCTCGAGATCAATGTGAATCATCCGGTGTTTCAATCGTTGAAGGATGCTTATGCGAATGATAAGGACAAGCTAAGCTTGTACACGACGTTGTTATACAATCAGGCTCTTCTGATCGAAGGACTGCCGCTGCAAGATCCGGTTGAATTCACGAACGATATTTGTAAAATTATGATTTAGTATATGGTTGAGTGACCTCCTACGTTAGTTGTAGGAGGTTTTTTCTATTTAATGGTCTCCTATCTGTAAAATTTGCGGGAGGGGGAATTTAGTTGCGGAAAAGCAACTAAATCGAGTATTCGGGGTGGCTGGGACCCGATTAGTTGCAGGAAAGCAATTAAAAGTCGAAATTAGTGCGCTCGGTAGGTATCTTGGGGGAATTAGTTGCTCTTTTGCAATTAAAGGAAGCACATTTTAGCGGAGGATTGAAATTAGTTGCTTTTACGCAATTAAATTCCAAATTACGGATGTCGATGCATCATTAAGGAAAGATAGGCGATTGACCATGTCATTAGCCCATAAGGAATCATAGTAATACAGAAGAATACTCATTACAGGAGGCCACTCATGGTTTGTAACTGCTCTAATCATTACGCACATAGGGGTGTATACCCGATGGAGATGAATGGGGGTTCGTCGGTTCCACCGACAATGCCTACAACTCCCCAACTGCCAGGAACACCGTTCACGCCGACTTATCCCCCGAGCTATCATCCAATTCCGCCTGTTTTTTATACTCCGCCGCCGCCAGGCTCGATTCTCATGCTTCCGGGCGTACAGACGATGCCGCCTTATCCGGTCATCCCGACGGGACCATTGCCAGGGCAAGTGCCGCACTATACACCGCAATCTCCGCCTCAGATGGTCTACCCTCCAGGTTGGATAGAGTGGATCACGCAGCCCATCCGATACTATTGAAGCACGTTCAAGAATAGGAATAAGTTACAGGTTACAGGAGTTACGAGGCGAGCTCGGTCAGCTGTTCCCTTCCATCATATCCTCAGACGGGAAAATCGCATTCAGATCGATTGAAACACAAGAAAAATGCGGGGATGTTAGCTTATCTGGCTCTGTGAGCGTGGCAATCAGACGGTATTCTCCATCTATAAGCATGAACTGATCAACAGTTCGGTAAGCAGGATCGAAGAGCCAATACTCTTTCACGCCGAAACGCTCGAACATGGCTTTCTTTACGGTTTTGTCCTTGCCTCCGGTGCTTTTGGACAGTACTTCGATAACCAGATCGGGAGCGCCGTACACGAAGCCGTCGCGAATGATGGAACGATTCTCGTTCGCGATGTAGATGAGATCGGGCTGAGCAAGGTTATCCTCGTCAAAGTGCACGTCCATCGGAGCAAATATGATTTCCCCGTCGAGATGGCAAGTCGCATGCAGGCCCAGATACAGATTAGCTACAATTTTCTGATGTATAAATTTGGGGGAGGGCGAGAGATCGTAACGTATACCGTTAATGATCTCATACCTTTCTGGAATGATGTCGTAGTAGGATGGATGCTCTTTAATAATGGGCTTCGATTTCGGCTTGGTGCTGTTGCTCATGGTGACAACCACCTCCAAGGATTCGCATTTTAATATCCTTATTGTACCACAGTTAACCCTCATCCATGTTTTTCTACACCCGGCATAATTCCTTCGGACAGCTTTCACATTTACAAATATTACGCAAATAATTCATGTCCTTAATCAAAATCGTTCCGTTGTGGATGAGGATTGCTTCTTCCTTGCGCATATCACTGAGCATTCGATTTACACTTTCCCGTGTAGCGCCTATCATCTCTGCCATTTCCGAATTGGTGATCGTCTTGTTGAGTTTAATCCCGTCTCCGCATGGAACCCCGTAAGAATTAGACAGACGGATCAGCAGCGAACATAAGGCGCCCGACTTCCCGTAGAGCAGTAGATCGCGAAATTTAGTTTGAGTCATACGATGGGTCATTCCCATCCATTTCATGAACTCAATGGCGAGGTCCCCGTGTTGCCAGAGCAGTATTTCCAAGTCTTTTTGTTGGATAATGCCAAATTCGGAATCTTCCAATACTTCTGCGTTGAAGGTCTGCGTGGCTTGTTGAAAGGCGTTTATTTGTCCGAACATATCGCCAGTATAATGGGTATAAAGCGTAATTTTATTCCCGTTAGTGGTTGTTTTCGTTAATTTAACTCGACCCTTTTTGACGTAATAAAGATAATCCGCCGGATCACCGTCCCAGAACAAATAGGACTCAGCCTTCACCGTTTTGGTATACATGATACCCTTAAGCTTCTCAAGATTATCTGGTGTGAAAAAAGCGGAAATTCCGTCTGCACCTTTTCCTTCCGCAAGCTTTGGTTGTTCATATTTAATGGCCATCCCACTCATCTCCCCGATCGTGCTTATAGCCTTATCATAACTTTTGCCAGCGTGAAAAGGTATCAGAGGAACCCCCCACTTTGCAGAGGGAAATCCCCGATTCCGGTGTGAGAAATGTCACAGCGATCTAGGGGAAATCCCCTGTTCCATTACATAATCTAATCGTTTCCACTGAAGTACCCTGATCCCTTTTCAGGGAATTCCCCGACATACAAACGAACCTCGGAAGCTTTACAATATAAATAAAGCGATAACCTGGGGGGGGGGAGACGGTGAGAGATTCAAAGACTGAGGCGATAAGTAAACAGATCCATCATTTAATGCATTTTTCACATAGTGACTTTGCAGCACTAGCTCTCCCTGACAAGGAAGGGCGAACGTACAGATGGCATTATGTGAGCGGGAATATGAATCATCGTTATAAGCAAATGCTAGTGAAACGAGGCAAAGGGCTGCCGGGATTGGCTCTGTTGTTCGGCCGATGTATAACCCGAGATCTCAGATCTGTTGGAAGTAACGAACTGAAGATCGACTGTCCTTTGATGATAGCAGAAGGCCTTCAAGCAGCGGCAGCTATACCCATTCCTGCAACAAGCTATGATTGTGGAGTGCTGATCATAGGAACACGTGAAGCATATAGTTATACAGCAAACGATCTGAAATACGTTCAAGATTGCGCCCAAGAGCTTGCTCTTCTGCTGGAGGCAGACAATCCCAAAATTCGACAATCATGAATCTCATTATGTGGGATTCTTTTTAATTTGATATTATAGAAGGATAAGAAGGTTCAATTGGAGGAAGAACATGATAAAGATATGTATTGTTGATGATCATGCAATGGTACGATCCGGGCTTAAGATGCTGTTGAACGACAAGGAAGATCTAAGTGTGATCGGAGAAGCATCGGAAGGAAATGAAGCGATTCTTATGGCTCAGCAGCTTCAGCCTGATGTCGTGTTGATGGATCTTAGCATGCCTTATGGCAAAGACGGTCTTTCTGCTACAAAGGAATTAAAGCAGCTTTTGCCTAATACTAGTGTTCTGATTTTGACGATGCATGATGATGATGAATATTTATTCCAAGGTATCCACGCGGGTGCATCCGGGTACATCCTTAAAAGTGCTCCCCATGAAGAATTATTAACCGCGATCCGATTAGTAGCTGCAGGAAATGCTTATTTGTATCCAACGGCGACCAAGCGGCTAATGCGAGAATATATGGATCGTGCGCACACGGGTGAGAGCGGCAGTTCACTCGAACCGTTATCGGAGAGGGAAAAAGAGGTTGTCTCTTTTGTCGCCAAAGGATATAGCAACAAAGAAATAGCCGACCAGCTTATCATCAGTGTAAAGACGGTGGAGTCCCACAAGGCCAATGTGATGGAGAAGCTGGGGCTGAAGACAAGACCGGATCTCGTTAAATACGCGATGAAAAAGGGGTTGTTGAATTTTGAATAACCCTCGTTGGGAGCATACACAGATCCAACTGGCTGATCTTAAATTCGCCCTGGATGAATCTTCGATCGTGGCCGTAACAGACCGGAAGGGCCTGATTCTGTATATAAACGATAAGTTTTGCCAAATATCCAAGTATAGCCGTGAAGAACTCATGGGTAAGGACCACCGAATCATTAATTCGGGTCACCATAGCAAAGCTTTCATGAAGGATTTGTGGAGTACGATATCCTCAGGCAAGGTGTGGCGAGGAGATATCAAGAATCGTGCGAAAGACGGAAGCTATTATTGGGTGAATACTACAATTGTGCCTTTTCTCGACGAGGAAGGGAACCCGTATCAATATTTGGCTATTCGCAATGAAGTGACTGAGCTTAAGCGGGTCGAGGAAGAGCTCCAACAAATGATGAAGCAGGTCATGAATATTCAAGAAGAAGAGCGGAGGCGGTTCTCTCGCGAGCTGCACGACGGGATCGGACAGAGCTTGTTCTCGTTGCTTATACAGATGGATCGGCTGATCAATCTGAAAGTCCACCCCGAGCTCAGCAATATCCGGACTCATGTTTCGAACATCATTGAGGATGTCCGTAGTCTCGCATGGGAGCTTCGGCCTTCTGTACTGGATGACCTGGGTGTAGTACCTGCTATTCGAACTTATAGTGAGAATTATACCGAGCATTATGGGATCCAGGTTAAGATCGATACGAATCTGCGCCGTAGGCTGAGTGCCCAAATTGAAACCACGATTTATCGGACGATCCAGGAAGCTCTAACCAACATTGGCAAATATGCAGACGTGGATGAAGCTCGGATTACACTCTATGATAGTCAAGACCAGATCGAGGTGCGGATTCAGGATAAGGGTAAAGGATTTTTGCGGGACACGAGTGCCAAAGGGGTTGGTCTATTCAGTATGGAGGAGCGTACCCGTGCGATAGGCGGACAATTAATCATTCATTCGGAGCTCGGGCAGGGAACGGAAGTTGTACTGATTATTCCTAATAAATAAACAACTCTAGTCATAGCGAAGAGGCACAAGCATTTCCTGGAGGAAATGACTTGTGCCTCTTCGTTATAAATTCCTTTACGGTTGTGAGAAAATTTTCCTTTCTTATATCGTCACTTTTAGTGTGATCTTAATCACAGATCGAGGTGTGAGGTTAGCATACCATTAGAGATGTAAAAGACATATAAAAGGGAGAGAAATACTACATGCTAAGTCAAAATTCGATTGAAATTATTAAATCTACGGTTCCCGTGCTTCAAACTCATGGTACGGCCATTACGACACGGTTTTATGAAAGGCTGTTCGAGAACCACCCCGAATTGCTCCATATATTTAACCATGCTAATCAGAAGCAAGGTAGACAGCAGGCGGCTCTGTCCAATAGTATTTATGCGGCAGCGGCCCATATTGACAAACTGGAGGCCATATTACCAGTAGTACAACAAATTGCCCACAAGCATAGAAGCCTGGGAATTAAAGCAGAGCATTATCCTATTGTCGGGGAAAATTTGTTGCTTGCCATCAAAGAAGTATTGGGCGATGCGGCTACTGACGAGATTATTCAGGCATGGAGTGAGGCATACGGTGTAATTGCCGATGTATTTATCAGCGTCGAAAAAGAAATGTATAACAAAGCTGAACAACAAGATGGGGGATGGGAAGGATTCAGGAATTTCATCGTCTATAAAAAGGTGAAACAGAGTGAGGTCATCACATCATTTTATCTCAAGCCGGAGGACGGAAAAGCCATTTCAATGTATAGAGCGGGCCAATATATTACACTAAAAATTGAAAACAATGGTGAGTATACACAACTGCGTCAATACAGCTTATCGGATGCGCCTGGGAAAGATTACTATCGAATCAGTGTGAAGCGAGAGGACGAACTTCAAGATAAGCCTCAGGGCTGCGTATCCAGTTTCTTGCATCGGCATATTCAAGAGGGTGATAGGATTCAAGTAAGCGCACCAACAGGAGATTTTGTGTTGGATACGGTTAAACAAATTCCAGTTGTATTATTGAGTGGAGGCGTTGGGATCACACCGATGGTGAGCATGTTAAACACGGTCATTGAGCAGCAGCCAGAGCGAAAGGTAACGTTTGTACATGCTGCGATCAACAGCAGGTATCATGCGCTTCATGAAGAAGTAGCCCAAAAGGCGCTTGAGAATATAAATGTGAACCAATATATATGCTATGAATCACCAACTGAAGAAGATCGCGTAAAGCATAATTTCGATAAAGAAGGTTATATTGATTTAGGCTGGCTGCAGTCGATCGTGCCGTCCAAAACAGCTGATTTTTATTTCTGTGGTCCTGTTCCTTTCATGAAAGCCATAAACAGTGCTTTGAAGAAATGGGGCGTTCCAAGTGAGAATATTCACTATGAATTTTTCGGACCAATGGGTGATCTGGAGGAAAAGGAACAGCACAATCAAGAGCTTCAATACACTTAAGAAGGCGCCATTTGACTAACTGGAAGCGGCTGTGCAGGAGTAATTCCTTGCACAGCCGCTAGGTCTGTTCGGGATAAGGGGTGCTGGGGGCACAAGTGAGGAATCCCCCAATTACTTGTGCGACCAGTTTTTCAAAGCTTCAAAATCACGAATAATAAAACCGTCACGATGGGGCTCTAGAATATCTTCCTTACGAAGCTGGTTAATTAAACGATTCACAGTTTCCCTGGTTGTTCCGATCACATTGGCGAACTCCTGGTGGGTCATCGGCAAATGAATATGAATGTGGCCGTCTTTGGCCGTTCCATAGTTCTCCGCTAGCTTTAAAAGGAATGACAACCCTCTGTCCTGGACATCATGCCCTGTTAATTGCTGCAACTTTTCTTGAAGCTCCTTGATTTTTTCGCTCATTACCCTCATTACTTTAATAGCGATCACCGGTGTATCTGTTAAAAGTTGATCAAACGAGCGGACCGGTATCGCAAGTAAGCGCGTGTCCACGATAGCTTCGGCTGTAGCTGGATATGGGTTAGAATTGAAGAAGCCGGTATGCGGGAACATATCTCCGGTTTTGAGGAAGGAAACGATATGCTCATTCCCATTTTCGTCTGTTTTGAAAGTCTTGACGAGTCCATCTTGAATGAAGAATACAGCTTCCTTGTCACTGCCCTCTGTAAAGATGACGGTCCTCTTACGATGAAGCCTTTGGATTGAAATGTCCCAGATTCTTTCTAATTCCACATTCGTCAAATCACGAAAAAGAGGAACCAATCGCAAAATTTCTATATTCTCCGCCATAGTAGAACTCCCTTCATATGTAAGAACAAATCCGTCAGAACAAGTATATCTGTTTTGAAGGATTAGATACAGTCTCTAGAAGTATCCCAAATGCTCCTTGGCTCCTCGGTCATTTGCTCGGGTGACCACAGGGGGGACAGGCTACGTTATTTGCTTATCGCGTGAAAACTCGACCAATTAACTGTGGAAGAGTGATTTGTATCACAACAGCGGGAGAGATTTGGAACTATACTTGTTATGTATGGAGCGAGTGCTTGTGAAAGATTGTACCCTTAAGGAGGTAGTTTCGATGGAATACAGGTTTGATGGTTCAGAACAAATCGGGGAGATCGTATCCATTTTTCCAGGTGCAAGCAATCTTTTCAAGGAGTACAATATTGACTTTTGCTGTGGTGGAAATCGATCCTTGTTATCCGTTCTTCGCGAGCAGAATACGAATGAAGGACCATTCCTTGAAGTACTCAATCAGCTATACCTTGAAGCGAAAAGGGCAAGCACGGAGCGAGATGTGGATTGGCGCGAATCATCCAATACGGAACTCATTAATTATGTTTTGAATACCCACCATGCTTATCTGCAAAAGGAACTTCCATTGTTAAGTGAATTTGCCACCAAAATTTTTCGTGTTCACGGACCTGTACAAGGGGATATGCTTTCAAAGCTGCACAGGCTCTTTCATGAAATGAAGATGGAGCTCGAACAGCATATCATTATTGAGGAAGAGGTTGTCTTCCCTCTCATTAAGCAATATGATAACAATCCATCGCAAGCCCTGTTGAATCAAGTCTTAGATACGATAGACGAGCTTGAAGCTGATCATAGTAAAGTAGGCAATATTCTAAAAGAAATGAGAGCCGTAACTCATGATTACGATTTGCCAAGCTGGGCATGCCGAACATATACACTAACCTTTCAAAAGCTAGAGGAGCTCGAGTCTGATTTGTTCCAACACATTCATCTTGAGAATAACATCTTGTTTACCCGCCTTGCTAATGCTGGTTAGCCGCACAAAGAAAGGAGCCAAATTATATATTGGCTCCTTATTTTCTCTTGGAAATATCGTTGCTGAGGCGAGAATGGTTATATTCGGCACAATTCCTTCGGGCACATCTCACATTTGCAAACACCTTGCAAATAGTTCAAGTTCGTGATGGTAATGATTCCGTCATTCATTAAGATCGCACCCGCGTTTCTCAAATCGCCCAGCATCCGGTTTACGGTTTCGCGCGAACAACCTATGAAATCTGCCAATTCAGAATTCGTCAGTTTTAGTGAGATATGAATCCCGTTCTCGTCGGTCGATCCATATGAATTGGACAGCCGGATCAGAGTGGAGCATAGAGCTCCAGGCTTTCCATACATCATGATATCGCGAAATTTCGTCTGGGTTACCCGATGCATGTATCCCATCCAATTCATGAATTCTATGGCCAATTCTCCGTATTGCCATAACACAATTTCCAGATCGCTCTTATGAATGATACTGATTTCGCATTTTTCAATGGTTAGAGCGGTAAAGCTGTGTTTGGATTCGTGAAAAGGATCCAGCTGTCCTAAAAAATCCCCAGTATGGAAAAGGGACATAATATATTCTTTGCCTTCTTCGGAAAACTTCGTTACTTTTACTCTTCCCGAATGGATGTAATACAAGTTATCGGCATAGTCACCTTCTAAGAAAACGGTTGTACCCATGTTGTATTCCTGGGAAAACATATTTTGCGTCAACTTCTCCAGATTTCTGCTAGTGAAGCAAGAGGAGTTCCGGACATGACAAGCTGCTGGTAGTTCATGGACTGTTTCCATTAGATCACCCCCATATACGTTGAGATCAGTATAACAAAGTGAAGAATGTGATAATGTGATTTGTCTCACACCTTTATATATCTGGAGAATCAAATTTTCTTAAAAATCGGAAACATCTTCGTTGCAGTACCGACCGCCGATACGACCAGAGTCAACTCCATGAGGGCTCCCAGTATAACGCAAAATGCCCAACTTCATTCCTTTTTAAAGACAATATGCACAAAAAGATGTCCGTTCATCTTGTTGTTGCCCTTGGCGTTCCTCGATACACTTGTGTTAAAGGATTGCAGGTGGAAACAACGCATGACTCGGTCAGTGCGTTCTGCAAATTAAGGAGGTGATGGAGCGGCGGTCATTGTTGCATGGGGTGTCGCAAGACCCGGTATTTCCGATTGTTCGACGAGGCGGTATTCCGAAGGGGTCATACCGGTCTTTTGTTGAAACAGATGACAAAAGTACTGCGTCGACGAATAGCCGACATCGGCGGCGATCCGTTCAATGGATAGCCTGCCCGTTCGGAGCAAGTCTTTGGCCACTTCCACCCGGGTGTTCATGAGCTTTTGTTTGAATGTGGTATGGAAATGTTTTTTTGAGCATCCGCTGCGTTTGCTTCGTACTCAAGTTCAGCAAAGCAGCTAGCTGTTCAAGAGTCAAATCTTGTTGGAATTTGGAGAAGAAATGATCGATAAGATGGGACCATTGATCATACTTGTCTTTGTGAGGCATCGTGTAATTTCGATTCGACTGGCGCTCCAGTTGAACCCCTCACAACCTCTATGATGATCTGGGCAAACAAGCTGAGTACTTTTGTATAGGAGCCTACCGAGGGCGTTTCAATTTCCGACCGGACGTCGGCCAGCAGACGGAAAATATTTCGTGTGACACGTAGGCTGCTCGATTCTTTTTGCAAAACTTGATAAACGATGAAAGGCGGTTTCTAAGACATGTTTCAATTCAAAACGATTGGCGCCACATCCAAGCAACCGGTTTTATTCGCGATCGACGATCATTACTTTCCGCTGAAAAGCAACGTTTGCCATTATTTGAGCAAGCCCGAGATTATCAAACAGCCGGTGCTGACCCGGTCGGAACAGGCGGATGCCCCCGATGCGTTAGCCGCGCACTTCTACGGCACGGTCTTGTACGACGAAGGGAAATACCGGATGTGGTACCTCGGGATGTCGCTCGGCATCAATCCGGATATGCCTGCCGAAGATTTGGAGCAGCACCGGAAAAAAACAAACGTCTCGCTCGGAGGCATTATGTCGGGGCCCGTCTGTTACGCGGAAAGCGAAAACGGCATCGACTGGGTGAAGCCGAATTTGGGGCAGATGCTTTACAAAGGAAACCGGAACAACAACGGGATCGATTTGCCGGATGGGTTCGTCCATTCGCCAACGATCATAAAAGACATGGACGATCCCGATCCGAACCGGCGCTACAAAATGGTATACACGCATATTTACAATACAGAATTTTCCGGCGGACACCAAACCGCAAGAGTTGCGACAAGTCCGGATGGCATTCATTGGACGGCGGGGCCGAGAGGGATGATTCCCGAATTTATCGAACATGCTTCATTTTACAAACATAACGGTCTTTATGTCTTGAACGGCCATTGCTTAAAAGACTTCCGCAAAAGCGAAGGCGGCGCTAATACAGGAAGGCAAGGCACGGTTTGGATTTCGACCGACTTTGACAATTGGTTGAAGGAAAGCGCGGATTCTTTCTGGCTCCCGGAACCGCGGGATCCGGCCCAAAGAGGGACGCGTTTAGCTTACGACCAAGTTCATCTGGGCACGGCGCCAATCGTGCATGACAATGTGGCAGTCGGCTTGTACGGGTTGTGGCATCACCAGCAACCGTTTAGCGAGATTTCGTGCGATTTCGGCTTGTTGATCAGCAACGACGGATTGAAGTTTCGCGAACCGGTGAAGGGCCACGTGTATATGAGCGCGAAGGAATCTCCCGCCACCCCCGTACCGGGCAAATCGATCAAAACGGTGTTGTGCCAGTCGAACGGCATTCTCAATGTCGGCGACGAGACGCGCATTTATCACGGGAGATGGCGGAATGCCTGGGTTCCAGAAGGGGTAACCGACGACTATTCCGGCGAAATCGGACTGGCCATCTTGCCGCGCGACCGTTGGGGGGCGCTCGGATTAAATCCGGACCGTAATGAAGGCTCGCTGCTGTCCGTACCGATCACATTCCCCGACGGAGACTTCTCGATTGCGATCAATGCCGACGGAGCCGAAGGCATTCGGGTCGAGTTTACCGACGAGCATTTCCGTACGATTCCGGAGTTTTCAGGAGAACATGGCGGTATCGTATCCGGGGATGGCTTGAATCAAACCGTCAAATGGCCGGACGACCAACTGCACAAGCTGGCCGGGCAAACGGTTCGGATGCGTGTGAAGCTGGAGAAAAAGGATCAGGTCGATCCCAGAGTATACGCTGTTTACTTTGTGAAATAAGTCAACCATAAGGGGGAGAACCGGCATGATTACAGATTCGTTGTCGCATATCGGCCAATATTCCAGTGTAAGCGCCAGATTGAAGCTGGCGGCGCAATTTCTTGAAACGAATCAGGGCAAAGATTTGCAACCAGGCAAATATCCAATCGAAGGCGATAACGTTTATGCGCTCGTGCAGCATTACGAAACGAAGCCGAAGGAGAAAGGACTCTGGGAGGCACATCGACAATATATCGACGTTCAATACATGGCGGAAGGCAGCGAGAGGCTCGGTTATATTCCGATCGATCAGGCAGAAGAAACTCGCCCCTACGATCGAGATGGAGATTATGCGTTGTTTTCGGCATCAGGCGATTTTTTCACGCTAAGGGAAGGACACTTCGCGTTGTTCGCTCCGCACGATGTGCATATGCCCAGCATCCAGCTTGAAACGGTTCAATCCGTCAAAAAAATCCTTGTCAAAGTATTGATCTAACAAAAAAAGGAGGCTCAGACATGTTTCAATTCAAAACGATTGGCGTCACTTCCAAGCAACCGGTTTTATTCGCGATCGACGATTATTACTTTCCGCTGAAAAGCAACGTTTGCCATTACTTGAGCAAGCCCGAGATTATCAAACAGCCGGTGCTGACCCGATCGGAACAGGCGGATGCCCCCGATGCGTTAGCCGCGCACTTCTACGGCACGGTCTTGTACGACGAAGGGAAATACCGGATGTGG
>FWWL01008402.1_pt1 | contig 13269 bp, 8 predicted proteins | sample 2228331 | NCBI WGS metagenome assembly FWWL01 (sample SAMEA103939775, study PRJEB20133) | metagenome | reverse complement strand
TTTTTTCTTTCATTCAGTCCCTCTGGTTTTACTTCTTTAGCAAGCAAGAATTTTGGTCAAATCTCCCGAATGCTGTGCTAAGAGGCACAGGACGTGCCTCGTTGAGGCAAACTGTTGATACTACCTATGAGTGAGGTAGAATTTTATCAGTGGGTTCCCAGTGTATTACTTACCATTTTACTTATCACTGGGCTGATAAAATTCTACCGAACGATTTTGACTACCGAAATCAGAAGGATAAGTTTTTGCCGATTCTAACCCCTGAGAGATTTGACCAAAATTCTTGCGTCTTCTATCCAGAGGATGTCTCTTTTTTTTTAAACCCTCAACATTTTTCTTTCATTTTCACAAAAAATATATATTTATATTTGACTTTTTTTTCAATAATTATATAATTAATTAAGCTAAAGTAATTAGTTATTTTTTTCCGATAGAATATGGCAAAAAATTTAAGTTAAAGGAGTATCTTATGAAAAGAATCATTATCTTACTATTCTTTGTTACTTTAACGTGTTTTGGTTTTTCTCAAGAAAATGTATTGGGGTCTTTTTTGAGTCCTAATGTCCCTATTGAAGCAATTCCTAAAGATCTTGCCTTACCAGATAATGTTTTACCTTACTTGAAAAAAGAATTTAACGATTCAATTGGTAAGAAAGCAAGTTTTGATGTTCAATTTAAAATAGTTTTACTTGTTACAAAGATCACAAATGTTCCATCAAAGAAATATGATTTCTTAGAAGAAATCATAACCTGGGATGTAAGAAGCTATATCAAAACTGAACAAAAAAACATTATAGTTTCTCCAGATGCAAGGGTATTAGCAATAAACGATCTTGTAAAGAGTAAAGATAATAAATATATAGAGACTCTTGTTACAATTATTGAGAGAGATACTTCTTTACATCCAAGAATTGCTGCAGCAAAGGCTTTGCCTCTCCTTGGAGATGTAAAAGCTATCGTTCCTAAGTTAGTTGATTTATTAAGAAATCAATATGGGGCTTCAAGGGCTAAATTTAAAGAAGAAGATACAAGAAGATTTGAGGATGATAGAGTCGCTCAGGCTATTATAGAAACTCTTGGAGATATAGGTGACCCAAGGGCTTTCCCTGTGCTACTCCAGACAGTTATGAATCCAGACAGGCATAGAGACGAAACAGTGAAAGCAGCCTGGGAAGCAATGAAAAAGTTAAAATGGTAAACAAAATGAAATTTATATTATTTTTCTTACTAATTTCTTTTTCAAGCATTTTTGCAAATGAAGAAGAATTTTTAAATGCTTACAGGATTCTTAAGAAAACGGGAGAATACGAAAACAAAAAGAAAGCACTCACAATTTTCAGAAAATTTCCTGATAAGAAAAGAATGAGTTTGATGATAGCAGACTTAATCTTATATAATTATGATAATCCAAATTTTAGAGAAAATGACCAGGTTGCCTATTATGATGATATAATAGCTGAAGAGCTTATTAAAATATTAGCCGAAGAAAGGGACCCTAAAAATTTTCCTGTATTTCTCAGAGTTGTTCTCTATAGCAATAGACATAGAGAACAAACTATAAAAGCTGGCTGGGAAGCTATAAAAAAGATAGACTGGGCTAAAGAATAAAGGAGGTTTATATGAAGTTTTTTAGAGTAATATTAGTTTTATCAGTTTTGTTTTTGTTTAGTTGTGGTAAAAAAGAAGGGGTAAAACCGGAAGAAAAAGTTATCCAACAAAAAGTAGAAGAAAAAAAAGCAGAACCAGTTGAAGATACTTCTTTCAATACAGTTATGAGAGTATTAAAAGAAGCACTTGATAATGAAAAGACTTCGTCAGATTCTTCTACAAAACTAAACACAGCAAAAGCTTATATACTTGTAATAAAATTTTTAAACACCGATAAAGAAAAAGTTAAACAAGCTGGAATGACAGATAGAGACATTATTGAACTCAAAAAGGATGCAAGAGAAAATGCTGAAGTTAGATTAAAAGAAATTCTTTCAAGCCAGACAGCTCCAAAATCTATAAAAGATGAAGCTGAGAAGAAACTTAGTGAACTTAAGTCACTTTGATAAACAAAAAAGGCTTGCTTAACGCAAGCCTTTTTACTTATTTACTATCAATAATTATGTCATCAAAATAATGAACACCTTTTCCGAAACCAGATGTGCAAAATTGAATTTCTCTAATCGGGAAATCCATCTTTTTGTTTATGGAAGCATCTGAAGGTTGCCAATCTGTCCTTGATTTGAAGCTCTCAAATGGTATTACAAGTTCCTTCCAGCCCTCAAAATCATCCACATATGAGTATCTAAAAAATTCATTTTTTGCATCTGGAATATCAATGTTTAACTGTGATTTTGAGTTAGAACCATATACCCACATTCTAAATGTTTTCATTCCTGTCCAATCTCTCTTTTCTGCAGGTGGCACAACTACAGCACCACTCCAATCACGAGTATTATGCTCTACTCTTCCTGCCATTTTACCGTTCTTAACCTGTTCTGAAGAAATTTGAGCAGTAATTTTACTCTGTGGACCAGCAAAAACACTTATTTCCATTGACGAATCCTCAAAATCTGTAATGAGTATTTGATCGGCTATTGGTTTAACATTTGCCTTCTCAGCAGCCTTTTTTGATTCACCACCACACCCAATCACTAAAACAACAAACACAATCACTAATACTTTTAAACACGTGTTTTTAAACATACAAAATTTCCTCCTGCACTTTTTTTATAAATTTTAAATAGTTATTTAAAAATTGTCAACAATTTTTTTATTTTTCGAATAAAAAATTTTTGATATTTTTTAAGAAGTGTTTTTATAGTTTAATAATAAAAAAGGGAGACTCTAAAGCAGATCTCCCTTATATTTTCCCCAACTTATTTTTGCTTATGGAATAACTTTCTAAGATAGAAGGTTAACATTGAAGCAATAAAAATAGAAGAATAGGTTCCTGATATAAACCCGATCGTAAGCATTAAAGCAAAATTCTTAAGAACAATTCCCCCGAAGAAATAAAGGGCAAGAGAAACAAAAATAGTAGTCAAAGAAGTTATAATAGTTCTATTTAAAGTTTGAGTTACAGCCTCATCAATTAACAAAGGAAAATCTTCCTGTGGACTCCTTTCATGTAACTCCCTAATTCTATCAAAAACTACTATTGTATCATTTACAGAATAACCAAGCACAGTAAGTATAGCTGCAATAACTGTTATATCTATTGGAATTCTCAAAATCAAAGTAAATGCAAGCATTATTAAAGCATCATGTAAAAGAGCAGCAACCGCACCAAAAGAGTAAAAAATATCAAATCTAACAATAATATAAAGTAAGATCAAAATAGACACAACAATAAGCAATTGAATGGCTTTAGAAGCAAAAGTTGCTCCTATTTTTGGTTCAACCATTTCTTTTCCTTTAACCTCAACACTACCCTTTCCATAATTTTCTTCCAGAAGATTCACAACATTTGAAACCTTATCATCTAGATTTTCCCCTTCTTTAACTGATATTGTTATCATAAATTCCTTTTGCGAAGGTTGTCCCACAACATTAATCTCAGCTTCAATTTTCTTCTGAGAAAAAAATTCTCTTAAAGACTTAATATCCACATCCTTATTGTTAATAACACATTCAAGTTTTATACCACCTTTAAAGTCTATACCCAGGTAAAAACCTTTATTAACAATATAGGAATATATACCATAAGCCATCAAAACTAAAGATATTATACTTATTTTAAAGAAGTTACTAAAAGGAATCCTTTTCTCAAAAAATTTAGAAGAAACTTTAATTTCCTGCATATCTGTTTTCATAATTCTTCCCCTTAGATTGAAATCTTACTGGGTTTAAAAGTTTTTAACCAGAATTCATATAAAAATTTTGTAATAAACAAAGCCGCAAATAAGTTAGCAATTATACCAAACAACAAAGTTAACCCAAAACCTTTAATTGTTCCACTTCCTAAAACGTACAAAGCCGCTGCTGCAAAAATTGTGGTAATATTTGCATCAAGAATTGTACCTTTAGCATGATCAAACCCATTTGCTATAGCATTTTTAAATGAAGATGAATTCCTGAGTTCTTCCTTAATTCTTTCAAATATCAATACACTTGCATCTACTGCCATACCCACTGTTAGGGCAATACCAGCTATACCTGACAGTGTTAGTGTGGCTTTAACAGAAGCAAGCAAAGCCATTAGATAGAACATATTAAACACAAGTGCAATTGTTGCAAATACACCACTCATTTTATAATAAACTATCATAAAAATTAACACTAAAGCCGCTCCAATAACCATTGCTCTACTACTCTGAAGTATTGAATCTTTACCAAGTGTTGGTCCAATTATTCTTTCCTGAACTACCTGTAACTTAACAGGTAAAGCTCCCGACTTTAGAATATTTGCTAAAAAGATTGCCTCATCAACTGTAAAACTTCCTGTTATAACTCCGCTTCCTCCTGCTATTTCCTGCTTTATATTTGGAGCACTCTTTATCCTCCCATCAAGAACAATAGCAAGTCTTTTATTAACATTCTTTGCCGTAACTTCCTGAAATATATCTCCACCTTCATCGGTAAGCTCAAATTTAACTTCTGGCCTTCCATATGGATCATTATCATATCTTGCATCTTTAACCATAGAACCATCAAGTTCAATCCTTTTCTTTAATATAAGCCATCCTTTAAGCTTGGGGATACCATATTGATCATTTTCCCAGTATGAAAACCAATCAGAATCATCTGGCAACTTAAAATTTGCTGGCACACTATCTCTCGATTTTACCAATCCATCTCCCTGACTCACAACGCCAAGTCTATTAAGTAACTGCATGCTATCTTCATCTACTATATGGAATTCAAGCCTTCCAACCTTATTTAAAGCTTCTCTAACAAGCTGAGGATTATTTAACCCGGGCAATTCAACAGAAATTCTTCCTTCAAAAGTCTTTCTAATTACTGGTTCTGCTACTCCAAATTGATCCATTCTATTTTTTAATACTTCAAGCCCTCTTTCAAGAGCTTCCATTTTTTCTTTTTCAAAATTCTCGTTCAATTTATTTTCATCTTCATATTTTTCAAGAAGCTGTTTTCTTAACTCTTCTTCATCAATTTGTAATGTTAAATTCACCCCACCCTGCAAATCAAGACCAAGGCTGATTGTTTTTTGTCTGATATTCTTAAGCTCCATAACCTTTTTCTTTATTTCTGAACTCTGAGTTTCAAGTTCATCTACTGGAATTTTTAGTAATTCTTTATCTTCTTCGGGAATAAAAAAATACCATTTTATTGTGGGCATCAAAACCCATAAACCAAGGACAACTGTAAGTAAAATAACAATAAACTTTCCCAGCCTGCCCATAAAAAACCTCCACAAAACTTTAAAAGTATTTATTTCTTAATTACTTCTACTATAGATGCCTTTAAAACTTCAATTTTAGCTTCAGCACTTTTTACATATATTGTTTTATCTCCTATAAACTCCACAGTTCCAACTATCCCACCACTTAAGAGGACTTTATCCCCTATTTTCATCTCTTGAATTTCCTTTTGAAGCTTCTTTCTTCTTCTATTTTCTGGTAATATCAATACAAGATAGAAAACTACAAAAATACCAACAAGAAGTAATAGTTGTGCCATTCCAGCACCTGCTGGTGCTCCGCCAGCTGCAGCCTGTAAAAACAATCCAAAATTCATAAATTTCCTCCACAAAAAGAAACATTTATTTATTATAAAGTATTATTTATAATACGTCAAAAAAAAGTTTTTTTAACTTTCAAATTTAGGATATTTTAAGCTAAATATAAATTTAATTTTATTCAAATAGTTTTTTATACCTTTATTTAATGATTAAATAGTAAGAAAATTCTATTTAAAAAAATTAAATTTTATATTATAATAATCATATGAGATGGAAAGAGAACAAAAAGATTGGGATTTTAATACACCAATACCAGAAAGAAATTTGGGAAAGTTTAATTGAAAAAGGTAAAAAAGAAAATATAGATTTATTCTTTTTTGCTGGTAGATCGTTGAAATCTCCCTATGAAACAGAGATTCCTCAAAACTATATCTACAACATTGCAAATGATGTAAAATTAGATGGTCTAATTATTTTTTCTGGAACTCTTGCAAATTTCATAACAAAAAAAGAATTTGAAAATTTTTTAAAAAATTACTCTAAAATACCTCACATAAGTATTTTTTTGGAAATTGAAAATATTCCTTCAATTCTTATAGACAACAAAACTGGAATAAAAAAAATAATGTCTCATTTGTATGAAAACCATAAAATAAAAAAATTCGCTTTTATAAAAGGTCCAGAAGAAAATATTGACGCAAAAGAACGATTTGAAGCATTTTTAGAATTTATTAATGAAAATAACCTTGAATTAAAAAAAGATTTCATTTTACAGGGAGACTTCAGATTCGAATCTGGAAGAGATGCTGTAAAAAATCTTGGAGAAAAAATTAAAGATATTGAAGCAATAGTTTGTGCAAATGATAATATGGCTATTGGTGCATTAAATTATCTTAATGAAAATAACATCTCTAACTCTGTTAAAATTACAGGATTTGATAATATAATTTCTTCAGAGGGAACTCTCCCCCCTTTAACAACCGTAGATATAAATTTAAAACAAATGTGTGAAAAAGCTGTTACCCTCATTTTAGAACTAATAAATGGAAAAGATGTTCCAGAAAAAACTTTTATAGAACCAAGACTTATCATTAGAAACTCCTGTGGTTGCAAAACTGAAAAAGTAAAAAGCGAAATTGACAAAACAAAATCAGAAAAAATAAAAAATGCTTTTCAAGATTTTTTAAACTCAAATTTCAATAAAGATTCTTCTGAAATCATTGAACTAATAACAGAAGAAAAAATCAATTTTAAAGATATTTCTGATTTAATAGAAGAAAAGAACGTATTTGATTTTATTGATTATTTAATCTCTCAAACAAGATTTTTTGAAAAAAACAGACTAAATAGTTTTTACAATGAAATCTTAATGTTAAGAATTCTCACAAGAGATATCAGTGGGGATATTTCAATAGAAGAATTAAAAAAACATTTGATTGAAAAATTGATTCTCTTGAATATTAAGGACTTTTTTTTATATTTATTTAAGGAAAAAATTATAAATTACAATGAAAAGGAAATTGGCAACATTTACCCTGAACTAGCAATAAAAAATAATGCTGTTATTCCTTTAGAAAACCTAAAAATATCTACAATAAACGATGGAAACTATATTTTTCTTCCCTTATCTGGTAAGAATGAACTTTATGGTTTTATAATTATAAATTATATTGAAAATGATATAATTTATGAAATACTGAGAGAACAACTAAGTAACACATTAAAATACATCTATGTATTAAATGAAAAAATAGAAACAGAAAAAAAACTCGAAGAAACATTAATAAATCTAAAAAATTTAAGCGAAAAATATTATTCCATGCTTGAATATCTTCCTTCTGCCATTTTTGAAATCGACAATAATTTTTCAATAGAATTTTTAAATAAAAATGCAAAAGAACTCCTCTTATTGTCAGACAATGAAAAAAATCTAAATTTTATTGATTTTATTCTTCCCGAAGATAGAATAAAGTTTAATGAAATTTATAAAAAAATAAAAAATGGAGAGAAAGTTACAGAATTAAAAGAATTAAGATTAATAAAAAGAAGTGGAGCAATAATTCATTTTTTATTTAACATTCTACCCATTGTTAAAGAAAAACAAATAACAGGTATAAGAATTAGTGGATTCGACATCAGACCAATTTTATCAAAATCATTTTCACTGGATGAAAATTTCTTCAAAGAATTCAAACTAAGCCCAAGAGAACAGGAAGTTTTAAAGCTCTGGCTTCAAGGATATCAAATAAAAGAGATAGCCTCAACTCTTTTTATAGCTGAAAGTACTGTAAAAATACATATTGGCTCAATATATTCTAAATTAGGTGTAAAAAATAAGACAGAGTTCTTTGAATTCATAAAAGAATATCAAATAAAAACTTTTGGGTATGAATCTTTTGTTTTCTCAATTCTCAGCCAACTTATTAAAGAATAAAAATAAAAAAAGCCTGGCGGCACCTACTTTCCCCCGAAGGAGTATCATCGGCGACAAAGGGCTTAACTTCCGGGTTCGGAATGGGACCGGGTGTTTCCCCTTTGCTATGGTCACCAGGCAAAAATAAAAACGGTTAAAGAGAAAGAAGGTCAAGGCTAAAGGTCGATTAGTACTGCTCGGCTGAACACATTACTGTGCTTACACCTGCAGCCTATCAACGTGGTAGTCTACCACAGACCTTAAGGGAGACCTCATCTTGGAGTGGGTTTCCCGCTTAGATGCTTTCAGCGGTTATCCCGTCCGAACATAGCTACCCTGCTAATGCCACTGGCGTGACAGCAGGTATACCAGAGGTTCGTCCACTCCGGTCCTCTCGTACTAGGAGCAGATCTCCTCAAGTCTCCAGACGCCAACAGCGGATAGGGACCATACTGTCTTGCGACGTATTGAACCCAGCTCACGTACCGCTTTAATGGGCGAACAGACCAACCCTTGGGACCTTCTACAGCCCCAGGATGCGATGAGCCGACATCGAGGTGCCAAACCTTCCCGTCGATGTGAACTCTTGGGGAAGATCAGCCTGTTATCCCCGGGGTACCTTTTATCCGTTGAGCGATGGCACTTCCACTCATAGCCACCGGATCACTAAGACCTACTTTCGTATCTGCTCGACTCGTTTGTCTCACAGTTAAGCTCCCTTATGCCTTTGCACTCTACGCATGATTTCCAACCATGCTGAGGGAACCTTTGCGCGCCTCCGTTACCCTTTAGGAGGCAACCGCCCCAGTTAAACTGCCCACCAGACACTGTCCTCCCAGCCGATTGCGACTGGTAAGTTAGAAACCCAATTCATCCAGGGTGGTATCTCAAGGTCGACTCCACTAAGGCCGAAACCTTAGCTTCATAGTCTCCCACCTATCCTGCGCAGGATAAACCAAATCTCAATGCCAAGTTGCAGTAAAGGTCCACGGGGTCTTTCTGTCCTGCTGTTGGTAATCGGTATCTTCACCGATCATACAATTTCACCGAGCCCCTCGCTGAGACACTGTTCCGATCGTTGGACCATTCATGCGGGTCGGAACTTACCCGACAAGGAATTTCGCTACCTTAGGACCGTTATAGTTACGGCCGCCGTTTACTGGGGCTTAGATTCAGTGCTTCGCCTTACGGCTAACACCTCCTCTTAACCTTCCAGCACTGGGCAGGTTTCAGTCCCTATACTTCCTCTTACGAGTTAGCAGAGACCTGTGTTTTTGGTAAACAGTCGCCGGAACCTCTTCACTGCGCCCTGACTTTCATCAGGGACCCCTTCTCCCGAAGTTACGGGGCGATTTTGCAGAGTTCCTTAGCGAGGGTTATCTCGAACGCCTTAGAGTTTTCCTCCTACACACCTGTGTCGGTTTACGGTACGGTCACCTGACTTCATCGCTTAGAGGCTCTTTCTCGGCAAACACACCACTGGTCTTCTCCAGCCCGAAGACTGGATCGCTCACGGTTGGGACTTCACGAGGTAAGCATTTGACTCACCTCATCCTCTCCGCTTCGACGAACATCCAACAGTCCGCACCAGCTTAGCATTCGCGTCACCCCTTCACTCCATCAGGTGGCGCAGGAATATCAACCTGCTTCCCATCAGCTACGCCTTTCGGCCTCACCTTAGGGACCGGCTAACCCTGGGACGAAAATCGTAGCCCAGGAACCCTTGTGTTTTCGGCGAACGGGTTTTTCACCCGTTTTATCGTGTACTCATGCCTGCATTCTCACTTCTACTCACTCCAGCAAGCCTTACAGCTTGCCTTCTTCGCTCGTAGAACGCTTCCCTACCCCCTATACCTGACGGTATAGAGCCAAGACTTCGGTATCCCGCTTAAGCCCCGTACATTTTTGGCGCATAGCAGCTCGACCAGTGAGCTATTACGCACTCTTTAAAGGATGGCTGCTTCTAAGCCAACCTCCTGGCTGTCTCAGCCACTACACATCCTTCTCCACTTAGCAGGATTTTGGGACCTTAGTCGTTGGTCTGGGTTGTTTCCCTCTCGTATATGAAGCTTATCCCCCACATACTCACTCCTATGCTTACATAGCCAGTATTCGGAGTTTGGTTCGGTTTGGTAGGTTACCCCCCTAGCCGATCCAGTGCTCTACCCCCAGCTACTAACACATAAGGCTGCACCTAAATGCATTTCGGGAAGAACCAGCTATCGCCACGTTCGTTTAGCCTTTCACCCCTAACCACAAGTCATCCGAGGACTTTTCAACGCCCACCGGTTCGGACCTCCATCCCGTTTTACCAGGACTTCATCCTGCTCATGGTTAGCTCACGCGGCTTCGGGTCTACTGACAGCTACTATCTCGCCCTATTAAGACTCGCTTTCGCTACGGCTCCACACCAAAAGTGCTTAACCTATCGCAACTGCCAGTAACTCGCAGGCTCATTCTTCAATAGGCACGCGGTCACTCACACCTTGCGGTGCTCGCTCCCACAGCTCGTAGGCTAAAGGTTTCAGGTTCTATTTCACTCCCCTATCAGGGGTTCTTTTCACCTTTCCCTCACGGTACTTAGTCCACTATCGGTCACCGATAATATTTAGCCTTGGAAGGTGGTCCTCCCAGCTTCACACAGGACTCCACGAATCCCGTGCTACTCAGGATACCTCTCAGCCCTTCAGAGTTTAGTGTACGGGACTATCACCCTCTACGGTAGGCTTTCCCAAAACCTTTCCACTACCCCTCAGAGTCCTAAACGAGGTCCTACAACCCCACACCTATATAAGGCATGGTTTGGGCTCCTCCGCTTTCGCTCGCCGCTACTTACGGAATCTCTTTTGATTTCTTCTCCTGCGGGTACTAAGATGTTTCAATTCCCCGCGTTCGCCTCCCTCTCGGGATGATGGGACATTACTCCCACCGGGTTTCCCCATTCGGAAATCGCCGGATCTACACTATATTGCAGCTCCCCGACGCTTATCGCAGCTTTTCACGTCCTTCTTCGCTCATCGGTGCCAAGGCATTCCCCTTTAGCCCTTCTCCCTTGACCTTCTTTCCCTTCGTCCTATAACCTATAAATTAATACAAAACCCACCTACTTGGAGATAAGGGGATTTGAACCCCTGACCCCCTGCGTGCGATACAGGTGCTCTCCCAGCTGAGCTATATCCCCGTATCTTAGGTCAGTTATACTCAAACCTAAATATATAGAGTTCGGTAAGTATCAAGAGTTTTTCCTTAATCAATTTCTTTCTCCTTATATAAGGAGGTGATCCAGCCGCACCTTCCGGTACGGCTACCTTGTTACGACTTCACCCCCCTTACTAATCCCTCCTTAACCAAACCTCCCCTCGCGGTTAAGGTTATTGGCTTCAGGAGAAACCAACTCGGGTGGTGTGACGGGCGGTGTGTACAAGGCCCGAGAACGTATTCACCGCAGTTTGGCTGACCTGCGATTACTAGCAATTCCGGTTTCATGCAGTCGAGTTGCAGACTGCAATCCGTATTGAGGTCGCTTTTGAAGGATTTGCTCCACCTCGCGGCTTCGCTTCCCGTTGTGGCGACCATTGTAGTATGTGTGTGGCCCAGGACATAAAGGCCATGATGACTTGACGTCATCCCCTCCTTCCTCCGACTTATCGCCGGCAGTCTCCATAGAGTTCCCCCTCGCGGGTGGCAACTATGAATAGGGGTTGCGCTCGTTGCGGGACTTAACCCAACACCTCACGGCACGAGCTGACGACAGCCATGCAGCACCTGTGCACATGTCCCTTGCGGGAAAGAGAGCTTTCGCCCCCGGTCATGTGCATGTCAAGCCCTGGTAAGGTTCTTCGTTTATCATCGAATTAAACCACATACTCCACTGCTTGTGCGGGCCCCCGTCAATTTCTTTGAGTTTCAACCTTGCGGCCGTACTCCCCAGGCGGTGCACTTAACGCGTTTGCTTCGGAGCCAAGGAAACCCCCAACTCCTAGTGCACATCGTTTACAGCATGGACTACCAGGGTATCTAATCCTGTTTGATCCCCATGCTTTCGCGCCTCAGCGTCAGTCTTGGTGTAGATGACTGCCTTCGCCTTCGGTGTTCCTCCCGATATCTACGCATTTCACCGCTACACCGGGAATTCCATCACCCTCCACCAGACTCAAGCTATACAGTTTTAAATGCATATCCATAGTTGAGCTATGGGCTTTTACATTTAACTTATATAGCCGCCTACACGCCCTTTACGCCCAGTGATTCCGAGCAACGCTAGCCCCTTACGTATTACCGCGGCTGCTGGCACGTAATTAGCCGGGGCTTATTCCTCAGGTACCGTCATCAGTAGCTCATTTCCTCACTACCTTATTCTTCCCTGAGAAAAGAGGTTTACAATCCGAAGACCTTCTTCCCTCACGCGGCGTCGCTCCGTCAGGGTTCCCCCCATTGCGGAAAATTCTTGGCTGCTGCCTCCCGTAGGAGTAGGGGCCGTGTCGCAGTCCCCTTGTGGCTGACCATCCTCTCAGACCAGCTACCCGTCTTCGGCTTGGTAGGCCTTTACCCTACCAACTACCTGATGGGATATAGGCCCATCCTAAGGCAGTGCTTTAAAGGCACCCTTTGACTTTACAGTATCATCGAGTATTACCCACAGTTTCCCGTGGCTATCCCCGTCCTTAGGGTAGGTTCCTATATGTTACTCACCCGTCCGCCTCTCGCCGCCATGTGTATTGCTACACACGCGCTGCCGATCGACTTGCATGCCTAAGACACGCCGCCAGCGTTCGCTCTGAGCCAGAATCAAACCCTCCGTTATAAAAATTATTTTTATAATCAGAAAGTTCTATCCTTTCACTTCGGCCTTTCAGGCTCAAAACTCTCAATACTTACCTACGTCCTATCACCTTATACCATTACTCAAAATCACAGCATTTATTATACCAAATTTAATCATCTTTGTCAACTTTTAATGAATTCTTTTTTCTAAAACCTTCCAAACTGACTCGCTAAATCCAAAAGTCCATAAAATTGACCGGCTATAACTCCACCCCATCAATTCTCGACCATTTATTTTAATTACTTTATACCTCATTGTCAAATTTTTGAAGTAAAAATTTTTTCACAATGCTAAAAATTAAATATTCACTTTTTCTAAAAAAGTGATAAAAAAGAGAGGCTGACTCGCTGTCAGCATCTCGCTACGCTACAACCGTCCCACTCGAGGAGGGTAACGCAA
>FWWL01008400.1_pt1 | contig 13270 bp, 14 predicted proteins | sample 2228331 | NCBI WGS metagenome assembly FWWL01 (sample SAMEA103939775, study PRJEB20133) | metagenome | reverse complement strand
GGATAAGCGCGCTGGAGCCTGCTCTTTCAGGACTCCAAGCCCGCAAGCCGTTGGACCACGAGACCCACATCCAGCGTGCCCCTCCGCACGCAGTGGGGTTTGCAAGCAGTATCCCATCCGTGCCAGCAATCGGTCCCTCGCGCCAAGGAAGCACACACGGGCGCTCATAAAGAGGAATACGGTTGCCCGCAAGCGTTAGCCCCACCCGCACGGAGCCTATAGGCTGGCTGAAACCACCCACACACCACAGGAGAAGGCACATCCCCACCCAGCGTATCGCGTGCGCTCTCGCTTTCATAAAGCGATTATACCACTTCAATCACGCGATGCGCTTGCACCGGCAGATAGTCCCATAATGCCTTCCCAAGAGAAGTAGAAGAAGTTGGCGCCCTTCGCTGTTCATCGCTACGACAATTCCTGAGGCGAAGGGAGCACCAAGATAGCAAGCACAGGCATCCAGCCCGTCGGTCGAATCGGCACCCAAAGCGACCACCCTCAACGGTTCTGTCTGTCGCCCAAAGCGTGGGTAGAGATGGAGCAGACTGTTTTTCTCTAACTGCTCTACACCCAGCAGATACCCCTCTCCTGCTCGTGGGGCGTAGAGCGCAATCCACTCGTGGTCGCCTCTGAAGTGGGTCGCAAACAGGGCAAGCTCCCTTTCGGCAAGCGGATGGTCGGGATTAGCGTGATATTTGCGAATGCCAACCTGCTCATCGGCATAGTAGACATAGCCCAGTTCGCTGTCGACCGCTATGGCTTCGATCTCCTCCTTCCCGCTGAAGGCACCGAAAGCACGGACGAACTGCACCCCTACACGCCCACCTCGCATCGGTACTAAGCGATACTGATGGAGATAGCCTTGTGGAGGTCCTGCTTTGCGTGAAACAATCGCATCCAATCCCCCTGTAGCTGGGTTCTGGTAGAGGGCAATCCCCATCGGCATGGCGCGTTCCCCTTGCTCGCCCCGAAAGACGCGAGAGCCTTCAGGGTCGGTGATGTCGACAAGGCGTCGTCGGTCAGGGTCAATTCGGAAGATGCGCAGGCGATTGGCATACCGCTCGGTAGCGACCGCAAGGTCTATCCGTGTGCGTCCTAACGGAAAGCCATACCCTACATCGATGTTGTTCGGCAGGTCTAACCCGCGCACCAGCTGGAGCAGTCTACCTTCTAACCCAACGCCTACACCAACCAATCCAAAAACACCCGCTCAGCCTCCTCCACCCGCGTCCGATGCCAACCCCAACCCCCACGCTTCAACTGCCGAAACCCCTGCTCCATCCAACCCCGATACCGATACCAACTGCCCTCCACCTCCAACGCCGACACATTCGTCAAGCAGTACCACGGCTCGCGCGCCCGCTTGCCCCAAAACACCACCAACATACACCGCAACCCGTACCGAAACGCAAACCCCTCCACCACGCACTGACCCCCACGCGCAGGACAGAACGCCTCCATCGGCAACGCCCGCCTCTGCCGACGCGCCCGAAACCGCCCGTTCAGCACAATCCGCATCAGCGGATGCCACCCGTTGCGTTGGATGGCACGAAGCAGGCAGGAGCGTCTTAGGGGTGTTGGGGCAGGCGTTGGAGCCGTTGGCGTCCAGTGTTGGGGGCGATGTCGGTGAGGAGGGCGAGCCAAGTACGGAGGGTGGTCTGGGCGAGGGTGTGGCAGGTGAGCAGTCCGAAGAGGAGGTGGGCTAAGAGCGGGGAGTGGTTGGGGTTCAGGTGGGGCATTCACTGTTGGAGGGCGTGTTGGATGTGGTAGACTGTCGGTCGATTGTTGTGTGAGCGCCGTTGGGTCGGTTGTTTTGTTTTCATAGGAGAAAAATACCCGACGGCGCTCTTTTTTGAACTCGCTCTTTGTACCCCTGTCAGCCGTAAACGGGGGGAACCAAGTCGCGGGCGGTTCCCGATGCTTGCAGGGAGAACCTCACGGAGGGGGGTAAGACTCGTGTGGAAAAGTTTGGGGTTCACTCCAAAAATGAACTTCAGCAGTGTACCCCTGTCAGGAGGCGGCAAGTGGGTGAGATTGAGATTCCTCACCTTCGGCTCGGAATGACAAGTAGGGTCGCTTGTGGATAGGGAGAGATAGGGTGAGTGAGGGCTTCAGCGAATCGTTCAGCGACATCAGGGAATCATTCAGCGAGATCAGCGAATCGTTCGGCGACATCTGTGCGGTTCATCCGTACAGGTGTCCGAGTCGTCCGTGTAGGCAGAGTGCATCAGCCAATAGAGTGCCCAACCGTAGAGGGGATGCTCACGCGGGCAGAGTTTCCAGAGGTGGTGCGCCTGCTGATGGCACTCGTGGAACTGCTCTAAACGAAAGAGATAGTGGCAACGGAGCGTTCCTGCTTGAAGTTGGGCGTCCCCTTCCAGTGGTTCCGACAGGGCACGAGCGAGCCACGCTAACGCTTGATTCAGCCAGGGGCGCAACAGAAAGTAGCGCTGGTTCGTCCAGAGCAACTGCACCGCAAGCGAGGGTTCCTGCAAGGCAAACGAAGTCTCGATCGCCTGCCAGAGGTTCAAGCGTTCCTCATCCCAATAGGTGAGCCACGCCAAAAGGTTCTGAGAGTAGGCTTCGGAGTGACGCTTCTGAGCCGTTGCCAGTACCCAATCGCGGTGTGCCCGGCGCAACTGAGCGTGCAGGGTTGGCTCTAAATGCTCCTCAGCATACTCTCGGACGACTTCCAGCAGGGTATAGCACAGCACCGCCTCCGACGGGGGGCAGTGGTGCACCAGTCCCGCTTCCAGCCACTCCTCTAACCAGTCCTGCACGGTTGTGGTGGGCGTGTCGGGGAAGCAGACCTGCTGTACCTGCTCCAGTGTCCACGCTTTTGGAAACACCGCCAGCCGAGGGAAACCGTTCCGAGCCTCTTCGCTCAGTAGGGTCATCGTAGTGTCCAGCACCGCACGCAAACTCTGGTGGCGCGCCTGCAGAACATGACGCCGAGAGCGGAGCCAATCCAAGCGATGGTTCATCTGCTCCAACATTTGGCGGGGTGTCATCACGGTCAGGCGTGCCGACGCCAACTCCAACGCCAGCGGGATGCCTTCCAACGCCGAACAGAGCTGATAGAGCGTCTCTAAGTTGTTCTCGGTCAGCCGAAAATCGGGGCGAACGCGACGCGCATACACCTCGAACATCTGAAGAGCAGGCGAGTCGAACGAACGGTTCAACGCCAGTGGTTCCAGCGCGTAGCGTTGCTCTTGAGGGATATTGAGCGGAATGCGAGAGGTCAGCAAACCATGCCATTGAGGAGCCTCCTCGAATAGGTGTGCCATCACCTGCTGTGCCTCTGGCATTAGGTGCTCCAGATTGTCCAAAATGAACAGGGTGTCGGGGTGCTGTTGGAGATAGTGTGCCAACTGCTGAACAGGTTTGAGCGATCGGGGCAGTCCCAAGGCGTCGGTGATGGCGTTGGGAATCTCCTCAGCGTGGCTGATGGTCAGGAGATTGACCCAACAGACGATGGTGTGCCCTTCGCGTTCAAAATGACAGGCAATCTCCAACGCCAAGCGCGTTTTACCAATCCCGCCCAAGCCGACGAGAGTGACACACGGAGAGTCGCGAAGGAGCGCAACCACTTGCAGAATTTCGTGTTCTCGACCGAAGCAGGGCAGGGCAGGTCGAGGTAGGGGGCGAGGCTTTGGCGCAAGGGGCACCTCCTCTAACAGAGCAGAAGCGGGCTTGTCGGGACGCAACCCTTCCGATTCGGGCAACTGGGGTTGGGTAGAGGCGTGAATCTCTATTCCATCAGGGAGCCGAGCCATCAGTGTCTGAACCGAGCGGGGGAGATTGCCTCCCATTTCACGCTCCCAACGCTCGTGCCATGCTTGAAGCACCTTCAGAGACAGCAGGGGATGCCCCTGAGCCTCGTAAAACTGAACCAGTTGAACCAATGGTTCAGGGTTGAACGGGTCTAACTCAATCTGCTTGTAAAGCCAGTGAACGACACGGCTCGGCTCGTCGCGGTCTAACATGACCAACTGCTCCAACGCCTTGAGGCAGTCGTTTTGGTAGACGAGGCTCTTTTCGGTGACCCACTCGGTATAATAGCCTCTTAGAAACTCGCCCTGATAAAGTTGAACCGCCTGCTCCAGTGCATGCCGTTGTTGACCTGTATCGTGCGTGTGCTGGGCTAACTGAATCAGTTGCTCGAACTCCTGAACATCAGAGGTGAAGTACTCGGTGTTCAGCCCCACCTGGGTGCGGTCAGTGAGGAGAAGCGGGGAGGGCTGATGAGGTGTTTGAAGAGCATTCCGCAGAGAGTTCAGACAGACGCTGAGGCTGGCGCGCCCTTGTTCGGGCGCAGAATCGGGCCAGAGCAGATCAGCGAGATGTTCCCGCCCGAAGCGGTGGGGTGGGTGCGCAATTAGATAGCCCAGCAGAAGCGCGGTTTTGACCGTGCGAAAACGAGTCACCACCAGAGACCCCGATTGTGCCTCCAGTCCCCCGAAGAGCCGAAAGTACCACTCATACGAATCCGATTGCATTCGTGCTAAAGCGATTATACCACGATTCTTCGGGGCAAAGGGGGGGACTTTCGTCCAACGGTGCGTGTTAGGATTCACTTTTTCGCAATTTGCAAGCTTGCCCTGCTTTCGGGATGGTACAACTGAACGACACGGTCTACAGGTTGGCACGCGAACTACGCATTCGCTGTCGAGATCCATAGTATCGCAGTACCTAAGACACCTGACGCCCTTCACTTGGCAAGCGCAATCCTTGCAGGGGTAGACGAGTTCACTTTCTATCGGTTCACCCGAATTTTCGGGAGGCAGTTCCCCCCTCCTTAAGGTTCCCCCTGTCAACGGGGTGAACCGAAAAAAAATTCAATGGTTCCCCCCGCAAGCGGGGGGAACCTACAAGAGGGGGGGATGAAACCCTTGCGGAAGATTGTGAGGTTCTCTTCCGAAACTGAATCCATTTTATGTACCCTTATTAGTCTTTACTAAGGGAAGATTACACGGGCGGGACGCCCGTGCTACGGTTTGGCTTGTGGGCAGGATGCCCGTGCTACGGTTTGGCTTGTGGGCAGGATGCCCGTGCTACGAATGGGTCTTTCGGACAACCTCTCACAGGGTTGAGATTTTTGTTAGGCGTTCTTAGCAGGAATCCTTTCCCTTGCGTCGAATCTTCACAGTATGGAGCGAGAGGAGATTCAGGGAACCGAGTTCGTCTACAGCGAGGTAGAGGAACCCGTCGAACAACTGCCCCAGCAGGAAGAGTTCTGGCGACCGCTCGTGCGCTTTGGGACCGTGCCCGTCGAGAAAGAGCCACTCGGCTGGGACCGACACAAGGGCTTCCGCAAACTGTTCCCCACTGTGCGCCTACCGTTCCAGATTGTGGAGCGAGTCTCGTTCGGCAATCCTGGGCTGGAGCCGAACCGCTATCGTCTACAAGTTCCCCTCGGCAGGGGTCTATCGCGTGGCGTGCCGAGTTCAGGACGACAAGGGGGGGTGACGGCATGTGGGTTGGCGAGTTGAAGGTAGAATAGTGTTATCGAAGTGAGGTGGTGGCGATGGCGGATGTGGCAATAGTGCGACCTGGGTTGATGTATGGCGTCTACTCGTATCAGGAGGCGGGGCGAATCTTGAAAGTTTCGGCACAGCGGGTGGCACGCTGGGCAGATGGTTATTCCTATCCTCTCCGTTCGGGCTGGGGCGAATCGACACCCGTGCTCCAGTCCGACGCCCACACAAAAGGGGTGCTTTCGTTCCCCGAACTGATGGAGCTCTTTTTTGTGCGGGAGTTCGTGGCGTTGGGGGTCTCGCTCCAGCACATCCGCAAGACGGCGGAAGCGTTGGCGCAGGAGCATAGTCCATTTCCCTTCACACGCCTGTCTATCATCGTGAACGGTCGGGAACTGCTGATACGGGAGACGGACGAAATCTTGCGTCGCCCTGATATTGGTCAGATAGTGTTCTCGTTCGCGAAGGAGTTCGCCAAGTAGGTGGAGTGGGATGAGGACGAAGTGCGTCGCCACTATCCCCCTGAATACGAACGGCAGGTGTACTTAGACCGTGCGATTCGGGGTGGCGAGCCTGTGGTTTCCGAGCGCGCCGTGCCCACTCGAATCATCTACGACCTGTGGCAAGCAGAGCGGGACATTGCTTCGGTAGCGGAATACTTCGAACTGACCGAAGAGGTGGTGGAAACCGCCATTCGCTTCGAAGGCGAGCTGAGGTTGTCGGCTTAGGGTGACACGATGCGTTATTACGAAATTCGTTGCCCCGTGCATGGGTTTATTCAGTTGGATGAGTGGGAGTGGGCGATTATCAACGAGCCTGCCTTCCAGCGTCTGCGCAGGATACGACAGCTGGGTTTCACCGACTACATCTATCCAGGCGCGATGCACACCCGTTTTGAACACTCGCTTGGTGTGATGCACATTGCGACGCGACTCTACGATGCCCTATGCAAAAACTCTAACGAGGTACTGAAATCGGAACTCGGATACAACGAGGATGGTCTTCGGCGGGATCGACGCTTGGTACGATTAGCGGCTCTGCTCCACGATGTGGGGCACGCCCCTTTCTCACATGCTTCAGAAGAGAGCTTCCCACTCAAACCCAACGGCGAGCGTTATGCGCACGAAGATTACTCGTCCCAAGTGATACTGACCACCCTCGCTGAGGTGGTTAGGTCGCACCCGATGAACCAGAACTATCGGATTAGCCCTGAAGAAATAGCCAGTTTGCTGGGCTATGATGCGTTCGAGACACAGTTTGGTGAGCGTGAAACCCAACGACTGCGATTTTTGAGTGAGATTATCTCAAGTCAAATGGATGCTGACCGAATGGACTATCTTCTGCGCGACTCCTATCATCTTGGAGTGCGGTATGGCGTCTATGACTTGGAACGGCTTATCAACACGATACAAGCCGTGCCATACGCAGAGGACGGTACCATTCGCTTGGGAATCGGTGAAGATGGCTGGCATGCTGTGGAGAGCCTGATCCTCGCTCGGTACTACATGTTCACTCAAGTCTATTTCCATAAAACACGGGTTGCCTACGACCATCATATCAGCGAGGCGATGAAATCGTTGCTTTCTGGTACTTATCCAGAGCCAACGCGTATCCAAGAGTTTCTTGAATGGGATGACTGGCGCGCTCTGGGTTTAATTGCCTCTGGAAAGGCGGGCGAACACGGCGAGCGGATTCGACAGCGCAATCACTACCGATTGGTGTTTTCGGCTGAGGCAACCGAAGAAGATAGCCGACTTTATCAGGAGGTACGTCAGCGGCTGGGTGACCTTGTTGCGCATGAAGAGCCTGCTTCGAAATCATGGTATGCCTCGGAGGGCACAGAGATTCCGATTAAGATGAGCGATGGTCGAGTCCGCAGCCTTTCGCGCCTTTCCCCTGCGATAGGTGCGATGATTAAGAGACAAGAGCAACGCTACCTCTATGTCAGACCCGAACATGCGGAGGTTGCAAGAAAAATTGTGAAGGAGGTCATCGATGGGAGACAATAGAACTCTTGACTATGTTGAGCGTTTGGCGGTTATCACGAGTTTACTGAATGCGCTCGGAACGAACGGCGGATTGCGGCGCACATCGCTGATGAAAATGCTCTACCTGCTTCAAACGGTGAAGCGCGTCCCGCTCGGATATCGATTCAAGCTCTATCTGTACGGTCCTTACACGGGACAGGTAGAAAATGATGTTGGAATCGCCGAAGCGTGGCAAATCTTAACGCAAGAGTATGTCGAATATCCAAGCGGATACTACTACAACATCCGCAAGGGAGCGAAAGCCGATGAATTTCTGAGTGAGTATCAACACCTTATAGAACCTTACTACGAGGCAATTGACTGGGTTGCAACTCACTTCAAGAACTACACCGCTGCTCAGATGGAGTTGATAGCTACCTTAGTTTGGGTCGACCGCTCGGCTCAAGCACATGAGGTTTGCTTGACTTTGGACGATCTGGTGCATCGAGTACATGCGCTAAAATCCAGAGCTTCTGAACATGAGATAAGGGAACTGGCTCGGAAACTACTCGACCTGCAACTGCTCTCAGCAGTACAGCAAGACCTTGTGGGAACCTGAGGTACAAGCGATGTTCAACCACTTCTCACGCTATGAAGAGGCGTTTACACAGTGGCGCAGGGATGGCTATTCGGGGGTCAAGCCCGAAACCTATCGCTACATCGATTTTCTCACGGACCCGAACGATGACCAGTCGCCCCGTGAAGGCACGCTTTGGCGTCACCAGTGGGAGGCGTTCTTGCGCACAGTGTACGCCTACGAGATACCTCGGCAAAGAGCAAATCGGGCGCCGAGGACTCCTGCACAATATCGTGACGGGCGGGGGCAAAACCGCGCTGATGGCGGTGATAATGGCGTGGATGAGAATCGCTCATGGCGTGGAGCGGTTCGTAATCCTCTGCCCCAATCTTATCGTGCGCGACCGATTGGAGGACGATTTCGAAGGGGGCAAAGTCTTCAAAGCACGCCAGCTCATCCCCGATTGGACGGGGCTTACACCTGAGGATTTCGTTCTGACCACCTTAGGGGGCGACCTTCAAAGCGGGTGGACGTCCTTAATCTCTGCCAGCATCATCTTGGGCAACATTCACCAGTTCTACACCAGCAACAAGAGCGGTCAGAGCAACCTGTCGCAGTTGATGAACGGTCCTGAGTTCGTGCTGTTCAACGATGAGGCGCACAACTCACCCGCGCCTGAGTGGGATCGAACACTGGAACGGATTGCCTCGAAGGTTCTCCTACGCATCGACCTGACGGCGACCCCAGAGCGTGCCGAAGGGCTACGCCCCGATAGCGATATGATTTTCGAGTACGGGATCCAAGACGCACTGGCGGATGGCTTGATTAAGACCCCTGTGGTGTATCAGCCCAGCATCGAGACGGTGGAGCTCACCTACACCGACGCCCGCACAGGCGAACGCCGACGCGTTGAAGAGATCGACTGGGCGGAGGTTGACCGCTTGGGGCTGAGCGCAACCCAGTGGGTCACCGACGACGAGCCGATGCGTCAGCAGATGGCGATTGCCCTCCAGCGTCTCAAAGAGCAGGAACGACGCGCCAAAGGACGCTATCAGCCTATCCTGTTCGTGGTCGCCGTGTGTAAGGCAGACGCCCAGAAAGCGTGGCGCACGCTCAACGACTATTTCAAGGTGAAAACTCTCTTAGTGACCGAAGACAGCGATGAGGAAGACCGTCGCAAGGCGCGGGAGTTGGGCGAAGCGCAACGAACAGGCAACCCCTACAAGGCGGTTGTGAGCGTGCTGATGCTCCGTGAAGGGTGGGATGTGCCCGAAGTGGGCGTTATTCTGCTCTTGCGCAAGTTCAGCAGTAAGGTGTACGGTCAATGCGCCAATTCGAAACTGGCGCGAGGTGCTGGAGAGCATCCAGTACGAGCCGACCGCAGTAGAAATCACGCGCGTGGACATTAGTGGCGTGATAGAAAAGGAACTGGGAAGCGACGGCTGGCACAAACTGCACTCGGCTCTTGAAGACACACTCCGAGAGAAGGGCGAACCGTATGTCACCGCCATTACCGACGACGAGTTGCGCGACCTGATTCGTACCCGATTATTAGAGATGGCGGAGGAGTTGCTTCTCGAAGCAGGGTGCGCCACGCTCTATAAAGACCGAATGTATCAGGTGCTGGTGGAGCATGTACGCCACAAGTTCCTTTCAGACCCGAACTGCAGCTTGGGGCTGGCAGAACGCGCTGAACTGGAATATATCTGGAAGATGCTTCCCCAAGTAAAGCAGAAAATCGCTTCACTGCCTGGACTGGTGAAGGGGGTGGTGCATTATGGCGATGAATAAGCGCGGAATCTTCGAGAACCCCACCAAAAGCCCGTGGAACTTCGAAATCTACGACAGCGAACTGGAATATAAAATGATGGTGCAGTTAGAACGCGACCCGACGGTCGCCAAGTGGATGAAACGGCACGGGATTAGCATTCCTTGGGTGGACAGCCAGAAACACCAGCGACGCTATGTGCCCGATTTCCTTGTGGAGTACACCGACGGGCGGATTGCACTGATTGAGGTGAAAGACCCCAGCCGTTTCGACTCGGATGAGGTCAAGCGCAAGCGCAGTGCGGCGGAACTCTGGTGTAGACAGCGCGGAATGGAATACATCGTGGCGACCATCAAGTAGCAGTTCGCCCCCAAGAAAGCATCCTTTAGAAACGAATTTCCCCTAATAGGGCATCCCCGTGATAATGCTCCTGTAGGGACTCAGCCTGCTCAAAGGTGATGGGGTGCGAAACCTCGACTATCACGCCCACACGACGGGTGCGCGCCTCGGGGAGAAGCACCTGTAGATGAGCCTCCTGAGCAGGAAGGAGTATGACCTCAAACGCATCGTGCGTACGCCAGATAGCGAGCGTGTGCAGAGGGTCGCCATAACAGGCGAGACCGCTCACCCGAACCTGCCCTTCTTGGCGCGCTATCTCCAACGCCTCTAACGCTCCGCTTATTTGTGCCTCAGTTAGTGACTCAGGCAGGCTCAAGAAATAGTAGTCCGCATACTCACGCCCAATCGCACAAAGGGTCTCTATCAGATGGCTTTGAATGTTGTAGGCAGAGCGGGTGGCGTCACCCGCCAGCCCTATCAGATGAGCAGGGACGACAATCGCCACCTGAAGCTTGTTCGGATACCTGCGCAACAGATGTCCCCACAAGCCGGGTGCAGGCGTGATGTCGAGAACCTCAATCGGACTTTGCAGGAGGTATTCAAACAGGTGCTGAGCGTTCTGTTCGGCAGACTCCCTGCCCTGCAGGCTTCCCTTTGCCCACAGCGGATAGACGAACCGATTGGCGCGTCCCAGTAAGCGTTTGGTCATCATTGTTCCCGCACCTTTTGGTAGCGAGTCAGCGCGCGCCAGAAGCCAGCGTAGAGCCACGGGCGTTGGGGGTCGAGGTCGCCTGCCATCACCTCCAGCGTCTCTTGCGCTCTTTCCAGCCATATTCGTTCGCCCGTGAGTTCGCCCAACTCCATCTGCAAAAGGGCAACGAGCGCGTTATCGGCAGGCAGTTCCTCATCGGCACTCACGCGCACGGGCGGGATTACCCAACCGCCCCAGCGCTTGCCCAAAGCGGTGTCGTAGTAGCCTCCTGTTGGGTCGCGATAGTCCTGCTCGATGCGCTCGGCTAAGCGCAGGACGAACAGCAGGTTGCGTTCAGAAGGCGCAATCCGCTGAACTCGGCATCCTGTTAGGGCAACAAGAGCGAGGTCAGGAAGCCAATCGCTGGACTGGCGTCGCGAAGTACGGAACAGGGCGCCATTAGGCGCGCGCAAGGCACGCAGAGTCTCCATCGTGCGTAGAGCGGCGTTTCGTGCCCACTCACGGTTGGGGGCACTGGGCGGAAGCGACTCCAGATAGTCCACCAGTGCTATAACCGCTAAAGCATTTCCATCGGCAATCAGCGTGCTATCCCGTTTGCGGGGACTGGGTTCACGGAACACGGGGCTGAGTGAGGGTGGAGGTGCAACGCTGGCGATGAATCCTGCAGGTCGCTCCTGCCAGAAAAGGGAGCGCATTACCTGAAGCAGTTCTATAGCATGGGGTGCCAGTTCAGGTTCCCATCGGCTGGCACGAGCATAGAGGCTTAGTAGACGGGCGTGCTCAATCAGGCGTTTACCGCCCTTCGGCTTGTTTTCCGCATCGAGACCCTCCGCTATGGCATAATATCCCCCTTTCTCGCTGTCCCAAAGCGGACTTTGGCGCAATGCGGTGAGGTGTTGGAATAGTTGGGCACGCGCCTGCGCATCGCCCATCTCCGCGCGTGCCAACAGCCACTCACAGTAGTTCAACCAGTATCGCCCATCCCCGCGCCAAGTGGGTACATCGCTCCAGATTGGGGTGGGGTCTACCAGTGCCACTTCCCCAAGGGGTACGCGCTGGGCAGGGCGCACCCGTTGCGCGCTCCACTGCCGTTCTAAACCGTCGGCTTGTTGGAACACCAATTCGGGGGCACTCTGATAAGAACTGCTAATCCGTTCCAATGCCCGCATCAGTTCGGCGCGTGTCTCGGGAGTGATAGCGGTGATGGGCTTGCCATCGGGCGTGAACAGAGCAATCGCAGGGTAGCGTTCGGGAAGATTCAGCAGGCTCACCAGTTGCAGGATGTAGCGTGCGCGCTTGGGAGAAGCATCCCCATCGATTTTTATAGGCACGAACTCGCGGTTGATGAGGTCTGCCACCCCAGAGTCTTGAAACAGCTCCCAGCCGAGGCGTCGGCATCGCCCCGACCAGAAGGCACCAACCTCTACCAAGAGAGGTCGGTCAAGCTTCTGAGCGCGCTCGACGGCTTGGGCATCCCACGAACGCCAGTTGACCAGTTGATACTGGCATGCTTGCAGGTAGCTCTCTTGGCAGTGGCTCAGCAGGTTCGGATGTTGCATGCGCTCCAAGGTGCGCAGCGCTATCCCCAGCCATGCCGTTAGCACAATCAGAAGCGAGACCCCACTCAGCACTGCAAACCGAGGCGCATAGCGCTCTATTACAGGTTGCACATGGGTAGTATACCGTACTAAATGCGAAATGCTCTTTATGCCCAGTCGGGCGTGGTAATCTTGGGCGCACGGCTCATATATTTGCGTGCCTCTTCGGGGGTCATGCTGGGGTTTTTATGGGACAGCCCGAACAGTTTGAGCATCTTGTAGAAAGCGTCGGTATTGCGCACAAGCCCGTGAAACTCCTCACGCCCCGGTCCTATGGCGGTAATCCATGTATAGTCTGCCGTGTGGTGGGTGCTGTTCCAGCCGATGCCGTTGTAGTTCGCCAAGATACTGCCCAGAAGCCCCTGCAAGTTCGCCTGCCCGCGATTCCATACAGGAGGCATCCGATTGGCGAGCGCACCTGCTATCGCATTCGCCTCTTCCCCGTTTATTTCAATCCCAATCTGCTCCCGAATCACTGCGCGCACCTTGTCAGCATCCGCACCGCGCAGATAGGTCGGCAACAGCTCAAAAGAGCACTTCGATTCGGCTATTCGGGCGAATGCCTTATTGCTCTGCTCATACTCGCCACCCAAGCCGTATAAGCCCGGATTGGAATTGCCGTGGTCGCTGGTGATGACCACGAGCGTATCTCCCCGTCGGGTGGCGAACTCGTAGGCGACCGCGACCGCATCATCGAAGGCGAGTTGGTCCCACAGGATAGCCGCCGCATCGTTCGCATGCGCAGCGTGGTCTACGCGTCCCCCTTCCACCTGAAGCAGGAACCCATTCGGCGCGTCTGCGAGTAGCTCCAACGCCTTGCGGGTCATCTCGGCAA
>FWWL01008399.1_pt1 | contig 13271 bp, 11 predicted proteins | sample 2228331 | NCBI WGS metagenome assembly FWWL01 (sample SAMEA103939775, study PRJEB20133) | metagenome | reverse complement strand
AGGTCCACTCTGCCGTCCTCCCCGACGCGCACGATTCTGCGGTAGCCAGCCTTACCGATCCCCTGATGGTCGAAGACCGTGTCATACTCCACACCCATCCGGCTGTACAGGATGCCGTAGAAGAGCGCCGCGGCAGCGATGTCCACGTAACTCCCGCCGGAGGGAGTCCGGGCCTCCCGCGGCGCCCCGAAGATGCCATCCTCGCTCGGGATGAACCCCGCGGGAAGCACGATGACCGCCTCGGCGAGCGCGTTCCGCTCCCGGCGGGAGGCGGGCCGGGGATGCGCGTCGATATGGGCCTTGAGCCCCCGAAGCACGCGCAGCCGGTCGGCGTACTGCAGCCCCGGTCCCGCCCACGACCAGAAATTCTTTGCGCCCTGGTCGTAAGCGCGCACCACGGCCGGGACCATCAGGGTCGGGTCGCCTTCGGGATACACGCTGATGCCCCATTCCCGGTCCCACTGCCGCGCCGCTCCGCGCAGGAAGGAGTTGAAATGGTCGAACTGCTGCCGGACATCGAGCCCCTCCAGCCCCTCTCCCAGGAGCAGCTCCGGAGCCCAGCCGTATCCCCTGCGCACGTATCGCCCTTCGTAGACGAGCGCGCTCGCGCCCCCGGCCATCTGGTACGAGGCGGTCCACAGGAAGGTCTCCCAGGAGGGGCACGGGTCCAGCAGGGGCAGCATCGCGCCCGTGTTGCCGATGCCTTCCAGCTTCATCATCCGCCGGTCGGCCCGCTGCAGGCCCTCCACCCGCATCTGCACCGCGTTCGCGAAGGCCTCGGGGCCGGGCAGCTGCCCGGGGAGGCCTGGGTCCCAGCCGAACCGGATGGCCGGCTCGTCGATGTAGAAATGCGACGGGACATAGTTGGAGCGGTAGAGGTCGTCCGGAAAGCGGGCCGGACCGTTCCAGAACACCGGCTCGTCCCGGACCCACTCCACGGCTTCGGGAGTGGGAGGATGGAAGTAGTTGGCTCCGGCGCTGATGAGCTCGGCATACTCCTCGCGGGTCAACGGCAACATCTGTCGCTCCTGCGGAGGAATGGAGGGGTCGCGGTCCTCGCGACCGTCCACGTGCCACCCGATGCGGAGGTCCTCCCGGAGACGCAGGACCAGGGGGCCCTCGAAGCTCAAACGGGGAAAGGGACGGACGGGATAGCGCACCAACGTGTGCCCGAAGAGCCGCCCCGTGTCCGCAAACCCACCGGTGTACCGGCTCATCTCCGCCGGCTGAGGGAAGAACTGCCCGGTGAACCAGGACAGTTCCGGGAGGACGGCGCGGCCAGTCAGCGCGTTGACATACTCCACCGGTCCGCCGTCCACCGGCCGGTAGATGTAGCGGGCCACGTCCCCCACCCCGCCGGGACCGGTCATCGGGATGCGCTCGCTCAGCACCCTGACCCCCATGACCCGGGGGACGTCCGGCACGTTGACCGCCTCCGGCCCCGGCTTCTCCATGGTCATCTCCCACCACCGGTAGGGCTTTCCATCCACCCGCTCCACCGGCCCGGCCACGATGCGGATGCGCCGCACGGGGACCGTCTGGTATTCAGCCGCGGTGTTCAGGTAGTACTGCGCCTCCGCTCCCTCCGGAACGGCGCGCACGGGAGCGCAGGCGAGCAGGCAGATGACAGGGCAAAGCAGATGCGCAGGCTTCACGTTTGGATACCTCCATCGTCGCGGGAGAAGCCGGGGCGGTCAGGCTCCGCTGACGGTCTGAAGCACGACCACGAAATGGCAGATGCTGCCCCCCAGCACGAACACGTGCCACAGGTCGTGCGCGCTGAAGCGTCCCGGCCAGAGATGCGGACGGTCGAGGGCGAAGATGAGCGCCCCCACGCTGTAGACCACTCCGCCGGCCACCAGCCAGGCAAACGTCCCGGGGGACAGAGCCTGCGCCAGCGGATAGATGGCGATGAGCGCCAGCCATCCCATCAGCAGATACAGGACCATCCGCACCCACGCGGGCGCTTCCTTCCAGAGAAGGGTGATGCCGATGCCGGTCGCCGCCAGAGCGTACTCCACTCCCAGCAGGCTCCACCCCCACCCGCCCCGCAGGACGATGAGGCACACCGGAGCATATGTCCCCGCGATGAGCAGATAGATGCCGATGTGGTCGAACTGCTGGAGCCGCCGCTCCCAGCGCGGCGTGACGGGGAGGGCGTGATAGAGCGTGCTGGCCAGGTAGAGCACGATGAGGCTGGCCCCGTAGATGACGACTCCCGTCACGCTCCACGCGCTGCCGGCGGCAAGCACCGCGAGAACGGCAAGCGCAGCCACGGACAGGCCCAGACCTGCAAGGTGCGACAGGCTGCTGAACGGTTCACGGATCCGGCGCAAACGGAAGGTCCTCCCGGCCAAAGGCAACGGACGGCGCGGCCGCAGGCCGCCCGCTGCGTCCCGCCGGCATTATAGCCGCATCCCGCCCGTCCGGGCAGACGCAAACGCGGGGAGGCCGGCGGAAGAAAGCGTTTGCCCGCCCGCTGTCCGGCAGATATAATGCCGCACGTGCTGCCGCAAGCCGCCCCGAGACCCGGAACGCCGCCGGGTGAGGGCGGGGCAGCCGGAGGTCCGAGACGCGGTGACTTCACGCGAACGTGTCAGTCTTACCCTTGAGCACCGGCCCGTTGACAGGGCTCCCAGGGACCTGTGGACCCTTCCCGGGGTGGTCTGGTTCCGCAGGGACGAGCTGGAGGCTGTCCAGCGGCGGTTCCCGTCGGATTTTGCGGTGCCGGATTACCGATACGGGGCCGCCGAGCGCGCCCGCGGAGAGCCATGCCGCCGCGGGCAGTACGTGGACGCCTGGGGCTGCGTCTGGCACGTGGCCGAAGACGGCGTAGTGGGGGAGGTGAAGGAGCCCGCCATCCGGGAGCTTTCGGACATCGCCAGCTACCGTCCGCCGTTCGAGCTGCTGGACGGAGCCGACCTCTCGCGCGTGGACCGCAGCTGCGCGGAGACCGACCTCTTCACGCGCGTGGGGACCGAGACACGTCCGTTCGAGCGGCTGCAGTTCCTGCGGGGCACCGAGCAGCTGCTGATGGACCTGGCCTACGGGGAGCCGGCCATCGAACAGCTGCTGCGGATGGTGCACGACTTCTTCTGCCGCGAGATGGAGATGTGGGCCGCGACGGACGTGGACGGGGTCCAGTTCATGGATGACTGGGGCTCTCAGACGGCGCTCCTGATCTCTCCCCGGATGTGGAGGGAGACCTTCAAACCGCTGTACCGGGACTACTGCAGCATCCTGAAGTCTCGCGGGAAGCGCGTGTTCTTCCACTCGGACGGGAACATCGAGGAGATCATCCCGGACCTCATCGAGATCGGTGTGGACGCTCTGAACTCCCAGCTGTTCTGCATGGACATCGAGAAGCTCGGGGAACTCTACCTCGGCAGGATCACCTTCTGGGGCGAGATAGACCGGCAGCAGGTCCTGTCTTTCGGCACTCCCGACGATGTGCGGGCGGCGGTCAGGCGCGTGCGGGCGGCTCTGGACCGCGGGCAGGGAGGGGTCATCGCCCAGTGCGAATGGGGGCTGGAGACCCCGCGCGAGAACATCGAGGCCGTCTTCGAGGAGTGGGAGAAGCCCCTCTGAGGGCCTGCCTGCGTTCCCGCGGCGGGAGAGAGCAGGATGGAGAAGCTGAGCGACACCGCCCTGGCGGCGGCCCTGAACATCGGCATCCAGGACCGCATCTGCGTGGCGGGGTGGCTTGGAGCGGGAGACAGCCTGACGCTGCAGTTCGAGGCCGACCCGGATGCTCCCGCGGATGAGGACCGTCCGCTCCCCTCGCCCTGCCACCTCAGCACCCATCTGGCGCGATGGGAGCTGACCCGGGAGCAGTCCCTGCTGGCGCGGTGGGAGGACGAATCCGAGGGCCTGCCGGGCGCTCTGGGTCCGCTGCTGGGGCGGAAGGTGCTGTCGTGGTCGCTGGACGGCTCAGCCGGCCTTCAGGTCATCTTCCAGGACGGGCTCCGGTTCGCCGTGAGCGCGCTGGAAGGAGAGGACGTGCGGACCCGGGACTCCTGGCGCCTCCGGCTTCCGGACGCGCGGACCCGGCATATCCGGTGCGACGGGGGAATGTATGTCACCTGCGACGGCGAGCTCTACACGGACGCCGACGTGCAGCGTCTCCTGGAGCGTGAGGCCTGACAGCCCGGTGTATACTGTAGCGCCATGCCTTACGCCAACGAACATTACCTCAAGCTGAAGGCCGGATATCTCTTCCCGGAGATTGCCCGGAGGGTGAAGGCTTTCTGCGACGCGAACCCGGGCGCACAGGTCATCCGCCTGGGAATCGGAGACGTGACGGAGCCCCTGCCGGCGGCCATCACCGGTGCGATGCACCGCGCCGTGGACGAGATGGGAAAGCGGGACACCTTCCGCGGATACGGTCCGGAGCAGGGCTACGACTTCCTGCGGGAAGCCATTGCGGAGCACGACTTCCGTTCACGCGGGTGCGACATCTCCCCCGATGAGATCTTCGTCTCCGACGGAAGCAAGTGCGACACCGGCAACATCCTGGAGATCTTCGGGCCCGGCAATCGCATCGCCGTGACCGACCCGGTGTATCCGGTGTATGTGGACACCAACGTGATGGCCGGCAACACCGGCCCCGCCAACGACGCCGGCGAGTTCGAGGGGCTGGTCTATCTGAAAGCCTCGGCCGAGACCGGCTTCCAGCCCCCGCTGCCGGACGGTCCGGTGGACATCATCTACCTGTGCTCTCCCAACAACCCCACCGGGACGGCGCTGCCGCGCGAGCAGATGGAGCGGTGGGTGGAGTATGCCCGGCGGAACGGCTCCGTGCTGCTGTTCGATGCGGCCTACGAGGCGTTCATCCAGGAGCCGGACCTTCCCCACTCCATCTACGAGGTCCCGGGAGCGCGGGAGGTGGCCATCGAGTTCCGGAGCTTCTCCAAACTGGCGGGCTTCACGGGTGTGCGCTGCGCGTTCACAGTCATCCCGCGCGAGCTCGCAGCCCGGACGCCGGACGGAGAGCGGGTCAGCCTGCACGCCCTCTGGACCAGACGGCACACCACCAAGTTCAACGGGGTCTCCTACGTCACCCAGAGAGGGGCCGAGGCCGTCTATTCGCCCGAGGGCAGGCGTCAGACGCGCGAGATCATCGCGTTCTATATGGAGAACGCCCGCATCATCCGCGAGACTCTGACGGATGCCGGGCTGAGGGTGTTCGGAGGCGTCAACGCCCCGTATGTGTGGGTGGAGACGCCGGGCCGCGTGCCGTCCTGGGAGTTCTTCGACACGCTGCTGCAGAAGGCGCACGTGGTCTGCACGCCCGGAAGCGGGTTCGGGGCGGCCGGCGAGGGCTACATCCGCATCAGCGCGTTCAACAGCCGGGAGAACGTGGAGGAGGCCATGAGGCGGGTGCGCAGGGTGCTCTGACGCACCCGCCTCCTTCAGATAGCACAGACGCCTGCGCTCAGCGCTTCCTCACCTTCTCGGCCGCGTTGCGGATGCCTGCGATCATATCGTCGATCTCGCGGTCGGTCAGCCGCGGATGCATCGGCAGATTAAGCTCGCGGCGGTAGAAGAACTTCTCCGCGACCGGGCACAGGTTGTCAGCGTAGCCCAGCCGCTTCAGTCCGGTGAAGTGGTAGGTGGGCTGATAGTGCAGGATGCCCTGGACGCCCTCTTCCCGGTAGAGCACGCGCATGAAGTCGTCGCGGCTGGCGCCCAGCTCTTCCTCCTCCACACAGAGCGTGTAGAGGTGGTACACGTGATAGGCGTACGGCGCCTCGCGGGTGGGTGTGATGCCGGGTATCCCCTCGATGCCGGCGGTGATGCGCCTTCCGATCTCCCGGCGCCTGCGGTTCAGGTCGTGCAGCCGGCGCAGCTGGGCCCTGCCCACCGCGGCCTGGATCTCGTTCATGCGGTAGTTGCAGCCCCACCGTCCGTTGACATCCACCACGTCGAAATGGGAGGGGATCCAGTAGTCCTTCTGGTCCTTCCAGTGCTCGAGGTTCATGCAGCGCAGCTTCTCGACGGCATCCACGAAATCATCGCGGTCCGTGGTGATCATCCCTCCCTCGCCACAGGTGGTCATGTTCTTCAGGGAGTGGAAGCTGAAGCATCCGATGTCGCCGACAGCCCCGGCCATCCTGCGCTTGCAGGCCGATTCCGGCTCCAGCGGACAGTCCAGGTCCGGGGCCGGACACTCGGGCGGGCATATGAAAGCCCCCGGCGCGTGGGCGCAATCCTCCAGCACGAACAGGCCGTGCTGGCGGGCGATATCCATGATGGGGTCCATGTCGCACATCTGCCCGCCATAGTGCACCACGTAGATGGCCTTCGTGCGGGGTGTGACTTTGCGGGCCACATCGTCCGGGTCTATGTTGAACGTGACCGGGTCGATGTCCGCGTACACAGGCCGCCCGCCCTCCTTCAGGATGACGAGCGAGGTGGCGATGAACGTGTTCGGGGTGACGATGACCTCATCGCCGGGTCCGATGCCGAACACCTGCGTGGCCACGTGCATGGCGGTGGTGCAGTTGGTGACGGCAAAGGCGTGCTTCACGCCGCACATCGCGGCGAACTCCCGCTGGAAGGCAGCCACCTGCGGACCCATCGTGAGGGTGTCCTGCTGCATCGCCTCCCAGGCTGCCTGCTTCTCCTCCTCTCCGTAGATGGAGCCGAAGAAGGAATAAGGCACCTTCAGCCGGACACCGTCATCGACGGCATAGCTTGACGTGATGCCGCCTTCGGTCTCTGCTCCCGGAGCGACGGCCCCCCGCGTTTGTTCTGACATCGGCAAACCTCCAGACTGCGAGTCGGTCTGCCGTCAGTGTAGCAACGGCGCTTTCCTTCCCTCTATGAAAAAAGGAACGATAAAGCGCGCTTTTGCGGCCGGGCGGCCTCTCAGGCTTTCATGACCTCGATCTCGTAGCCGTCCGGGTCATCGATGAAGTAGAACGCCCCGTTCACCGGCCCCTCCTCCGGCCAGAACTCGATCCCGGTGGGCTCCCACTTTTTGCGGAACTCCTCCAGGTCCTCCACGCTGAAGGCGAAGTGGAAGATATCCTCCGGAAAGTCGAAGTCGCCGAAGTCAGGGCTGTAGCACAGCTCCAGCTTCGTGGGGTTGTCTGGAAGCTCCAGAAAACAGAGCTGGTTTCCGGCCGGAGAGATGCTCCGGCGCAGTTCGCGGAACCCGAACACCTCGGTGTAAAAGCGCACGGACCTCTCGAGGTCGCGCACGCGGATGCGGCAATGCAGAAACTGCGCTCTGAACCCGGTCATGTTCCGGCTGCTCCTTTCCCGGCCGACGCTGTCAGCCGAGGTCTACCTCTTCGAACACCTGACGTATCTGCGCAAGTTCCGCGGCGGAGAGCCGGATATCCGCCGCCGCAGCGTTCTCGCGCGCCTGAGCGGCAGTCCGGGCTCCGACGATGGCTGATGTGACGCCCGGCTGGTGGATGACCCAGGCGATGGCCAGCTGGCCGAAGGTGCATCCGTGAGCCTCCGCAATCCCCCGGACCCGCTCCAGCGCATCCAGCACGCGCGCGCGGTTCTCCGGAGTGAACCACGGATGCGAGGCGCGAAGGTCGCCGGGAGGGAACTCGCGCCCGGGCGCCACCTTCCCCGTCAGCAGACCCTGCGCAAGCGGGCTGTAGACAATGACCCCGATGCCGTTCTCCCGGCAGAACGGCAGCACATCCCGCTCGATGGAGCGGTCCAGCAGGCTGTAGCGAGGCTGGTCGCTCGCGAGCGGCCCTGCGTCCAGGCAGCGCCGCATCATCTCCGGCGTGAAGTTGCTGACCCCTATCTCCCGGACCTTTCCCTGCCGGCGCAGGTCGAGCAGAGCCTCCATGGTGTCTTCGAGGGGCGTCGTTGGGTCGGGCCAGTGGCACTGGTACAGATCGATAAAGTCGGTCTGAAGCCGGACCAGACTGCGCTCGCACTCCAGCCGGATGGAATCGGGACGCAGGTTGCGGTAGACATCCACATCCCCGACCCCCTGCACCGTCGAGCGGAAGTGGAACTCTCCCTCCGTGGAGTCCCAGCGCAGCCCGCATTTCGTGGCGATGATGGCCCGGTCGCGACGGCCCTTCAGGGCGCGACCCACCACCTCCTCGCTATGGCCGCAGCCGTACATCGGAGCCGTGTCGATGCAGGTGACCCCCGCATCCAGCGACGCGCGGATGGCATCCTCCGCCGCAGCATCGTCGGACGGTCCCCACGCCCACCCTCCGATGGCCCAGGCGCCGAAGATGACGGCCGGGACATCCAGACTGCTGCTGCCCAGCTTGCGATACTCCATCAGCAGAAACGCTCTCCTCCTTCAAGATGGCCCCGGACAGGCTCCGCTAGCGCTGAAACGGCGGAAGCTCCGTCAGATAGATGTCCTTGAACGCCAGCGGACAGCCGTGGTCCTGAAACCCGATGTATCCGGACCGGGGCAGGTCCTTGAGGGGGACCGGGAACTTCCCGATGGGACGGTCGTACCGGTCCAGGTCCGCTTCGATGATCTGCTCCCCGTTCAGCCAGACCTCGACGTGCGGCCCGTGGGCCACGATCTGCATCTCGTTCCACTCGAACGCTGGCCGGGAGTTCTCGATGCGGGGTCTGATGATGTCGTAGATGGCCCCGGCGGAGTGCACCGTCGGCTGCTGTCCGTGGGTGTCCAGGATCTGGACCTCCCAGCCGGTCCACGGCGGGTCCCCGTCGCGAGTGCACCGGATGAACACCCCGCTGTTGGCCCCCCGGGAGAGCAGATACTTGAGGCTGAGGATGAAATCGGACACGGGCTTCTCATAGCGCAGCCACCATCCTCCACGCCCGTTGCACAGGATGGCGCCCCCGCGGACGTAGAACGCACTCTTGTTGCCGCCGACCACCGTCCATCCCTCCAGGTCCCGTCCGTTGAAGATCGGCTCCGTCTTCAGTCCCTGGAACTGCTCCGCATAGGGAGGCAGCTGCGGCGGCGGACCGGTCAGGAAAGCATCCGGGCCGGCAGAGCAGGCAGCGCCGACGGCTGCGAGAAGGATGACTGAAGCCACAATGGAACGCCTCATCCCGGTCACCTCGTCTCCGAAGATGTTCTGGCGCGCAAACGCCGGGAGCAGTTTATGTCTGCGACGCACATTCCGCAACCGCAGGCGTCTCAAGGGTGCTGGCGTCCGCCGTCCGGACTCCTGAGCCGGACAAGCGCGAACTGCCCTTCGTACAGAGTCCCCGAGACCGTCCCTCCGGACGCCTGCAGATACGGACGCTCCACCGGGAGCCCGTCACGGTCGAACACGCGCAGCGAAGCCACCTCGCCCGGAGCCGCCAGTCTCCCGGTCCAGTCCGAGTCGGTCCAGAGCAGCATCAGGCCGTCCCTGATGTGGATGCGAGGACCCGGGGGGACAGCGGGAGACAGGACTCCGGCAAGCTCCAGAGCATCCTGCGCGTATCCGGCATCGCGTCCGCGGAGCCCCGGTGCGGTGACGGGTATCCCCGCGTAGACGACCCAGCCCTCGCCCCGGCGCACCCTGAGAGCGACCGGCTCCTGCGACCCCTCCAGCACGGCCGTCACGACGATTTCCGGCGGAGGACCCTCGCCGCCGGCCAACTCCAGCACGCTCGGGCCGATGAAGTCCCGCTGCCGGAACGCCCAGCGGGCAGATGCGGGGGTGGTGCTGACGAGACGAAGACCGCTTCTCCGGGCCTGGCGGATGCCCGTCCAGCCGGGGGGACCCTTCTCCCGGAAGCCGAGCACCAGGATGCCGCCGCCCTCCACCCATCGCATCAGCGGCGCAGACCCGAGAAACTCCTCGTCCAGCCCGCCGTCGTCGGGCACGAACAGCACCCGGACACTCTCCGGCAGCCCTCTCAGGCCGGCAGCGCCGGCCGGAGCATCGGGAGGGCGAGGAGTCTCTCCCCCGGGCATCAGGTAGGCGCCCGGGACCAGGTCGTCCGAAGTGACCGCCAGACACGACGCCCCCGCCCGATGAACGATGTCGGCCAGCACATCCAGCATGCCCTGAAAGCGCTCGTGGTCCTCCGAATGCAGGGACAGCGCGCCCGCCGGCAGGACGACCGCCGCGACCGGCGCGACAGCGGCTGCTGCTCCGGCCGCCTCCCGCCACTCCCGCATCAGCTCCGCCATCGCGACGGCCGCCTCGGCCCCTCTCAGCAGGGTCCCGTCCTCGCAGCGCATCCCCCACGGGAAGGCCCCGGCATCGAAAGCGTTCCACGCGTACATCGTCTGGATGCCGGCGCCGGCGAAATGCTGCCGGAGCAGCATCCGCAGGGTCTTTGCGCCGCCCACCAGCGTCTCGGCGGTCCGCTGGAGATTGGTCTCCGCGATGATGACCGGGACGGGCGCGGACTCCTGCAGAGCGAGCAGACCCGCGCTTACGTCGTAATTGTCGAAGCCCAGGACGTCCGCGCGCCACTGGCTCCACGCCGGATGCAGCCCGAATGGAGAGGCGAACGCATCGATGGCCTGATACGGGGAAAGCTTGTGCCCGATGGGGATGAACCGGGGCCGCGCGCGGCGCGCCTCGTCGAAAAGCCGGTTCCGGAACTCTATGAGGCTGAGACGCCGGAAGCGGGCCCAGTCCGCACGGGCCTGCGAGCCGTCCGGCGGCGGGATGGAGACCTCTTCCAGCCGGACCGGCTGGCCGCCCCATCGGCGGCTCCAGTACTCCGCGTCCTCATCCACCCTGCGCAGCCACTGCCGCCACGCCTCCAGTCCCCACTCCGAGAAGTCCGCCCAGTCCTTCCCGAAGCCCGTCTCGTTGGTGAGCCAGAAGCACAGCACATTCGGATACTGCGAAAAGTGCCGGACTGCGGCCTGCTGAAAGGCGACCAGGTCAGCGACGGCGGGGCTGTAGGGACTGAACGGAAGGAAGTGACCCGTCACGGGCTCGCCGCCAGGCCCGCGCATCCGGATGTCCCCGTGCTTATCGAAGACCCAGGACGGAACGTAGTGGGGCGTCAGCAGGACCTGCGCCCAGAGCCCCTCCTCGGCCGCCCATCTCAGCACGCTGTCGGCCGCAGTGGCGCCCAGAGCGCTGCGGCCCTCCTCCGGGAAGCACGTGTCCCATCCGGCCTCGATGCTGATGCCGGTGAACCCGAGGCGGCGGATGCGCGCAAGCTCAGCCCGCACCTCTTCTTCCCGCTCCGCGGCATCCCCCGGGATGTGCCAGAAGACGAACATCCCGCGCACGGGCTTCCCGTCCGCCAGGATGTCCCGCCCCCTGACGGACAGGACCGGCGTCTGGCGGAACGGCCCCCCGGCGTCCGGCGCCGGGACGCCCTCCTCTGCGAATGCCGCCTGAACCAGCATGCCCCCGGCAAGGACCATCGCCGCCGCGCCTGCAAATCCCCGTGCCGGGAGAGGGAGGAGGCGCTGCGTTGTCGAACCCATGTTCCGGGAGAGCGGCCGGCAGAGGCGGCCGCGCGGCGGACCGGGCCGGTCTCCTCCCGGGCAGGAGGACGCGCGATGATAGACATCAGGGAGCTTCTGGACAAGATGATCGATATGGGGGGCTCCGACCTCCATATCCTGGTGGGCGAACCGCCCACGGTGCGCCTGCACGGCGGCCTGCACCGCATGCACGAATACGGCGACCTGACGCCGGAGATGACAGACCATCTGATGCGCCAGATCGCGCCGCAGCGCGCGAAGGAGGAGTTGAAGGAGGTCCAGGGCTCCGACTTCGGGTTCAGCTACGGCGAGAAGGCCCGCTTCCGCGTCAGCATCTTCATCCAGAAGGCGACGGTGGCCATCAACCTGCGCCTCATCCCCTATAAGCTGCTGAGCTTCGAGGAGATCGGCATCCCGAAGGCCGCCAAGGAGCTGCTGATGCGCCCCCGGGGCCTTATCCTGGTGGTGGGGCCCACCGGTTCCGGAAAGACCACCACGCTGGCCACGATGCTCGACTACATCAACGAAAAGCGTCAGGCCCACATCATCACCATCGAAGACCCGATCGAATACTATCATACGCACAAGACCTCCGTCATCACGCAGAGGGAGGTGGGGCGCGACGTCCCGGACTTCGCCACGGGCGTCATCAAGGCCCTGCGCCAGGACCCGGACGTCATCTTGGTGGGAGAGATGCGCGACCTCGCCACCATCCAGGCCGCCATCACCGCGGCCGAGACCGGGCACCTGGTCTTCTCGACCCTCCACACCACGGGAGCGGCGCGGACCGTGGACCGCATCGTGGACGTGTTCCCGTTCGACCAGCAGGAGCAGATCCGGACGCAGCTTTCGGGGAATCTGATCGCGGTCATCTCTCAGCTGCTGCTTCCCAGACTGGACGGACAGGGACGCGTGGCCGCGTTCGAGCTGATGATAGCCACCCCGGCCATCCAGCACATGATCCGGGAGAAGAAGACGCACAGCATCTTCTCCGCCATCCAGACCGGCCAGCATATGGGGATGATAAGCCTGGACATGTTCCTGTTCGAGCTCTGGGCGCACAGGAAGATCTCCTATGAAGAGATGCTCCGTGTGGCGGAGAAGCCGGACGAACTGGAGGAGAAGGCCCGGGTGCTCATCGCGCAGGCGCAGGCCAAGGGAGGGAAGGTCTCCCCGCAGGACATCCAGGCCGTCCAGGCCGCCGGCGCCAGACCGGCTCCTCCTCATCAGGAGGGAGGGGGAGCGGGTCAGGGCCAGCCTCCGAGGCCGGGCGGGCACTGAGGCCGGTCAGAACTCCGAAGGGTCTTCTCCGGCCCCGATGATGCTGCACGCGACGATGGTCTCCAGCCCCAGTTCGGCGGCGCGCTGAAGCATCTCCGGGCTATCGGAGCCGGGATTCAGCCAGATGCGGCGGATGCCGGCGGCCGCGACGTCTTCGAGGATGCGCAGGCCGACCTCCGGAGGCACGTAGAACGTGGCCTGCTCCGGCGTCTCCGGAAGGTCCCGGACAGACGGGTAGGCCCGCAGCCCCTCCACTTCGGATGCGTTGGGGTTCACGGGGTAGACCCGATAGCCCTGCCGCACATACGCTCGCACCGCCTTGTTGCCGTACTTTGCGCGGTCCGTGGACGCTCCGATGACTGCTATGCTTCCCGGCATGTGCCAGTGACCCCTTTCTCTGCGGTCCGCGATGCAAGGGGACCTGCCCCGCGTCATTGTACCGAAGAAGCCGCTTCCTGTGCTAGACTGGAATGGGCCGGCCGCGCCGGTCCGGCTGAGGACGCGCCGGTGCCGGACCGATACACAGTGCGGGGCTGCGGCATCTTCGGGACGCCGGACGAAGCGCAGGCCCGTCTTCTCCACAGGATGCGGTTCAAACAGTCGGCAGGGATACTCTTTTCGACGC
>FWWL01008394.1_pt1 | contig 13281 bp, 9 predicted proteins | sample 2228331 | NCBI WGS metagenome assembly FWWL01 (sample SAMEA103939775, study PRJEB20133) | metagenome | reverse complement strand
CGGGCGAGGGGGTCCGGCTCGCCGGCGGCCAGCGGCCGGCGGGCGTAAACCACCCAGCCCAGGAGGAGCCCGGTCAGGGCGATCAGAGAGGAAACGAGAACTGGCACCGGGTTGAAGGGGAGCGCCTCCGGATGCTCCAGCAGGGTGCCGCCGACGAAGTCGTGGAACCAGTTCCCTCCGGTGAGGGCGGACAGGAGCGGGAACCCTTCCGGCACCCCCACATACCCGCCGAAGATGGCGAAGAACGCGAGGAAGACCAGGGGGAAGATCATGGAGGCGGGGCTTTCCTCCGCGTGGGCGGCCGCGGCCGTGCGGGGCTCGCCGAGGAACGTCAGCGCGATCTGGCGCATCGTGTAGAAACCCGTCAGGACGGCGGCCGCCGCCAGCAACAGGAAGACCAACAACGGCAGGAGCTCCCCTTTCTCGAAGGCGCCGTGGAACGCTTCGCCCAGGATCTCATCCTTGCTCCAGAACCCGGCGGTGATCAGCGGGAAGCCCGCCAGGGCCAGGCCCCCCGCCACGAAAGTCCAGAAGGTCACCGGCATCCGCCGGACCAGCCCCCCCATATTGAACATATCGTTCGGATCGAAGGGCTCCCCATGGCCGTGCCCGTGGCCGGCGTGGTGATGGCCGTGCTCCACCGCGTGGATGACCGATCCAGAGCCCAGGAAGAGCAGGGCCTTGAAGAAGGCGTGGGTGATGAGGTGGAACGCCGCGGCCACATAGGCCCCGATGCCCACCGCGGCCAGCATGTAGCCCAGCTGGGAGATCGTGGAATACGCCAGCACCCGCTTGATGTCGTTCTGGGCCGCCCCCATCGTGGCCGCCATGAACGCCGTGAAGGCCCCGATGAGCGCCACCACCCAGAAGGCGGTCTCCCCGCCCAGGCCGTGCTGGCCTGCCTGGAGCAAGGGGAACATCCGGATGGTCGTATAGACGCCCGCGGACACCATGGTGGCCGCGTGGATCATCGCGCTGACCGGCGTAGGGCCTTCCATCGCGTCGGGCAACCACACGTGCAGCGGGAACTGCGCGCTCTTCCCCACCGTGCCCGTGAAGAGCAACAGAGAGGCCAAGGCGGCCACTGAGAGGCCCGCCACATAAGAGGGCGTCTCCGCCAGCGTCCTCAAGGTCTCGGGGTTGCGGAGGACGTCGTGGAAGTTCAGCGTCCCGGTCTGGGCGTAAAGGTAGGCGATGCCCAGGAGCATCAGCACATCGCCCACCCGCGTGGTCATGAAGGCCTTCACGGCGGCGCGGTAGGCCGAGGGCTTCCGATACCAGAAGCCGATGAGGGCGTAGGAGCAAAAGCCCATCACCTCCCAGCCGATGAACAGCATCAGGAGGTTATCGGCCACCACCAAGAGCAGCATCGCCGCCTCGAAGAGGGAAAGCAGCGCAAAGAAGCGGCTGTAATCGGGGTCCCCCGCCATGTAGCCCACGCTGTAGATGAAGATCATCAGCGAAACCAGGGGGACCATGAACAGCGTCACCGCCCCCAACGGGTCCACCAGCACCCCGAACTCCAGCGGGCGGGGCCCAACCGGGAGCCAGGGGATCCGCAGGGCGATCGGATGCTCCCCCAAATGCTCCGCCCGGATGGCGTTCCAGAACACGATCTGGGAGAGCACGAAGGAGACCGCCACCGAGAGGATGGCGAGGGTATGGCTGAGGCGCTTCCAGCGGTTCGCGAACAGCGCGATCAGGCCGAAGGCGATGAAAGGCGGCCAGGGGATCAGGGCCACCAGCAACGGCAGGATCGTTCCCTGGGTCTCCATCCCCCTTCACCTCGGAAGGTTAGCCCTTCAGAAGGTCGATGTTCTCCACGTCGACGGTCTCGCGGTTGCGATAGATGCTGATGATCAGCGAGAGGCCGGCAGCCGCCTCCGACGCCGCCACCACCAGCACGAAGAGGGCGAAGGCCTGCCCTGTGGTCGCCGTCGGGTGCAGATACCGCCAGAACGCCACCAGGCTCAGGTTCACCGCGTTGAGCATCAGCTCGATGGCCATCAGGATCGCGATGGCGTTGCGGCGGGCCAGCACCCCGTAGACGCCGATGCAAAACAGCGCCGTCGCCACCAGCAGATACCACGTCAAGGGGACCATCCGCAACCTCCCGATATAGGCAGGCTGACCGCGATCGGCCCTCCCCAGGCCTTACCGCTTCTCCCGGGCGATGAAGATCGCCCCGATCAAAGCGGCCAGGATCATCACCGACGCCAGCTCGAAGGGCAACGCGAACTGGTTCGGATCCACCAGGGAGCGCCCCAGCGCCTCGATGGCGTCCGCCGGGACCCCCGGGGCCGTCTGCGGCCACGGGAACCCTGTCACGACCGGGGCCAGGAGGACGAAAAAGAGCCCGGCGATCACCGCCGCCGCCAGGCTCTGGTTGTTCAAGGGCGGGCCCGGGTTCCGGGCCATCCCCCGGGTGAGCATCACGGCGAAAATGATCAGGATGGAGATCGCCCCGATGTAGATCAGGACCTGCACGCCGGCCAGGAACTCCGCCTCTAGGAGGATGAAGAGACCGGCGACCCCGACGAGGGATAGGATCAGATACAGGACGGCATGGAAGAGATGGCGGCTGAGGACCGTCAGCAGGCCCGCCCCCAAGGTCAAAAGGGAGAAGAGGATGAAAACGGCCTGGATCAGCGTCATCGTTCGCCAGCTCCCTCCAGCGGAAGATCCTCCTTCGAAGGCGCTAATGGGCCGCCGCGGCCTCCGCGGCCGCCAGCTCCTCCGCCCCCTCCGCGGCGGGCGCCATCGCGGCCATCCGCGCCCGGTGACCCAGATAGCCCGGCAGGGCGAGCGCCCCGATCAACATCGCCATATTGAAGGCGAACATCCCCGCCGCCCACAAGCCTTCGCCCGCCCCTGCCGCCCGCAGACCCTTATCCACCAGGGCCACCCCGATGAGGTTCAAGATCATCAGGGGGGTCAGGAACTTCCAGTTCATGTTGAGCATCTGATCGATCCGGATGCGAGGGAGCGTCGCCCGCAACCAGAAGAACAGGAAGACCCCCAGGCCGGTCTTGATCAAAGTCCACAGATACGGTGGCAGCCACGGCCCCCGCCATCCGCCCAGGAAGAGAACCGCGAAGAGCGCGGAGACCACCAGGGCATGGACGAACTCGCCCAGGAAGACGAGGGCGAACTTCATCCCGCTGTATTCGATATGGAAGCCGGCCACGATCTCCGACTCCGCCTCCAGCAGGTCGAAGGGCGTCCGCCCGACCTCCGCCACCCCCGACAGCAGGAAGACCAGCGCGGCCAGCGGGAGCACGAACAGGAAGGGGACATCCTGGGCCTGCACGATCCCGACGGTGGACATCGTGCCGGCGACCATCACCACAATCGTCACGCTGAGCAATGCGGGGATCTCATAGCTGATCAGCTGGGCCACCGCCCGGAAGGCCCCCAACAGCGCGTATTTGTTGTTGCTGCCCCAGCCCGCCATCAACACCCCCACCAGCGCCCCCGCCCCCACCGCCAGGGCGTAGAGGATGCCGATGTTCAGATCCACCCCGATGACCCCGGGACCGAAGGGGATCACCACGAGGGGCGCCATGGCGCACACCGCGATGATCAGCGGCGCCAGGTTGTAGACCCAGCGATCCGCCCCCGCCGGCATCGTATCTTCCTTGGTGAGCAACTTGATCCCATCCGCCACGGGCTGCAGGATCCCATAAGGGCCGGCCAGGTTCGGACCCAGACGATCCTGGAAGCGGGCGATGATCTTGCGCTCGACGTAGGTCAGGATGGCAAACCCGATCAGGCCGAAGTTGGCCAACAGGAACGCATTGATCAGCCCGATGAGCAGCGTGATCGCCCATTCCGGCAGCCCCAAGCCCTGCAGCAGACCGTGCAACCACGCCCCGAGATAAGGGAACAGATTGTAAATGAAATCGTAGATTTGAGCCATGCTCGACCTCACACCCCCAGGTTCATCGGTTTGCCAACCCCAGCGGTTGGCGCCCACCCTGCGATCGCCAGACGCTCACGGCCCCGGCTGGAGCGAAGCCACCGGGAGGGCAAGGCCTATACCCATTCCAGCGCGCCCTTCCGCCAGGCGTAGAGCAGGCCGCCGAGCAGGAGGAGCAGGAACAACGCCATCTCGATCACCGCATACAGGCCCAGTTGACGATACGCCACCGCCCACGGGAACAGGAACACCGCCTCGACATCGAAGAGGACGAAGATGAGGGCGAAAATATAATACTGAGCGCGGAATTGAACCCAGGCGTCACCCACTGTCTGGACGCCGCATTCGTAGGTCTCTAATTTCAAGGGGTTCGGCTTCTTGGGCCGCAACAGCCACCAAAGGACTAATGTGGCCCCCAGCAGGACCAGGGACATCAACAGGAACAGGCCGACCATGGCATACGCCGAAAGCACGGCCCGCCTCCTTGTGGCGAGGATCACAAACCGCGCCGATTATAGCATGTGTTGAAAGGGGGATCAAGGCGGTCAAGGGCGATGCGGATCTGGATTTTGGACCCTTCCCCCACTGCCGAACGGTGGATGTGGATCCAAGGATGGGCCCGCCACAGCCGGCATGGGCTCCTCGCTTTCACCCTTCCCGCCGCGTCCCCCAGGGCCTCCCGACTTTCCCCGGCGATCGCCCAGGCGCGCGCCGAAGGCCTGGCCCGGCGGATCCGACGCCACCTCACGGGCTCCGCCGCGCCGGATCCCTCCCGCCGGCCCATGGGCCAGCCGGACCTCGTGATCATGGCCGACGGCATGGACGGGATGACCTTCTGCGAAGCGACCGCCGATCTGCTGGCCGGCGTCCCGCTCTGGGTCTATTGGCACACGAGCCGGATGGCCCGACCTGGACCCCTCTCCCCCGAGGCGATCGCGGTCGAGCGCCGCACCCTTCAAGCGGCCCAGCGGTCGCTCTTCCACGGGGAAAGCCAACGCCGGCGCATCCTGGACGCCCTCTCCCGCGACGACCCCGCGCTCGCTGCGGAGATCGAACGGCATGGGGCGGTGCTGCCCCCCGGGTTTGAGCCCTCCCCTCCCCCATCCACAACCCACACCCTCCCGGAGCCGCTGGTGCTCTGGATCCTGCGCAGCGAGCCGGAGGAGATCCCCCTTCTGGCCGCTGCCCTCTCCCATCCGGACCTGCAGCGACAGCCCTTCCGAGTGCTCCTCCTCAGCGAGCGCCCGGAAGCGGAGGCCCTCCGGGTCACGCGGCTGCCCCGCGACATCCGGGCGCGGATCCTGGGGATCCTGAGCCCGGTGGATCCTGAGGCGCGCCGCTGGATCCCCGCGGCCCGGGCCGTGGTGGATGGGAGCACGGGGTTGCATTCCCCCATCTACCTGATGCATCTCGCCTACCAGGGCCCGTGGCCGCTGGCCCCCGCCGGCTCCGGGTTCCTGGATGGGCTCCCTCCCGCGCTCCGGCCGCTGTGCGCTTATGAGCGCCCCGAGGATCTCGCGGAGCGGCTGGCCGCCCTCCTCCGGGGATCCCACCCGGCCGATCCCCAGGGGTTGCGTCCAGCGCTGGCCGCCCGGACATGGTCGGTGCTGGCGCCCCAATATGACGCGCTATGCGAGACCGCCCGGGCCCCCTGAGCGGGGATGGGCACCGCGCGGAGCATCTTCCGCCCTCGCTTCATTCGTCCTGGGCCACCTGGGAAGAGAAGTTCTACCCTTTCTCCACCAGCCCCTTGAGTTCGTAAAGCTTCTGCAGCGCCTCCAGAGGGGAGAGGGTCTCGGGATCCAGGTGGCGGAGGGCGTGGACGGCCGGATGCTCCGCGAACAGCGGGAGGGGCGTAGGGGGCGGGGATGCCTTGGGCCGCACCGCCGGCTCCCCCCGCTCCAACCGGCCCAGCAGCTCCCGCGCCCGCCGGATAACCGGCCGGGGCAACCCGGCGAGCTCTGCGACATGGATCCCGTAGCTCCGATCCGCACCCCCCGGTCGCATCTGATACAGAAACACGATGCGCCCCTCGACCTCCGCCACCGCCATATGGGCGTTACGGACCCGCGGCAAATACGTCGCCAGGGCCGTCAGCTCGTGGTAGTGGGTGGCGAAGAGCACCTTCGGGCGCCGCTGGGGATGGTTGTGCAGGTATTCGGCCACCGCCCAGGCGATCGCCAGGCCATCGTAAGTGCTGGTCCCCCGCCCGATCTCATCGAGCACCACGAGGCTCTCCGCGGTGGCCTGGTGCAGGATGTAGGCAGTCTCGCTCATCTCGACCATGAACGTGGATCGGCCCGCCGCGAGTTCATCATGGGCCCCGATGCGGGTGAAGATCCGATCCACCGGGCGCAACCGGACCTCATCGGCGGGGACGAAGGAGCCGATCTGCGCCATCAGCACGATGAGGGCTACCTGGCGCAACAGGGTGCTCTTCCCCGCCATGTTCGGGCCGGTCAGAATGAGGATCCGACCTTCTCCGTCCAGCCGGAGATCGTTGGGGACGAAGCGGCCGGCCAGGGCCTGCTCGACCACCGGATGCCGCCCGCCCCGGATCTCCAGGACATCCTCTTCCACCAGCCTCGGGCGCGTGTAGCGGTGACGGGCCGCCGCCTCCGCCAGCCCGATGACCACGTCCAGGTGGGCCAGCGCGCCCCCGATCTCCCGCAGCCGAGGCGCCGCCTCCCCCACCGCCCGGCAGAGTGTCCGGAACAATTCCGCCTCCAGCTCCGCCTGCCGGGCCTCCGCGTTCAGGACGAGGGCCTCGTATTCCTTCAGCTCGGGGGTAATGAACCGCTCGGCGTTGACCAAGGTCTGCTTGCGGATGTAATCGGGAGGCACTTGACGGGCCGCCGCTCTGGGGACCTCGATGTAATACCCGAAGACCTTGTTGTAACCGACCTTGAGGGTGCGGATGCCCGTTCGCTCCCGCTCTCGACGCTCCAGATCGGCCAGCCAGGCCTGCGCCTCCCACGCCGTGGCCCGCCAGCGGTCCAGCTCCTCCGAGAACCCCGACCGGATGACCCCTCCCTCCGAGAGAGCGGCCGGGGGGTCCTCCACCAGGGCGTCGGCCAGCCGCTGCAACAGATCCGGGATCGGCGTCAGCGGGGCGATCAGCGGGCGAACCGCCTCCACCCGCGGCCCATCCATCCGGCTCAGGAGGGCCTGGATCTCCGGCAGCGCCGCGAGAGCCCGGCGCAGCGCCGCCAAATCACGAGGGGAGGCCAGGCCGCTCCGGGCCCGCCCCGCCAGCCGCTCCAGATCTGGGAACCCCCGCAGCCGCTCCGCGATCCGCTCCCGGGCGATGGGATCCTCCACGAAGGCCTCCACCTGGTCCAGGCGGGCCTCGATCGCCGTCCGATCCCGAAGCGGCTGCGAGATCCAGGCCCGCAACAGCCGCCCGCCCATCGGGGTGCGGGTGTAATCCAGCACGGCGAGCAAAGATCCTTTCCGGGGATCCCCCGCCATGCTCCCGGTCAATTCGAGATGGCGGCGGGTGGCCGGGTCCAGGATCATGTGCTCGGCGGTGGTGTAGGCTTCCAACGATGTCAAGATCGAGAGGGCCTCGGGGCGCGTTTCCTGAAGATACTGGACGATGGCCCCCGCGGCCCGCAGCGCCAGGGGCTGATCCTCCAGGCCGAAGGCGTGCAAGGAGGCGACCCGGAAATGATCCTGCAAGGCCACCCGCGCAGCCTCCAGCGCAAAGCGGTGCGCCGGGAACGGAGTGAAATGAACGGAGGGGCCTTCGGCGGGCGCCGGGAGGGGCGGTGTGGGAGGCTCCCCGGGGACCGCGGGATACAGGCATTCGCGGGGGGCGATCCGCCACAGTTCAGCCTCCGCCTCCCGCCGGGCCGTGGATCCTGTCCACTGGGTGGCCGCGAAGCGCCCCGTGCTCACCTCGCAGTAAGCCCAGCCGACCCCTTCCGCTGCCTCGACCCAGGCGGCCAGGTAATTCGGGGCCCGTTCGTCCAGCAAGGATGGCTCCAGCGCGGTCCCCGGGGTGACCACACGGACGACCCGGCGGGGCATCAGGCCGTTGACTGGCTCGCCGACCTGCTCGGCGATGGCCACTCGGTAGCCGCGCTCGACCAGGCGGGCGAGGTAGGGTTCCACCGCGTGATGGGGGATGCCGGCCAGGGGCACGCGCTGCCCCTTCCCCACCGGCCGGGAGGTGAGCATCAAGTCCAGCTCCCGGGCGACGACCTCCGCGTCCTCATCGAAGGTCTCATAGAAATCGCCCAGCCGGAAGAACAGGATGGCGTCGGGATATTGGCGCTTAAGCTCCAGATACTGGCGCCGGATCGGCGTCAGGTCCTCCATCCAACTGCCTCCCTCCAGGCTGTCTCGAGAGGATGGGGCCGCCAAAGGTGATCTCCCATCGCACCAACCCCTTCGTCGCGGGGTGAAGAGACCCGCGAGGCCGAACCCTTTCTACAAAGCCGCTGCCTTTCAGTATACACTTGGAGAAGATGCTCCCTCTCCCCGATCAGGCGTGAACCAGGTTAGGATGGAAGGAGAAGCGGGATGGCTACCGGACCGCTTGGGGAGGGCGGAGGGCGCCCGCCTCGTGTGTTGATCATCGAGGACAACCCGAGCGAAGCGAAGGCGCTGCACGACCTGCTGGTCTGGAACGGGTTCGAGGTCGCGGTCGCCGCCACCGCCCGTCAGGGCTGGAGCCGGCTTCGATCCTGGCGCCCCGACGTGGTGGTCCTCGACCTGGGACTGCCCGACGCGGACGGGCTGACGGTATGCCGGGCCATCAAGGCGGACGCGCGGCTCCGGGACATCCCGGTGCTGATCCTCACCGGGCGGGCGGCCATCGGACAGCTGGTGGAAGGGCTGCGGGTCGGCGCGGAGGACTACGTCACCAAACCATATGACCCCCGCGAGATCCTGGCGCGGCTCCAGGCGCAGCTGCGCCTGGGACGGCGGATCGCTTCCTTGAAGACCTACCATCTCCGATGGTGGAGCCTCCTGCGATCCTTCATTCCCTCCCCCATCCTGCAGACCCTGCAGAAGGCGCCCCACGAGATCATGGGCCCGGCCCGGATGCGCCCCCTCAGCATCCTGGCGGTGGCGTGGAGCGGGCTCCGGGAGCGGATCCAGGAGGCGGCGCGGAACGAGGGGCTTCCCCCGGGAACCTTGCATCAGGCCGTGAACCGCCACCTGAACCTATTCTATGAGGGCGTTCAGGCGGAAGGGGGCATGCCCTCCCCGATGGCGGATGGGGTGGTCCTGGCGTGGTTCAACGCCCCCATCCCCTGCGACGATCACGCGTTGCGGGCGCTGCGGGCCGCCCTGGTCCTGCGGGAACGGATCCGACGGCTGCACCTCGAGCTGCCCCCGCCCCTGCGCCTCACCCCGCGCCTCGTCCTTCACCGTGGGCTCGCCCTCGTCGGACTGCTGGGAGGGGCCGGCTACGCCCACTACACGCCCATCGGCGAGCCGGTAGAGACTGCCCGGCGCCTGGCCGGCCTCGCCCCGGCCGGCGAGATCCTGCTCACCCCTTCATTCTGTGAAGCGATTCGCAGCCTGCTGCCGGTGCGACCGTGGACGGAGGCCCCGGCGTTCCTCCGGATGCCGCTTTATCTGGTGTCCGGGCTCGGAACGCGGGAGGGCGCATGACGCCCCAACCTGTGGCCTGAGGTGCTGTGTCCATGGATTCCCATGAGATCCCTGAGATCCGGGTGCTCAGCCCCGAGGTGGCCGCCCGGATCGCAGCGGGGGAAGTGATCGAACGGCCGGCCTCGGTGGTGAAGGAGCTGATCGAGAACGCCCTGGACGCCGGGGCCACCGCGATCCAGATCGAGATCCAAGAAGGCGGCTTCGCGTGGATCCGCGTGGCCGACAACGGGAGCGGCATCCCCCGCGATCAGGCGCCGCTGGCCCTGGCCCGCTTCGCGACCAGCAAGATCCGCACGGCGGAGGACCTGAGCCGCGTGCGCACGCTGGGCTTCCGGGGGGAAGCGCTCCCCAGCATCGCCGCCGTGGCCCGGGTGGAGATCCTCACCCGCACGGCCGGGGAGACCGAGGGCACCCGGCTGATCGCGGAAGAGGGGCGGCTCACGGTCCAGCCCGCCGCAAGCCCGGTGGGGACAGCGGTCACGGTGCGGGATCTGTTCTACAACACCCCCGCCCGGCGCCGCTTCCTGAAATCCCCCCTGCGGGAGACGGAGCGGGTGCGGGAGACCGTCTTCCGTTACGCGCTGGGATACCCCCGCGTGGCCTTCCGGCTGGTGATTGACGGCCGGGAGGCTTTGATCGCTCCCCCGGGGACCTCCCTGGAGCGGGCGGCGCAGATCTGGGGGCGGGAGGTGGCGGACGAGCTGATCCCGATCTCCTGGGAGGCAGCGGACCTCCGCATCCACGGTCTGATCTCCCGGCCGACCCTGGGGCGGGCCTCCCGGGCCTTCCAGCATTTCTATGTGAACGGGCGGCCGGTGCGCAGCGGCCTGCTGGCCGTGGCCCTGGAGCGGCCCTACGCCGGCCGGCTGCCCGCCGGGCGCTACCCCCTGGCGATCCTCCATATCGAGCTGCCGCCGGCCTTCGTGGATGTCAACGTTCACCCGCAGAAGGCGGAGGTGCGGTTCTCCCAGGAGCGCTCTGTGTATTGGGGGGTCAGTCAGGCGGTGGAAGCCGCGCTGGCCGGGTTCCCCCGCTCGGAAGAGGCGGCCATCGCGTGGCCGTTGGAAGTGGCGCCACCACCGGCCCGACCCCTGGCGGAGCCCTCCCCGGAATACGGCCGGCCCTCCCGCTGGCGGGCGCTGGGGCAACTGCTCCAGAGCTACATCCTGGCCCAGAGCGACGAGGGGCTGATCGTCGTGGATCAACACGCCGCCCACGAGCAGGTGCTGTTCGAGCGGCTGTGGGCCGGGGGCGCCGCCAGCCCCCTCCCCTCCCCCGAGGTCCTCCCGCTCTCCGCCCGGGAGGCGGAGCACTTGGAGGCCGAGCTGGAGACCCTGCGCAGCCTCGGGTTCGATCTCGAGCCCTTCGGCGGGAACACCTTCGTGGTCCGCGCGATCCCCGCCCCACTGGCCGGGCAACCCGTGAGCGCCCTGTTCGACGCCGTTCTGGAGGAGGCGGCCGCGCTCCGGCGGGGAAGCGGGGATCCGCGGGAGCGGATCGCGATGCGTCTGGCCTGCACGGCGGCGGTCAAGGCCGGCGATGGGCTCTCTCCCGCGGAGATGCAGGCCCTCCTGGACGCCCTGCAGGAGGCGTGGTCTCCCTCCACATGCCCCCACGGCCGCCCGGCGTGGTTCCTGTTGAGCCGCGAGGAGATCGAGCGCCGGTTCCTGCGCCGGTGATCCACGGCGGGGGTGCTCCAACGGCCTCCCTACGCCAGCACCCGCACATCCCCGACCCGCCGGGTGATCCCCAGGGCGTCCATTTGCTCCAGCAACGCTACTGCGATCTTCCGGCTGGTCCCCAGCAGATCCCGCGCCTCGGCTGCGGAGATCGTCCCGTGGGCGCGGAGATGCTCCCGGATGCGTGCCACGCCCTCCTGCCATGTTTCCGCCAGGAGGACGACCTCATCGCTCAGGCGCACCAGGCGGCCATCCTCCAGCAGGACCTGGAGCAGGTCCCGGCCCAGGCCCACCTCGATCTCCCGCGGGCTGGGCGGATGCCACGGGTCGCGCCGGAGACGGTCCAGCCAGGCCGCCACCTGCTGTTGCTGCACCTCGTTCAGGCGGACGGTGAAACCGGATCGTCGGATCAGGGGGCCAGACTCCTCCAGCAGGCCTTCCGACAAGGCCGCCCGCACCACGGCCTCGAAGACCCCGGGGGGCCATCGCAGCCGGCTGCGGGCCTCCTCCCGGGGCATGCCTCGGCGGAGGGGGTTCTCCCGGTGATACGCTTCCACCTGCTCCACCAGCCGCCGCACCGCCTCCGCCTGCCAGTTCGGCGCCGCCCAGATCCCCTCCCCCAGGGAGACGGCGGCCCCATCCGCCGTCAGATGATCCAGCAACGCCCGCACGTGCTCTGGAGGCAGTGCCAGCCGCTGGGCGGCCTCCGCCAGGGGGAGCAGGCCGGCGTCCTGGAGCCAGACGCGCAGGCGCTCCACCGGTTCCGCCTGCCGGAGGGCGCGCAGCCGGGCGAGGACGTGGGGATGGGACCGGCGGTGGCGCCGCCCCGGATGGACGTCCAGGATCTCCCCGCCCCCCAGGGTCATGGACGGCGAGGGCCAGCGGAGGATGAAGCGATCCCCCGGGGCGGCGATCGTGGGGCGGCTGAGGACGATCTGGGCGAACCCGGACTCGCCGGGCGGCAGAAGGTCCCGGTCCAACAGTCGGACGCGGGCCATGATCTGGGCCGCCCCGTGGAAGAATTTCACCTCGGCGAAATGGGGAAGGGGACGCGGCGAGCCTTCCCAGTGGATCAAATGGACATCCAGCAGGTCGGTGGGGCGGAAGCGCCCGGGAGCCGTCACCCAATCCCCCCGGTGGAGATCCTCGGGGGAGACCCCGCTGAGGTTGATAGCCGTGCGGGAGCCGGGGAGGGCCTGCTCTACCCGACGGCGGTAGGACTGCAGGCCCCGGATGCGGGCCCGGCGCCCGGAGGGCCAGATCTCCACCTCCTCCCCGACCTGAAGGCGGCCGTCCAATAACGTGCCCGTGACCACCGTCCCGAAGCCCGGCATGGTGAAGGCGCGATCCATGGAGAGGCGCGCCCGCCCGAGGTCGGGGCGCGGGGGCCGGCTCCGCAGGACCCGCTGAAGGGCGTCCACCAGCTGTTCCAGGCCCTCCCGCGTCCGGGCCGAGACCGGGATCACCGGCGCGTCCGCCCAGCAGGTCCCCCGGAGCATCGAGCGCACATCCTCCTCCACCAGGGCGACCCACTCGGAATCCACCAGGTCCACCTTGTTCAGGGCGACCACGCCGTTGCAGACTTCCAGCAGGGTGAGGATGGCGAAATGCTCCCGGGTCTGCGGCATCACGCCCTCGTCGGCGGCGACCACCAGGAGGGCGGCATCAATCCCGCCCACTCCGGCCAGCATGTTCTCGATGAAATCCAGATGGCCGGGCACGTCCACGATCCCCACGGTCTCCCCGTCCGGCAGGCTCAGCCAGGCGAAGCCCAGGTCAATGGTCATCTCCCGGATCTGCTCCTCCTTCAGGCGATCCGGGTGGATGCCCGTCAGCGCCTCCACCAGGGCGGATTTCCCGTGGTCCACGTGGCCGGCCGTCGCGATCACCGGCATTTCCGGGTTCCCTCTCGCTCACATAAGATAGGAGCGCCCGATCTATCCTCCGGCCTCCCGCGCGAGGTCTCCTGACGATCCGGCGCCCCCGCCCATGGTCTCCTTCAGGATCTGTTTCAGGCGGTTGGTCCGCTGCTCGCGGTTCTGGGTCCATGCCTGA
>FWWL01008393.1_pt1 | contig 13282 bp, 12 predicted proteins | sample 2228331 | NCBI WGS metagenome assembly FWWL01 (sample SAMEA103939775, study PRJEB20133) | metagenome | reverse complement strand
CCCAGAGCTGGAAATCATACCAGATAACTTTTCCTCTTATTTCCACGCTGTAGATGAGATACACCCTCTCCGGTACCCTCTCCCATAAAAACCTCGCTGCCCCACTCTCAGCACCATACAAACTCCCCGCCATCAAAAGCCCCGCAAAAAACATCAATATCCTTTGTGTTTTAGCTATCTTTAACATCATCGACTTTCCTCCATACCAATCTTACAAAGATATACCCGCAGGGAAGGGTTCGGTTTTGTTGGCCCTTCAAGAGAGCCTATTGATTAGTCAGCAACACAGCCCCAACCACAGTTGCCTCCACCAAAATCCACTTTCTCTTCCACAGGCTCTACATCAAAGAGCACTGCGTCATCGCGGCGAATTTCTTCCATGGCATGCCTCCTTTTTCAGATGTAGGGATGTGTCTGAGAGTAATCTCCAGACCCCCCGACAATTTGTTTGGTTGATTTGTCCCTTCCCTGCGGGATATATATTCTCTTACCTTTTCTTTCCACTGCTCTTCCAGGCTACACGTCCCTTCCTGCCATCGGGCAATCTCACATCCCCCTGCTCGACACCCCTCATAAAAGACACATCCCTCATTCTCACAGGGATACGGAGAGGGTTTCTCCTTCGCCTGGGATTTCCCTATCAACCGCCTGATACAATAGTCCTTTCCCCCATCCTCACGTATAAAAACCACCCTATAACGAAAAGGACACCCCACAAAAACCTCTCCTCTGAGACTTCTCTCCAGCATGTCTCTCACAAGATCCATCTCTCTCATCTCTGTCCCATGTATCTCGATACCCTCGCCTGCCCGACAGGGGCGTATCTCATCCTCCCCGATCCATACCACACGACAGGGGATAGTACTTCCCATAAATTCGTTTTTCACCTCTTCGAACATTGTCACGTTCAACACTCCCACCCACCAGGCACAAATATCCACTCCCTCTGCACGGCAAATCTCATGTATCTCATCCCGACGACTTCCAACGTCCGTATTCAACCACACACCTATCTCCCTCACACCATTGCTTTTAAACGTTGAAGAAGTCCTCGAAACCGAGACATATCCCGGGATGCCTCTCCTCTCTCTTTGACAACATCATCCTCCCCCATCACCACAACCACCTGCTTGGGAAGCGATTTCAATCGGTTAAGCCTCGCTTCATAAAAAGCATGAAGCTCCCGTATTTCCTCCCTCTCACCATATACCGTGAGAAGCCCTGCTTCCAGAAGTTTATCAGCAACCCCCTGGGAAATCCCGCTCTCCCCTCCCGGCAAAAAGGGCTTGTTCTCTCTCTGAAAGTGCAAAAGCCTCTCTCCAAGGGAGGCATCCACCATCCTCACCACCCCACCAATGACATCACATAGCCCATATCCCCCCTCGAGAGGAAAGATCATCACACTCCTCGCCACTCTCATGCCTCTCCTCCCTGCAACCTCTTCTGCTGATACCTCACCTTCAGCCCCTCAACAACCTCTTGAAGAATCAACGAGCCCCCCGCCTTCTTACAGCGATGCTTGAGAGCGTCTTCATCATTCATCACATTCTGAAAGGCACAATGCCCCCAGCACCACGGCAGAAACTGACAACCCCGACAGTACTCCCTTTCAAGGAGAATTTTTCTATCAAAAGGTTGACGCCTCACATTAAAAAACTGGATGCCGTTTCGTGTGAGTTTCCCTATAGCCCGTTCCCTCTCTATAGCCACGGTACATCTTGTCACATACCCATCAGGACGAACAACAAACGCATTACGTAAATCTGCCTCACAGTAGGTATACCGACGACCAGCAAATATCGGCTGCATAAATCCCCGTTTCGCCATCTCCTGAACCAGCCTCCTCACCAATGCCGATGGCTCTTTCTGTACCTCGAGCTCACATTCTCTCCTACTCCCTGCCTCCCATTCCTCAGCATGAGAGGTATAAAGTGTTCGAAAATAAAAGGCCACCCTTCCCTCAAATCCCTGAAACCGTTCGGCATGTTTCAGGATGCCCTCAACCTCCTCTTCATCTTCACCATGCAGGTGAATACGTATGGCCACCTTGTGTTCAGGATGGGCGTGGAGATAGTTTTTCACATTCTCTACGACTACGTCAAAGGTAGGACCTCCCCCCGCCAGCACCCTCGTCCTGTCATGTCTCTCCCTTGAACCATCAAGGGTCACCTGAATCGAAGAAACCCCCGTCCTCTTCAAGATCTCAATAGCTCGTTCGTTTAAAAGAAAACCATTTGAGGTCATTCCCGCCTCGTAGGATACACCATAGTGCTGTGACACATCCCTCGCACACTGCCCGATCTCGTCCACAATCTCAGGACACAACAAAGGCTCTCCCCCAAACCAGACAATCCCCAGAAAAGAGAGACGCTTCGCCCGATCACGAATCAGCTGACAAATGGACTCAACAACCTCTGATGTCATCACCGTCACAGGATGAGACTCATAACAATACGGACAGCGACAATTACAATTCAGAGTGGGCAGGATCGTTAACCTCATGGCATCAGAAGCATGGATAACCCCCTCCCTCTCCTCAAGGAGGAGGGCATACTCATCAATCGCATCGGGCACCAGAATCTTGGCCTGAACAAGGCGGCTATAGATCTGTCCATCCACCGTATCCCGGACATCATCCGGACGATGAGGGATCTCCTCCACCCGCCTCCGCCACCCAATCGGAAAGTTCACATACCTGTCGGCGAGCCAGGAGTAGAGAACATACTCTCCCTCATGCTCAAAAGCATACACATAGCTTGAAGGTTTCACGGTCGCACCCCCGTGATTTTTTTATTTAGCAGGGGCTTGATATCAAGCCAACCCCCTCGATATCGACTCTCTTCTGCTACTCTATACAGAAACATTATACCAAAAAAAAATTTTTTTTCAAGTATTTTCCCGTATTTTGTTTGAAAAATTTTTCCCACCTTCCCCTCAAAAACCACACCCCTCCCCGAAAGATTTTCCCCCTTCGCTTGCGTTTTTATCTCCCCCTCCTTAAGATAAAACACACATAACAAGGAGAGTAACCTTGAAACTCATCATCAGTGGTGGAAAAACCGGAGGGCATCTCATTCCAGGGATTGCTGTCTATGAACAAGCACGAAAACGAGGACACATCGTCACCTACTTTTTGGGTCCCAACGACGACCGTTTCAGTATCACCTCTCGTATCCCATCCTCTGAGAGACGCATTGTCCCCATTGATTCCCTCTCCCGTAAACTCTCCTGGAAAACCCCCCTCTGGATAGCAAAAATCCTCGGGGCTTTTTTTGGCACAGTCAAAGAAATAGCCAGACAAAAGCCCGATGCCGTTATTATCACAGGAGGCTATATCTCCAATCCTGTCGCCCTGTCCGCTCTTGTCCTGGGTATCCCCCTCTATATCTTAGAACAAAACACTGTCGCAGGCATTACCAATCGTCTCTTTGCCCCTTTTGCCCGAAGGGTTTATACCTCCTTCCCCCAGACAGAAAAAATCCCCCCAAAAAAAGCCCTCTTCACAGGAAACCCTACCATCTTCTCTCGCCCCCTTGAACGACGAGAGGCACGAGAGTTTTTTGGTCTCGCAGAGCATACGCCCTGCCTCGGTATCGTTGGGGGAAGTCAGGGAGCCCACAAACTCAATACCGCTCTTGAAACCGTTCTCGATTTCTTTCAGACCAAAGGCATAGCTGTCATCTGGAGTGTTGGTGCTTCAAACTACGATCGCATGCAAATATCCGGCTCCCTCCAGAGGATACAACAACAATACCCCCTCGTGCGAATCTTTCCCTTCATTGAGCGAATGGACGCCTTCTGGGGAGCATGCGATGGGGTGATAGCTCGAAGTGGTGCCACAACCATCACCGAGGTGATTGCTGCCGAATGCCCCGCTCTCTTTATCCCGATTCATCGCTCCCCTGACGACCATCAGAAAAAAAACGCCCTCTACCTCGCTCGCCAGGGCTGTGCCATGCTCCTCGAAGAACCCGAACTCGAAAACCTCAGAACCACCCTTGAAAAATTTGTTACCTCTCTCCCTAACATGCGCCAGGCTTTTGAAAAACTCAGAGTAATTCACCCAATCTCACCAGAAGAACACATCCTCAACGATATTGAGAAAGACCTTTCTCACAGGAGGCACCTATGATTCCTTTCTGGAACGAAGTAGCCCAGATCAAAGATGGCATCCCCCATTTTCATCTTCTTATTGATGGATGCTGGCGATGCCTCTCTTCGGGGGAGAGTCAGGATGTAACCAACCCTGCCACTGGTGAAGTCATAGCCCGTATTCCCCTAGCCAACACCCAGGACGCTGAAAACGCCATCCAGGCCGCCCAGCGTTTCTTTGAGAAGCTCTCGTTTGACCCCCTCGAAAGACTCGAAATCATGAAAAAGGCCGCAGAGATACTGGCTTCCGTCAGAGAAGACATGGCCAGAACCATCGTTCTCGAGTCGGGGAAACCCATCTCCGTAGCACTCTCAGAGGTCGATGCCACTATCGAACGCCTCCGTCTGGTGGAAGAAGAGGTACGCGTCCTTTATGGCGAATACCTCCCCGGCGAGTGGGTACACGACACCCGAGGCAAATTCGCTCTCGTGAAACGCCGTCCCCTCGGCGTGGTGGCAGCCATAGCCCCATTTAATTATCCCCTCTTTATTGGGGCAGCCAAGATCGTCCCCGCCCTCCTGGCTGGCAATACCGTCGTGGTCAAACCAGCGAGTGACACCCCCCTTTCACTTATCCTTTTTACCCGCATCCTCGAAAAAGCCGGTATACCCCAGGGAGCCATCCATGTCCTCACCGGTAGCGGAAAAGACATCGGGGACACCATCGTAACCCATCCCCTTGTCAAGGCGGTGAGTTTTACCGGTTCTACCCAGGTAGGAGAACACATAGCCGCCCATGCGGGCATGAAACGCCTCCACCTCGAACTCGGAGGCAAGGCAGCCGCCCTTGTTTTTTCCGACACCGATATCCAGAAAACCGCAAGCCTCCTCTGCAAAGGTGCTTTTCGCAACTCAGGCCAACGCTGTGATGCCGTGAGTCGTGTTCTGGCCGAGGAAAGTATCGCCCAAAAACTCCTCGATGCCCTCATTGAAGAATCCGCAAACTACTTCTGTGGTGACCCCATGGACCCCAAAACCCCCATGGGAACCGTCATTAACGAAGCCGCTGCCAGCAGGCTCGATGGATTACTTGCCGATGCGAAAAACAAAAACGCCCGCTTCCTCGTAGAGAAGAAACGAAACAACCTCTTCTACCCACCCCACATCCTGGAAATCTCCACAGACTGTCGCCTGGCATGGGAAGAGATTTTTGGTCCCATCTTGCCTATCATCCGGGTAAAAAACGAACAAGAAGCCATAACTCTCGCCAACAGCTCAGAGTATGGCCTGGATAGTTGTGTGTTTACCCAGGACATCAACAGAGCCTTTCGAGTCGCCGAAGCCCTCCACGATGGCAGTGTCACCATCAACTCCATCCCCGCCCATGGTGTGGGACATTTCCCCTTTGGGGGCAACAAACGCTCAGGCATAGGAAGAGAAGGCATCAAGTACAGCATCGATGAACTCACCGAACTCCATACGATTATAGTCAACCTGGGATAACCCTATGAGCCAGAGTCAATCGTTTCTCACCCTCGCTGGCATCAGCAAAAGCTTCCCCATAGCAGGCAAACGTACCACCATCCTCAAAGACATCTCCCTTGAGGTATCTCACGGGGAGTGGATTGGCCTCATGGGACCCTCGGGTAGTGGGAAAACAACCCTCCTCTCCATCATTGCCGGTCTCATCCGCCCCGACAGGGGCAAAATCCTCTGGAACGGGAAACGCCTCTGGTACTTCTTTGACATCTATCCTGCCGACCTGCGAAACAGGCATATCGGAGTAATTTTTCAGGATTTTCGCCTGGTGGAAAGTGAAACCGTCTGGGAAAACCTCATCCTCCCCCTGCGCATCCGTGGCTGGTACGGCAAACACGAGAGAGAGTATGCCCGGTGGCTTCTCAAACAGGTGGGACTGGAGAGCCATACCAACCATCGTACAGGGCTCCTCTCCGGCGGACAGAAACAACGCCTCTCCCTCGCCAGAGCCCTCGCTCTCAAACCATCCCTCGTTTTAGCCGACGAACCCCTGGCCAACCTTGATGAGGAAACAGCTGAGGAGATGCTAGAGCTTCTGAGAACCCTCTCCAGGGAACACCCCTTTGCCATGCTCCTCGTCCACCACAAGAAAAAACTCACCAAACACTGCCACAAAACCTATCGTCTCCGCCATGGGAGGCTCGAAAAATTATGAAAAAACTCATCCTCTTCTGGCGCGAATACCTCGCCCATCCCCTGTTTCATCTTCTTTTTTTGGTTACCCTTGTTATCACACTCTGGTTTAGCATGGGATTTCTCACCATAGAAAAAACCATCTTCTCCTATCTTGAGAAACAATTCGTCGCCAAACTCCCTCCCCAAACGATTCGTGTTACTCCGAGAGCAGTGAAAACCACCTCCCTGTTTGGTATCGAGCTCAAACGCCCTGAAGGTAGCTACATCGACGACACCACACTCAAAACAATCCGCACCCTCAAAGGCGTAAAAAGAGTCTATCCCTTCCTCTCATCGCAGGTACCGATGCAGGTACAGATTTCCATCTTTGGACTGGGATATCAGAGTGATGTGGTGGCCATTGGTGTTCCATGGGAATTCATCCAGAGTGAAATCCCCAGAGCCTACCAATCCCGCTGGAGAAAATGGAAAGAAGGGGACACCATCGTAGGACTTCTCCCCGCTCTCCTCCTCGACATGTACAACCAGACCCTTGCCAAACCCAACCAGCTTCCGTTTATTACCGAAGATTTCGCCCGTGGACAGCGTATGAGACTCATCTTTGGAAAATCCAGTCTCAAAAGTATTGGCACACCGTTGGTGGTTGATGGAGAGCTCGCTGGATTCAGTCGAAAAGTGGGGGAAATCGCTCTCATCCTCCCCTCTTCCGTGGTTGAACACTACAACCGTCAATTCGGAAAAACCCAACCAGAATACAGCTATGTCCTTGTTGAGGCAGAAAACCACGAGAGCCTCGTCTCCCTCACCAAAGCAATCACCAAATTGAAACTCAATGTTTTTTCCCAAACAGGAATCTCCCAGGAAATCCTCACCATGCAAAATCATCTCAAAACTGTTTTTCGTCTCCTTCAGGGACTTATCTGGGGACTTTGTGGGATAGCCATAGGTCTCTCCGCCTTTCTCTCAAACATCAAGCGCCAGTCATACTACCATCTCCTGAGAGTCCTGGGTGAAAGCCGACTCTTTCTGCTAACCATGGTTGCTACCAAATATCTGCTCCTCTCCCTGATAGCCTTTGCCGTATCTCGATGGTCCTTCCATCTTATGCTTCAGAAAATCATCCCCCTTGTGGGAAACCTCCCCATTCAGGTCATAAACCAACCTGACCTCGTCTTCTTCTGGATGGCCGTTGTGCTTGGTATACTCCCCTCCCTGAGTTTATTTTCTAGCCGCCCCATGAAACAACTCTAAAGGAAATGCCCCAGAAGATGCTTTCTTGACAATCTCCTCATCTAAGGATACAATATAGAGGATGAAAAAGGTATGGATGCTTCTCCTTCTGGTCACTCTGTGGCAAACGACTCTTGCTGTCGAGATTAGCACCTCGCTTCTCGCTGAGGGGAGTGATTTTTCTCTCATGATACGGGGGACACCAGCACTGAGACTCTCCAGGCCCTTCTTTTTCAGTGGCTGGTTGAAAGACAGCCAGTGGATACAGGTTGAAGTGTCTGGCCTCTCGTCAAACACCCAGTATGTGCTTTCTACCGGGACGAAATGGTCTACTATTCGTCGTGCTTTTCTCTATAATGAGAATGGCTTCAGTACCCCCCTGGAGTTTGAACCACATGCGAATTTTTTCCTCCTCCCTGCTGCACAGGAGTCTTATGTCTTTCTCCTTGAGATAACAGGTCGTCCTCTCATCATCGCTCCCAGGATTATAGAAATGCAAGCCTTTATCTCGAGACAGGTTGTTACTTTTACCCATGCCGGGATTATTGGAGGGAGTTTTCTTGTCCTTCTCCTCTGGTATCTTTTCTGGTCGGTGCGCACGCGCAACCTCACGCGCATCTGGAAGGCTATAAACTTCGCCCTCCTTGCCATTCTCACAGCTATGGTGGTTTTTCCACCGGAAAATTCTTTTTCTATCCTCTTCTCGATTATGGGTGTTTTTGGTATCTCCTGGGCACTGTATCAGCTCCTCTCTCACAAGGGGATTCAGCGTCCAGATATGATAGTACTTCACAACATTCTCATCCTCCTACTCCTTGCCATGGTCATCGTGGGCTGGCGTAATGAGATGTTTGGTTTTTTTCTGTTTGGTATCGCTCTCCACTTTCAGCTTATTCTTCTCATCTTTTATCACCACGGAGGGAATCGCCGATACTTTCTTCCCTGGCATATCTTTTTCGCCCTGGCATGGATAGGATTTTTCTGGGAGATGATGGGGATGTGGACACGGTTTTCTCCCATCTCTCCCTGGATCATCTCCCTAGGACTGCTCGCCTATCTCGGGAGAGAATGCTGGGAGTATGTTCAGGAGATCTATTTTGACAAATCCCTCTACCAGTTCTATCAAAACACCAATCGCCTCCTGAAAAGTCATCTCGCCCAGAGCAATAAAAAACTTCAAGAAACAGTTCATCACCTTCAGAGAGAAACCGCACAAAAAGCAGAGCTTGCCAGGCTCTACGAGATCCAACAACGACAGTACCAGGAGCTTGTGGATAATCTCTCAGACTGGATATGGGAGATGGATGACCATCTCCGAATCACCTACACATCCTCGCGAATTCAGACTTTTTTCACGCTTTCTGCTGAGGATGTTCTTAAGAAACCTATCGACCATATTCTTGGGAGAGAAGCCTCCCTCTACCTGAAACAAGCTCTCCACCAGAGTAAAGGTATGCTTTCAGGACATCTCTTCACCATATCTCGCAATGGTCAATCACTCCTCCTCGAAGTAGCTACGACACCACTCATACGAAATAAACAAATAGTAGGCTACCGATGTATTGCACGAGATGTTTCTCAGCTTGTTGCTATGCGAAGCGATTTGTCTGCCTATCAACGTAACATACGAATTCTCTTTGAGGAAACACCGCTTCCTATGGCCATCCTCAATCTGAAAACCCTGCAATTTTATCACTGGAATAGTCGATTTGAGAGGCTTATCGCTTTTCAAGATGGCCATCTCTCTGAATTCATCGAAGAAATCGCCGAACCCTATGCAAAAGACATCTACTTTCTTTTGAAAAAGCTAGAAAACCCCGAAGAAAGAGGTTTTTGTTCTTCTTCAGTTCCTCTCAAACAGGCACAAAATATTGTGTGGTGTGTGCTCCAAGGGTATCGGGTTTTTGTCGAAGACAACCCCTACGCTGTCGTCTATCTCGTTCCCTTTGAAGAAGCTTCCCTACCCTCACCATGGGCATGGTTGGATGCCTCCCCCCTCCCCATGCTCCTCGTAGAGAGATCTGGCAAGATCTTGTTGAAAAACAAGGTGGCATCACAACAAGAATTCCATCCCTCTCTTCCCCATCCAATCAGAGAACACTCTATCATTTCTCTGGAAACAGGAGAAAGAGTTGCTATTATTCCCTATGATAACTTCCTCTTGATAGTCATCGGTATAGGAAAAGAAAATACCCAGGCTTATAAACGAGTGGGTCAGATTCTGGCTAGGTTTCCTGTTCCATGGGTTGTTGTCAATCAGGAGGGTAGTGTGCTTGAATGGCACCCTCAAATCTTTGATGTTTTCCGTTTCCAGGCACATCAGAGTCTCTTTCTCTCCCAGATGATCAAAGAAAGTGGGGTGGTTCGTCTTCTCTCTTTTCCAGCTCAGGTTCCATTTCAAAAAACGCATGCCTACTTTCGCAATAAACAGGAGGAGGTCTTTGAAAAAGAAGTGCTCTTTTTCTTTTTGGACCGGGAGGCTATGCTCTTTTTCTTTGATATACAGGCTTCTCAACAGGAAAAAGAATCTCTCTGGCTTTTTCTCCAGAGACTTGCATTTTTTTCCAGTTCTTTAAAAGAGTTGTTTACAGAGCTTCAAGAGCTACAAACAAAACCTCCTCTTGTCCAGATTCCAAACACTCCCTCATCGGTCGAGCTCTCCATGCTCACCGAAACAGAAAAAAAGGTTTTAACCCTGGTGGTTGATGGCAAATCCAATGCCGAAATTGCAGAGCATCTCGACATCACCGAAGAAACTGTCAAAGGTCATATCAAACGCATATTCAAAAAACTTGGGGTACAAAAACGCTACCAGCTTATTCAGCGCTTTCACGGGAAATCTTTGTTCTAAGAACGTTTAACCCTGGCTCAAACCCTGGAAAAGGCATTTCCTCCCGTTGTGCTGTATACCTTTTGCAGTGAAAACCCACACCCTCCACCAAAAATTCGAGATCTTTGCACAAATAGCTATAACCTTGTTTCAGCCCCAACAAACCTAAAAATCAGCACAAGGAATGAGAAAAAATGAAACATGATTAGAGCTTCATAGGCAAATTTTGTCTCTTCTCAGAATGGGCAGTTGAGATGCCCACGATACACCTTTGCTAGAAGTGGCTATTTACTTTTTACAGCCGTCTACTCCTCAATCCTTCCTCTCCGTATCCAGCCCATTTTGTTTATCCCCAAAAAACTCACCAGAACAACAAAACAGGATACAAAGAATAGACCGAATAGACAAAATGACGAAAATCCGGACAGTTGAGAGCTTTCCACAGAGTGGCTATTACCTTTTTACAGCCTTATTATCACAGGCGAAGGGGCTTTTTTGTCCCGTCTGACTGAAAGAAGGTTATAGCCATTTGCTCTTCATTGGCAGCGAACAATGGTATTTCGCTAAAACAAGGTAAGAGCAGGTGAGTACGAGATGCTCTCCCTTTTACAACCTCCCTTTCACTCCAAAAAACTGCAAAAACGCAAGAGCATTCTCCTCCCCACAGTTTTAGAAGAGCCCTATTTTCTATGATTCGTGCAAAGGTTTCAAGATAATAATAATCCATCTCTAATCAATGTCCATGGTTATAACAGGACCCTCAAAACAAAAAAGGCTGTCCGGCTTCCCGGACAGCCCTGATTGTACACGTAGCAATTACAGTCCATTTACCGAGTAGACCGCATACCCACGAGGAGCAGCCCACACCTCAACCCAGCCATTCGCATCACAGTACTTGTTTTGAGGTTGATAGTTCTGTCCACTAACCGTCGAGGACCATGCATAAGCCTTGAGGGTCTTACCCTTGAGGTAAGAGTTGCCTGTCTGCACCCATGCCCCCTTCCACTGCGTAGGATGGTCGTTGATTACCACAATATACCCCGGACTTGATGTCGAATACCCACGGCTTCCGTAGATAATCACATCGCCATCATTACTCTTCAGGATCTCTATCTGAGGACCACCACCACCAAGTTTTTCACGTACCCATACCAGCTGCTTGATACCGTTACCCCAGCCAGAACCAGCACCACCTCCCGTAGCCAGACCATAGTTGTAGTAGTCCTTCCACCAGATAGAGGGATACCCCTGGTAGGTGAGGATAAACGCGTATGCCATCATCTTATCTCTGTAAATTTCATCAGTATCATGGTTACCAACAAAGGTCACCGCACGCCATGGATTCTTCGCAGCAAAGCTCTTGCTATAGTCAAACACATTGGGAAGATACCCACCACCCGAGCTGTTGTTACAGATATCTCTCAGGGTATAGTACAGAGCAAAATCAAACACCGAGGAGTTTGCTGCATTGGCCCACCAATCGAGGGTTGAGGTATTGGCATCCCAGTACTCACCCACACTAAAGGTAGGACTGGTTGCAGCATTGAGGTTCTTCACCACTGTAGGGGAAAACCCCTTCACATAGTCCCATCGCCAACTCCTAAACCCTGCATTAGCAACATTCTTCATCCAGAGCATCCAGGTCTTGATATCATTGTACACGGTGGAGTTGTCATGACAGATATCAGGGAACCCAGCAAAAGACCCGGAATCATACTGATGGATGTTATTGGGATGAAATGCCCAGTACTGCCACTTCATCTTGCCGCTTGCCACATTGCGGAAATCAGTCCAGGTATTGCCACCCGTATAGGGGTTGTACTCACTGGCACCACCGGAGCGATGGTTGATCACGATATCAGCCATACAGTCCACCCCATAGCTGCGATACTGTGCGATAGCAGCCTTGAGTTCAGCCTGAGAACCAAACCTGGTCTCCGTCGTTCCATCCTGATAATACTGACCCAGATCATAGTAGTCATGAGGATCATACCCCATCGAGTACCCACCACCCTGAGCCTTGGAAGCAGGGGGGAACCAGATGCGGTTGATACCATACTTGGTACCGTTTCCTACCATGTAGCGAAGCTCATAGGCTTTGCTCTTCATGGTATTCCACCATGTGCCACCTGCAGGGACATCCCAGTAAAAGCCCTGCATCATCACACCAGCAAACATCGAGCTTCCCACCAGAAGCCCCACCATCAAAAACCAGAAACGTTTCATATAGACCTCCTTTGTTTCAGTTTCCATAGAAAAATAGCAATATTCATGCCAGATGGCACTTTTTTAAGGGATAAAGAAAAATTACATGCGAATGTCTTTTAATCATATGCAGATAAAAAGAAAAATTGGAAGAAAATAAAAATCGGTTACACAATTATTTTTGCACTGTTTTGCACTGTCTATGTGCAATATTGGGCAAAATTCAAGGGCAGTTGTAGCTCCTATAAATCACTTGACAAGATAAACGGTCGTTTCCGCTTGTGTTACAGGGGGCTCAAACGTCGCCCCCTGCAAGACTCCCACTGCCGCCGCCCCGACGGTTTCTACCCCTTTCTCTGATCTATTACAATGTGGACTGGTGGTTTTGGGTTTTCGGTTGCTTGTGGTGTAGCCGGCGAGGCGAATACCTCTGTGTATTAGCCTCGCCTTGTGTCCGGCATCCGTGCCGTCCACATCTAGGTGGAGTTTGGCTGTTTCTGTAGCCCAGCCCACGGGGGTGGTGTCTTGTATAATGCCTTCCACCTGTCGGCACCGTAACGGCGGCGGCGAGGGCGTAAACACAGGGGAGATACTAGCATAGGGCTCGTGTGTGGCGCAAGGGTATTGGCTGGCGAGGCACTGACAAACTGTAACATGGAAACAGCAAGCATCGGTAGGTAAAGGGTAGGTTGCAGGTTAAACGTTTAACCTATATTCGAGACAGCTTGCTATTACCTTGCCGCAGTTTTG
>FWWL01008392.1_pt1 | contig 13283 bp, 11 predicted proteins | sample 2228331 | NCBI WGS metagenome assembly FWWL01 (sample SAMEA103939775, study PRJEB20133) | metagenome | reverse complement strand
TACTGGGCGCTGGAGCTGGGTCTGCCGACCAGCATCGAGGCGGAGGGCGAACCGCGCCACCCCGAAACGGGTCCGAAATGGAGCATCGTGCGCTACGAGTTCCCCGCCCGTAAGGGGATGCCACCCGTGCGCCTCATCTGGTACGATGGCGGACGCAAGCCCAGCAACGAGCTGGTGGAAGGACATCCGCTCGCGCCCAACGGCACGCTCTTCGTCGGGGAGAAGGGCGTCATCTATTTCCCACACGCCGACCGATGCTTCCTGTTCCCGCAGGCAAAGTTCACCGATTTTCAGCCGCCCGCGCCCAGCATCCCGCGCTCGCCCGGACACCATGCCGAATGGATTCAGGCATGCAAGACGGGGAGCCCCACCTTCAGCAACTTTGAGTACGCCACAATGCTCACTGAGGCGGTGCTATTGGGCAATGTGGCGTTCCGTGCGGGGCAGAAAATTCACTACGATGCCCAGCAGGGTCGCGTGACAAATGTGCCTGAAGCGGAACAATATATACGCCCACCCTCTCGCAAAGGCTGGGGCTGGTAGTAGCCAAGCCTGTTCAATAAAAGCACGGGGGACAGATACCATTGCCTGTCCCCCCGCCCCGAGTGATAGGGGTCACCATTACAAGCAGATTGCATACTGTTGCGTCTTGACACACACGCATTGAGGGGCTTGTCGGTGGCAAGTTGGCTCTATTCCCAGTTCCCCACCGCTGGAGAAAAGGATGGTGCCCGCGTCGATGATGACTTCGGGACATCGTGGCGGCTCGCAGACACTGTCTATGTCTACCCACCCAATATAGTCAGTCTGCCATGTTTCACCGTCATCATACTCGGCGTATACAGCAACTGGTCCTCCACCAGAAGCTGCCACACTATCCGCTTCGTCACGAATGATGAAGAGGGCACGAGGTCTAAACTGCCAGTCCTCAGGTCCAGACTGCCCCAAGACACCCAGATAGATCCTCTCTCCCTCCAGGAGGGATCTCGGATCAGGTGGGATGTACACAGAAACGCCGATGAGAGTGGAGCCGCTCAGCCGAGGGGTGATGACCGCGGCATCTTTTACCGCCCAACTCCATCGAGGTGGCAGTTGCAGTTGTCTCAGCGCGCTCTCCACCGCTTCTGCCAGACTGCTGGGGTTGTGGGACACTGAGGTACCGAAGCAGAACAGCACCTGCAACAGGTCGGCGTCGTCCACTACGCCATCCCCGTTCACATCGGCAAGCACGCACTCTTGCTGGGCATGCAGGGTGCCGATTCCAACGGTAAAACACAGGGTGAGGGTCATCGCCAGCCAGAGCAGGCGGCGCATCCAGGGTCGGGATGAACCGCGCGGGTTCATCGGCACTTCCACGGGTCGGTGGCTCCCAAAGGAGCCGCTCTTCTCGTCACGCCGTGCGCTTAGGCGCACATCCATCACTTCAGGCGCTGCGTACTGCATCGCACACACCTCCATTCTATTTTAATGCATCGAGGGGCGGAAATGTACCCGGCAATCGGCGTTATGGAGGGGCAAATCGCGTAATTACAGGGGCATTATGGGCGACGGCTGTTGATAAATCACACCTTCAGGCTATTGGGGAGGGGTGCAACAGTGCCCCATAGTCACCTTACAGTGCCCCATAGTCACCTTTAACAAAGGCAGGGGGCAGGCTACTGGACCTGCCCCCTGTCAGGGCTATGCTACGGAGGTCTTTACGGGAAGCACCGCTGCCAGATCAACACCTGGTCCAGCCAGAGACCGTTCGGGCACAGATAGCTCAGCCACATCTGGACACAGAACCCTTGCGGATTGTTGGGGTTCGGAACGATTTTGATGGCGATGTCGTTGCGCGTGCCCGGAATGGGGATTCGGATGACGCGATGAGCCATAGCAGGTAGGTTCCTCGCGACGACCCGCGCCGTTTGGGCATCCAGCAGGTCGACCTGCCACTGTTCCATATCAGGTGAGTGCATGCGCACCAGATAGAAGCCCTCCGCGATAGGCTGACCCGTAGGTGCGAAGCCCTCCGGCAGGTACACCGCACCCACGATTAGCCCCTGCGCAATCTGCTCCGCCCCGAACTGCTGGAAGTCCGCCCGTGTGTCCCATGCGACAAACACATCGAAGAACGAGTCGGCTGTGGTCGGGCGGGTGCTGGCGAACGCGGCGTTGAGCGGGTTGAACGGCACATCGGGTGCCGCTGGGAACCTCCGTGGGAACGCCGTCGGCAAACGCATTCTCAGCGCGTTGTTCAGCTCCGGGATGGTCAAGCGCGTCTCTGTGCCGAAGCAGAAGAGCACCTGCAACAGGTCGGCGTCGTCCACTACGCCATCCCCGTTCACATCGGCAAAGGCGCACTCTTGCTGGGCATGCAGGGTGCCGATTCCAACGGTAAAACACAGGGTGAGGGTCATCGCCAGCCAGAGCAGGCGGCGCATCCAGGGTCGGGATGAACCGCGTGGGTTCATCGGCACTTCCACGGGTCGGTGGCTCCTCAAGAAGCCGAGCTTCTCGTCACGCCGTGCGCTTGAGCGCACCTCATACTGCTCGGTCGTTGCGTATCGCATTTCATATACCTCCATGCTATTTAATGCATCGAAGGGCGGAAATGTACCCGGCAATTGGCGTTATGGAGGGGCGAATCGCGTAATTGTGGGGCGTCATGGGATATAATTCTTCTGGAGGCGTGTAATGAGGTATGTGAGACTTGTCCTAATGGGGTGGCTCTTAGCCCTGTGTGGGGTGGCACAGCCGCAACGGATGCAGGAGCAGTGGCGCGACCTGCTCAACGGCGGTACGGTCTACGCGTCCCCTGAACTGAAGTTCCATCTGCTTGACGCTAACGGCAACACCTATCATGTAGGAACTTTATCGGGAGGGTTCTCGCTTCCCGCAATTATTCTGAGCCTCTCGCCCTCTGGCGCGGTTCGCTGGGTGCATCGATGGGTTCACATCGCCAACTATCCTTTTGCCGTGCATTTTGACCCCAGTGGAAACCTGCAAGTATTTGTGGAAGAAATAGTTGATGGTATTTCCTACATCGTTATTTTGCACTACACACTGCAGGGCGAGCTGATACGAGCCGAACTTACCCCCCTCTGCACGCCACTTACATTGTATTCGTATTACTCCGCCGCTATCGACCTGCAAGGCAACCGCTATCTTTGGATCCCTAAAAACGCTTTGGATGCAACACTGGTGAAGCTCTCCCCTACGGGAGCGCCGCTCTGGCAGCGTGTGCTTCCCAATTTACGGACGCACCATGTCTATGCCGATTCAGCGGGGAATGTGGTGGTCACTGGCGGAGTTCCTGCCCCAGATCAGCCACAGATGTTCCACTATCCCTTTGTTGCCAAATTCGACGGAGAAGGCAACCTGCTCTGGAGCTGGCGGGCTAACTTTATGAGCTTCCACTTTCATCGTGTGCTGGGCGAAGATCCGCTAAGACGGCTGGTAGTTAGCAACGGCTTTGCACTGTTGGTTCTTGCTCCCGACGGATCCTCTGTTCAGCAAGTTTTTTCAAGGGGTTCAGGGCGGTCCATCGCGGGAGCATCCGACCACCTGCTCCATCCTGATGGGCGCATCTTGTGTAGTGTTTTGTATCGTGTAGGATCATGGCTGGACTATGAGATTGGCGTTTTTTGCTATGGATTGGACGGGAATTTGCTTTGGGAGCGGCAGAATTTAGGCATCATAAGAAATTCGTCTGGCTTTTGGTCGCCTCATTCGCGTCTGGCAGCGCGAGCAGGCTCCGACGCGGTATGGCTCTTTGCGCCCGTCTCCGATGAACAGGGGAAGGCGTTCGTCACCATCAAACTGGATCGATTCGGCAATCCCATTTGGACTGGGCGCAACAGCATACCATCCTCCGCGTATAATGTACAGGCAACGGGGCTTCTGGTCGATTCCAATCAGCAAAGTTTAGCCGTTGCTCAGGAGTCGGATTCGGCACGCTTCATCCGCTATGCTGACACGGGCACGCTCCTTTGGGACCAGCGCTTGCAGTTCCTAATCCCCACGCGCGATACGGTGTTATCGCTGGCAAGCGATGGAGCGAGCGGTCTCTATGCCCGCATAGAGGCAGATGGGAGGCGGTTGCGCCGCTACAGCCCAGAGGGTTCCGTTCTGTGGGAACAGCGAGGCGCCTTCGTGGATAGCGCGGTAAGCCCATCCACAGGAGATATCATCGCGCTCACCGAAACCAATCAAGCCGTCCAGCTCACACGCTACGCACGCAACGGGCAGATGCTTTGGCAACAGACCTATCCCCTTGCGGGAACGCCGTACTTTTCTTCTTTGCACCGCGCTCCCGACGACTCACTCTATATTTGTACCCGTGTAAACAACACTCCGACCCTGTTAAAAATTGCTCCTGATGGGCAACTACTCTGGATTCGGACCTATTCTCAGACCGCCCACATCTTGCACACTGTCGTCGCGCCCGACGGTAGCGTCTACTGGGTTCTACGGATAACCAATCTAGGACTCGATCGTGTGGTGCGCCATAGCGCTACGGGCGTGCTGGAATGGCAGACGGATCTGTCCTACTTTGTCAGGAGCATGGGCACAGATAGTGCAGGACGGTTGGTGCTGGTTGGTATTGTTAGAGACGCGAATAACACGCTTGTGCGAATCCTTCAGCAATACGCGCCTTCGGGTACACGGCTCTGGGAATCGATTCGCACAGGGGCACAGCTGGGAGTTCGCCCGCTCGCCATCTCACCGACCGACGATATCTACCTGTTAGAGCAGGTGGAGGGACAGGATTATCTGTGTCGTTTCGATAGCACGGGCACTTTGCTCTGGCAGAAACCCGTTGCCCCTCTCTCTGGCTCACACCTAAGCGTCGATAGGGCAGGCAACACCTACTATGCAGGAGTCTATTTCTTGCCGAATGCCTATCCGAACAATCGGATAGAGGTCTACCAGTATAGTCCGAGCGGGAGCGGGCGCAAACTGATTGAGTTCGCCGGTCCGCTTCAGCGCGGCAACGAGGTGCGGGCTTTGCTGATTGAGCAAAACGGGCAGTTCCTTACCGTGGGGGGCAGCACGCAAACGGAAACGGGCGATTCGGATGCGCTGGTGGTTCGATACCGAGCGCGTCTGCGTGGGGATGTCGACGGGAATGGCTGCGTGGATAATGCCGACTTGCTCACTGTACTATCAGCTTTTGGCGATTCGGGAGAGAACCTACCCGCCGATTTAGATGGCGACGGGGTGGTGGATGATGCGGATTTGCTGGAGGTGCTCTTCCACTTTGGCGACGGCTGCTGATACCGTTGCGCCTTATCGTGTGTGAGACGCGCCTGTAGCGGTTCTCAAAATCAGCAGGAGTGCCACATAGTCGTCGTAGGGTTCAGGCGGGATGCGCAAGCCCATCGGCAGGAGCCGTCGCCAGCCGCGCGGCGGGTGGAAATGGAAATAGAGTCGTCGCGCCTGCAATGTGGTGTCGCGCTCCTCGACCAGCTCCCAGCGCAGGTGGGGGAACAGCTCCTGCAAGCGGGCGCGTAGCGCCTTACTGCCCGTGCCTGCGCCCAGCAACAACCGTTGGGGCGCATAGTGCTCCAGCCATTCTGGCAGGCGCGCCCACAGCGTTTCAATCGGCACCACCGCGCGGTGGAGTATCTGCACCGCGTTTAGGAGCTCGGCAATCGGCAGGGGCTGGTCGGGCAGGTCGGCAATCGCGACGCCCACTTTCTGCGTGCCCGGATCGATAGCGAGGTAGCGCATCGTCACGATTTCAGCCCCAACGCCCGCACCACCTCCTTGTAGCGGGCGGGCACACGCAACGGTTCGCACGCGCTGGCGAGCAGAGCCGTGTCATGGTCTTTCAGCCCGTGCCCCGTCAGGGTGACGGTGATGGTCGCAGGCTGGGTGAAGTAGCCCGCACGCGCCAGTTTGAGCAGTCCCGCAACGGGCGCGGCGCTGGCAGGCTCCGCGAACACGCCCTCCAAACTCGCCAGCAGGCGATACGCCTCCAGTATCTCCTCATCGCTCACCTTTTCGAACAGTCCGCCCGACTGCTGTTGTGCCTGCACCGCCTCCTGCCAGCCTGCAGGGTTGCCGATGCGGATGGCGGTCGCCACCGTTTCAGGCGTTTCGATGACACGGTTCTCCACGAGAGGCGCAGCGCCCGCCGCCTGAAAGCCGAGCATCTTGGGCAGGCGGGTGGTGCGCCCCAGCGCATAATACTCACAAAAGCCCTGCCAGTAGGCAGAGATATTGCGGGCGTTGCCCACAGGGATGGCGTGATAATCGGGCGCGTCGCCCAGCACATCGCAAATCTCGAAAGCGGCGGTCTTCTGACCCTCTGCCCGATAGGGATTGATGGAGTTGACCAGCACGACGGGATATTGCTCACTGATGGTGCGCACCAGCGCGAGCGCGGTATCGAAATTGCCCTCTATCTGGAGCACCTGCGCACCGTGCATCAAGGCTTGAATTAGCTTGCCCAGCGCGACCTTGCCGTGCGGTAGCAGAACGAAGCATTGCAGACCGGCACGCGCCGCATACGCCGCTGCGGACGCGGAGGTGTTGCCTGTGGAGGCGCAGAGAAGCGCGCGTGCGCCTTCCTCTAACGCTTTGGACACCGCGACGGTCATCCCCCTATCTTTGAAGGAGCCGGTCGGGTTCGCCCCCTCCAACTTCAGAAAGAGGCGCACTTCAGGGTGGATGAGGCTCGCCAGGCGCGGCGCCTCGACGAGGGGCGTGTTGCCCTCGTTCAGCGTCACGATGGGCGTGCGCTCCGTGACGGGCAGATGCGCCCGATACCGCGCGATAATGCCACCGTTCATCTCTGGGGGAATCTTACCCTGAATGACTACCCCTTTTCACCTTCCAATGGATGGAATGAAGACGGTATTGCAAGGGCGTCTCACTTGGGCTACTTCGCTAAACGAAGGGGTGGGGTAGTGGGGACGCAGAGCGTCCCCACTACCCCAAAACCATCTTGATGGGTGGGCGGGTGGGGCGAAGGGGCTGTTGCACGGACGAGACGCCCGTGCTACTCCACTATTCGCCCCTGTAGGGTATGCTCAAAGGCGAGCATGGCGGAACAGATAACGCTGAATGGCGAACCCGTGTGGCTGATTCGGGAGGAGGAAGTGGCGCAGGTGCTGACGATGGAGCGCGCGTTGCAGGCGTTGGAGTCCGCCTTCCGCGATTGGGCACACGGTCGCGCCACGAACAGCCCACGCCAACGCATCCATACCCCTCAGGGCACGCTCCATCTGATGGGCGCCGCGTGGCACAGCAAAGGCTATATCGGCTACAAGGCGTACCTCTCGTTCCCCACGGGCACGCACTTCCATGTGTTGCTGGCGTCGGCGGTCAGCGGTCAATTGCTCGCGCTGATAGAAGCCGATACGCTGGGACGGCTTCGCACGGGCGCTGCGAGCGGGGTCGCCACGCGCTATCTGGCACGCGAGGACGCCACGTGCGTCGCCCTGATCGGCACAGGTCATCAGGCAGAAAGCCAATTGCGAGCCGTGTGTGCCGTGCGCCCCATCCAACAGGTCTATGCCTACAGCCGCACGCCTGAGCGACTGCACGCCTTCTGCCAGCGCATGAGCGAGCAATTGGGCATCCCCATCCAGCCTACTAACAGCGTGGAGGAGGCAGTTCAGCCAGCCGATGTGGTCATCACCATCACGAACGCCCGTGAGCCGTTCCTGACAGGCGCGATGCTCCGACCCGGCATGCACATCAACGCGGTGGGCGCGAACTCGCTCGCGCGACGCGAGCTCGACTCTTACGCGGTGGGACGATGCGACTGCATCGCGGTGGACGACCCGCAGCAGGCACGGCTCGAATCGGCGGAACTGATTTTGCCCATCGAGATGCGACGCCTGAGCTGGGAGCGTGTCCATCCGCTGGCACATATCGTGGGCGGGCTATTGCCCGGTCGTCAGTCGCCGGAGCAGATTACCCTGTTCAAATCGCTGGGCATCGCGCTGGAGGATGTGGCGGCGGCTTCTGTTGTGTACGAAACACTGGTGGGGGAGTGAAAAATAAAAAGGAGGGTGGCAGTGAAAGGAGAGCAAAGCCTGCCACCCCCAAGGAAGGAAGGTGAACTCGTTCCCACTCTATATTATGGCACATCGAGGTCTTTTCTGGAGTCAAGTCCACCTTCCTGCTTAATATTACGGGCGGACGGCATAAAAAGTTTCCATACCCGCCTATCGCACCGCCACATGCGACCCCGTCGAAGCCTGCGCCACGAACGACCCCCATTCGAGCAGGAATCGTGCCACCTGCCTCGAATCAAGAGGCTGCCATGGCAAAGCGCGGTATGATGGAGGTGTCGCTTATCTTTCCGCCCGCGGAGATTATCCAGCGGTACTACAAGGGGCTGATTTACTTGGCGGCGCGCACCTGCTACAGCGAAAAAACACCTCAGCAAATCTGGGACGAGTTCCTCTCCGATAAAGTACCGCCCGAACGAGTGCATAGCCTACTAACGCATGTCATCGATTCGGGACATCACAGCACCATCGAGCATATCAGCTTCACCTTCGCCATTTCGGGGGTGAGCCGTGCGCTCTCGCATCAGCTGGTGCGCCACCGAATCGGCGTCGCCTTCGACCAGCAGAGCCAGCGCTATGTGAAGTATAAAGAGCCACTCTATGTGACCCCACCCTCCATCGAGGGAGATCCCTCCGCGTTGCAGGAGTTTGAACGATTGCGCGACACGAGTGAGGAGGTCTATCACCGCTTCCTGCAGATGGGCATCCCCGCCGAGGACGCCCGCTTCGTGTTCCCGAACGCCGTCACGACCAATCTGATTATGACGGTGAACCTGCGCCAGCTGATGCACATGGCGGGACTGCGCCTCTGCACGCTCGCCCAGTGGGAAATTCGGCAACTGTTCAAACTGATTCGCAAGGAGCTGATGCGGGCAGACCCCTACTTCGGCAGGCTGCTCGTGCCCAAATGCGTGCCGCTGGGCTACTGCGACGAGAAGCGCAACGAGGACGAACATTGCAAGATTCGCCCCCACCGCAACTCGGTCTTTCGCGTGTGGGAGCTGTATAAACAGGGCAAACTCGTAGAGCGGGCTGAGAACTCCCCGGATTGACCGCAAGTTTCCGAGCCTGCGAAGGGCACGAGCGAACCTCTTCCAGCGAGGCACGGGACGGGTATAATTCCTATGGTGTCCGACGATGAATTTGCGGATTGTGCTGACGGATGAGCTGCTCGCGCATGCGGAGCTGGTCGCGCAGGTGTTCCTACAGGCGATGTACACTTCGATTGGGGAGCGGATGCTGGAGGAGCTTGCCGAGACCGAAATCACCTACTCACAGATGCAGGCGTTGCGCTACCTGCGCACGCATCGGCGCGTGACGGTGGGCGACCTGGCGGAAGGGCTGAACATCTCCTACCCGTCCGCCACCAATATGGTGCATCGGCTGGAGAAGAAGGGGCTGATTCGGCGCATTGCGAACCCGCGCGACCGCCGACAGGTGGGGCTTTTGCTGACCGACGAGGGACGCCGCCTGATTGAGCAGATTGACCAGGAGCGACGCCAGCGCTTTGCACGGGTGCTGGCGCAGATGGACGAGCGTGACCGTCACGCCTTTATCAATGGGCTGTCCGCCTTCATCCGTGCAGGGCTGGCTTCTGGCACGCTGAAGGTGGACGAGGTGTGCCTGCACTGCGGTACAGGCGCTGACCCCCTCTGCCCGCTGGTGGAACTCCATTCACCCGAAATCTGTCGATGAGCACCGCTCTTTAGAGGGGCGGGTTTGCCACCCATAACATCAGGCTTAATTTCCACCCGTTCCAGCAAGTTCATCATTGTCTCACCGCCATAAAGGATGCCCGACACGGGGGATTTACCTGAGATGGGCGACTCGGTCATCGGGTATAATCCCCTTGCCGAGAAGGGGACGCACATGGCAAGGTCAGAGCGAATAGCGGGAATCGTGCTGGCGGCGGGCAAGGGCACACGCATGAAATCGGACCACCCCAAAGCGCTGACACCCCTTTTAGGACTGCCTTTGACTGCCCATGTCCTGCGCGCGCTTCAGGGCGCGGGCATCGACCCGATTATCGTGGTGGTCGGGCACGGCGCGGAACAGGTACAGGCGGGGCTGGGCGAGGGCTACCTCTACGCGCTCCAGACCGAGCCACTGGGTACAGGGCACGCGACTATGCAGGCGATGCCTCTCCTCCCGAAAGGGATTACGCGCGTGGTAGTCGCAGCGGGCGACACACCCCTTGTGACGCCCGAGGCGATTCGCGCTCTTGTGGCGCATCACCAACACACAGGCGCTCAGGCGACCGTTGCCACCGCCCTGCTGGATGACCCCACGGGCTACGGACGCATCGTGCGCGACAGCCAAGGGCAGATTTTGGGCATCGTGGAGGAGCGCGACGCCCTGCCTGAACAGAAAGCCATCCGTGAGGTGTGTACCTCCTTCTACTGCTTCGAAGTGTGCGTGTTGCGCGAGGCGCTGCCCCGCCTGAACAACCTGAACGCGCAGGGCGAGTATTACCTCACCGATGTGATTGGCGTCATCACGCAGGGTGGCGGCAAAGTTTCCGCATGGCAATCCCCCGACCCAACGCTGTTGATGGGCGTGAACAACCGCTGGGAACTGGCGCACGCTGCGCATGCCATGCGCGAGCGAATCCTCAAACAGCTCTGCCTCGACGGCGTGACGATTATCGACCCCGCCACCACCTATATCGATGCCACCGTGCAGATTGGACACGACACCACCATCGAGCCGAACACCTACCTACGCGGCAAGACCATCGTGGGCGCGGGCTGTACGCTCGGACCCGACCTCTATCTGGAGGATACGCAGGTAGGCGATGCTTGCCACCTGTTCCGCTCGCATATTGTGGGTGCGACCATCGAATCGGAGGTCTCGGTGGGTCCCTTTGCGCACCTGCGCCCTGGCACGGTGCTAAGACGGGGCGCACGAATCGGCGATTTTGTGGAAATAAAGAACACGGAGGTCGGCGAGGAGACCAAAGTGCTCCATCTGACCTATCTGGGCGACGCGACGGTCGGCAAACGCGCGAACATCGGCGCGGGCACGATCACCTGCAACTTCGATGGGGTGCGCAAGCACCGCACGGTGATTGGCGACGAGGTGTTCGTCGGCTCGCACGCGACGCTGATTGCCCCGCTGACGATAGGCAACGGCGCCTATATCGCGGCGGCAAGCCCTATCACCGACGATGTGCCGCCCGACGCGCTCGCGATTGCCCGCTGCTACCAGACCATCAAGGAAGGATGGGCACGCCGACGCCGTGAATCTAATAAGGGAGGCGAAACCGATGGCAAGTAATGGGCAGGAAATCCTGCTGTTCGCGGGCAACTCCAACCCCGAACTGGCAGAGAAAATCGCCAACCATCTGAAGCGACCACTGGGACAGATGATTTGCAGTCGCTTCTCTGATGGCGAGGTGCGCGTGCAGGTGCTCGAAAGCGCGCGTGGGATGGATGTGTTCGTGGTGCAGTCCACCTGTGCCCCCGTGAACGACAACCTGATGGAGCTGCTGATTATGCTGGACGCCTTTCGGCGCGCGTCCGCGCGACGCATCACCGCCGTTATCCCCTACTACGGCTATGCACGCCAAGACAAAAAGATTAAGCCCCGCGAGCCAATCAGTGCGCGCCTCGTGGCAGACCTCATCACCGTCGCGGGCGCCACCCGCGTGGTGACCATCGACCTGCATGCCGAGCAGATTCAGGGCTTCTTCGACATCCCTGTCGACCATCTCTACGCGGGTCCCATTATTGCGGACTATCTGATTCGGGAGGGCTATCGCGACCAGAACATCGTGGTGGTCTCGCCCGATGTGGCGGGCGTGCCGCGTGCCCGCGCGATGGCAGAGGCGCTGGACGCCCCACTGGCGATTATCGCCAAGCGACGCCCCGAACCGAACAAGGTCGAGGTGATGGAGATTATCGGCGAGGTACAGGGGCGCATCGCCATCATGATTGACGACATGATCGACACGGGCGGCTCGGTGGTGCAGGGCGCGGAAGCGTTGCTCCGACGCGGCGCCGAGCGGATTATCGCTGCATGCACGCACCCCGTCTTTTCGGGAAACGCACCACAACGGCTCGCCGAATCGCCCATCGAAAAGGTCATCTGCACCGACACCATCCCTGTGCCCCCGCACAAACAGTTCGACAAGCTGGTGCGCCTCTCGGTCGCGCCTCTGCTCGCCGAAGCCATCTCCCGCATCCATCGCGACGAATCGGTCAGCGAACTGTTCCAAAACTACCGATAGGCTGTGAAGCACATCGTCTCGGTCAGTCTGGGGTCATCGAAGCGCGACAAGCGCAATCAGGTGGAGATTGCGGGCGAGTGGTTCCTCATCGAGCGCATCGGCACCGATGGTGACCTGCGTCGCTTCCAAGCGCTGTTTGCCGAGCTGGACGGCAAAGTGGACGCGCTGGGCATCGGCGGCGCAGATCTGCATATCTGGGTGGGCAATCGTCGCTACACCTTCCGCTCCATCCAGAAGCTGGTCTCGGTCGCAAAAAAGACGCCCGTCGTGGACGGCAGCGGGCTGAAAAACACGCTGGAGCGCGAGGCAGTGCGCTGGCTCCAAGCACAGGGCATTATCGACTTCGCTCGCTCGACGGTTCTGCTCGTCGCGGCGGTCGATCGGTTCGGCATGGCACAGGAGCTGGCGCGCCACGCGAAGGCGGTTATTTATGGCGATTTCGTGTTCGCGATGGGGCTCCCCATCCCCATCCGTTCCTACCGCACGGTGGAGTGGCTGGGGCGCATCTTGTTGCCCATCATCACGCGCCTGCCATTCCAATGGTTCTATCCGACGGGCGAGAAACAGGAACAGCGCACCCCGCGCGCCCCACGCCTATTCGAGCAAGCCGATGTGATAGCGGGCGACTGGCACTATATCCGCCGCTATATGCCCGACCGCCTGCCGGGCAAACGAGTCATCACGAACACCGTGCGCCGCGCCGATCTGGAACTGCTGAGCGAGGCGGGTGTGGCGCAACTCATCACCACCACGCCGCTGATTGAGGGCGAGACCTTCGCGACCAATGTGATGGAGGGCGTGATTGTCGCCCTCACTGGACGCCACCCCGACGACCTGACCCCCCAGGACTACCTCACCATGCTCCACCATCTCGGCTGGCAACCGAGCGTCATCGACTTGCAATCTACCTCTATCGTGGCTTAGGCGTCCCACCCATAAAGTGGCACGGGCGTCCCGCCCGTGCAGTGCGTGGCTTGGGCATCCTGCCCATCAAGCCAACCCATCCCCCCTGAGCCACAGACAAAGGGTCTCACCCCACTCAGAAG